>Ga0163151_10007014_pt1 | contig 13367 bp, 15 predicted proteins | sample OliLakLV19MP5IB2_FD_145596 | JGI IMG/M metagenome (GOLD analysis project Ga0163151, IMG submission 145596) | Freshwater microbial mat bacterial communities from Lake Vanda, McMurdo Dry Valleys, Antarctica - Oligotrophic Lake LV.19.MP5.IB-2 | ecosystem: Environmental > Aquatic > Freshwater >...
CAGTCCGCTGACCGGTGCGCCCATGGGTGCGGCGATCGTTACCGGCGACAGCGCCGACATGCACTCGCACAAAGAGTTGCGCTGGTACATCGACATGCTGGATGGCGTCACGGTCGATCCTGCGGTCGGCATCGGTCGCACGTTCAACGGTGTTCAAGGGTGGGCAGAGGCGGTCTGGGCTTATCGACCCGGTAATCCCTCCGGTGGTTCATTCGGGGACTACGGCTTTCCGAAGCTTCCCACCCTGCTTGACGACTCGGTAGCGCGCCCGGTTGAATCTCCGGGAATGCCCGCGCCCTGGTACGCGGTCTACGGCAACCACGACACACTTCTCCTCGGAACGTTCGACCTCAGCTCGCAGATGCACGCCCTCGCGGTCGGTGGCCAAAAGTCCTATTCCCTCGACGGCACAGCATCCACGATTCTCGGCGGCTATGCAGCGACGACGAGCGCGCTCGGTCGCGCGACGGATGCTGCGGGGGTCGCTCTCGGACGCCCGGGGTTCCGCTCCGTTCCTTCCGATCCCGACCGCTACCTGTTCGCACAAGCCGAGTTCATGGCGGAGCACTTCAACACAGAGAGCGCGCCAGGCCCGGTGGGGCACGGATTCACCAGCAAGAACCTCCAGTCGGGCGAGACCTGGTGGAAGGCGGATCTCACCCCCTTCATTCGCGCTTTCGGTCTCGACACGTGTAACCAGGTGGCCGGCCCCGATGGTGCCGTGCCTGCCACGCAGTTCCGTTGGCTCGAGCAAGAACTCGAACGCGCCCAGAGCGAGAACCGTCTCGTGCTGATCTTCAGCCACCACAACAGTCTGACTCTCGAGAATCGCGCTCAGCGTCCCGGCGACGCCGAAAAGCTGTACGGTGCGGAAGAGTTCGTCGACCTCTTGTTGCGCTTCCCCGCTGTGGTCGGGTGGATGAATGGCCACACTCACCTGAACCAGATCCTCGCGCACGGCACTGCCGGATCCGGGTTTTGGGAGATCACGACGGCATCCTGCATCGACTTCCCTCAGCAGCAGCAGGTGGTCGAGATCATCGACAACCGTGACGGCACGCTGTCGCTGTTCACGACGGTCGTTGACCATGCAGCACCCGTCTCGCCTGGAGGCGGCGCGACAACGCTGGACCTCGCATCGCAGAGTCGCGAGTTCGCCCTCAATGACTGGGCCGAGTCTCCCGTCATGCGCCGAGGCTCACCGTTCGACCGCAACACTGAGCTTCTCCTAAAAGCACCCTTCGACCTTTCTCGAATAACGGATGCTGCGGTCGAATCAGAACACATTGCGGCCCGAGCTCGAGTGCTCGCCCACGAGAGAGGACTCAAGTCGTGAGATTCCTCCCGGGAGTACTTGTCATGCTGCTTCTCACCGGTTGCAGCCAGATCGCCGCGATTGCCCCCGTCGGCGGGAACCGCAGCTCAGAAGTCAGATATGCCGCGCTCAACATTCTCGTGCGAGACGACGTGGATGTGCTCGCCGCTCCGATCTGTGCGATGGCCGACGATCGCACCGTCACCTGTACCGGCACCACTCTCGACAGCGGCGCGATCGATGTCGTGTCGAAAGCCGACGATGAAGCGAATCTGACCGTTACCGTCGGCGGTTCGGTCCTGTACTCCGGCAGCATCCAAGCAGTACTTGAATCGGCGTTGGAGCCGAGGCCGTGACCGGGTGGGACCGGGCGCTGATCGCATCCGCGCGAGTCTGGCTCCCCACAATTCTGGCGGTCGCGATCGCCCAGACACTCCTCGTGCTCGCAGATCCGGTGCCCGTCGCCTCGCCGGCGACGGTTATCTTGGCGCTCGCCTCCGGCAGCGCCTTCGCTCTCGGGCTCTGGCTGGTGTCGCGCGCTCTGGGCCTAGCAGTTGACGATCAGCCGGTGCGCTGGCGCACGGTGCTGACGGCACATCCCGCCCTCCTCTGGGCGATCGTTGTAGTAGTTCTTCTTGTACTTCTTGCCCTGCTCAGCCCCTACCTGACCCTTCTCGGACTCTGGTTCGCGCTGCTGGGTATGCCCGCGGTGTCGGCGGGAGCCTCTAACCCGTTCGCGGCCGCAGCGGAGACGATTCGACGGGCCCCCGTGCGCGTCATCCTCGGCGCGCTGGCTGTGGCGGTCGCATGGGCTCTCTGCGCAATCGGGATGCTCCTGCTCGGTTTCCTCGTGACCGGCCCTCTGTCGGTCGCGCTTACCTGGCTTGCCGTTGGCGTTGTGGGAACGGTTTTCCTCGCAGGGTGGACGGCTCTCTACCAACGGGCGCGGATTACGGCCTGACCGTGAGACTACGGAATGCGCCTGCTGGCTGCGAGCTCGTCTTCAACAAATCGAGGCTGCGCGAGCAGAACAGCAGAAACCAGGGAAAGCAATGACGTCGCCATGAGAAACAGCAGCGGCAGCGTCCAGGACTCGGTCTGGGTGTGAATGAGTCCAAAGATCAGCGGACCGAGCGCGCCAACGCCATACCCAATCGCCTGAACGAAGCCACTGACCGCCGCCGAGGCTTCCGGGGTGTTGGTTCGTAGGTTGATGAGCGTCAGCGTGATCGCGAAGGTCATCGGCCCGGTTCCTGCGAGCATGATCCAGAGCCACGGTGCGAGTGCCGGAGCGAGTAGCAGCCCGGCGTATCCTGCGGCGAAGAAGCCAACGCTTGCGAGGATGAGCCCGCCAACGTTCCGCATACGCGCGACCAGACTGGGAATCACGAGGGCGATCGGCAGCCCGAGCAGCGCGTACAGCGCGAGTAACGCGCCCGCCTCGGCCTCGGTTGAACCAGCGGTGTCGACGAGCACGTCTGGGAACCACGCGAAGGCCGAGTACACGCTCGCCGACGACGAAATCAGCAGCAGGGCAAGCGCCCAAGCGACTCGCGACCGAAGGAGTGCGAGCCCGAGCTCGGGCGGTGGCACGATGAGTCCTTCTTCGGCGCTGCCCGCCGCTACCGCTGCCCTGCCCCGCGCAGCTGCCCGAGCGCGTCGCACGGCAAGAATCAGCCAGGGAATCACCGCGAACGCGGCGAAGAGGCCCCAAGCTCCGAGCGAGACCCGCCAGCCCGCGGCATCCGCAAGAGGCACTGCGACGAGGGCCGGCAACGCCGTGCTGACCGACATGAGCGTGACGTACAGGCTGGTCATGAGCGCGATGCGGTCAGGAAAGTATCGCTTTACCGCGGGTGGTAGCAGGATATTTCCAAAGCCCATGCCTGCCAGTGTGATCGCGGTGCCGACGAGCAAGGCAGGGTACCCGGGCGCCAAGGCTCGAACGAGCGGGCCGATGATCATGGCGAAACAGGCGGCCGCGAGCGCCCACTCAAGACCGATGCGTTTCGCGACCGCAGGTGCGATGAGTCCAGAGGTCGCGAATGCGAGTGGCGGAATCATGCCGAGCACGCCGATCGAAACATTCGAGAGCGGGATGTCGGCACCGACGAATTGAACGATGGGCGAGAACCCGGCGACGGCCGTTCTGAGGTTGAGGGCGATCAGCACGATGCCGAGTGCCGCAATCGAACGCCCAGCGAATGGGCGAAGGGCGAGCGGCAGTGGCCTCGCGGCAGCCACTACCGCGGCTCGGAGCTGGCAGAGCTGGTCGAGCTGGCCGAGCTGGCCGAGCCGGCCGAGCCGGTCGAGCTGGTCGAGCCGGTCGAGCCGGTCGAGCCAGTCAACCCAGCCGACCCGGTCGACCGCGGTGCAACCCCGAGAATCTCGCGGATGCGCGCCTCGTCAGCGCCCATCTGCGTGGCGAGCGCGTCGGCGTTCGCAAACTTCGTCATGCCGCGGACGAACTCGACAAACTCGATCGAGACGGTCTTACCGTACAGCTCCAGATTCTGGTCGATTGCATGGGCCTCGACCTGCTGGTCAGGCACGCCCTCGAAGGTCGGGTTGTTGCCGATCGAGACGGCGGCCGGGTAGCGCGTGTCGCCGACCAGAAGCCACGCGGCGTAGACCCCGTTCGCCGGAATGAGTCCCTCAATCTGCGGCGACAGGTTCGCCGTTGGGTACCCGAGAGTTCGACCCCGCTGCTCGCCCTGAATGACGACCGATCGGATGCTTGGCCGAGCGCCGAGAAGTTGCGGTACCTCTGACACCCGGCCGGTCGCAACGAGCTCCCGAATCCAAGTTGACGAGACCCGACGGTCACCGTCCCGAGCAACATCCTCAACGATGACAACCTCGAAGCCGAACTCCGCGCCGAGCTCACTCAGGAGCGCGACGGTGCCGCGTCCACCACCGCCGAAACGGAAGTCACGCCCAACGAGAACGCAGCCCGCGTGCAGCGCGTCGACGAGTATCGAGCGCACGAACTGCTCAGCCGACAACTCGCTCAGCTCCCGGTCGAACTCGAGCATGAGCGTTGCAGCGACGCCAGCTTCGGCGAGTCGCTCGGTCTTCTGTGCCGTGCTCACGAGGGCCGGCGGGCACTGTTCAGGATGCAGCAGTGCGAGCGGATGCCGGTCGAAGGTGACGACCGTTGAAACGAGCGATCGAGCATCCGCTATCGACAGCAGTTGGCTGAGCACCGCTCGGTGGCCGTTGTGGAGCCCGTCGAACTTGCCGATGGTGACAGCGCTGGGTCCGAAATCGCTCGGCACCTGGCTCGTGCCGCGAAAGAGCTGCACTTAGCCCTCCGATCCGGCTGGCCGCGTGCGGTGCAGCCAGATGAGGCCGAGCACGGGGATGACGAGCGGGATGAACAGGTAGCCGCGTCCGAAGTACGACCACACCGTATCGGCGGGGAACAGGATCGGGTCGACGAGGCTCAGCGTTCCGATCACGAGCACGCCGACCAGCTCGAAGACGATAGTGACCAGAGCGACTCGGTACCAGAATGCACCGCGGCGCACGAGCGCGATCGTTGCGAGCACGTAGACGACGCCGGCGAGGGCGGAGAGCAGGTAGGCCACGGGGGCCTGATCGAACTTTGTGGCGATCTGGAAGAGCGAGCGAGCCGTCGCGGCGAGGGCGAGCACGGCATAGACCGCAATAAGCAACCGCCCAGCGCCAACCGCGCGCGCGGACCCTGTGTCAGACATCGTGACCATGTTAGGCGACCTGAGTTCGGCGACCCGACTTAGGCGACCTGCACGAACCAGATCTGGCCCATGCGGTACACCATGACGGCGACCGCGAGGCAGGCGACGCCAAGGATGGCGGTGCTCCACTTGCCACGGTCGACGAGTGCCCACAGCACGGCGGCTGGCGGAATAAGAACAGCAGACACGAGGTAGACCCAGAACTCGAGCACGCTCCCGCTCGCGGTGTTGCCGGTGAACGGGGCAACGATCGAGACCACAACTTGTGCGATCAGCAGGAGTTCAACAAACGCTGTGACGCCGAGGGTGAGGTCGTTCGGGGTCTTTCCTGCCAAGCCGAGCACCAGACAGAGTGCGCCGGCAACGACCGCGACGATGACCTGCGCCGTTGTGAACCACTCGATCACGCGAGCACCCCGTCCGTCGGAAAGTTCACGAGCACTCGCGCGCGGCCGTCGACGAGTTCGACGAGGCCGACCAAGCGCCCGTCTGGGCCGATGACGGCGATCGGGGTTGGAGTATTTGGTTTCGCCGGGTTCCAGGATGTGCCTGCCACAGCGTTGGTGTCGATCGCGATGCGTTTGCCGTGGGTCAGGTCGGTTGCCTGCTGGGCGTCGACGGTGACCGTCGGGAAGAGCTGTCTTGCGACGTCGGCAGGCGCTATCAATGCGTCTGCGAGCAGGGCACCTGCGAGCGAGTCGCCGAGCGGATGCGCGGAGTCGAGCGAGAAGGGTCCGATTCGAGTGCGTCGCAGGGCCGTGAGATGGCCGCCGACACCGAGCGACTCGCCCACGTCTCGGGCGAGGGCCCGGATGTAGGTTCCGGTCGAACACTCGACGCGAACCTGCAGATCGATCCATGCGCCATCCGAGTCGGTGATGTGGCGCACCTGCAACACCTCGAAGGCAGCCACTGTCACGGGCCTTGCGGCGAGCGGTGCGGCGCGGCCCTCGCGCGCGAGAGTGTACGAGCGCTCCCCCGCAACCTTGATGGCGCTGACCGTACTCGGTCGCTGTTCGATATCGCCGGTCAGCGCAGCGGCTGCCGTCAGAATGGCGCTCTCGCTCACTGCCGCGAGTGCCGCTGGGCTCGCGCGACTCGTCAGCTCGCCATCCGCATCATCGGTCGAAGACGCGGCGCCCAAACGGATTGTCGCGGTGTACTCCTTATCGAGCCCGACGATCCACGTCAACAGTCGGGTTGAGCTATTGACGCCGAGCACGAGCAGGCCGGTCGCCATCGGATCGAGGGTTCCGGCGTGACCAACCTTGCGGGTACCGATGAGTTTGCGGGTGCGGGCGACCGCATCATGGCTCGTGATCCCTGGCGGTTTGTCGACGAGCAGCACGCCGCTGGCGGTGGTGCTCGGTGCGGTGCCCGGTGCTGTACTCGATGCGGCGCTCGGTGCGGTAACCGGCGCGGCGCTCGGTGCTGCACTCGGTGCGGGACTCGGCGCGGCGCTCACTTACCCGATCGTACCCGCCAGCCCGTGCGCGCCAACTCGTGCGCGCGGCCCAGAATAGGATCGAGCGCATGCGTATCGGGATCATCGGTGCTGGCGCGATCGGTGGCTCACTCGGCGCACTGCTCGCTCGCGGCGGTCACGAGGTGCAGTTCGCAGCGCGTGGCGAGCACCTGGCGGCGATTCGCGAGCGCGGCTTGCGGCTCTATGGTGCGTTCGGCGAGTTCACCGCGCACGTTGAGGCGGCCGAGACGCTGGCCCCGGGCGCCGAGCTCATCGTCGTTGCAACGAAGGCGCAGGATGCACGAGCCGCGATCCGCGAGCATCGAGCCGCCATCGATGGCCAGCGTTTGCTCATCGTGCAAAACGGTCTCGACGGCATCGCGGTCGGCACGGAAGAAGCCCCGGAGTGTGAGATCGTCGGCGGGCTTGCGGTCTATGCATCCTCGTACCTCAAGGCGGGCGAGGTCGCCGTGACGACCGGGGGCAGCCTGTATGTAGGGAGCGCGGGCGAGGCGAGGGGGGCCGGCCGTGCGGGCGGCGCGGTTGGCGCAGTTGGCGCAGTTGGCGCGGACGGCGCAGACGTCGCGGCTCGCGAGGTTGCAGCACTCTTTGGGGCCGTGCTGCCAACCGTGTACAGCTCGAACTTCGTTGGAGCGCAATGGACCAAGCTCATCCTCAACCAGGTGAACGCGCTGCCGGCAATCACCGGGCTGAGCGTTCAGGAAACCATTGCCGATGAACGCTTACGGCTTATCTTGACTGCGAGCATGCGCGAGGCAGTGCGGGTGGCGGCGGTACGCGGCATCCGCTTCGCACCGCTGCAAGGATTGAACGACTCGCTGCTGCGTGGCTTCGCGCGGCTGCCGCTGTGGATCGGGCAGGCGCTGCCGAGGCTCATGAGCGCACGGATCGGGAGCGTGCCAAACCCCGGTTCGACGCTCCAGAGCATTCGCCGCGGTCAGCTCACCGAGATCGACTTCCTCAACGGGGCGGTCGTGCGGGCGGCAGCAGCGATCGGGGCGGCGGCGGTGAACGCGGCGCTAGTGAACGCGGCATTGGTGAACGCAGCACCTGTAAACGCAGCACCTGTAAACGCAGCGCCTGTAAACGCAGCGCTGGTCACGCTCGTGCATGAGATCGAGCGCACCGGGGTGTTTCTGAGTGCCAGCGAGGTTGCCCTGCGGATCACTTTCTAGCTGACTGCGCTTGGTGGTTTCGCGGGCCGCGACACACTGCGGTGCGGTCTCGTGCTGTGCGGGGCCGGTGCTGTGCTGGCCGGTTGGCCAGCGTTCGCGACCATCCGCTTCGGGCTGGCCACATCAGCGTTGTCGATGATCGCTGTCGCTGCAGCGCGAGGATCAGCGTCGGCGAGATACAGCGCCTGTCCGCCGCGATTCCGCTCTTGACCCGCGATGCCGTCACGCTCCAACACCCTGGCCTCGGCAACGTCGCTCGGCACATCGAGCCAGATCGAGTAGTTCCACAGCTCTCGCAACTCTGGCCGATTCAGAAAGACCCCGTCGACAATGAGGATCGAGTCTGGCTGCGTTGTCTCCCAGCGTAACTCGAGCGGAGCATCCGCAAGGTAATCAAAGACTGCTGTCACGAACCCGGCGCTGCCAATCAGTTTGAACGGTTCGATCAGGTACCGGTGAAAGATGTCGTAGTCGTAGGAGTCGTGATAGTGCCCCTCAGCCGAATCTCGGCCGCGCGCATCCCGCTCTTCGCGAGAGTGATGAAAGCCGTCGATGCTGGCTCGTGCGACCGCTTGACCCTTTCGATCGAATCGTCCGGCGAGCAAGTCGGCAAAGGGTGTTGTGCCTGCCCCATCGATTCCGTCAACGGCAAGCAATCTGCGGCCGCGGGGGTACTGCTGCACAAACTCGTCGACGATCGAGTCGAGGGTCGCCCGCTGGTCGGGGCTCCAGCGCATCATGGGCTCCAGTCTAGGTTTGAGTCGTGACCATCGGGCCAGCCACCGCGCCAGTGAGCTCGCCAGCCAGCGCGCCTGACATCGGGCCTGCCATCGCGCCAGCCATCGCGCCACCCATCGCGCCTGCCATCAACGCCTGGTTTCTCGAACACGGCCGCGATCTGCCGTGGCGGGATCCGGACATCGATGCGTGGGGCATCCTCGTGAGCGAAGTCATGTTGCAGCAGACCCAGGTTGCACGGGTCGTGCCGCGCCTCGCGCAATGGCTCGAGCGTTGGCCAACGCCGGCCGCTCTCGCCGCGTCCCCACCCTCTGAAGCCGTCCGCGCTTGGGATCGGCTCGGGTACCCTCGCCGGGCACTCAACCTGCACCGGGCCGCGGTCGTTATCACGGAGCAGCACGGCGGCGTCGTTCCGTCTGACGTGCACGCGCTGCTGGCACTGCCCGGGGTCGGCGACTACACCGCGCGGGCCGTCGCTGCCTTCGCGTACGGCAAGCGGCATCCGGTCGTCGACACGAATGTGCGGCGCGTGCTCGCGAGGGCGATCGGTGGTGCGGCCGAGGCTGGCCCGCCGTCGACTCGGCGAGATCTCGCGGCGATGGACGCCCAGTTGCCCATTGAGGCGGCGGATGCTCGGCTCTTCAATGCCGCAATCATGGAGCTCGGCGCGATCGTGTGCACGGCGCGGGCCCCACGCTGTGTGAGCGAGCCTGACGCGTGTCCAATCGCTTCTGCGTGCGCGTGGCGGGGTGCGGGGTATCCGGAGTTCGAGGGCGCTCGGGCCGCGTCGCAGAAGGCGTTTGACGGCTCGGACCGGCAAGTGCGGGGGCTCATCATGGCGGAGCTCCGCGCGAGTGATGTGCCAGTCACTGCGGCAGAACTTGCGCTCGTGTGGCCGGATGCTGCCCAGCGCGGTCGCGCACGTGACTCGCTGCTTGCAGATGGACTCGTTGTCGTCGTCGACGGCGGTGGCGGATTCGAGCTGCCGGGGGGTTGAGTGTGGGGTTTATGCTCAGTCCACAGGGCAGTACAGGGCAGTGCAGGGCAGGTCAGAGGGCGAGCACTCGGCGCAGCCCGGCCTCGACGTCTGCCATCAGGGCGGACGGAACGCTACCTGCACCGCCGAGTAGGTGGTCGTGATCGAGAGTGATGAGCTCGGTCGTAATCACTACGGAGTCACGGGGCAACCCGGTGGCAGTGTGCGGCAGAAAGACGTTGCCGGGAATCGCGGCGCGCGCAAGGTTTGTGGTGAGTGCGGTCACCACCACGGTTCCGAGTCGGGTGCGTGTATACGCGTCGCTCTGCACAACGAGAACCGGGCGACGCTTGGCGGGCCCCCGGTCGATGACCGGCCCGAGATCGACCCAGCAAATATCACCTCGCGCGATCACCATTCCTCGCCGTCGGTCAGTTCAGCGAGTCGACGCATCGCATGCTCGGAACGTGCGGCTCGCGCATTGACGTCAGCCAACTCCGAGGGGATGCGCGCGAGGGCTGCATCAACGTCGTTGCTCAGTGCCACAGTGTCGAGCTGGTTCAAATAGTTCGCAACCGCCGTTGCGTAGAACTGGGACCGGCTCACGCCCAAGGCCGTCCTGCGCTGTTCAACCTGATCGAAAAGTACGTCCGGCAAGGAGATCGCGGTCTTCACAGCCGAAGTATAACTCGGTATAAACAATGGCGGCATGCCTCGATGATGCCAAGGGAGCGCGTTCGAACACAGATTCGAAAGCAATGTCAGTGGCATGGTGTGCAATACAAGTATGAGATTCGAGGCCAAGGATGCGACAGCTCAGCCAGTGCTGTCCGACGCCGCGATCCTTCCTGCCCCGACGCTCGATGCCGCCCCAACGCTTTATGCCGCGATGGCCAACACGCTCGGCGATCTGATCGACAGCATTGCAGTGCTCGACCGCATGCAAGCATCCCTCGCCGCCCACAAGTCCGAGCTCATCGAGCAGGCACGCCAATGGAGTGTGGTCATCGAGCAATCGGTTGACGGCACCGCGAACACTTCGCAAGGCGGCTGGAACGCCGAGGTTCGCGCTCGGCGGGTGATCGTATCCGAACTTGCCTGCGCGCTTCGAATCCCCGAGCGCACCGCCGAAACCTTGGTGGCCGACAGCACAGCCTTGACCCAACTGCCCGAGACCTTCCGCGCGCTGAGTGGTGGCGCGATCAGTTGGCGCCACGCCCACACCATCATCGAACACGCGGGCTCGCTGCCGGCCGAGTCGTGGGGCACGTTCGAGACCGCGGCGGTTCCGCTCGCCGAGATTCTGACGGTCGGCAAGTTTGACCGACGCGCACGAGTACTGCGCGAGCGACTGTGTCCCGAGTCGATCGATGTGCGCAATCGGGATGCCGCGGCTCAGCGCAACCTGAGCATCGAGCCTGCGCGCGACGGCATGGCCGTGCTCTCCGCATACCTGCCGGCGGCTGAGGCCCACGGTATCTACAACCGCATCACCGACATGGCGCTCGCGCAGCAATCGCCGACCGAAGATCGCACCCTCACCCAGCTGAGAGTCGATCTCTTCGCGGAACTGCTCCTCGATGGCTGGCTGCAATCGGGTCGAGAGTGCGGCATCCGCCCGCGCGTGCTCGTCACGGTTCCGGTGCTGACCATGCTTGGCGTCGGCGATGAGCCCGCCGTGCTTGAGGGCTACGGCCCCATCGATACCGAGACCGCCCTCGCGCTGGCTGCCGAAGCTCCCAGCTTTACCCGGCTGCTGACCCACCCAGAGACCGGAGCAGTGCTCTCGGTCGGGCGGGATCGCTACAGCGTGCCATCCGATATGCGCACCTGGCTTCGAGTACGGGATGGCACGTGTCGATTCCCGGGGTGCAGCAGGTCCGCCCGTGTTTGCGATCTCGACCACACCGAGGATTGGCAACACAACGGCAAGACCTCCCACGACAACCTCGCGCACTTGTGCAAAACCCACCATCACCTCAAGCACCACACGGCGTGGACGGTCGAACAGTCAGAAGGTGGAGTTCTGAATTGGACCTCGCCGAGCGGGCGAAGCTATGCCACCGAACCAGAAACCCGGATGGCCGCGGTCCCCTAGCCGATCCGAGAACAATCCGGGAGGGGGTAGACGATGGGCAATGTGCGGGCTTGACTGGGTGTACACGGTGAACTCTCGTCAACGAGTTCGCCCCGTCAAGGAGGACAGAATGACTACGTCAGTTGCCCGCATTACAACCATCACCGCCCGCTCGGAGAAGAGCTTCGAAGACGCCGTGCGCGTCGGAGTCGAGCGCTCGAACGCGACCCTTCGCAACGTGAGCGGTGCGTGGGTCAAGGAACAGAAGCTGCACATCGAGGGCGGCAAGGTTGCGGCCTACCAGGTGACCATGGAGGTCACCTTCGTACTCGAGGACTAGCGTCCGAATTCGCCGGATGCGCCTCGTTACCGTTCCCAGCCGGTGACGAGGATGGCCGCGGTCGCTTAGGAGCACCAACGTAGGCGCACCAACGTAAGAGCACCAACGCAGGCTCGCGCGCTCCAGGCTCGCGTGCTGCAGGCCCACTTGCTGTGGCGTGACTCGCTGTAGATTCGCTCCATGTACCGGCAAATCGCGCGCAACAAACGGTGGAGTGTGCTGCTCATCGCGCTCTTCTGCAGCGCGGTGATTGGGCTGGGACTCTTCGTCTCGTGGGTGCTCGCTGAGCTCTGGCCGCTGATCGCGCTCGTGATCTTTTGCCCGCTCTACGTGTGGTGGTCACTCAGCCACGCGACCGCGTCGGCAGCCGACTCAGCCGGTTGGGCAGTGACCGACGCCGAACAGCAACCGCGACTGCACCGGGTGGTCGAGACCACCGCGATTCGGGCGGGCATCCCGATGCCGCGGATCGGCGTGATCGACGACCCAGCCCCCAACGCCTTCGCCGCATCGCTGTCGCCGAAAAACGCGGTGATCGGGGTGACGACCGGAGCCCTCGAGCTGCTCGACGACAGCGAGCTCGAGGCGGTCGTCGCGCACGAGGTCGCGCACATCGTCAACCAAGACGGGCGCGTCACCCTCACCACATACGCCCTAGTCGGCTCAATCGCCTCGCTCGCGGGCGTGCTGCTCGTGCTCGGGTGGGCGATGATCCAGTCGATCTTCGAACGGTTTCGGTTCGGGTTGGGTCTGATTCTCGCCGTGCTCGGAATCATGCTGCTCGTGCTTGGCGCTGCCTTCGCGCTCGTCGCGTTCGCACTCGGCCCTCTGATCAGCTCGGCAGTCTCACGCCGCCGCGAGTTTCTCGCTGACGCCAGCGGAGTCGAGCTCACCCGCTACCCCGACGGACTCGTGCGCGCGCTCGAAAAGATCACGGCGCACCCCACCCCGCTCGCCAAAGCCTCGGCCGAGGTGAGCGGCCTGTTCATCGTCAACCCGATCGGCGACAGCTGGCTTGCGAAACTGCTTGGATCGCATCCGCCAACCGCCGAGCGAGTCGAGCGGCTGCACGAGATCGGGCGCGGGTTCTAGGCGCAGGTTCTACGCGCAGGTTCTAGCCGCGTCCCGCCGCAACTCGCGCCACGGTCGACTACTCCCCGGATCGAAGGGCATGCGAGATCCGCGGCAACCAACAATCGGTGAGTGCGCAAACGGTCCGCGCCCATGGCCCGGGGCAGAGGGCAGAGGGCAGAGTGCAGAGTGCAGAGTGCAAAGTGCCGACGTCGATGGAATCCGGCTCAGTTGGCAACTCCCCCAAGCATCGTGTAGCCGAGCGCCCGCCCCACCTCGGTCACTTTGTCACCGCGATACCACCGGTACACGCCGACGGTGAAGGCGCCGAGGTCGCCGAGGGGCTGCAGAGCATCCCGCAACATCGATTCGGCGGTTGCGACCCTGATTCCAGTGCCTCGCGGGTCGGCGAAGCCGGCATCAGGGCCGCCACGGTCGTGCCAGCCGAGCGTGGTGAGCCCTTCAGCGAT
>Ga0163151_10007017_pt1 | contig 13366 bp, 16 predicted proteins | sample OliLakLV19MP5IB2_FD_145596 | JGI IMG/M metagenome (GOLD analysis project Ga0163151, IMG submission 145596) | Freshwater microbial mat bacterial communities from Lake Vanda, McMurdo Dry Valleys, Antarctica - Oligotrophic Lake LV.19.MP5.IB-2 | ecosystem: Environmental > Aquatic > Freshwater >...
GGCTCTAATACCGCCTTCCCGACACAACAACGATGACGAATACAATATTTTCAGTTACAAGAAACGGAGAGCAGCTTCCACCTTAGGCCACCCAGCTTTTGGTCCAGACAATGGGGTCCACCTCAGCCAGCTCAAACGTTCACGGGGCTCGCGCCAGGACTTGCAAACGAGAAATCGCGCCAGGCGTGGGGCGACCCGGCGCGCGTGCCCCCGACGGTGCGAATGAGTGGCTCGATTGTAACTTGCTCGTCGACCACTCGTACCTCCGCTTCGGGGCCACCCGCACGACACTCACTTCGGCTGCGCACCCACCCAATCAGCGACCTGACTTAGTGCAGGATTGTAGCCAAAGCTTGGGTCTGCTGTTGGGCGTGCCACGCCTTCCTTGGCATAGCGCGGGCAAACTGAGCCTATTCGTGCCTGGCTCTGCAGACCTTTCAGGAATCCGAGATGGCGTGGAGCGGGACGCGCGCCTGCCATGTATTGGGTTGTTTGGGCGGGGCCACCTGAAGGAGGATTACAGACGGGGCGATTCTCGGCGAGCACTCTGGCTTGCACGTCCTCAAGAGTCGTCGACCCGCTTGGAGCGGCGCCGCATTCGCAAGCCGATTCCCTCGGCGCCAGGAGGCAATCAACGGGTGAGGGTAGATCAAAGACGCAAGCATATTGCAGATCGTCTTGGAAGCCTCCGTCGTATTCATGGCCGTTCGCGGCGGCGTGTGGATCGGTGCTCGTTTTGGGCGCCAACGTTCGATTGGTTCGAGGACTGGTGCCGCTACGCGGGGCGATCGAACCGCGCATCAAAGGGTCACTCGGTGGCACATTTGCGCGAGGATCGCCCAGAATATTGCCCCAGATGCCCTCGGCCGCATATTGGTCCGGCTTGAGGTATGTTACCTGCGGCTGCGCGCCATTTGGATCGGTAGCGATAGCTTGCCACGGCACACCAACAATGCTCGTCACGAGAACCATCGCCGGGTTTCGCGGAGAGACGCCGCCTGGAGCAACAAACATGGGATTGTTCACCAGCTTGCCAGTTCGGTCCGGAATCTGAGATTGCGTGAGGGCATTCACGTAGCGCTCAACTGGATTGAGGAGTTCAAGACCGAAGCGCCGCTTTTGGTCAAAGCAACGAAGATTCATTGGGTCCTTCTCTGCGGCCAAGGACGGAACCCCTTGGCACGACGGATCTTGCGCAACCGGTACACATCCGGGAGGAGCTGCGGCCTCGACCTGCGCACAGGAGCGACAGCAGGCGCTGTTCGGATCCGTGTCGCAGGTGCTCGTGGGAGTGCGCATGTTGAAACTCGCTGACGCACCATTTGGCGTCAATTTGTCGCTTGCGAGCAGCCAGCTCAGCCCGCCTTCCGCAGCTGAACAATCATCTTCCGTCGAGAGCAGCACGATGGCGAGGTGCGAGTCGGTGCGTAGAAACTGTGAACGCTGCGTGAGGAGAGCAGAGTCCGTGCCATCGAGCGTAACGAATGAGTCGGGCTTGATGAGACTTTGGTACGGATCGGGCGCCACTAAGAAGCGATACCAAGCCTCGAGCGTGGCCTCATAACCGCAACCCGCGGAGCCCACAGCCTCAATGCCAGAGCCTACCGTATTGGCAAATGCGGTTAGGTTGGACTCCCCCACCGGAACTTGCCTCCCCTTTGGATCCCAAACCCAATACCCACGCCCGCTATAGCTCGAAATGTTCGGGTCGATCGACGCGATCAAGTGCGCGGAGTCGTTTTGCCTGGGTTGGGAGATCGTGTCAGCGCAGAGGGTGCCACCGAAGCCGCCCAAACTCGAAGTAATGACGCCCACCTGCAGATCCGCAACGGGTGTAAACTCGCGCTCGAACCCGACGGGACAAGCCACCTCAGCATTTTCAACGCGCTCCGTTGCCTGCGGGTTGCTGAGCGCCACGCAATTCGGATTGGCAAGCCGCGTCACTAATTCCTTGGCACCTTTGACCAAGATCGACTGAGCAGGGCCCATGTCCAGCGAGTTATCCACAACCAACAGCAAATCGAGCTTACGCACCGGTTTCGGCTCAAAGCTCAGACCCGAGGACCCAGCTGCTCCTCCGGAAGCTGTGGCCCCTGCCATTGCAATCGCGCCACCCACGTTTGCGAGACCTGCGGTGCCACCAGAACTCACTTCACCGAGCGCCAGAGCGCCACCGCTAGCTTGGCTAAGCGAGCTTCCCCCCGTGGCGTTTTTGGCGCCACCAAGTTCCGAGGCAGCACCAGCTTGCGATGAAGCGCCCCCCGCCGGATCCTCAGAAGAAGACCCCTTGCAGCCAGAAACAACCAGAAAGAGACCCAGCAGGCCCAGCCAGATCGATCGAGAGCGCAGTTGGTTGGCGTTCATAAGTTATCCTCGTCAAGTCTATTAGAAAATAAGGAAGAGTTTGCAGGAGGAGCTAGCGGAAGATCCGTTCGCAGTTAGAAAAAGTGAGGTTGGAAGTGAGCTTGAAGGTGGAACTCGGCGCACGACGTTCCGCATAGAAGAAGGACAGGTTGTACTCCTTGCCCGCGGTAAGGCCGAGAGTGTCGAGGCTGACCTGGCCCGTTTCCTGGGAGTGCACTCCGCCAACATCCACGGCAAGCGTCTTATCAATGAACACCCACAGATCGTCGTCGCCCAAAAATGAGATTACCTGACCAGGGCGAAAGATGAACTTTACGTTGAGCTCGAAGGTGAAGTGATAGTTGTGTGCGACTTGACCGTCTGTGTACACGCGATCCTGAGCCTGCGTCCCCTGGCCATCGATCGGGAAAAAGGCTGTGGATTGATAGGTGGTCGCGCCTGTCGGCTCGACGGTCTTGCTGAGTCCGGCTGATGGCGGTGGGTTGTCGAGATCGAGTTCGAAGACCGCGTTAGCCGGATGAGTGAGGCTGTACCAATCCCTAAAGGTGGACAAAAAGCTGATTTGAACGCTTCCCAGTGGTTGTGGATCGGCGTAGCTGGGACCGCCATCAGCGCCGAGAAGAGACATGACCAACCCTTGGGTGATGCCCGTTCCCACGTAAGCTTCAAAATCAGGGTGCGGATTGATGCCGGACAACGCCGAGTTGAAATCGCGCACTTGGCCGATCAATTTTGGCACACAATTGTTCGGATTCGGAGGCCCGCCGTAGTTGCCGCCAAAATTCAAGACCAAGCCGCCCATACCGGCATTAGGCGGCTTCATGCTAACACCTCCAGTGCCTCCAGAATTTTGGCTCCCCCCGGTCGCCGCCCCTGAACCCGAGGACGCACCGCCCGTCTTTCCGCTTCCCCCCATGCTCACCGAACCGCCCGCTGGACTGGCCTTCGAACCACCCGCCGTCGAAGACCCCATCCCTCCCGACTGCCCACCTGCACCCTCCGTTGCCTGCGCCCCGCACGCGGCAGACGCAACTGCCAGCACACCACCCAGCACACCACCCAGCGCCCAGCGCCCAGCGCCTCTTGAATCCCACATCATAAGCAATTCTCCAACCCTTCGAGCACGCTGCGCAACCCTTGGTCTCCGCCAAAGCTGAGTTTGGTTGCGGAGGGGGTACGATTGGGGCTCAAGAATCTTCCCGGAGGTCGCTGCAAAACAGGGCCTGTTCAATCCGTCCAGTGCCGTAACGATCGAGCGGTTCCCTTGCTCCCCTTCCCGGCAGCGCCGGAATTGTAACGTCTGACGTTAGGATTCCGGGGTATGTCATTCATTGAGCGCCGCCTCCGTAAGTCGATCGACGCGCATCTTGCGCGCATGCCGGCCGTGGTCTTGCTGGGCACTCGTCAGCGCACCAGGGGTCTCGAAGGGCTTCTAGTCCGTCCGGGAGGTGGTCTCCCTTTCATCTAAGGGAAATCTGCGCGAAGCTTCGTACACGACGATAGCCGCAGCCGTGGTGAGATTGATGGAACCGCCCATGCCGTCGGTCGGGATCTCGATGAACTGATCTGAAAGATTCAGCACTGCCTGCGAGACGCCGTGGCGCTCAGCGCCTAATACTAGGCAGAGCGGAGTATCTGTGCGCATGGCTTCCGGTCGCACGCTTCCCTCGCACAGCTCGATCGCAGCAATCGAATAGCCTTGAGCGCGGCTCTCGAGGACAATCTCGGTCGCGGTGGCTCGCGGTTCCCAGGGGACCCACCCGAGCGTCCCAGCTGCAGCGCGCGTGAGCCTGCGCTTGTGAAGCTCGAGATCGAAACCACAGACGTAGAGTCGTTCGATGCGAAACGCGTCGCACAGACGGAAGAGTGTTCCGATGTTGGGCAGGTGCGTCACTCCGTCGAGCACGAGCCGGATCGGGCGCCGTGGCAAGGTCGGAAATGCGTTGCGATCAGGGCGGGGTGGGCGTGACATTGCCGCTGCTTGTATCAGGAACCGCTCATGCGGATAGCCAGTGGGATCAAACTTGTCGGTGACCTCTATCTCAAAGTCTAACAAGATAGTAAGCATGCTTACTATCTCCAATGAACGAACAAGGCAGCTCACCTGGCACTCCCGCGTTTGAGGCGCGGTTTGGGTGCTCGTTGACAACGATGCCTGTCTAGGCTCATGGATTGCACCCTACGGAGCCCCGAGAATGATCATCACGTGCCCTGGTTGCAACTCTCGCTATGATGTCACGGGGCGGAAGGCTGGGACGCGAGCTCGTTGCCGCTGCGGCACGGTGCTTGCCATTCCGAAGCTCAGCGAATCGGCGACGATGTTGCAGTGCCCCGCGTGTGGGGCGCCCGTTTCGCCGGATGGCGCGGTCTGCACGTATTGCCGTACCGCGCTCGCTGTGGTGGCCTGCCCAAGCTGTTTTGGTCGCGTGTTTGTCGGGTCGAACCACTGTCAACACTGTGGGGCGGAGATGCTGCTTGCAGCGCACGCGCCCCCTGAGGAAGCTTCCCAGCGCGAGTGTCCGCGTTGTTCGACGCGTCTGCCGAACGGGGGCACACCGTTGAATGGGCTCACGTTGTCGGCGCATTTGGTGGGTGAAACATTGCTCGAGGAGTGCTCCTCGTGCGGTGGGGTTTGGTTGGAGGCGACGGCTTTCGACAACCTGATCAAGAATCGCGACGAGCAAGGCCTCGTACTTTCAAGTCGAGGGCCGTACCTCGAGCTGGAAGCGTTCGAGCGGAGTCCGGGCGCGTTGATGCCCACGCGCTACGTGCCGTGCCCCCACTGCCAACAATTGATGAATCGCAAGAATTTTGCCGAAACTTCCGGTGTGATCGTGGACGTCTGCAAACCTCACGGCATCTGGTTTGATCGCGACGAACTCGGGCGCATCATTCAATTCGTCATGAAGGGCGGGCTCGATGAGTCTCGCCGTCGCGAGCTGGAGCGCATGGCTCACCATCTGAGCGAGAAACGGGCGGCCCTTTTGGCCATGAGCTCGCCGATGATGTCGCAGCCTGAGCCCTACAACGGCGAATGGTTGGCGGAGGTGATCCGCCTGTTTAAAGGTTATTTTTTCTAAGTTGGCTTGAGGGCGGCCGGCCTTCGCCACGCGCGCTCTGGGGGCCGCAAGGGTACAGCAAACACGATGCACTCGCAGACCGGTTTAGGTTCGGCCTTGCAGATCAGGTGCTGAAAATCCTGACGTAGCTGTCTCGGTGCGGCACGTAGGTGCGCCCCGAAAAATGTGTGCGTCTTGCGCCGCAGGACATGTATTACTTGGGGAGTTTGAAGATGCTGGTCTTGTCCGCCACTCCATCGTTGCGGGTCTCGATCCAAAACAGCTCTGACGGTCCCACCGTAAAATCGCGAATCGCCCGGCGGTCGCACGCGACAACGGTGAAAGCCCCGCCCGAGATCGCTTGCCGCCGCAACGGACGTCCAATTTTTTGGCTGGCCACTGGCACTGCGTAATAGTTGGCTCCATCTGCCAGACTTGGATTGTTGGCTGACACCTGCTTGTCGTCGATCAAGTCCAAGATCTTGCGGGGATTCTCTCCGCTAAGGGTCAACGCACGAATGCCCGACGGATCGCCACACAAGATGGCAGTCTCTGTGGCAACGACTCGGAAAGTGCCACAAGTCAACGTGCCGACCCGCATTGGCGGTGTCATCACGGCACCTGCAGGAACCTTGAAGATTCCGTCGATTCCTTGGCTACCCGTAAACCAGACTTCGTCCTTAAACAGCTGAAGGGACGTGCTGATCGTACCATCGCGCTCTGCGACGATCACCTCGACGCCATCTGCGACCGCGACCCGATAAATTCGTTGCTTCCCCTCCGACGACGCTACGTAAAGCGCACCCCCATTGACGGCGAACAGTTGCGACGTTTCACTGTCATAGCCCTTCGCCGTCGCAGCCGAGATGCGGGTGGGAGGTCCACCGGCTTTCGGGACTGAATATAGAAAGGCTTTCGACGAACCTCCCAGCAAGACTTCAGACAAAAGGAAATACACCTGCGTTGCGTCTGTGTTCAAAGTCACCACGCGCTTTCCCTTCGGAGCAACGTAAAGGACAGTATCGCCACTGCCATCTTTACCTACCTTGCGAATGGAAGCGGTGCGGGTGAGCAAGTCCATCTCCCCACCGTCGCGATCAACGAATACAAGATCGTCGCCCGACACATGCAAGGACCACGCATTGACAGAATCCAACACCGCTGTAGGCCTGCTCAGTGCTGTGCAGGCCAGGCTGGCAATGCCCGCGTCACCGACCACCGGAGCGCCAGCGCCTCCGCTGCCATCGTTCGTCAGCATCCCCGCATCCGAACCCGCACCCGCTGAGTCAGAACCGCAACCAGCGGCAAGAACTGCGCAAAGCACGAAACAGAAACGACCGCGATAGGCTTTTTTTCGCATTGTCGCCATTATACCAGGGCAATCTCGGGCGCATAAGACATTCGAACTGCCAAATCAGCCGGAAGGAAGCGCAGGGGCAAGAGCAGGCCCGCTACCTGGTAGCGATCTGAGCCCTGCTAACCAGGTCACTGAGGCTCGCTCGCCCGAGTTGCGCGACGACATCCCGTTCACTTTTGTACGCGACGTCGTAATGCCTCACAGCTCATGGGCAAACAAACGGCACGTGTCGCGGGTAGGGTTTCGTGCATCGCGACGGAATAGTTGCTCGACGCGCTAATGCTGCGACTGACAATAGAAACAGTCGGCGCCGGCGCAGTTGGGCTTGTAGGCGCAGGCTCCCAACTTCCCGGGCGCAAACTCACATGCCTGTCCGAGCGCCTTACAAGCTTCGGGGGGCTTCTTGACGACCCCGCTGCCCGGACACCCCGTTACCGTGACGGCTGTAAGGGTGGCGACGTAGAGGACCCAATGACGCAGCATGATACTGAGAGTTGCTTGAATCGTGGCACTAGGCCAGCCATTTCTGGTTTTCCTGGATACGCTACGAGGAGGCGCGAAAGTCTCATGGGTCAGAAGCTACCGCTCAAGACGAAAGAACCTGAGTGTTGTCCGAATGCGACTCCGGGAACGACTCGAAATGCCGTTTTCGCGGGAGCCGACTCACCTTCGAAAGCAAGCACCGAGCTATCGAGCACAATTGCCGCGCCGATGCCGGCCAACCCTCCCATCGCCATTTCAGGTATGGGACAGAAATCGAAAGCTTCTGTATGCTGACAGTCCGCGACGGCGCCAGCAATGAGTATCCCCGCGACAGGCAAGCCCAGACGCATTCCGAGGCTAACCAGCGGTCGCGAGCGCGAGTTGGGACGCGCCCCGTGAATCAGCGGGGCACCTAGCAGGTAGCCCAAGACGGCGAATGGGAGGAGCTCCTCTGTTTCGGTAGCAACCGCGACGCCCACGATCAGCCCGGATGCTCCATCCGCCAGCAGCGTTTGCCACCCATACCAGCGTACGCGTTCGGCGCCACCGGGAGACGCGGATGCTTGAGCAGAATGCGAGAGGTGTGAGTGCGGCATCACAGGGTGTTGCCGAGAATCACGCTGAGCGGGTGGAGCCACAACCCGGGGCGGCCCTTGCCGAGGGAAAGCGGCTTCATCCGGCAAGCTCACATGCTGACTGCTATCGACAACTCCTGGTGGTTTTGCCCATGAAACGTGCGAGACCAGAGCGATCGCAAGGCAGAATACAGATATCAGGGGTGCCTTCATAGCAGGTGAGACAGCAAAGAGCGTGCCGACGACGGGCAGAGGGCCGCCTTCCGATGCACCGAACGCTGCGTTGAATAACCATGGCTATGGTCATGGTGGTAGCACTGCTCCGACCCGCAGTTTCCCAGAAGGCGTGTACCCGTAACGCTCTGCAAGCTGTCGGGAGCCTTGCATGTTCAGGTGTCGTCAACCTGTGGAGCCATGGAAGTTAATCATACTTGGTATTGCAAATGGCTGCGTTGCCACGGGAGCGCCTGCAATGCCGCGGCAGGTCCGTGATCCGAACGTGACCACACCCAAACTACGGTCGCTTTGCGCGACAGGAGAGCCAGCCATACCTCAAATGAAGCGAATTCAAACCACGCTGGTGTACTGTGGCTCCTTGACGGACGCTGGGCTACAAACCCGATGTTGAGCGTGAGCCGCTCTAGCGCATCAGTTGCCGGATTGGACGAGTACAAATTCGCTGGCGTTGTTCGGCAGATGGTCCCCACCGGCGTCACTCCACTCGTACACGTACCAGGCCTGCGTGGTGCTCGAGAGAGAGGGCATCATCACGTTGGCGAAGTACCACGCGGCGGCCGTCGTGCCGGCCTGATCAAATCCGTAGGCTTCAAGCAGCAGCGTCCCGGTCGTGGGATCGCGAACTGTTTGGATGACCAGAAAATCGTGATCAACCGTGAGATTGGAAGCGACGACGACGAGGCTCTGATTCTGACTGCGCCGAAAGTCGGTTCCAGTGGCGTAAATCGGGGCAATACGGTTGCTGTTCAGGTAGCGCACTGGGTTATTGTAGGCATCCCCTCCGGCAGTCACGAGTAGCTCGCCCCCTCCTGCGAGTGGTTTACCCGTCACCGAGTCCACTACGTTCGTGCTCCCTTGATCCACGGCCCGACCGCTCGGATTTGTAGAGCATCCGGCCTTCAGCGCTGTCACCAGAACCACGGTCGCCGCGTCGTCGATTGGGACTCCGTCGTGAACGCCGGTGACCGCAGCGTTGAGACACAGATTCTGGATAGCCGCCGCGGCGCATGCAACACTCGGTGCCGAAGCGCAAAAGTCCTGGGCCCCGCAGGCATTCCCACACGAGCCACAGTTTCGGACATCGCGCGAGACGTCGACACACTTTCCGCCACAACAAGTTCCTGTTATCGAGCAAGTCGAATTTTCTGGACTGCAAGCAACCGGCGGCGAGCCCGCAGATCCAGACGCCCCGCTCGCGCCGCCAGTGCGCCCCGAGGCCAGGGCGCCGACACTGCTGCTTTCCGTTCCGCCAGAGCCAGCGGAGGAACTCCCGCCGCTCCCCGAAAGGGTCGATGAATCATTAACGGCGCAACCCATAAGAAGAGACGAGGTGAGGGGCACGAGAGAAAGCAGAAGCAGCGGGTTGGTCGTCATGATCCACCACTCTGCACCAAACAGGCCAGGGCCTTTGCTCGAGAAAAACCGCCATTTGAGACCCCAACCTGAGAGCGTAGATGCAAGGACGCCCCGCTTGTGGCCGGTTCGCCACATGGTTCTTTTCAGCTGAATGTGCAGGTTCTCCAAATGTCCGCACCCAAGTGCCGATAAAATTCGGCGGCGTTTCCGTTTTAGATGTTTCGGCTCCAGCGGAGGCGAGTCGCCTCAGCAACTCTGGATAACGCCGCGCCAGCTCTAGCCGCGCCAGGCGCACCGTACGCGGCACCGGAATACTCGTATTTCAACAAATGCACCAAGCCGCACAATGGCGAACAAGAGCGTTTCAGGATCGGCGCATTCAGAGGTCGAGCCCGTTGTTCGTCACGACTCGCCGAGCTTGTTGAGAAGCTGGGTCACGAAACCAACGACGTCCGCCTGCAGTTCGTCGTCGCGCCCCCCGACACGATGGCGGCCACGCGACTCGGCCCCACCATGTCCGGGTCGAGGAAGTCGCGCTGCAAGATGCCCGCTTTGCGCCTCAATCATCGTCCACCTCCTGCAGTGCTTCCTGTGCTTCGTGACGAACGCGCTCATCGGGATCTCGAGCCGCTTGCGCGAACACGTCGCGATGCCCCTCGGGTGCGTAGCGCGCTAAAGCACTGATTGCCCAGCGACGAGCGTCATCGTCGCGGCCGCGAATGGCCATTTCCGCAAGCCGCGGCGATTGCTCCTTGAATGCTTGATCGTTCCCCAGGCGCGCCATGGCGATGGCAGCTTCCACCGAAAGCCTGCTTTGGCCATCGCCGTAGACACTTTGTAAGTGCGGAATGACTGACGGATCACCGAGCGACGCCAGAGCTTCGATCGCTTGCGCTTGAACACCGCTGTCTCCGTCGTTCAGCGTGTCGAGCAGGGCCGGTACGCTCTCGGGAGTTCCCAAATCTGCCAAGGCGCCAACCGCCTCACGGCGCACGCTAGCGTTGGAATCTCCCAGCAAACCCGCAATGGAGCTTGCGGCCAAATGCTTCTGGTCCCGCGAACCCCCATCGCTCAAGAGCTCCCTCAGCGCGTCGACCGCTCCTTCGCGAACCTCGCCATCTGGGTCCGACAAGAGAGACATGATATCCGACAGCGAGTCGATTTCTCCGGCTTCTGCCAACGCTTGTAGTGCTTCCCTACGGACCTCAGCCGAAGGGTCGCTCAAGAGGCTACGCAACTGCTCGCGCGCTCGCGGGTCGTGGCGTGCGATGCGCCGCAGCGACTCCACCGATAGCGCCCGCAACTCGGCATGATCGGATCGCGCGTACTCGAAAGCGCGCGTCAGAGGGTCCTTCTCGAACTCAAGCAGGTGCTGTTCGACACCTGCCAGCCGGCCCTCGAAATCTTGAAGCACCGTCGTCCAGTCAGCATCGCCCGAGCTTTTCGGCATGCCTGAAACGGGCCCCGCTGCTTCGCCACGCTGCAACGCCATCAGCCGCGATCGCAACAGGGCAGAGCCAACCCTGCCTTCATCTCGGCTTGCTAGCTCATCCAGCCGCTTTTCCAGTGCGCTCAATCTTGCCGCAAGCAGGTCATCTTGGCGGCTGCCGAACACCAGATACCCCAGGAGCATCGCCACGCTGACAAGAACCGATACCGCTGTCCCAATCAAAAGATAGAAGTTGCGCGTGCGCCGCGAGGCTGAATTGGTTTCAACGGATTGGAAACCGCCATCTTGCCGGAATGTCTTCATGACGCTCGACTCCAACTGCCTCTCTTCAAGCTCGAGCCGACAGATCCGAAGCCAAGTTCCAGCGAAGCCCGGAGCCGTAGTCGAGAAAGCGCCGCAATTCTATCAGCTAGCGGGGAGTGCACAAGCGGGGCAGTGGTCGGTCAACTACCGCTGCGAAAGGCGTTGACTCCACGGCCTCAAATCTGCATCGCAGTCGGAAGTATGAAGTATGAGGAGCATACGCAAGAGCAGGCCGCCTAGCCGACAGCACCCTGACCCTGCTCAGCACGTCACCGAGGCTCAAGGAGCAGTCACGGCGACCCCATGCGGAGCTCAGAATCCCACTTCACGCACACGCAAATAGATCTCCGCCATGGCGAAAAAGAGAGCGGATCTTTGGGCTTCTCGAAAAAAGAGAAGATGTCACGCATGGGAGCCTCCTAGAGTCGTCAATTTGCAAGAGCTATGGATCTGGGACACGTGGGCAAAGCTCACGTGAATGCTGATAAATTTGGGTTGGAAATGCTGACGGAGCCTAAGCACTGCCATCATTCCTCCGCCGCGTTCGATAAGCCGGGCGTCTCGATGAACTCTACGTTTAAGCAGAGGGACTGTAGCTCCTTGATGAGCACATTGAAGCTCTCCGGAAGCTCAGCTTCGAGCGAATATTCACCTTTGAGGATCGACTCGTACATGCGCGTCAAGGCCGCAACTTTTTCCAGGCAACTCCGGGTAGCTGTCGTTGCAGGTACCGGGTGCATCGCATTCCGAATCCGCCATGCAAGACCCGCAGCGGCCATTCCCACGACAGATGTAAGCGCCGCATGGCTGCAACTTGGAGTAAAGCAGCGGATCGCTCTCCTTAAGCCGCTCGGCGAGCGTGGGATCACATGGCCACCCGTAGTGCCAGCGCTCCTGTGCCTGAACGCAGACCCCGAGGTCGCAAAAACTTCCTGCGCCAGTGCAGTTGGCGTCCGCGGTACACCCATGAGCCGTCGGCGGCGCCGGCGCCTGAACATCCTCGTTGGACTGGCCACAGCCAGTAGCCACGACCGCCAGAACGGTCATGGCCACGGCACAAAACCAGTAGCCCTTAGTTGCAGCCAACTGCACTCCCACCGGGCCCTCCAAGGCGCCAGAACTGTGTCCCTGTCGTAGTGGTCAGAGGTCCGCCCAAACTATAGCAGTCCGGGTCATACCCCGAAACAGCGCCTCCAGGTGCAGCCGCAATAACAAACGCCGACACGTCAGTCACGCTAGTGCGCCCAATGCGAGCGCCCTGAATCCAGGCCCACTGCGCATCGGCCGCGAACCTCCCGCTCCCCATGTCACCGTTCGTCCAAAGAGCGCCTGGTGTCGCCACGCTGGGATCCTCATATTCTCCATACCACTGAGCCTCACACGCCCCACTTCCAATTAAATCAAAGGGGATCCTCTTGTCGGCAGCATCCGCGGCGTTCTGCGTCGGATAGTAGCCTACCCACTGCCCCCAGGCATATATCCACCACCGGCCCTCAGGTGTTCCGATTTTTGGAAAGGGACCACTGCCCCACCAGGCTCCGTGCTTAGACTCCCCGCCCCACCAGGTCAACCCTTGAAGCGTACGTCGAATAAATGACTAAGGCGGATGGTCTAAATTAACTTTACAAGTAAGGAGCATAAGACATTCGAAGTGCAAAATTGATCGGAAGGAGGAGCATAGGCAAGAGCAGGCCACCTACCCGACAGCACTCTGACCCCTGCTCACCACGTCACCGAGGCTCAAGGAGTGGTGAACCCGACGCAAAGCGGAGCTTGCTACACCCGTCGCAAGATATTTCTCGCGGAGTTGGTTGGTGGACATGCCCATCATCTTTGCAAGAGCAGAGCTTAGAGGCCCGAAGGCTCGCCTGCTTCTGCCCGCTGGCCACTGGCCGCTGGCCACGGCCACGCTGTCCGTCAGTTCGGCCACCCTGATCTAGCCCATTTGCCGGATATCGCGCAGCGCCACCGCCGGCACGCATCTAGCCATGGCGCTTTGCTGTGGCTCACCCTGCGCACGCCCATGCAGCTCTGCACCCTACCGTTCGCCGGGACAGCAGAGCGCGAGCGATGCCCTAACTATTCCAGCACCGTATCGAGCTCGCTTACCGGGACCACCTCGACATTCTTCTGCAACTTGTAGCGCTTGGAGCCTGGGTACACGATGAAGAGATAGCGCAGC
>Ga0163151_10007018_pt1 | contig 13365 bp, 2 predicted proteins | sample OliLakLV19MP5IB2_FD_145596 | JGI IMG/M metagenome (GOLD analysis project Ga0163151, IMG submission 145596) | Freshwater microbial mat bacterial communities from Lake Vanda, McMurdo Dry Valleys, Antarctica - Oligotrophic Lake LV.19.MP5.IB-2 | ecosystem: Environmental > Aquatic > Freshwater > Lake...
TTACAGACCACGGGCACGGGCAATGGTTCGGATGCGGATCCTGTAACGGGCATGACGCCTGCGGTGGCGCTTGGGAGCGGAGAGAATAACCTGGATATAGATGCCGGCTTCGAAGGTACGGGTTCGATCGGCCACTACGTGTGGCTGGACCTTGACGGCGATGGCGTGCAGGATGCCAACGAACAGGGCATTCCTGAAGTAACGATTAATGTAATCTGGTACGGCCCTGACGGCGTTCCTGGCGGTGGCGACGATGTTGTATTCACGACAATGACGGACGCCAATGGCGGTTATTTGGTGAACAACCTGCCTCCTGGGAATTACAGTGTTTCGGTTGATCCGACCACCTTACCAGCCGGACTGCTGGCAACATACGATCTGGACGGTATCGGCACGCCGAACACCACAACTGTATCATTGAACGCAGGCCAGGATCTGACGACGGTAGACTTTGGCTACCAGGGTCCAGGTTCGATGGGCGACTACGTATGGTACGATGTTGATGGTGATGGTGTACAAGATGCCAACGAGCCACCAATAGCGAACGCGACGGTGACGGTGACCTACTACGGTCAGGACGGAGTTCCGGGCGGTGGAGACGATCTGGTATTTGTCACGACAACGGACGCCAACGGCGCTTATTTAGTGGACGGTGTTCCATTGGGCAACTACAATGTTGTGTTGACGCCACCTGCGGGCTATCCGATCGCGACCTTTGACGCAGATGGCGGGAACGACAATATGTCGCTGGTGACCTTGACACTAGCGGTGCCGGACAACACGGCACAAGACTTTGGCTTACGGGGCAACTCAGCGCTGGGCAACTACGTGTGGTCGGATACCAACGGCAACGGCATTCAGGACGACGGAGCCACGGGCATCAGCGGGGTAACGGTGAACCTGTACTTTGATTCCAACGGCGACGGCGTGATCACAGGCACAGAGGCTACGACGCCGATAGCGACGACGCTGACAAATGCCACGGGCTTTTATTCATTCCCGAACCTGGCAGCAGGCGTTTACCAGGTAGGCTTTGTCATGCCTGCGGGGTACGACGCGACGAGCGAACCAGGCAACGGCACGGCAGCTACGGACAGCGATGCTGATCCTGTAACGGGCTTGAGCCCGCTGGTAACACTGCCATTGAATACAACGAACAACGATATAGATGCGGGCTACTTCCAGTACGGCAGCATAGGCAACTATGTATGGGCTGACACGAACGGCGACGGGTTGCAGACATTGGGCGAGCCAGGGATACCGAATGTTGTAGTGGCGCTCACGGGCACAGACGGCGCGGGTAATCCGGTGAACCTGACGATGGTAACGGACGCCAATGGCGCATATTTGTTTGACAATCTGGCACCTGGCACATACACGGTGTCGTTCGTGTCGCCTTCGGGTTCCACGGGTACGTTACAGACCACGGGCACGGCCAATGGTTCGGATGCGGATCCTGTAACGGGCATGACGCCTGCGGTGGCGCTTGTGAGTGGAGAGAATAACCTGGATATAGATGCCGGTTATTTTGAACCAGCCTCAATAGGTAATTATGTTTGGAATGATGTGAATGCCAACGGTATTCAGGAAACCGGTGAAGATGGCATTCCAAACGTCACGGTTACCCTGACGGGCACGGATGGACAAGGCAACGCTGTTACCTTGACGACGATGACGGACGGAAGTGGTTTTTACTCGTTTTCAAACCTGTCTCCTGGAACGTACAAGCTTACCTTTGGCACCCCAGCAGGCTTCAGCTTCACTTCACCGCTGGATCAGGGTGGCAATGACAACCTGGACTCGGATGCCAACGCTGGCATGTCAAATATGACAGTGAACGAGGTGTTGACTTCCGGGGAAGTCAATTTGATGTACGACGCTGGTTTTTACCAATGCCCGCAGATATCCATACTTGGGTTGCCACTCAATCCGGTATGCCCCGGGGCAGAAATTGGACCATTCACGCTGAAGGCAGAACCGTATGCAACCAGCATCAGTTGGGCTGGTGGTTCGTCGATCGGCTTGGTGAATGGCTCGGGAGTAGGCCCATGGGTTCAAATACCTGCTTTTGTAACGACATCCGAAGGCGCTTCAGTGATTACGGTCACAGCGGTGCTGGGACAATGTACCATTACAAATACTTTTGTAATCAATGTAGATGATTCGACACCACCCGTGTTTGAGAACTGCCCTGCCAGTATCACCGTTGGCAATGATGTGGATAAATGCGGTGCGAATGTGTTCTGGACAGCGCCAACGGCGATCGACAATTGCGATCACGATGTAGTAGTGACCCAGAGTAGTACGCCAACAGGATTTGTTCCAGGCTCCTTGTTCCCCGCAGGAACTACGACTATAACCTATGTTGCAGATGATGGCTATGGTAATACCCAAACCTGCCAGTTCACGGTAACAGTAATGGACATGCAAACGCCAACGGCAGTGTGCAAAGACATCACGGTGAACCTGAGCGCAGCCACAAACGCCGGTGCAGTAGCGGTAACAGCAGCCCAGATCAACGGCGGCTCCACGGACAACTGCCCAGGCACGCTGACGTACGCACCATTGACAACCAATTACACCTGCGCGAACCGGGGTGACAACAACATCACCTTGACGGTAACAGACGGCGCGGGCAACGTAAGTACCTGCGTAGCGACTGTAACGGTACGCGATGTAACGCCACCAGTATTTACTTGTCCTTCACCGGTTACAGTACCAAGCTGTACATCACCGGTTCCAAACGTGATCGCTGGCTTGACGGCTACGGATAACTGTGGTGTGGCAAGTATTACGCAGAACCCGGTTGCTGGCTCTGACTTTGGTCAGGTGAATGGCAACACCATCAACGTTACGGTGACCGTAACGGACGTAAACGGGAATGTTTCTACTTGTATTGTAGTGGTAACTATCGTAGACCAGGGTCCTCCGGTATTTGTAAATTGTCCGACCAGCATGATCATGATCGGCAACGATCCAGATCAATGTAGCGGAAAGTTGAATTGGTCTATCCCAACGGCAACGGATGAGTGTGCAACGTTTGTAACAATTACTCAACTTGGAGGCCCTGCTTCTGGTTCGATTGTTCCAATCACTTGCCCACCAACGCCACAGACGATTACTTATACCGCCAATGATGGCAACGGTAACATATCTACTTGTACTTTCGAAGTAATGGTGATTGATACCGAGAAGCCTGAGTTTGACGCGGATATTTTGATGCCTGGTAATGTAACAGTAGAGTGCGATGCGGTTCCAACGAACTGTATCCCACGTACGGGTGGTGCTTGCACCCCACTTACCAATGCAGACGTGAACGACAACTGTACCGCACCGAGCGCGTTGACCGTAGCCTTTAATGAAGTCAGTACACAGGATCCAAATCCTGCTAACTGCGGACATTACAACTACACGATTACCCGTACATGGACGATTACCGACTGCGCAGATAATGTACTAATCGCAGGTGGATTTGCGCCTACACACGCACTGGTTCATACTCAGGTAATTACGGTACACGACACAAAAGCGCCGATGGCAGTTTGCAAAAACGCTACGGTCTCCCTGGATAAGTTCGGCAAGGCAATACTTGATCCACAGGCGGTAAACAATGGTTCAACAGATAATTGTGCTGTATTTTCAAACCTGGATTTTGCAGTGTCGCCAGGAAACGACCCGGCCTTTACCTGTGCAAATTTGGGAGAGAATACGGTGACTTTATCTGTCACGGACCCTTGCAACAACACCGGAACCTGTACCGCTGTAGTGACCGTGGTGGAAGGTATCGCGCCTTGTACGCCGCAATACCAGGTAACGACGGTTTGCGCCGGAGCGGGAGGCATGGGCAACGCGACGACATTGGATAACGGCCAGTTTGAAGAGGTGATTACCATCAAATCCTTGGCGATGCAAACCTGGACGGTCACTGTGAACAATGGTTTGTACACTATTACCAGTGGCGCACCTCCTGCTGCTCCAATATCGATTGCCATTGGCACCGCCTTCACAGCGGGAACAGCCGACGGTATCGATAACGACGGCGATGGTAGCACCGATGAAGCAGATGAGATGATTTACTACACGCTGAAAGGTCGTTTTGTAGAATGCGTGGGCTACAACATCACAGTGAGCAATAGCGGTAATTTCGGTATGGCTCCTGCTGCTACCACCTCTACGATCTCGAACAAGGCTTGTTACCCGACACCGTACTTCACCAATCTGTACGACCCGTTCTGTATTCAGACCGCACCGTTTACCATTGAAGTAGGGGAGTACAACAATGCCGCAGGCAGTGTGGTACCAGGCTCTATCATGGTAGATGGAGTAGTGACCAATATTTTCAATGCAGGTGCCTTGGGCGAAGGCTTACACACGGTGATGGCTACATTTGACGCGGGTTCGGCAACAAATACGCTGACGATCAACGGTGTATTGCAGCCGGGTAGTGGCACGATGGCGGATGCGCAGGCAGACCCGGGTTGCAAACAGAAGATCACGAAAACGATACAAATAGTGGGTACTCCAACCACAGTGGTGTGCAACGACACGTTACACGTATCCCTGGACGCCAGTTGTATGTTTATGATCATGCCGGATGATGTGCTGGAAGGCACTTATGCTTGCTTTGATGATTACACAGTTCAGTTGGATGTGACCCTGCCTTATGGCAACGGCCCATGGGTGCCTGCTAAAGTGGACGCCGACGATATCGGGCATTACTACCCGTACCAGTTGATTCATAGTTTGAGTGGCAATGTTTGCAGCGGGGTAGTGTTGATTGAAGACAAGTTAGCGCCGACGCTCACTTGCCCGGAAGATATCACGATTGCTTGTAGCGAATCTACCAACGTGTCGCATACGGGCAACGTAACGGCAACAGATTGTGATACTTATACGATTGTGGTGGATGACGCTTATACCAGTTTCGGACAATGCACCGACCCTCGTGCCGAGATCATCCGCACCTTTATCGTAACGGATGCTTCCGGCAATCAGAATACTTGTTCGCAAACGATCATTATTGCGCCATTCGACCTGACAGACGTGGTATTCCCGGTTGATATTACAGTCAATTGTGAGAACACTTATCTCAATCCGAATGCAACGGCGCCCCTTACAACCGGTGCGCCAAGTATAAACGGCGCGTCGATTGTAGGCAGCGCTTTGTGTGGCGCACAGGTTAGCAAAACCGACAACTATTTTGACGGTTGTGGCGGTACTTACACGATATTACGGGAATGGCAAGTGCTGAATAATTGTGCCCCGCTGAGTAATAATCCTGATGCGCCGAATCCCGTAACTCATGTACAGCGAATTCTAGTGCTAGACCTGGGCGGGCCTGTATTTGCATGCCCCGGCGATGTGACAGTGAGCGTAGACGGGAACAACTGCTGCGCGACAGCACCGCTACCCGGCATGATCATCACGGAAGGTTGTTCGGGTATTACCAACCTGAAAGCGAAAGTAACAGGTAATGACCCGATTACGGGCAATCTGATCTCCTTTACGGTGACGGGTACCCTGCAGGACTTCCCGAACAACAACTATTGGGTGGCCGATACCATGGCCGTATTCGGTACTACGCAATGCCTGCCGCGCGGTGTGTACTCGGTGGTTTATTCAGCCGAAGACCAATGTGGAAATCTGTCGTCCTGCTCCTTCAGCCTGACGGTGGAAGACCTGGTACCGCCGGTAGCGACCTGTACCGAATTTACAACGGTAGCCATCGGTGTGGATGATCCAACGGACTGCTACACAACGAGCGATGCCTGCCAATCGGCCGGTGTAACCTGGGTACCGGCTTCGGCCTTCAACCAGGGCTCTTATGATAACTGCAATGGCATAGAATTCACCATCCGCCGGATGCAGGAGGCCGATGATACCTACAGCAGTTGTATCGATGCACTCGAGCCTTTGTGCGACGGAGCAGAATATAACGTAGCAACAGCGGAAAATGACTCGATCAAGTTTTACTGCTGCGAAGTTGGCGACACCCAAACAGTGATCCTGCGGGTGTACCAAACAGATTTGTATGGTCACCACATGTTTTACCCGGATGGCGAGGAGATTTACAATGAATGTATGATTCAGGTGGCTATTCAAGATAAAGTAAAACCTGTATGCCAGCCTCCTGCTAACGTAACAGTGAGTTGCGAAAACTTCGAGCCAAGCCTGTGGGCGTATGGTTATCCAACGGTAAAGGACAACTGTTGTCTGGATACTTTCCCGCCGACCAGTGCTAATCCGCAGGATCAAACGGGTATTCCTGCCGGTACGAGTGCGATTCCGGGTGTGTGCGGCGCTACGCAGAAAACGTATTACAGCGGTTTCTTGGATGCCAACTTCGATACGACTTGTAACCGCGGTAGAATCGTTCGTCGCTTCACCGCATGGGATTGCTACGGCCAGTCGAGCAGTTGCACACAGCGTATCACCGTAACGAACGAACTGGATTACAACATTGAGTTCCCGACGGACAAAACGGTCAACTGTGTAACCGAGCCAGATTTTGGTTACCCTGTTATCACCAACGATGAAGGTTGCGAACTGATCGGTATATCTTACGATGACGTGTACTTCACGGTTGTGCCGGATGCCTGCTACAAAATCGAACGTACCTGGACGGTGATCAACTGGTGCACTTACATACCTGATGATCCATGTTACGACCATCCACGTGATAAAGGTCGTTTTGTACGGGTATGGGATGGCCCTGCTTACCCGAACGGCCCGAATGCACCGGATAACTGTGTGACGTACAAGCAGGTCATCAAGGTGATCGACCAAACGCCACCGACTATTACCTGCGCACCGATCGACACTTGCGATTACAGTTCTAACTTTGATGCAGACGGCCTGCGCTACTGGAACGACGGCGACCTGTGGTGGGACAATGGCACCCAATCGCACAACCTGTGCGAGACGGACAAAACACTGCTCTCTGTTACAGCAGCCGACCTGTGTGATTCTATTTCACCAGTGGGCGGTCTTCGTTTCCGCTACCTGTTGTTCTTAGACTTGGACGGCGACGGCATCATGGAAACAGTTATTTCAAGCGCAGACGCCAACACGACCCGTCCAAACGGTCTGTATGGTCGCGTACGTTACAACAACTACCAGAACCTGAACTACGGCGGCGGCAACATCCGCAGATTTGACCTGAGCGGCAACCCGTTTGCGTTCAACATCGAGCAAACGCTGACTGGCGCACGGGTAACCTGGCGGACAGCAGGCGGAACGGTACAAAACCCGAACCTGCCACACGGTACGCACAAGATCAAGTGGATTGCAGAAGACGGTTGTGGTAACGAAGCGGTATGTGAGGAGATATTCACGGTTCGCGACTGCAAAGCACCGGTTGTTGCCTGTGCCGACGTAAACATCAACCTGATGTTCGGCGGAATGGCTACCCTGTGGGCAAGCGACCTCTTCCTGTACGGTGAAGACAACTGCACACCGGTTGACATCTTAGAATCGACCGTAGCGGTGATCCGCCAGGATCAAAGCGATGGGCTGACTTACCCTGCTGGTTCCCCACAGAGCATTATCGTAACCTGCGCTGACCAGGGAACAAACGTAGCAGTGGAAGTATGGCTGATCGACGCGGCAGGCAATGCAGATTTCTGTATCGCTTACGTGAACGTACAAGCCAACATCGTTGGTTGCAACACAGCCGGAACGGCAACGGTAGCAGGCGCTTTGGCAACGGAAAGCCTGCAGGGAGTAGAAGATGCATCCGTTGAATTAGCCATCGTAAGTCCTGCCGGTCAACAAGGGGTGCTGACGCATTCCAGCAGTGACGCCGGTTCGTTCCAGTTTCCGAATGCCGTGCCGATGTCGGGCGACTACACGCTGACGCCGACGAAAGACGACAACCCGTTGAATGGTGTAACGACCTATGACCTTGTATTGATCAACAAGCATATACTGGGCCTGGAACCGCTGACCACGCCGTACAAAATGATCGCTGCTGACGCTAACCGTTCCGGTTCGATCACGTCGTTCGATATTGTAGAGTTCCGCAAACTGATCCTGGGTATCTACAACGAACTGCCGAACAACACTTCGTGGAGATTTGTAGACAAGGCCCACACATTTGCCGATCCGTTCAATCCATTCCAGTCGATCTTCCCCGAAAACAAATCGGTGGCAGATATGCAGTCTGATAATATGACAGAGGATTTTGTAGGTGTGAAAATCGGCGATGTGAACAACACAGTGATAGCCAACTCCTTGCAGTTTGTTGAAGATCGCACGGCAGCAACGATGTTGTTCGACGTGGATGACCGCACGGTGAAAGCCGGCGAGGTGTTCACGGTGAACTTCAAAGGTGCGGAACGTGTGCAAGGCTACCAGTTCACGATGAACATGAATGGTCTGGAAGTGGTAGATATCGCCGGCTCCGGCGACATCAAAGCAGAGAACTTCGGTGTGTTTGAAGGCGCGCTGACTACTTCGGTAGATGGCTCCGACAACGAATTCGCCGTAACGTTCCGCGCTACCAAAGCCGGACAGATCAGCCAGATGTTGGGTGTGTCCAGCCGGATTACGAAAGCAGAAGGTTACAGCCTGACGAACGATCGTTTGGACGTAGCATTCCGATTCAACAACGGCAACACCAGCACCATCAGTGGGGTAGGTTTCGAGTTGTACCAGAACCAGCCGAACCCGTTTGTGAACAAGACCTTTATCGGTTTCCATTTGCCGGAAGCAACAGCCGCAACGCTGCGTGTGTTCGACGAAACGGGCCGTATGATCTTTACACAAAACGGTGATTTTGCGAAGGGTTACAATACGTTTGCTATTGATCGTCAATTGATTGGAACTACTGGCGTGTTGTACTACACCGTAGAAACAGTGAGCGACAAAGCGACGAAGAAGATGATTCAGTCGAAATAACGCCGATCCCTGATCGGCGAAAGTATAGCCCTTCTCCTGCCTGCGCGGGGGAAGGGCTTTTTTGAAATAAAAATCCCGAATTTTTCACAGTGGAAAAATTCGGGATCAACAGCATCGGTTAAAAACCGAAAACACGGCGCATTTTACACCATTCCAGCTAGTTGCGCCAAACGCGCAGAGTAGCCCGCTTCATTGTCGTACCAACCCACAATACGGCAGGTATTGCCGTTTACCTGGGTCAGTGGCGCGTCGAAAACGCAGGAGTGTGTGTTGCGTACGATGTCGCTGGAAACGATTTCATCCGTATTGTACTCCAGGATACCTTTCAGGTTGCTTTCTGCAGCGGCTTTAAACACTGCGTTGATTTCTTCTACCGTTGCCGTTTTTTTAATCATGGCCACCACGTCTGTGACAGAACCGGTTGCAACAGGAACACGCAGGGAGTGCGCGGCAATTTTACCTTTCAGGTGAGGCGCCACTAAGATAACTGCTTTTGCAGCGCCGGTGCCGGTCGGTACGATGTTCTGTGCAGCAGCGCGGGCGCGGCGCAGGTCTTTGTGCGGACCGTCCTGCAGGTTCTGGTCGGCAGTATAAGCGTGGATTGTATTCATGAAGAACTGTTCCACACCGAAGGCTTTGTCCAGGGTCAAAATCATCGGAACAAGGCAATTGGTGGTGCAGGATGCGTTGGACAGGATCAGGTCAGTGTCTTTGATCTGATCGTCGTTGGCGCCAATCACGAACGTAGGAACATCGTCCGTTTTGGGAGGAGCAGAAAGTACGACGCGTTTTGCGCCGGCTTGCAGGTGCAGACCTGCTTTTTCTTTATCGAGGAAAATGCCGGTGCATTCGAGCACTACATCCACACCCATTGCCGCCCAAGGCAATTCTGCGGGGTTTCTCACAGCGAGGCCGGCAATTTTGATACCATTTACAGTAATGCTATTTTCGTCGGACTCCACCGTACCGTCAAAGCGACCGTGCATGGTGTCGTATTTCAGTAAGTGGGCCAGGGTGTGGTTGTCAGTAAGGTCGTTGATAGCGACCACTTCTACATTGGGGTCCTTGACGAGGTTGCGGAAAGTGAGGCGACCAATTCGGCCAAAGCCGTTGATGGCGATACGTTTTTTTGCCATTGTTATCTTGAGTATTTTGTTTACAAATTGTTCGTTGCGGCGCAAAAGTAAGGTTTTGAAACCACTTTAATGTGGAAATGCCAAGATTAAGTGAACGGGTGTATCAGGGATGAGGAATGAGGGATGAGGGATGCCGAGCGTTATGTCCGACATAACGCTCGGCATCCCTCATCCCTCACCCCTATTACCGCAGCACCACTTCCATCCTGACCGGCTGATGATCTGAAAATTGAAATCGCTGATCGATTCCCTGCACTTTTTTGACTTGCACATTGGGCGATACCAGGAAATAATCAATCAGGGTCTCGAATGTTTCCCCCTTTTTGTACGGATTCCGGCATTTCCGGTTGCTGGGAACGGTCGGATCATAGGCATAGACCCAATTTTCGGGGAAAAAATCGGCTGGAATATTACCCTGCTGAAACCCTTTGGATAATTGAGGCGTAAATACATCAAAACGGAAATGAGGGGGGCACTGATTCCAGTCGCCACCCAGTACCACATAGTTACCTTTTGCATATTCCGCCAGCGCCAGGTCGCGTAAGTAAGGTAATTGAATAGCCTTGATTTTATCACCAGGGTCGTATGCCGCATTGTGTATATTGATGACAATCAGGTCTTTACCAGTTGAAGTCTGGAAACGATGCAGGGCTGCACAGCGATCCAGTTGAAAAATCCGGTCGGGCATCGGATATTTTCCCGGCAATTGGTGACGCAACGCCTCCGTTGGCTGAAAGCGGGAAAATGTACCCAACCCGGATCGCACTTTTCCATAAGCATTCCAGGGTTCGAGCAAAGGTATCGGCACCCGGTCGCAATGGTAATTTTCGGCATACGTGGCTGAAAATCCCGGTAATTTCTGACAATAAGCCTCGTACTGCCGGATATTGTAACTCCGGTCAGATGCTTCATCCACTTCCTGCAACAACAGAAAATCTGCTTTTGCATTTTGAAGCAGCGCCAAAGCGCCTTGTATATTTTTCTCCACCAATGGCCTGGGCGTACGAACCATACTACTGCCCGAATACCACATGCCCTGATCATCAAAGAAAAAATCGGATTCGGCTCCCAGACCCCCAAAACCGACGTTCCAGATCAGGAAACTTAAATTGCTGTCCGGCACAATTGCCTGATTAGCCGCCTGGGTAGGGGAGAGCGGACTTGCTCCTTCGGCGGGCTGCCAGTCGTTGATATAGCCGTGTGTAAAAATTACAATAAAATAAACGGCAATGAGGCTGAAAAAAGCCCATAACAGACGGCGAAGGAGACGATTTTTGGACATGGGAGAAGAGAGAAGAGAGAGGTGAGAGGTGAGAAGTGAGAACATCCCCTTTGGCCTTTTTTATCGGTTCAGGTTGGGTTTTTCAGGCCTGGAATCGTGAGTCGTGAATCGTGAGTCGTGAATGGCATTCCGTGGCTACTTTCTATCAATTTCAGGCCTGAAAAGTCCAACCTGAACCGATAAAAAAGGCCGAAGGGGATGTTCTCACTTCTCACTTCTCACCACTCACCACTCACCTTTGTATCGCAATTTTTACAAACCTGCTTTGGTTGCCGGATCTTACCCGCAAGGTATACAGAGCAGCCGGAAGGTAGCGATAATCAAAAATATATTGCAAGGTGCCAGTACTGAAATCTGCCGTTTCCAGCACTAATTGTTGTCCCAATGTATTAAACAACACAAACTCAAGCCGGTCTTGCGGCGTTCCGCTCATTTCGAGCGTAAACTGTCCAAAGTTTGGGTTGGGGAAAAGTCGGAACACATTCCAGGCGGCTACTTCAGGCGCGTCTGTTACAGCCAGAAATACCGTCAGTGCAAAAGTGTCCGACCCGCATTCATTTGCGGCAATTAACACAATATCATACGTGTCTGATTGTGCATACATGTGATCCGGATATTGCAAAGTACTGGTGTCGCCGTCGCCCAGATACCAGAAGTAAGATTCAGCGTCGGTAGACAGGTTATCCAGAAAAACTTCGCTTCCGTTGGTACTTACTTCAAAAAATGAAGTCGGTACATTTCCGATCAAAACGGCGTTTCCCACAGTGGCAGTGTTCGTTCCATAAATATTGCCGCTGGTGAGTGTCGTGCTGTAACTGCCTGGCTGAGAATACGTTACAACCGGATTTTGTTCGGTAGAAGTAGCGGGATCCCCACCGGGGAACTCCCAAAGCCAACTACCGGGATCGCCCGCAGACAGGTCGTTGTATTGCACGACAGCCGGGGCGCAGAAAGTGGTACCGTCGCCTGTAGAAAAAGCGGATTGAGGCGCATCGCCCGCAATCACCACCTGCGTGGTAAACGTGTCGGCACCGCAGGTGTTCGCTGCGATGAGCGTTACGAGGTAGGTTCCAACGCTGCTGAATGGATGCACGGGTGCTTCGAGTGTACTGGTATTTGCCGCACCGGAGACGGGGTCGCCAAAGTTCCAGTTGTACGAAGTCGCCCCGGTGGTCGTATTGTTCGTTACAATAGATATTCCGGCAGTCAGGCTACTGAATCCGGCTTCGGGCGGCCCGGTAATGGTCACGGTTTCTGTCGAAGTATGACTCCATGCCGTATTGGAAGCGGTCAGTGTCACGGTATAAATGCCTGGCTGGCTCCACACAATAACAGGATTGGGCATTGTGGAGGTAGCCGGCTGCCCGCCTTCAAATGTCCATAAAAATGAACTGCTGTTTTCGCTGGAAGCATTCTGGAACTGGATCGAAGCAGGCGAGCATACATTATCTTCAATTACACTAAACAAAGCATTCGGCGGCGTCGAAATGGTGATAATTTGACTGAATGCTGCAGCTCCACAATTGTTGCTAACCGTGAGTGTAACCATGTACTCCCCATCACGGGTATAAGTATATGTTGGATTGGCTTCCGTGCTGGTATTATTGCCTGCTCCGTCGGGGTCTCCAAAATTCCAGAAAAAGGACTCGCTGTTTTCAGAATTTTTAATGAAAGAAACCTGTAGGCCGTTCATGATCGCAGTAAAACTGGCTGTTGGCAGCGGTAATACGGTGACAAAGTTGGTTTGTTGAAATGTGTTGTTACCTGCGGCATTGAAAGCGTTCAGTGTAACAGAATAGGCGCCCGGCATTGAGTACGTCACAACCGGATTGGCTTCAACAGAGTTGGAAGGGCTACCGCCGGGAAACTCCCACTGAAAGGAAGTGGCATTGCTGCTCGATTCATTTCCATAAATAACGGTGAAAGGCGCGCAACCGGCCGTTTGATTGGCCGAAAAATCTGCTGTCGGGGGTGTTATGAAGGTGACAGTCTGTGTGCTGGTACTCGTTCCGCAGGCATTGGTGGCCGTCAGGGTAACCGTGTAAACAC
>Ga0163151_10007025_pt1 | contig 13354 bp, 12 predicted proteins | sample OliLakLV19MP5IB2_FD_145596 | JGI IMG/M metagenome (GOLD analysis project Ga0163151, IMG submission 145596) | Freshwater microbial mat bacterial communities from Lake Vanda, McMurdo Dry Valleys, Antarctica - Oligotrophic Lake LV.19.MP5.IB-2 | ecosystem: Environmental > Aquatic > Freshwater >...
TCATCGCGTCGGAGTGGCGGAGGACGAGCGACCTCCGCGCAAGAAACGGAAGCGAGATACGATTGGTGCGTCCTGCACTCTGCGTTGCCATCAACGGCCTCCGTGCTGCGTGGAAAGAACTTGTTTCAAAGCTCTCTACGCACACGAAGGCCTTTGATTTCAACTCAGCGGTGAATAATCCGGGCTAGGACAGCTCCGTGACGAACGCGTGTGCATTCTGCAACTTCGACCTGCGCGGCGCCCCCTCGCGAGGACGCTGCCCGGAATGCGGCAAGACGTGGGACGCGCGGTGGTGGAAACGAAGCGCGGACAAGGACGACGAACGGCGGGTGGTGCTCGCCGCCGTGGCAGCACTGTTCTGCTCGATTCTCGCGCTGGTGTCCCTGGCGTTCTTGCCTGCTTGCGGCGTGCTGCTCTTCGTCGCGCTGGCCGCCGCCTGCGGTGCACGGACCGTGATCCTGGCCCGAGGCCGCTCGCGGATCGCAGCGATCGTCTACGTCGCCATTCTCGCGCTCATCGACGTTCCGCTCGTCTATTTCGCACTGAAAGGCTATCGCAGCGAGCGGTTCGCACAGCCCGTCGTCGTCGCACGGCTGCCCACCGTCCGCCCACGCGCAGCACCGTCCGTCGCGCCCACAGATCCCATCGCGTGAGATCCCAGACCGCCGTCTCGCCCCATGCACCGGCGGCGGCGAGCTGCGTACCGTCGGCCGATATCGCGCACGAGGTCATGTCACTCGAAAGAAACGGCGCGAGCTCAAACAGCACGCGATCCGTCTCGACGTTCCACACGCGTACGGCACCGTCGGCTGACGACGCGTACAGGAGCGGACGTTCTGCTCGCTCACCCGCGGTCCATCCGATTTGCGTGATCAGTCCGGATGGGCCGGTGAGCGTGTGGAGGAGACCAAGTCCGCTGACATCGAGAATCTCGATGTTGCGCGCCCAGCTCCCGACCGCAAGTCGTCGTCCATCCGGCGAGTATGCGACAGTCCATGGCGTGTATGGCGACACGCTCCGTTCAGCGAGGAGCGCGCCGTCCGGCGTGCGCACGCGCACCATCTGATCTCGATCCGTGGACGCGATGCTCGATCCGTCGGGCGACCACGCGACACTCAATCCCTGGTTCGTACCGAGGGGCATCGACGCCAGCAGATGCAGCTCCGGCACGGAGTACACCTTCGCCGTGCGGTCGTAGCACGTCACGACGAGGCGCCGACCATCGGGCGCGAACGCGAGACTCTGCGGCGTCGGAGGATCAACGCCTTCGACACGGCCGATCAGTGCGCCGCTGCTCGCATCGGAGAGCCATAGCACGCGATCGTCACCGGCAGTCGCAAGAATTGTTCCGTCCGGGGAGTACACGAGCGAACGCACCCGTGCCCGATGCTGCGGCGGATAGAAGAGCAGCCGTCCTGTCCGTCCATCGACGATCTCCACCGCGCCGAATCCGTCGGCGACCGCTAGGCGCGTTCCGTCCGGCGAGAACGAACATGCCGAACGTCCACTCACGGACAGGATGGCCATGATGATCGTGAGCGCCAGCGCGAGCGGCCATCGATGGCGCCTGGCCTGCCGCGCCAGCACGCACAACCGCGCATCCGCGCGCGCCTCGACCGGCGCCCCGCGCAGATGCCGTTCGATGTCGAGCGCCAGATCTTGCACCGACTGGTAGCGGCGGCGCGGCTCTTTGGTGAGCGCCTGCTGCACGATTGCTTCGAGGTCACCGCGCAGCGTCGGATCGACAGCGCCGAGCAGGAGCGGATCAGCATCGCGCACCGTCGCGATGGCATCGACGACGTTCTTGCCCTTGAGATCATGCGGACGCCGCTCCGTCAGCAGCTCAAAGAGGATGACGCCCAGCGCGTACACATCCGTTCGCACATCGACCGCATCGGGATCGCCGCTGACCTGCTCGGGGCTCATGTACGGCAGCGTGCCGACGAGCTGACCCGGCGACGTCAGCGCGGTCGCTCCTTCCCAGGCATCGCCGAGCACGCGGGCGACACCAAAGTCCAGCACCTTGGTTCTGCCCAGCGCGGCATCGCCGATGGCGTCCGCTTCGGGTTCGGCGAGCAGAATGTTGTTCGGCTTGAGGTCGCGATGGATCACGCCGCGGCGATGCGCGAACGACACGGCGTCGCAGACCTGCAGAAACAGCTTGAGCCGCGCGACGCGGTCGAGCCGACGCTCGCACGCCGCAGCAACGATCGCCTTGCCGTTGACCAGCTCCATCGCGATCCACGCCGGCCCTTCGCCGATCTCGTCGCCGAATCCTGCTTCGTGAATCTGCGCGATGCCCGGGTGCTGCAGGCGGGCGAGCACTTCCGCTTCCAGCGCGAACCGGCGCAGCGCCTCATCAGCATCAAGGCTGCCGACGCGGAGTGCCTTCAGCGCCACAAGCCGGCGGGGCGTCACCTGCTCCGCCTCGTACACCATTGCCCATGCCGCCTTCGCCGATCGTCCGCAGCACGCGGTAGCGTCCCTGCAGGACCGGCGCGCGGTCGAGGCGATGCGTGACCCGTCGCGCGGGGGCGTGGCCGCGGTGGCTGTGGGGATGGTGCCCCGCAGCCGGATCGGTGTGCGCCGTCGCCTGATGCGCCGCGTACGCCGGATCGTCTTCCAGCAGCATGCGCTCGATTTCGCGGCGCAACGCCGCGTTTCCCTCGCAGCGGAATGTCACATGCGCCGCGCGCTGTTCGACCGGCAGCTCGCACGCCTCGATGAAGATGTCGAGCGCCAGCCGGACGCAGGGCGCGCCGCTCGCGGCCGCGTGCCCGGTCGGGTCCGCATCGGACAAAGGAAGTTCTGAGGACGTGTCCACCTCGCTCTACGGTACCGTCTCGGCCGGGAGTGCTGCGCGCCGTTACGCTACGGATTCCCGGCTCTCCGCCCGTGGGAACGGCACGGCGTCCGCGCGTCACACTGAGTACTTTCGATATGAGCGTCCGTCGTCATCCTCTGACTCCCGGCGACCCCCGTGATCCCCACGACGCATTGATCCGGTCGCTGCCCCTCGACGAAGCGCTCGCGGATCGTCTTGCGACGAGCGCCCACCGCTGCGGACCGCCGGGTGAACGGCTCGCGCCGCGGTTTTATGAGCGGCTGTTCGCGCGAGCTCCCGAGTTGCGGGCGATGTTCCCCAAGGACATGCAGCAGCAAAGCGAGAAAATGGGGGCCACGCTGGCATTCGTCGTTCAGCAGCTCCGCAGTCCCGAGGCGTTGCGCGTTCCGCTGCAAGAGCTCGGAGCGCGTCACAAAGAGTACGGCGCGAAGCGCGAGCACTACGTCATCGTCGTCGAGGAACTCGTCGGGGCGATGGCCGATGTCGCCGGCCCATCGTGGACCGAGGACGACACGGCGGACTGGGCGCTGGCGCTGCGGCTCGTGTCGGACCAGATGCTCGGGCCGCGCAGTTGAGTGTGGACGTTCAACCTGCGAGGGCCTGCTTCAGCCACGCCCGCGCCGCGCGCCAGTCATTCTCGACCGTGCGTTCGGAAAGCTCCATGATGCGGGCGGTCTCTTCCACGGTCATGCCGCCGAGGAACCGCAGTTCGACGACGCGATATCGCCGCTCGTCAGCGTGCGCGAGCCGTTCCAGAGCGTCGTGCAGCGCGACCAGAGCGTCGTCATCGTCGTTGCGAGCGACGGGCCGGAGCAAGCCGCCGAGGTCCGCATCCTCCACCGTGGTCCTCGCCCGTCCGCTGCCCCGTTTGATCGCCTTCCGCCGCCGGGCATGGTCGGCGAGGATCTGCCGCATCGCCATCGAGGCGATCGCCAGAAAGTGCTCGCGGTCACGCGCCGGCTCCGGCATCGCGAAGAGTCGCAGATAGGCCTCGTGCACAAGCGCGGTGGGCTGCAGCGTCTGATCGAGATCCCCGCGCATACACGAACCGGCGAGCGTCCGCAGCTGGCTGTAGACGATCGGGAGCAGCCGTTCGGCGGCGGCGTGATCGCCCTGGGCGGCCTGCTGGATGAGCAGTGTTGCCTCAAGCGGATCATGAACGGGTGAATGCCGATCCGGCGGCGGCTCGGAAGAGGGGGGAGTCGGCATGGGGTTCACCCCCGCACGGTACAAATTTTGTGAATTCATTGCGCTTGCCCGGTCCGCGCTGCGTGGAGATCACACGATGCCCGTGCACCGCCATCCCCTTGCGCTCGCCAGCATCCTTCGGAATGTCCCCTCCGACGAAGAGCTGGCGCAGCGGCTCGAGCGAAGTGCGGTGCTGTTCGGATCGCCGCCTGGAGCCATGACGGCCCGGTTCTACGAGCGGCTGTTCCTCCGGATGCCGGCGCTTCGCAGCATGTTCCCGGCCGACCTCATCGCGCAGCAGGGCAAGCTGGCCGGATCGATCGCCTTCGTCGTCGCGCATGTCCGTTCCCCGGAGAGGCTCGGTCCCACGCTGCGGGAACTCGGCCGCCGCCATGTCGCCTATGGGGCCAAGGCCCATCACTATCCGGTCGTCGTCGACGAAATGGTCGGCGCGATGGGCGACGTCGCCGGGCCGCGGTGGACGGCCGACGATGCGAGCGACTGGCGCACGGCGCTGCGCATGGTGTCGAATGAAATGATGGCGGGGGCGGCGGTGGGGGAGGAGTGAAAGCGGGGCGCGAGAACATCCGGTGTCCACTGTCGCCGCCGGAACTCCAACCCCACTCGACGCTCAGCCCGCTTCGCCAGAATTGCATCCGCGGCCTCGTATGGAACACACCCGTTCGCTGCGTTCGCTGGAACGTCGCGACCGCGCAGCGTCCGGCCCGCTCCGCAATCGCAGCGATCCTGGCTATTGACGGACCGCATCGTCCTTTCGGGCGCTCGATGCGGAGCCACCTGCTCGCGAATCGTGACGGAGCGCAGCTGCGGATGGGGGCAGCGCTTCGCCCACGCGATCGCTTCGTCAAGCGACGCGACCTGCCACAACCAGTAGCCGGCGATGAGTTCCTTGGTTTCCGAACGGACCGTCAATCACCGTTCGCTGGGCGCTGCTGAAGCGCAGCCTTTTGCCGTGCGACGACCCCTTCAGCCCGGCGCCGTCGAGCATGACGCCCGCCTTGATCAGCCCGTCGTTGAACGCGCCCATCTCAGCCAGCATTTTCTTGCTCGGCATTTCGTTCGCTTCGCTTTGCTTCGTTGCCTTGACGATGACCATGACTCGCATGTGCTGTCTCCCTTTCGTGGGGCTTCTTGCCGATACCCGGCCGGACGTGCGGTGCTCTGCAAACCGGGGGTGACATGATCACGTCGAACAGCTGCGCAAGGGATCGACAGCGAACTCATAATTTCTCTGAATGAACGATCGCCGCCCGCACCAGCTCCATCGGATGCTTCGCATGGCGACCGGTGCCATCGAGGATCTGATGACGGCAGCTGGTGCCGGGCGCGCACAGCGTGGCGGCGGGATTCGCGCGGACTGCAGGAAACACGTTCCGCTCGCCGATCGCCATCGACAGGTCGTAGCGGTCGGTGGTGAACCCGAACGATCCCGCCATGCCGCAGCAGCCGGACGCGAGCACGTCCAGCTGCGGCCCGGCGATCCGGCGGAGGAGAGCGGCAGACGACTCGGTCCCCCATAGCGCCTTCTGATGGCAATGGCCATGCAACGTCAGCGCCGCGTCGCTCGGCCAATGAAACACCGGGCGCACCGGGTGCTCGTCCCACCGGCGATCAAGAAACTCTTCGACAAGGAAACTCATGTCCCGCAGCTGCCGCACGTCTGCAACGTCGAGATCCATCTTGAGATCCTGCCAGTCGTCCTTGATCGCCGAAAGACAGCTCGGTTCGAGTGCGAGCACTGCGACGGCGCTCTCTTGCTGCACCGCGGCGATCAGCGCGCGTGCCGTGGCGGCGCACGTGATGGCGGCGCGCCCGAGATCACCCATCGAGATCTGTGCTCTGCCGCAGCAGCCGACGTCCGGCATCGCGACGCGATAGCCGAACGCTTCGAGCGTCTCGATCGCGGCACGCGCCACGTGCGGCTCGTTGTACGTCGCGAAACAGTCGGCAAACAGCAGAACGACGGGGCGCGCGTGCCAAAGCTGCGGCGTGCGCTGCGGCGTCCGCTGCGCGTGCCAGCGCAACGCCGAAGGTCCAAACAGCGGCATGCTGCGGCGCCGGTCGATGCCGAGGATTCTCTCCTGCACGTAGCGCACGAGCCCGATGCCGAGCATCGCGTTTGCGACCGGATGCAGCATCGAGCCAAGTGCGTTGATGAAGCGGATCGCACCGAAGGCGCGGGCCTGCCGCGAGACACCGTGCGTGCGATAGTGCTGTGCCGTGTACTCCGCCTTCAATTTCGCGATGTCCACGTTCGTCGGGCATTCCGCCTTGCATGCTTTGCACGACAGGCACAATCGCAGCGTTTCATGGACGGACGGATCATGCCACGACGGCTTCGTGCCGTCTTCGCTGAATTGCCCGGTGATCGCCAGCCGAAGATGATTGCCGCGGCCGCGCGTCGCATGCCGTTCGTCGAGCAGCACCTGATAGCTCGGACACATCGTGCCCGCCTGTAGCCGCCGGCAGAGACCGGCGCCGTTGCACGCTTCGACCGCATGGCCGAATCCATGTTCACGGTCGTACCGGAAGTATGTGTCGATACCGTCCGCCGTCACGACGCGATCGGCAGGCTTCACCCGCAGATTCGTGATCATCGTCTGCGGATCCGTCCACGCCACCTTGTTGCCAGGATTCATGCGCCCCTGCGGATCCCAGATCGCCTGGATCGTGCGCATCGCATCGCACAGGTCTTTGCCGAAGTACCGCTCCGCCAGATGCGAGCGCGATCGACCGGTGCCGTGTTCACCGCTCAGCGCGCCGCCGTACTTGACGACGAGATCGGTGATCTCCTCCGCGATGCGCATCATCAGCTCGCGATCCTGCGCCGACTTGAGCGACAGCATCGGGCGAATGTGCAGGCATCCGACGCTCGCATGCGCGAAGAACGCGGCGAATGTGCCGTGGCGCGTGAGAACCTCTTTGAACTCGCGGATGAATCCCGGCAGCCGGCCCGGCGCCACCGCAGTGTCTTCGACGAAACCGATCGGCTTGCGCAGGCCGGGAATGCCGTGCAGCAGCGGCTCGCACGCGCGGCGCAGCGTCCACGCCTTCTTCATCGAGACCGGATCGAGATGAAACTGGATCGGTGCGGCCGGGAGCTTTGCCCGCAGCTGGGCAAAGTGCGCTTCGATGTCACCTGGACCATGGCCGAAGTACTCGACGTACATCACCGCGCCGAGCGGACGTCCGGACGTCGGCTGCGGCATGAGACTCACGTACGTCGCGTACTCCGTGTTCTCGCGCGCGAGACCGACAATGGTGTCGTCGACGAGTTCGACGGCGGCAGGAATCGTCGACAGCATGGTGTCGAGCGCATCGAGCGACGTATCCACAGAATCGAATCCGACGATCGCGAGCCCCGTGCGCGTCGGCGCGTCGACGCACCGCAGCTCCGCCTGCGTGACGGTCGCGAGCGTTCCCTCGGAGCCGCACACAAACGAAGCGAGATTGACGCGGTCGAACGTCCCGGGCGTCGATGCTTCGAGCTGATCGAGAAAGAGGTCGAGGTTGTAGCCGTCGACATGCCGCACGATCTTCGGGAACCGTGCGCGGATCTGGTCACGCAGCGGAAGCACGATCTCCGCCATCCGCCGTGCCAGCTCGCGCTGCACCGGCTCGCGCTCACACGCGCCCTCCTCGAGTCGATGTGGTGTTCCGTCGGCCAAGACGACGTCCAGCCCGAGGACGTGCTCGACGCAGCGCCCGTACAGAATCGAATGAGCACCGGCCGAATTGTTGCCGATCATGCCGCCGATATTGTTATGCCCGCCGGTGTTGGGATCGGGAGCAAACATGAGCCCGCTCGGCTTGAGCGCATCATTCAATTGATCGAGTACGACGCCGGGTTCGACGCGGCAGCGGCGACGCTCGAGATCCACTGCAACAATGCCGCGGCAGTGCGCGCTGAAGTCGAGCACCACGGCGACGTTCACCGTCTGGCCGTTCAGGCTGGTGCCTCCTCCGCGCGGCAGGATCGGAATGCCGTGCGTGGCGCAGTACTGCATGACCACGACCGCGTCCTCCGGCCGATCGAGGACGACGACACCGAGCGGCTCCACTTGATAGATGCTTGCCTCGGTCGCGTAGAGCATCCGTTCCTGCCGCCCGAACCGGACATCGCGCAGTCCGAGTGCCGTGAGATCGGCGGCGATCCGCGCGATCGCCGCCTCGTCCCGTTTCGCGGGGGAAGGCAGCACGGTGAGCGGGACAGTGCGGACAGAGGCGTTGACCATCGAACGGGAGAGCGTATCGCGAACGGTGCGTCGGCGGCCCGTTTCGTTCGTCGCGGCGGGCGCGGTACCTTGGAGCGCATGGCGCACTCCATCGAACCGTCGTCGACTGAACCGACTCCGAAGCATCGCCGCCGCGGGCAGCATCCGCGCCGCGACTTCCTCAAGACCACCATCGCTTTGGCCCTCGCCGGCGGGCCGTTTGGCGCGCTGGCGTCGTCGGCACCGCGGCGAACGACGCTGCGTGCGAACAGCAAGCTCGCGGTCGCCAAGATCGGGTGCGGCGGCATGGGCGGAGGTGATCTCGAGCAGGTGGCGCGCCACGCGGACGTCACCATCGTCGGGTTGTGTGATGTCGACGGCGGAACGCTGCAGCGCGTCGGCAAGGACGACAAGAACGACAAGGGCAACGATCCCTATAAGGACGTTCCGAAATTCCAGGACTGGCGCGAGATGTTCGCGAAGCTCGACGACAGGTTTGACGCCGTGGTGGTGTCGACGCCCGACCACACGCACGCGATCATCAGTCTCGACGCGATCAAACGCGACAAGCATGTCTACACGCAGAAGCCGCTGGCCCGCGCGGCGAGCGAAAACCGCGCGCTCGCTGCCGCCGCGAAGGCGAAGCCCTCGATCGTCACACAGATGGGCACCCAGCGGTCAGCCGTCGCCGAGCGGCGGCTGAGTTACGACCTGGTGCGCAAGGAAGTGGTCGGCAAGATTCGTGCAATGCATGCGTGGACCGATCGGCCCGCCGGATGGTGGCCGTGCGGCCAGCCGCGCCCGAGTGACAGCGATCCGGTTCCCGCTGATCTCGCATGGGATGTCTGGCTCGGTCCGGCGCCGAACCGTCCGTACAAGAAGGGTGTGTACGCGCCGTTCCACTGGCGCGGGACGCGTGACTTCGGCACCGGTGCGTTCGGCGACATGGCATGCCACATCATGGACATGCCGTACTACGGGCTGGATCTCGCGCTGCCGATCGAGTGCAGCTGTGATGCACCTGATGGAACGGACGATCAGTTCCCGAACCAGGAGACCGTCCTGATGAAGTTCGCGCCGACGGCGCGCACGGCGTCAAACGGTCTCGACTTCACGTGGTACGACGGTGGCCGTCTCCCTGACTTCAAGGCGATTGGTCTGCCCGAGACACTCGCACCGAGTGACCGCGGGAGCAACGATGAACACGGATGCCTGCCGCTGCCCAAAGACGGCGCCGCGATCCTCGTCGGTGAAGGCGGGCTGCTCGTGATTCCGATCCAGGGACAGTTCCCGTACGCGTTCATCGACGGCAAGCGGCGCGATTTCGAGAACACATTCGCAACGACGAATCACTGGCACGACTGGGTTGATGCGTGTCTTGGCCGCGGCAAGGCCCGCGCGCCGTTTGAAACCGCCGCGGTGATGTGCGAGGCGCTGGCGCTCGGCGCGATCGCGAGCCGCTACGCAACGACCGATGCGGCCGCGCCGCGCAAGACCCTGAAGTACGACGCCGCAAAGTTTGCGTTCACCGACGGCAGCGGCACGGTGATCGAAGGATCGGAAGCGTATCTGCATCCGACGCCGCGCGCGGGCTGGTGACTCGTCTGACACAAAAGAACGAAGGGCGATGCGTTGACGCATCGCCCTTCGTCGTTTTTTCAAACACGCCCACGTTCAGTCGTCCCACGCGCCGAGCAGGATGCTCAGATCCGTCGCGTCAATCACGCCATCGGCATCGAAATCGCCCGCGCATCCGCCACATCGGCCCCAGCCGCCGAGCAGAATCGCGAGGTCGGCAGCGTTGACCGATCCATCGTCATTCAGATCCGGCCCGGTCGGTGCAGCCAACGCGACGGTGAACGTCGTGTCGCTCAGGAAGCGGGTGAGCGTGATCGCGCGATCGGCAGGGGGGCGGTCTGCAATGAACGTCACGGTGTAGGTCGTTCCCCAGCGCACAGCGTTGGCGTTCGGGTTGCGGGCAACGCTTTGCCCGCTCCATCGCACCGACGTGTCGACCGACACCGTCCACGGGTCGTTGCTTGTGACCTCGCCTGAGTGCGCCAGCGGAAAACGCTGCGTCACAAAGGTCGACGTCGCTCCGTCGAGCGGCACCGCGATGCCACGAATCGCTTCATGCGAGTCGAGATTCTCGATTGCGTACACATAGCGCCACAGACCGTCACCAAGCGGCAGCACCGTCGCCGCCACGAGGACGCGCCCGTCGTCTGGCGTGTCGACGGTCACGAGGTCGACATCGGGCTGCAGTGATTTCCACCACTCGACCGCGGTGGTTCCGTCGAGGCCCGGGCCGCTGAAGATCGGATTGCCGTTCAACGACGCGGCCGTGATTGGCCGCGTCACGCACAGGTCGTTGGCGACGCCATTCGACGGGTGCAGTGTGACGGTCTCGAACGCGAACGCGGCGCCTGCGTGCTGCGCCGGATCGAACTCGCTGACCGGTACGCGGCAGCGTCGCGCGAGTGACCCGCTCGCTGCCGGCGCGCTGAATGGAAACGTCGGCACACCCGTTGCTGCGTTGACCTGGGATCGCGGCGCCAGGCTCGCCTGCTGACCGAGGAACGATGCGCTTGACGTCGTCGAGCAGCCGACGCCGAGCTGCGACGTACAGCCCGTCCCGCTCGGTGTGCATGTCATGCACTGGGCCCGCTCGAGCGCGCAGATGTGATGATGCGCCCATGAGGCGCCGAGATGCTCGAGGACGCCGCCCTCGACGCGGTAGAGATTGGTCGCCGTCACCGGGTGGTTCGGGGTAGAGGGATTCCAGACCGCCGTCGCGCCGCCCACGTTGCACCACACACCGCTGACAGAAAAAGCGCGCTCGCCAGCGGACGGTGCAAACCCGGTCGCTGCCGGCATCGAGTGCGTGATGATGTGCGGCGCGTCGGACGTGGTCGCAAGCGTCATGCTCGCAATGCTGGTCGACAACGAAGCAACGGTCAATGTGCTGATGAGCATGCGCAGCCCCTGGCTTGAGACGTGGTGCCTCCCCCCGCGCGAAGGAAGGTCGTCACTTGCCTGATTCCGTCGCGTTGGTGCGCGCGGCGTCAGCTGAGCCCTTCAGTCCCTCGTCGATCGCAGCCTTGATTTCGGCGTGATTCATCGGATGCAGTCCTGCTTTCACGACCTTGCCATCTCGTCCCACGATCGCGACAAACGGAATGCCGTCGATGCCGAAATCGGGATTGAAGACATCCTCCTCGGTCATGGCGATGGTCCACGTGACGCCCTGGTCCTTGCAGAAGATCTCGAGTTCCGCCTGTTCTTTCGCTGGATCGTCCTTGCAGTCGACCGGCGGCCTTCCGGGGTGAAACACACGTCCCTGCAGACTCGTCAGGCCGACGATCTCCACATCGTTCGGCGAATACTCCGCGCGAAGCTCCTTCACCTGCGGGAAGCTGGCGACGCACGGGCCGCACCACGTCGCCCAGAAGTCAAGCACCACGACCTTGCCCTTCAGATCGCTGAGCGACTTCCACGCAGTGATGTTTTCTCCGGGCCGGAGCCACGTGACGTTCATCGCGGGCACCGTGTGACCGATGAGCTCACCCTTCAATGCCGCGCCGTTCAGGCGCCGGGCGACGCGATTGAGCATCTTCTTCTCGTCGTCGCTGGTGGCGGCTGCGGCGCGGCTTGCGGCGCGGTTCGCCAGCGACGCGCGGATCGTTTCGAATTCCGCTTTCGGCAGCGCGTTCGCGAGCATTTTGGCGAGCGCAGGCGTGGCCATGAACGATTCGTTCGATGACTGATCATTGATGGCGTTGGCGAGCGCCGCGATGCGTGTGCCCTTGGACTTCAGCGTTTCCTCGGGAATTGCATCGAGCATGAACGGCAGATTTCGTCCCTTGCCTTCGGCGAACCCCTGCAGCGCGCCGGGGTGATCGAGCGCCGCCACGATGGCGTCGACCGGCGGACCCGCCATCGGATCAGAAAACTCGACGAGTTCGACGGCGGCGGCGAATCCGTCGCCATCCGGTTTGGCGGCGGTCTTCTGTAGCGCCGAGCGGACCTGCTCCCGCGCTTCCGGCGAGGATTGCAGGATTGGAGCGAGCTCGCGCCGCGCATTGGCGTCGAGTTCGTCAAGCGAAATTCCTTCGAGTCCCTTCGCCGCGGCTTCGGCGAGCACCTTCTGAATCGCTTCCATCTGCTCGGGTGTCGGCTGCCCCTCGATCGGCGGAAGCGTTTCGTACGCCTTGTAGAACTCCTTGACTCGGCTGCGGATCTCCTCGCGCGAGGGAGGAGCGATTGCGGCGTCAGCGATGGTCGCCGCGAAGAGGGCGCCGCTCACTGCCGCTGCAATGATCACGAGGCCATGCGAAGCGAAGCGGGCACGGAAACGCGGTCGGGCCATGAAGTGCTCCAGTGTCCAGCACGGCCTGCGCGGAAACGGTGCACGCCGACCAATGGACAGGCCCAGCGTACCCTCGGTCGCGAGCGCTGGGCTGCCCAAGATGTCGCTTTCAATGCCGCGGAAACCGGAAAGTGGAATCCGAACGGTCGCAGCCCACCGTTGCCGTCCGCGGGGTCAGGCGGCCTGAGCGTTGGGGAGGGGAATTCGGACCCTCGCGGTTTCTGGCAGCAAGTGGCGGCGCGCGTAGTTTGGAAGACTGTCGACGAGCGTCTGCGTCACCTCGTGCCCGCTCTTCAGCAGCAGTTCCCCTTCCGGCGTCCGGAGATCCTCTTCCAGGAACCAGCCAATCTTGAGACTGGCAACATGGGCGAGCCGGACGACCGACGTCGCGCACTCACTGAACTCCGCTCGGGGAACGCGGAGCACCGCAGCGACGATCTCCGGCTCGAACTGCTCACCGTCAGCAGCCAGGGCTTGCAGCGACTCTTCCACGGTGCGTCCCTGCAGCGTGTAGTGATCGATGGCCTGAACGATTTTGAGGATATGAATGCCTTGACGTACGTTCGGGGAGAGCGTGCGCAGGGCGCTATCCCGGATTATTCATCAAGTATGAAGCGCGCAGAAAACTCCGCCAGCGTCGCGCTCTGACGGCGACCGGCGCGCCGTGACGCCGCACGCGAGCGCACCGCCCCCTACCCCCGTGACGCATCTCGTCGC
>Ga0163151_10007030_pt1 | contig 13349 bp, 14 predicted proteins | sample OliLakLV19MP5IB2_FD_145596 | JGI IMG/M metagenome (GOLD analysis project Ga0163151, IMG submission 145596) | Freshwater microbial mat bacterial communities from Lake Vanda, McMurdo Dry Valleys, Antarctica - Oligotrophic Lake LV.19.MP5.IB-2 | ecosystem: Environmental > Aquatic > Freshwater >...
GACCCCGGATGACGTTTACTTCAGTTCGCTGCCAGCAAAGCTGGCGGCTTAACCCGCAGAGCTACACTTAAGAAACCCGAAATTCTGTCCAACTGCGTGGGGCCACCTCTGTACGCGGTTGGCAGCACCCGCCAGCAACGGGATAATCTGCTTTCCTGGAATTGCTATGTACGCATAATCAATAATTTCCGGGACAGCAGAAAAATTTGGGTATGCTTGCAATCCATCAATCATTTCGGCACATGGGTGAAACGGGAATATCTTGCCCTCACAGCCAAATTTTTTGAATTCTGCGAATTAACGTATTACCTCGCCCCTCACCAGTCGACGATGCGCCAACAACGGCAATGCTCTGAGGCATGGACAAGGGACGAAACTGATTTATGATGGAGTTATACTTTGGAATCGTTTTTTTGTTCTGCACAAAATAGAGCGCTGACTACTCTAGCGTCAGCTGTAAGGAGCTACATAGTGCTTGGCCAATTGGCTAGCAAATGAGCCCCCACGCCACGCTCCAAACGCATTTGATGGATTTGAAGCATGCGGATGAGCCAACCACGAGTATCTCTAGGATCGATCAGATGCTGTGCTTCATATAGCTCAGCAAGTGACCACCCTGAAGAGTCCCTTTCGATTTCTTTTGCGAGAGTACGGAATCGTTCTGGATCATCACTTTCTTTAATGCCATGAAGAACATTTACCCCAACCTTTGGATCCATGAACCCTAGATCTGCCGTAGGCCAACACGCAACGACATCTGAATTAAGCCCCCCTCCCATATTTGGATAAGCCTTGCCGTAGCTTTTTCGCACGATTACCGTAATTTTCGGCACAGTGATGAGCGGCAACGCATGCATCCAATTAATAATTTTGGCGGCAAGACCGCGCTTTTCCCCTTCGAGACCAATGAGGAAACCGGGTACATCGACCAGAAAAATTATCGGAATGTTGAAGGAGTCGCACATCACGAGAAAATCAGTGACTTTGCTGCATGCGTCAGCATCTAAAGCCCCCCCCTTGTACATTGGATTGTTAGCGATAATGCCAACACTCTTTCCATTCATTCGCGCGAGCGTAGTAACTGCTGTTTTCCCAAAGCGGGCTTTAATTTCAAAACTGCTTCCGCTATCGACAATAAGTTGAATTATTTTGCGCATGTCATAAACTGCTGAACGGGTCTCGGGGAAAAACTCGAGTACGCGACGCGCTGCATCATCAGAGCCATCTGGAACAGGTGAATCAGGGGGCGACTCATTGCAATGGCTCGGCAGATAACTCAAGAACCGTTTGAGAGCATCTAGTGCCTGCTCTTCGGTATCCACCACCATGTCGACCAGCCCACTTACCTCACTTAACATCTTCCACCCACCTAAAGTCTGGGCATCTGTTTCTTGACCAATAGCCATAGAAGTTACGCGACTACTAGCAACCGACATCGTGGCACTTTTCACCATCACCACAAAATCTGAGGCGCACGCATACCATGCAGATGAACCAAAACATGGTCCAAGAAGTGCCGAAGCCCAAGGCGATTTTCTTAGTCGAAGAAATTCCGCCGAATCGGCGCCGCCTGAAATTGCGCGCCCTGATGAGCCCATGCGGTCTGGCATTCGAGCTCCCGCCGATTCACCAAGAAACAGAAGTGGCATACCTCTCTTGGCTGTCACCTGCTTCATATGTCTCATTTTCTTACTGTTGGTCAGGGCACTGGATGCCCCAAGAACAGTAAAATCATTAGATACCACTCCTACTTCACGATCATTGATCCTTCCAAAACCCATCACCTTACCGTCGGCAGGGGTCTTATGACGAACCTCCGGACGCGCTGAAATTGCGAACAAGCCAGTCTCAACAAAGCTCCCCGCATCAAGTAAGATTTCAACGCGCTCTCGCGCGTTGAGCATCCCAGCCTTTTTCCGCTTAGCAAGCTTTTCTACGCCGCCCATGGCAAGTGCCTTAGCCTGCCTTTCCTCTAACTCTTTCAACATTGCTTCAAACGGCATGATCATCCCTCTCGCTCTCTAGTCAACCTTCATGTTCACTGCTTTTGCCAAAGCAGCAAAACGATCAATGTCACGTTGAACAATTTTCTGAAATTCAGCTGGGGTACTACCACTAGGCTCAGCACCATCTGCAAGCAGTCGATCTCTAAGATCGGGCTGCTTTAGCGCACTGCCAATTTCTTGGCTTAATCGTGAGATTACCCCGTCGCTTGCTCCTGCAGGAGCAAGCATTCCGAACCAAGTCGAAAACTCGTATCCCTTTAGTCCCGATTCCTCGACCGTCGGCAATTCAGGGGCAATTGGTGACCGTCGAGTGGTAGTTATAGCGAGGGCGCGAAGACGTCCTGCCTTTGCATGAGGAAGTCCTGAGACGATATTTCCAAAAAGAACCGATACTTCTCCGCTAATGGCCGCCACAAGTGCCGGTCCTGCCCCTTTGTAGGGAACATGAGTAAGGTTTACATCTGCCATCCGTTTGAACATTTCGGTTGCGACGTGATACGGTGCACCGTTACCCGTTGAACCATAATTAAGTTCGCCCGGCCGCCTTTTCGCGAAAGCAATTAATTCTTTGACGGTCTTAGCCGGAATGGACGGGTGGACAAAAATGATATTCGGTGTCATTGCCACGTAAGACACAGTAGCAAACGCCGTAGCAGGGTCATAGGGAAGTTTTTTCTGCACAGCAGCCGATATTACGAAGGCGCTGCTCGTAAAAAGCAACGTGTGCCCGTCGGGCTGAGCTTTTGCGACTACATCAGTACCTATTACACCAGCCGCTCCACTTCGGTTTTCAACTACAAAAGCCTGGCCAAATGCATCAGACAGTTTCTGAGCAAGTGTTCGACCCATGCTATCCGTACCCCCTCCTGGTGGGAACGGTACAATAATTCGAACCGCTTTCTGTGGGTACGTTTGCGCAAAGAGCGTGGGCGAGATCATGGCAGCGACGATCCATAGAAATGCCAGTAACACTCGAATTGAGAAAGTATCGCCAAACTCCTTAACAATTATTTTTGTAAACATGATTTCCATGAATGCGAAGTGAATGATCATTTTTGACAAGATTATGCAGGACGTCGGCTTTTAGCGCGGCCATGTCAAATGCATATCCACGACTGAAGCACTTACACGAAATACCGTTTAGCCCCCTAACAGCTCCTAACCGTTATTTTTTCTTGTTAATTAAATTTAAATCTGAAAGCACTTCTTTGAGATCTTCGTATTCAGAATCAAGAAACTTTTTAGTAGTAGCGCTATCCATAAAGCTTTCTTTCCAGTTATTCTTGGCCAACTCAGTACGCCACTCCGCGTCCCTCGTCATATTTCGAAATACATGCTCCCAATACGAAATTTCAGAGACGCCTAGTCCTGGCGCACCGACAACACCACGCCAACTCATCAGTACAGCATCCACCCCCTGCTCTCGCCATGTCGGCACGGCGGCGTAGACCCCGGGTAATCGCTGATCCGACGCAACGGCAATAGCCCGCGCTCTCCCATCCTTCACCATACTTTCGGCACTTGCCGGATTTGCAGCGACGAGCTGTACATGCCCCCCCAATAGAGCAGTCAGCGTGTCTCCCCCTGAATTAAAAACCACGACCTTAAGTTTCCTAACATCAACGCCAGCCTTACTAGCGACCAGCCCCACTGAAATGTGATTAGCACCTCCTGCTGATGCAACAGCTATGCTGATACTTGCTGGATCTTGCTTCAGCTGTGCGATTAAATCCTTACCCGTCTTAATCGACGAATCGGCTCGAACCACGAATGGAAAGTACTCTCCAAATAGCATGGCGAGCGGCGTGAGATCAGAATGATGTAGTTTGCTTCGACCAGTGATGTGATTTGTTATTAGGGGGGGAGTGGCTATCGCGATTTGAGTGCCATCTCCAGGACGTTGGCTTATTTGAACCCAGCCAAGCGCACCGCCAGCCCCGGGTTTGTTAACCACAACAGCGGGCACTTCGATAAGCTTCTGCCCCTGGATAATCCGCTGTATCGTTCTGGCGGTTCGGTCTGCAGCGCCCCCAGGATTCGTCCCAGCAATTATTTCAATATTGCGCTCAGGCTTCCAATTTGACACCGCAATGCCATTGGAGCCGCTTAACAAGCACGCAAAGCCAGCAACCACCATCGTCAAGTTGACTACTCGCATTCTCTTCTCCTCACTCTTTCGTGCATTCCCGATCATCTGGTGCTTTAATGCAAATCGCTCGTTACCGTTAGATTCTTCTTATGCTTTGCAGGTTAAAGCAGGGATTTCTTACTGCTGTATCTTATTATGCTAGGCACGCTCAAAAACCAAGTGCAACCTTATGTGCTCTGGGTTTTAGGGGGCGCTGTTTACGGCGTTCGGCCCCAGAATCAAATGCATTTCGCTATGTAGCAAGTGCGCTCGACACTCCGTCGATATGTGCGAGCTGACGTAACGCAACTCGGCAGGCAATTCGCTCAGAGCGCGATGCGAGTGAAATTTTTTTCGGCGAATCGCCCTTTCGAATACATGACCATACTTGGCGCTTTAATTGAACTAACGAAGGATCACCAAAGCGATCGAACAGGTATTGAAAACGCATAAATGCCCCAGCGTCAAATTGACGAGATTTCCCATGCGCATCGCTAACAGGATTTGGTGGATGCAATGTCAGGCATGGGGTAAGTTCAATCGGAATAAGCAAATCGGCCGCATTGATACGCCGCCGCCTGACCAAGTCGGGCAATAAATGGGTATGCGGGCCCTCCGGGGTTGGTTCCCCAGGGAGCGGTATCCGTTGGAAAATTTCGATTCGGCCAAGTGGAGAGGATACGACACGATGAGGCTGGAAGGTAATTAGTCCCATCAGAACGCTTATGTCGTTGCCGAACAATTGGAGGCCACAAAGTTTACGAAGGTGTGAAATCGTTGCAGGATCATCACTGCGAACATGGAAATCGCAGGAATGCATGCCGAGGCCAAGATCGAATAGCAAGCCATCACGATCCTGAGGACGGATTGCTGCTCGATCTGGCCCGACTTCTGTTAGCACCGCGCGGGGGCGCTTATCGCAAAATTGCGGTGGCAATCCGAATACGATCCCATGCTGCCAGGAGTCAGAACGCGCTGATAGTGCCTCGAATGCGTAAGCACTCGTTTGTGGTGGTAATGAAAGCCGAACTGCACCGGCAGAATTAATTGCCGTAAACGGCGCATGACCCACTGACGCATTTGCGGAAAAATGCGAAAACTCAGCTAGCGCTCCAAATACGCCCATGCTCCAGCCATTGTTCGGATTGAGTAGTTCATGGCGGAGTTCGTCTTGAATACTGAAGAGCCCACCAGCTACTGGCGCAATGTTCATGCTATAAAACTTCTCACAGTAAATCCCACTAGCAGCCCACAATTTTTTGCATGTCGACTGACACCATACTTGCATGCAAATAGTAGGGGGAAATTAACAAAGGAATTCAGCGGCGCAAGACTATTGGCTTACCTTCAGGCGTTGTCTTTACAGCCTGATCCCAAGCTTCAATTCGCTTCTCCAAATCAGCAATCCCGACAACATTTTTTTCTGCGACTATTTTTTCCAGCGCAGCAAGCCATCGCTCGTAGTAATGGCTGCCGTCATCCCAATCATCTCCCTTGCGCGCATGCGCAATCTCTTCCGCAAGGGCCCCCGCCCACTCTGGCCAGGTAAATATGTCTCTGCGATGTAATTCAAGCGTCATGGCAAACGCCTGCGCTTCCCAGGGCGCTTTGAATACAGGTCCCTTGTCATCACGCGGCAGCGCGGGAAGTTGGTCAAGATTGATGTCAGACGGGTTTGAGGTGGTCATCCCAGAGGTCCAAATAAACACTGTCACGTGGGGATGCATTGTCGCCCCACAGTTCGGTTGCTGCGATACGAACGCCATACAAATGTTGCGGCTTTCTATCGCGGGTCATGGCATTACTGTCCGCAAAAACAAACACGCCATGATCGCGATCGATGACTCCTTGCCGTCCACGCGCATAGCGTGGAAGCCGGGTATGACCTATTGGGTGCTCATTAAGCGTCATCACGCGATCGCCTACATTGAAGTGAGGCGCAATTTCTTCGTCGATCCTCGATTTTCTCCGGCTGCGGACAATTGCGGCCACGGCGCTCGGCTGCAAAACTCCAGAGACTTCCGCTTTCCCCGTTGAATTTCCGCTTGATAACTCCGCGGAAGTCACGAGGCCGTTTTCTACAAGTAGGGTTTCCAACGTGTAGAGTGCGCGTTCGTAATAGGAGGCTGTAAGGAAATTGGCTGCGGGCATGCGTTCTCTTGCGTATCGCCCCATATCGGCATTCCACTTACGATGAAATGAGCACGCCATTCTTAGTGCGAATACACGACCTTGCCAATATTCATGAAACACGTGATCTGAATGCTCCGCAACAACTGGCCCCAGTCCGTGCATGCCACCCATGTCGTGAATGCTGTTCATGACGTTACATTCGGCAATTCAATACGAGCAACACCTATCATTGAGTCTCTGGTGACGATAGCCGCCAACTGTTCTTCAGTCCAACCTTCAGTTCCTGATGGCCGTTCCGGCAATACCAAATAGCGCAATTCTGCAGTAGAGTCCCATACGCGAACTTCAACGCTTTCAGGAACATCATCACCTAGCTCTTTCAAAACACCCCGTGGGTCAATAACAGAACGGGCTCGATATGCATCTGATTTGTACCAGGCCGGCGGCAATCCAAGTACCGGCCACGGATAACAAGAGCAGAGGGTGCAGACAACCATGTTCCGAATAGTGGGAGTATTCTCAATAGCCACCATGTCCTCAGCCCATCGCTCGATAAAACCAAATTCCGCTATTGCAGCAGTGGCGTTGGCCAATAGCCGCATTTTGTAAGCCGGATCGACCCATGCACGCGCCACGATTTGAGCGCCATTTCTGGGCCCAACGCGGTACTCATAGGTATCAACAATTTCGTCGAGCGTTTTCGAGTCAATGAGCCCTTTGTCAACAAGCAATGACTCCAGTGCTTTTACTCGTAACGCCGTGCCCGACAGTGGACTGTTATGGTGATGATCGTGATCGTCTTCGTGATGGTGGTCGCTCATATCTAAGCCCAATTGGTTGTTAGTCAAGTTTTGCGCCAGATGCCTTAACGATTGCTCCGTAGCGTAGCTGCCGCCCAATCTCAGCCGGGGACAGATCGCCGAGCGCAATATGCGGGCAGCAGCAGTTTTAAATACTCGGTTATTCCAGAGTTATCTGTGCTTTCGTGACAACGTTTGACCATTTGTTTTTCTCTGCCGCAATATATTTCACAAAATCAGCCGATGTGCCTCCAGCAATTACAGCTCCGCCATTAGATATTTGCTCCCGAAAATTCGCGTTGCTCATTGCCGCTAAAATCTCTTTATTCAACTTCGAAACTAATGTGGCAGGCAATTTTGCAGGACCTAATACACCGAACCATTCAGCTGCATCGAAATTGGGCAATATCGTTTCTGAAAGCGTTGGAATTTCAGGCAACGCTGTTGATCTCAATGCGCCAGTCACTGCAAGTGCGCGCACACGATTAGCTTTAATATGAGGGAGTGACGAGATAGCACCGGCAAACATCATCTGAATGCGGCCGGCTACCAGATCGGTCATTGCTGGTCCCGTCCCCTTATAGGGCACATGCACCATGTCAAGTCCAGACATGATTTTGAATAACTCGATAGCGAGATGAGAGCCGCCACCATATCCAGACGATCCGTAGTTTAATTTTTTAGGTGCCGAAGCGACAAATTTACTGAATTCCTGAATTGATTTTGCAGGCACGCTCGGATGTACAACGACGCTATAGGGAGAGGTTGCGACCAAAGTAATTGGGGTAAAGTCTTTTACACTATCAAATGAAAGCTTCGGATTAATGATCGGCCCAGTAACGAGCCCGCTTATAGCTAAAGTAAGCGTATAACCATCAGCGGCTGCTCGCGAAGTAATATCGTACGCGATAGCTCCACCACCACCGGCTCGATTATCAATAACAACTTGTTGTCCGAGACGAGTCGACAAAATACTCCCGAGGCTTCGCGCAATAACATCAGTACTACCCCCGGGGGGGAATCCCACAATCAACCGTATTGGCCTTGACGGATAAGCCTCTATTACTTCTTTTGATTGCGCAATCGCGGATTCACAAGCAACAGAGGCAGCCAACATCAATCCCAGCAGACAAAATCTTGACTGCATTTTTGAGGAAAATAAAGGTCCGAGATGTTCCATCGCCAAGAACCTCCTGTTAATTAAAGTTGGCCGTAGAAAATTTCAAATATCCTCTCTGGTGTGGCGGCATTAAATTTGCTTGTTCAGACTCAAATGGCTTAGTACCAGTGACGCGAGCTTGGTGCATTACCCTGCGATATTTTTCGTCAAAAGAGTCTCTCCGGTGCATTACACAACGGTTGTCCCAAACGAGTAAATCACCAGATTTCCACTGGTGATTCCATATAAACTGTGGACGGTCTACATGTGCCCACACTTCATTGAGAAGCTTCTCTGACTCTTCTATTGATAATCCCATAATGTAAGCATTTCGCCTTTGGCCGAGATAAAGCGTATTAGCGCCCGTCTCTGGATGAGTCCTGATTATGGGATGTACGATACCAGGCATTTCTCGAACATCTGGCTTAGGTTCAAACCCTTTGCGCCTTTTTCCGTCTGGTTTATACACAAGGTCGTGTTTTAGCGACTTTCCATTGAGAAGTGCCAATAAATGCTTTGGAAGAGTTTCGTATGCATAATACATATTTCCAAACCATGTATCTCCACCAGTTGGGGGAATCTCTAGCGAGTACAACATGGTCCCGTCGTGTGGAATTTTTTCGTATGCCATATCGGTGTGCCAAACTGCTTCGCCCGCACCAAATGCACCGATCGCGAGCCCGTTTTCAATCACATTTGAGATTATTCCAATTTCTGGATACCGTGGGTCCCGCGGTGCTTGATCAGCCGCCATCTTCGCTGGCGGCGGAGGCAAGCCAAGAACGCCAAAGAATCTGCAAAAATCAAGAAGATCGCCGTCATCTAGTTGATGTCCACGGAATACCAACACCAGATTTTCCAACCATGCTTGACGCACCTTCTTGAAACGATCAATCGTCATTTTCCTCAGATCGCCACAATCAATGAACGCTCCAAGAGCCGCTTGAATAGGAGTTACTTTAATATCGCCGATCATGTAAGGCTCTGCGTTCATATTTGTGATTCCTTATATATGCATAGCATGCGGTTGTTATCAGGCAAGCATATCGAGCAATATTATTCAAGGTGCCTAGGTAAAATCAATTCATCCGATTTAGAGTGGCGGCCGGGATACTATGGAAAGTTTTTCCAGAAAAACGAGTGAAAGCCATCTTGCGCCTGTTACGCCTAAGCCGATATCGGGGAATAGAGCGAAAACATTAGTTAAGCTCTATTTGTGCCTCCTTCAGCACCTTAACCCACTTCGTCGATTCACCTTTTATAAAGTTACGCAAAGACTCTGGGGTGCTTGGCGCTGGCGCAGCGCCAACCTTGTTAATCCGGTCAACAATCTCAGTCGCGGAGAGACTAGAATTAATCCCTTTATTGAGTTTCACCAACACCTGCAACGACATACCACTCGGACCGATTATTGCCCACCATCCTTCGGCCTCATAGCCTGGAAGGCCCGCCTCCGCAATCGTTGGCACATCCGGTACAGCAGGAGAACGCTTGGTCGCTGTAACTCCAAGCGCCTTGACTTTACCGGAGGTTACAAATGGCACAGCACCAAGAATGGCTGCTACCTGCAAGGGTATCTGTCCTCCCATTAAATCTACCAATGCAGGTCCAGAACCTCGATAGGCCACGGCTTGTAGCTTGATGCCGGCCATTTGCATAAAAAGCTCGCCTGCAAGATGCGTCAAGTTGCCAACCCCTCCGGTTGCATAGTTAAGCGGTGTTTTTGCAGCCTTGGCGCTAGAAATCAACTCTTTTACGCTAGACACCGGAAACGAAGAATTCGCCAACAAAATGAAAGGGGCTTTGGCCACAAGCGAGACGGTCGTAAAGTCATCATGTGTATAAGGTGGATTCTTTAGGCCGGAAGTACCGTAAGAAAAAGATGTCGGCACCAGCAAGATGGTGTAGCCATCGGACTGGGATTTTGCCACCAACTCTGTCGCTATACGTCCATCGGCGCCAGCTCGATTATCAACAACGATCTGTTGCCCCAACACATCCGCAAGTTTTTGCGCAAGAATTCTAGCAACAATGTCATTCGCACCTCCAGGAGCGAACCCCACGACAAGCCGAATCGGCCTTGAGGGATATGATTGCGCTTGCACCCCACAGATCGTGGTTATCGACCATGCAATCGCCATGGCCACGCATAACATATATCGGATATTTGCTGACTTTGCGAAGGGACTCCTAATACGATACCGACCGTCAATGAAGTTGACTTTTGAACTCGCTATTAATGTCAACATGCTTCCCCCTTACGTGCTTTGGTGCGGATACACCGCATCACTGGATAGCACTTGTTGATTAAAATTAGAAAATCTCCAAAAAAGACAAATCGCAACCTTGTAGAGGTCTTTTGAAAAAATATCGCAAGATCTGATGTTAGCCCACGCATGGTAGCTATCAGCTGCCTCCCATTTGTGTTCTCGACATTGGCGACCATCGCCGCCAGCTTGCCAACAGCCCTTCCCGCTCCACGGCCAGCAAACAACGACTGAAACTTCGTTACGATCTTCCAACCCATAGCATTGCCCTGCGAGCCGACTAGATCAGCAATATCGGTACGTATAAGCTCTCTGTCGATATGCGCCTCAATCCAACCTCCTAGGTGATCTGGAAAAAGCGCCTCATGTTCAGAGGAATGCTGAACCTCAATCGACTAGGCTATCCTGCCGAACACTGGCCTCATATCAGCAAAGTTAAACACTGCAAATTTCAACTCAGTATAGAAAAAGCCAATTAGGACGCTACCAATTTTTATCCGAGCGTGATCCCAGCATCTTTGATCAATGCCCTCCATTTTCGGATTTCGGCGCGTAAAAACTTACCGAGCTCATTAGAAGTTCCTCCGCCGGAAATCAGCCCGTGCGCTGAGAATTTGTCCTGCACGTCGCTCATCTGCAGAATTTTGACGAGCTCGCTGTTTAAATTCTCAATCACAGCTCGCGGCGTACTCGCAGGCGCAAACAACCCAAACCAGCCCACGACATCGAAATCCGTCAACCCGGACTCCGCAACTGTCGGCACGTCGGCCACTACAGGCACCCGTTTGAGACTTGTCACCGCGAGTGCTCGCAACCTTCCAGCTCTTGTCTGGTTCAGCGCCACCGGAATCGTCGAGAAATACATCTGAATGTTGCCTGCAATGAGATCAACCACGGCTGGGCCGCCACCCTTGTAGGTGACGTTGACCATCTCGACCGCCGCCATTCGCTTGAATAACTCTGCTGCCAGGTGATTCGTCGTACCAATCCCTGTGCTTCCATAGTTGAGATGGCCTTGCTTCGCTTTAGCCAGCGCGATCAAATCCTTTACCGATTTTACCGACAGGTTTGGATTCACGACGAGTAACAACGGTGCCGATGCGACAAGGATGATCGGTGCGAAGTCATTTTCAGTGTCGAAAGGTAATTTTTCATAGATGCTGGGATTGGACGAAAACGACGTGATGGACATGAGTAGCGTATAGCCATCCGCTGGTGCTTTCGACACGACTTCGACGCCACGATTGCCAGCTGCCCCCGGGCGGTTGTCCACGATAATCGGTTGACCCCACGCCTCATTGAGCTTCTGCCCGATGAACCGAGCAGTGAAGTCGGTCCCGCCGCCAGGGGCAACTGGCACAATGATACGGATGGGCTTGTTGGGATAAGCGCTACTCGCCCGACTTTCGCCGGCCGCCGCGAGCCCCCATATGCACGCCGCTACCACGATGGTGGTTACTACAGAATCGCTCATCATGCACCCATTATTATTTCCGGTTGCAACGTGTAGCAGGAGTTCAATAGTTCAATAAATAATCTGTGAAGAAAACCAAAAATTAGGCAAACGCAGGTTGCGCCCCCTTAACAGTTGTTCGCCGCATCCGCCGCCGACGCGGCAACTCGTAGTCATGCACGGCGAAATGCTGAGTTGCAAAGTTGTCCCACATCAGTAAATCGCCAACGCGCCAGCTATGGGAATATTTGAACTCAGGCTTTTTCAGGTGTGCATAAAGCCTTGCAAGCAACTTCTTGCTTTCGTCCGGGCTCATACCCACGATGCTCTCGGTAATACCTTCATTAACGAACAATATCGGCTTCCCAGTGTAAGGATGCGCAATGACAATTGGATGCTCGACAGGCGGCACAGTTTTTTTCTGCTCTTCGGTGAGCGGCATAAGATTTGCAGCACCCTCGCGCTTCAAAGCTTGAATCTCATCGTACACCTTCTGATAACTATGCACTGCCTTCAATCCCTTGATACTTTGTTTCAGGTCTTCGGGCAGTCGTTCATAAGCGAATTGCGTGTTGATAAACTCCGTGTTGCCCAGTGGGACCCCCTTGTCATCATGCGGCACTTCCAGGGCGTGCAACAACGAGCACCGACTGGGCTCCTTCATATAGGACAGATCGGTATGCCAGACTTTGCCGGCGTCCGCCAATCCGATGGGTTTACCATTCTCATCTAGGCAATTGGAGATACTGTAGACCTCCGGATAACCAGGCAGATGGTATGTCTTCTGCACATGGATCTGCAGTGGTCCTATACGTTTGCTAAACGCAATATGCTGCTCAGGCGTTAACCTCTGGTCTCGAACAACCAACACCGCGTTTTTGTGGAAGTGGTCAATTAATTTATTCAACGTTTCGTCATTGATATTTTGTGACAGATCAAGGCCGACCACTTCGGCGCCAAGTGCATCACCTAATTTGTTACAGGCCCAAGACTGGCTTGATTTCATTGCCTCCTCCATATAAACACTAATATTGAACTCATTGATTGTGCGGTCTCTTGCCGTGCGCTTTCCGCTTTCCGCGAATCCGACCAGTGACAACTTTAACTTTATAAATTTTTTTTAATGCAGATGACGACGGAAAAGCAAAGCTAATCTGCGGCTTCAGGTATTCACTACATTCATACTGCGCCGCCCGTTACGCCCATCTCTCTTAAATTCTCCTCCGTTTTAATTTTAAAAATTCCGTTTACCGGAATATTATTTTGTTTAGTAAAATTTAAAGACTTTGCCTGCTATTGTCAATCTTTTGTGGCGATGTGTTGCGAGTTCGTGATCTGTCCGGTTCTGTAGCACGACATCTGTCCGGTTGTCATAGTCACCCAAAGGGGGTGACCGATGAGAC
>Ga0163151_10007031_pt1 | contig 13345 bp, 22 predicted proteins | sample OliLakLV19MP5IB2_FD_145596 | JGI IMG/M metagenome (GOLD analysis project Ga0163151, IMG submission 145596) | Freshwater microbial mat bacterial communities from Lake Vanda, McMurdo Dry Valleys, Antarctica - Oligotrophic Lake LV.19.MP5.IB-2 | ecosystem: Environmental > Aquatic > Freshwater >...
TACGTACGCTCAGTGGCAGTGAATCTGGCATGAAAACGATCCGGCACCACCTGCGCTGCCGTAATGCTGAGATCCTGTTTCAGAATTCCGTTCACTCCCCAGCAGAAGCGCCACAGGTCCACATCTGCCGCGGAATCAAAATGTGCCACTTGTCCGCGAGAATGCACACCCGTATCGGTGCGACCACTGAAGCTTACCTTCGCTTTGCGCTCGGGCATACGCAAGAAGGTGCCGACGGCAAGTTCAAGCTCTTCCTGGACAGTGCGCACGCGGCCTTGAAACTGCGACCCGTGAAACCGATCGCCTGCATATTCAAGTTTTAGAGCGATACGCGGCACCTATTAACTCCCGGAACGGGAGGGGACAAGCCCCTCCCCTCTTACAGAATCGGAAAGGGCAGCCCCCCCTCCCACACATTTTCAAAGCAAAAGAACAGCCGCAAAAGCGGCTGCTCTCGCGATATTTCGGCTTGTCCTTAGACGAGCTGGATGATTGCCATCGGAGCAGCATCGCCGCGGCGGAAGCCGGCTTTGATGATGCGTGTATAGCCGCCGGCTCTTTCTGTGTAGCGCGGTGCCACTACGTCATAAACGCGTTTGACGACGTCTGCATCATAAATGTATGCGGACATCTGACGGCGAGTGTGAACGCTGTTAGCGATCTCTTTAGCGGCGCTTGCGTCGCCAGCCTTCGCTTTTTCGCGAAGATCAGGTGCAGAGAGCTTTCCGCGCTTAGCCAGAGTAATCATCTTCTCGGCTTCACTGCGGACCGCTTTCGCCTTGGCGAGCGTCGTCGTTATTTCGTCATAACGTAGAAGCTCGGTGGCAAGCGATCTCAACACAGCTTTACGCTGGTCGGTAGGACGTCCTAGTGTGTGTCTGGGAACGCTGTGACGCATGGCCTTCTTCCTTGAGTGGTCTTGGTGCTACATTTTCTTCGAAGAGGGTGGCGCATGGCGCCACCCCTACATTCAAATCGTGGTGGCGCAGCTGGTGCTGCGCCGCACGACATTATGCCTTCGGTGAATCAGCCAACGTCAGACCAAATTGACGCAGGCGTTCGATAACTTCGTCAGCGGATTTCTTACCGAAGTTTTTGATGTTCATCAAATCATCGTAAGTTAGTTTGAGCAACTCGCCGAGCGAGTGGATATTGGCGCGCTTCAAACAGTTGTAAGCGCGGACCGATAGCTCAAGCTCTTCAATCGAGATCGAGTGATGTTTACCATCTTGCTGCGCTGGGGCAGCAGTGACAGGAACAACCGGACGACCGGAAAGTTCGGCAATTGGTACCAGGTGATCGATCAATTGACGCGCAGCTTGGCTGACAGCTTCAGTTGCATCCATCGAACCGTTGGACCATATTTCGATTGTGAGCTTATCGTAGTCGGTCGACTCGCCTACGCGTGTCGGTTCAACGTTGTAGCTCACTTTACGGATAGGCATATAAACAGCGTCGATTGGCAATACGTCAATCGCTTGCTTGTAGTGACTGTGGGCATCAGCCGGCACATAACCACGACCGCGCTCAACAGTAATTTCAGAACGCACACGACCTTCTTCGGTCAGTGTGCAGATCTGCCAGTCCGGATTGATGATTGTCACATCAGCCGGGCAGATGATATCGCGACCGGTAACAGGACCGGGACGATTAACATCAAGGTGGAGATACTGAGGATCGTTGTTGTAGGACTTCACAACTAAACCTTTGAGGTTCAGCATGATGTCGATTACGTCTTCCACAACACCAGGGATGGTGGTGAATTCGTGAGTGATGCCTTCGACACGGACAGCCGTGACAGATGATCCTTCGAGTGAGGACAGTAGTACGCGACGCAGTGCGTTGCCTAACGTCGTGCCGTAACCTCTCTCCAGTGGCTCGATTACGAACTTACCGTAAATTGATCCGTCCGCGCCGGTTTTATTCTCCAGACATTTGATTTTGAGAGGTTCCATTGATACTCCGTCCATTACCTTTCAACAAAACAACAGCAGCTTGGTCTACGACTCGAAAGTCGCGATGATTTTTAGCGTGAATAGAATTCCACGATGAGGGCTTCCTTGATAGTTGGATCAAGATCCTCACGCGCCGGCAATTGGCTGATTGACGCTTTGAGAGCTTCGGCATCGAATACCATCCATCTCGGAGCGCCCGTTGCCGGGTTCTCTTCCATTAACGTCTTAACCAACTTCTTGCTGTTTTCACGCGGAGTCACTTCCTGACCAAGCTTCAATTGGTACGAAGGAATGGTGACCTTATTGCCGTTAACGGCAAAGTGTCCGTGCAAAATGAGCTGACGAGCTTGCGCACGTGATGGCGCAAATCCTGCTCTGTGAACAATATTGTCGAGACGAACCTCGAGCAATTGCAACAAGCGAAGTCCGGTTGGTACCGCTTTCTGGCGAGTAGCTTCTTCGAAGTAGCTGGAGAATTTCTTCTCAAGCACACCGTAGAAACGACGTACCTTTTGCTTTTCTCTCAACTGAATTGCATATTCCGACTGCTTCTTACGATCTTGCCCGTGCTGACCTGTGGGGTAGCGACGGCGCTCAATGGCACACTTGGTGGTGTAGCAGCGCGAACCTTTCAAGAAGAGTTTGAGGCCTTCGTTGCGGCAAAGTTTGCAAACTGAATCGGTGTATCTGGCCAAGGCCAATCTCCTTTAAGACAAAACTGGGTTAGACGCGGCGCCGTTTAGGTGGACGACAGCCGTTATGCGGAATCGGAGTCACATCTCTAATGAGCGTGATTTCCAGACCGGATGCTTGCAGAGCGCGAATTGCGGTTTCTCTGCCAGCGCCAGGACCTTTAACGAGGACTTCGCATTTGCGCATTCCCTGGTCCATAGAACGTTTGGCGACGGATTCTGCAGCTTGTTGGGCGGCAAATGGAGTGCCTTTCTTGGCACCCTTGAATCCGACAGTACCAGCCGATGCCCAGGCAACTACGCCGCCATTGGGATCGGTCGATGACACGATTGTGTTGTTGAACGTCGATTGGATGTGCACAATGCCTTCCAAAACGTACTTACGTTCTTTCTTCTTTCCTCTAGCCTTCGGTGCTTTTGCCATAGTTCTCTATTTCCTAAGTCCGTGTTGTCAGCGCATTTGTACAACGCGCGAATGCGATGTTTATTTGGTGGCTTGTTTCTTGCCAGCCACTGTTTGACGCTTGCGACCACGACGCGTTCTTGCGTTGGTCTTGGTGCGCTGACCTCTTGTCGGCAGACCCCGACGATGGCGCTGACCGCGGTAGCAGTTAATTTCGATCAAACGCTTGATGTTGAGTCCTTCAACACGGCGCAGATCGCCTTCGACTTGCCAGTTCTTGTCAATCTCTTCACGAATACGATTTACTTCGTCTTCGTTAAGGTCTTGAACACGCTTAGTTTCCGAAAGGTTCAACTTCTTGCAGATTTGAGCTGCAGCCGTTGGGCCGATTCCGTAGATATAGCGCAACGCAATATGCGTTTTCTTGTTCCTCGGCAGGTCAACACCCGCTATGCGAGCCATTTCTCCTCCATCCCCATTCCGGGGGCACTGAATCCGATGCCTGAGCCATGCTGATGGCAAATTCAAGCGGACGTCGGTTCTTCGTCCGCGAGTCGCGTTTAGCCCTGGCGTTGTTTGTGCTTGGGATTCTCGCAAATGATCGCTACGCGACCCTTACGTCGAATGACCTTGCACTTGTCGCATATTTTTTTTACTGATGCTCTTACTTTCATGTATGAGTTCCCGAATGTGCGCGTGACAGACGCGCTTGTCAATAGAGATTTTGTCGACTGGTAGAAATCCAGTCCACCGGCGGGGACAGCAGCATCACTTCGTGAGGCAGTTGCTGTTCCCAATACAGCCGCAGCGAACGTTATATTTTACCCTAATCCTTGATGCGGTAAGTTATCCTTCCACGCGTCAAGTCGTACGGAGTGAGCTCTACACGCACCCGATCGCCGGGAAGTATCTTAATGAAGTTTTTGCGAATTTTGCCGGAAATATGGGCGAGCACCTTGTGCCCGTTATCCAACTCGACCCGAAACATAGCATTGGGGAGGCTTTCGCGGATCGTACCTTCAAATTCAATTACGCCTTGTTTCGTCATATAAGTTCGTTCGGACGCCTCGTCAGTATCTCCGGTTCAGCTCCGTCCATTATCAAAAGTGAATGTTCGAAATGTGCTGATGGTTTGTAATCTGTCGTAACAACGGTCCAATTGTCGGGCTTGGTGCGAACCTTGTCGCCGCCTAAATTGAACATGGGCTCGATGGCTATTACCATACCAGCTTTCAGTTTTGTCTTACTACCACTTCTGAAATTGAGGATAAACGGGTCCTCATGGTAGTTGTAGCCAATTCCGTGGCCACCATATTCGCGAACAATGCCATAGCTATTTTCAAGAGCTATGTCCTCGATCGCCCCGCCGATCTCATCCAGCACGACCCCTGCACGAGCCACTTTGATACCGGCATAAAGAGACGCTTTAGTATCATCGATCAGCTTTTGCAGACGCGGAGAAATTTCTCCGACAGGGACGGTAATAGCCGTATCCCCTATAAAGTCGAGCTTTTTGCCATTATTGCTTTCACGGCGGAATGTAGCGCCCAGGTCCATGCTTATAATGTCACCGGACTTGAGCACTTTCTGTTTACTCGGGATGCCATGCACCACTTCTTCATTCACAGACGCACAAATTGTGGCTGGAAATCCGCGGTACCCTTTGAAAGTGGGGATGCCTCCACCTTCTCGAATCAGAGCCTCGGCGGCCCGATCGAGATCCCAAGTGGAGATTCCTGGCTTTACCATTCGGCTTAACTCTTCCAAAACCTGACCGGCAAGTTTACCGGCCTTTCGGAACAGATCAATATCTTCGTCTGCAGTAACTATCATGCCGTAACTTGTACCGCCTTCTGCAGTTCAGCGTAGATGTCGTCCTGAGCGCCGTCGCCGTTGACGGTCTTCAGAATGCCGCGCTTGCCGTAGTAGTCGATCAAGGGCTGAGTCTGAGCATGATAGGTTTTCAGCCTTTCAGCTACCAAAGTTTCCTTGTCGTCGTCACGTTGATAAAGTGAACTGCCGCAGCAATCGCAGGTATCGGCCTGCTTCGGCGCGGCAAACTTCAAATGGAATGGTGTGTTGCAAGTCTTGTTAGAGCAGATTCGTCGACCGGTTATGCGCTCTGTCAGGAGGTTTTCATCAACGGCCAGGTTGATCACAATACCGAGATTTTTCTTTAGTTCGCTAAGCAAACTATCAAGAGCTTCAGCCTGAGCCAGGTTGCGAGGAAAGCCATCAAGGATGAACCCTTTTGCGCACTCCGGTGTTTGCAGCTTCTCTTTGAACATGGCGATCAAAACATCGTCAGGCACAAGAGCTCCGGTATTCATGTACTGCTTGGCTTTGACACCAGCTTCGGTGCCCGCTTTCACCGCTTCGCGCAGCAAGTCGCCGGACGAAAGGTGGGGCAAATTGAGCTTCGCTGACAGACGCTTACATTGCGTGCCTTTGCCGGCACCAGGAGGTCCCAGAAATAGAATTTGCATTATGCCTGCTCCTTCTTCTTATCTCCTGGCTGTCTGAACAAGCCGCGGGCTTGATACTTAGCGGACAGCGCATGAGTCATAATTTGGCGTTGAGTATCGATGGCTACACCGACAAGAATGATCAAAGAAGTGCTTCCCAACCCCTGCAGCGTCTGGACGCCAGTGAGCTGCTCGGCGTGGATGGGCAGAATTGCCACAATGGCGATTGCCGTGGCACCGATCATTGTCAGGCGGGCCAATACCTTTTCAAGGTATTCACCAGTCGGACGTCCGGGCTTAACGCCTTGAATGGCGCGACCGCTGCGTCTGAGGTTTTCAGCCATATCTTTAGGTTGAAGAATGATCGACGAATAAAAGAAAGCAAAGAAGATGATCAAAGTGAAGTAAAGAAGGGAGTGCTCCCAATGGGTGTAGGACATCATATTGGCGAATTCCGTGGTGATAAATTCCCACGTGCCGGCAGCAAACGGCTGCTGCGATAAGCTCTTGAATGCACCGCCTATGCCCGGAATACCAACAAGGACGTCGTAAAGCCCCTTACCTGGATCCCCACTTTTACTTACAAACTGCATCAAAGTGGTCGGGAACATCAACAGCGATGACGCGAAAATGATCGCCATGACGCCTGATGGGTTTACCGGCAAATAGAGGTAATCTTCCGGCATGGCAAGTTGCTGGCGTCCAGCGTTCTTACGTCCGAGCACCATGATCTTACGCACTCCTTGTTGCAAGGCAACCACAAGAGCAGTCAACAAAAGAAATACTATTGTCAGCGCAACGGCGCCAGCGGCAAGGGTTTGACCTTCGTTAACCGATTCCCAGGTGTTGCGGATCATCACCGGCAGTCGCGATGCGATTCCAAGGAAGATCAGCAGGGAGGCTCCGTTACCGACACCATTTGCCGTAATCAACTCGCCGATCCACATAATAAACATTGCCGAAGCAGCCAAGATGAGCGTAGCCACCCAAACAAATAGCGGAATGCCGAAAAGCAATCCCGGGCCTGGAAAGGGAACCACGTCGTGGACGCCGGCGGAGTTAGTAATACTCATCAATAGACGAGCAAGCATGAATGATTGAAAGGTTGCCAAAACGACGGTGGCGTAGCGCGTGTACTGAGCCAGTTGCTTACGACCCGCCTCGCCGGAGTGCTTCTGAAGCTCTTCCAGCTTGGGAAAAACAACCGACATCAATTGCATGATGATCGAGGCCGTAATGTACGGACCGATACCCATAGAGAAGATGGAAAGCTTGTTAAGAGCCCCGCCGGTGAATAAGTCAATCATGCCAAGAAGACTCTGCGCCAGTTCCTGGTGATTCATCATCGCTGCCGGATCAACGCCCGGCAGTGGGATGTGAACGCCTATGCGATAGATAGCGATCATCCCGAGCGTAAATAATATGCGTTCTTTTAGTCCTGCTGCGCCGAGCAGTTTGAGCAAATCTTCAGGCCCCCCAATGGGGGTGCCTCGGCGAGGGGCTGCGGCTTGTGTCATGGGAGCGATTTTCCTCTACATCAGACTTCAATATAGCCTAAAAGGGGCGACTGTTGGTGTCGCCCCTGGTGCTCTATTTAGCAGATGGTTCGGCTGGGCCTATTATCTCGACTGAACCGCCTGCAGCTTCAATCTTCTTGCGTGCACCTTCGGAAACATGGTGCGCTCTTACTTTCAAAGCGATCTTAAGTTCGCCGTTTCCAAGAATCCTTAGACTGCTTGACTGCTTTTTCAAAATATTTTGTTCAACCAGGGTCTCCGGTGTCACTTCGGAATTAGCGGCAAATATGCTCAGCATTCCGACGTTAACAAGAACCCATTCCCGACGATTCGGGTGTTGATCAAAATTGTGGATTTTTGGCAGTCTTCTGAACAAAGGCGTTTGACCACCTTCAAAACCAAAACGCTGACCGTATCCGGACCGTTGACCTTGACCATTGTGACCACGAGTACTTGTTTTACCGTGGCCGGAAGCGCGACCGCGACCGACTCGCTTCCGCTTGCGCTTGGCGCCCTCGGCTGGTCTCAAATCATGAAGTTCTAAAGACATTTGTTCTCCTCTGCCTTGCGCCTTAGGCCCTATGCCCTCGACTCGGCTTGCTAATGGGGCAGGCCCTTGTTCAGGCCGCCTCCGCATTCGTACTTTACGAAGCTTGTTCTTGTTTGCGAACCATCTTGGAAGTTGACGTTGCGCCTTCAGCTGCTGGTTCAACGGTGAGCAGATGGCGTATTTTTTGCACCATTCCACGAATCGTTGGCGAGTCAGAATGAATGACGCTGCTGCCGAACTTTTTAAGACCAAGGGCTACAACTACTTTGCGATGGTCGCCGAGTTTGCCGACCAATCCTCTGTTGAGAGTGATCTTCAGCATGCCGCTGCCAGCGGTTTTCTCTTTTTTCTTGGCTGCCATTTTCATTTCCTCTTCTGCGAAGAGGGTGGCGCTCGGCGCCACCCCTACATAGATCTTTTGTTGATTACGAGAGCATTTGACGCAAATTGATTCCACGCAGACGAGCTGCTTCTTCAAATGTGCGCAGGCGGCTCAGTCCTTCGATGGTGGCACGAGCTACATTTAGCGGAGCGCGTGAACCGAGAGACTTAGCAAGCACATCGCCCACACCGGCAAGTTCCAAAATGGCTCGGCTTGCGCCGCCGGCGATAATGCCGGTACCTTTGGTTGCCGGTTTCAGCATGATTCTGCTTGCGCCTTGAACGCCCATCAGTTGGTGCGGGATAGTGGTGCCTACCATCGGAACGTTGACCAGACTTTTCTTAGCGTCGACAACACCCTTTTGGATAGCGCCGATAACTTCGGCAGCTTTGCCAACTCCAACGCCCACTTGTCCTTTGCCGTTACCGACAGCGACAACAGCGCGGAAGCTCAACTTTTTACCGCCCTTAACTACTTTGGTAACGCGGCGAACTTGCAGGATTTTTTCTTCCCACTCGGATTGCTCACGCGGACGGTCGTCCCTGGCACCGCGACCTGGATCACGGGATGTATTGCCGCGGCGTCCCTTGCGTGCGCCTTCTGGGGCAGCACTGGGATCGTCACCACCAGAAACTATGGGTATGGCTTTATCGTCGACCATTTGTTACTTTCCTTTTCTCCGATTCTACGAGCCGGAGCTCGTTTACATGCAGGGCGTTATTAGAAAATCAAACCTTTTTCGCGAGCAGCTTCAGCAACTGCAGCAACCCGTCCGTGATAGATGTAGCCACCACGATCGAATACTACCGCTTCAATGCCTTCTTTCTTAGCACGCTCAGCGACGAGCTCGCCCACTGCCTTGGCAGCATCGCGATCCCAAGTTTTGCCGAGCTTCTTCAGCTCCGGATCGAGAGTGCTGGCAGCAACTAGGGTGCGTGCCGAGACGTCATCGATTACCTGGCAATAAATATGCTTGTTACTACGAAACACGCAGAGTCTCGGACGCTCGGCTGTTCCGGCCAAGCGATTGCGAATGCGCTGGTGGCGCTTGATTCGGGCGGCGTTTTTATCTGGCTTCTTGATCATTTGTCTTTCCTTGGCTTGCGGGCGACTGCTTTGGCGGCACCCTCGGAGCAGGCACTTAGCTTGCTCGTTTGCAATTAAAATGGCTAAGCGTAGCTTTGCCTTCGGTGAATTACTTCTTCTTACCTGCGGCCTTACCGGCTTTACGGCGAACAACTTCACCTTGGTATCGGATACCTTTACCTTTATAAACTTCCGGAGGTCTGCGACCGCGGATATCAGATGCCAGATCTCCAAGCACTTGCTTGTCGATACCGGTAATTGTAATTGTGGTGGCTTTCTTGTCCACAGTGATGTCCACACCGTCTGGCGGCATGATCTCGACCGGGTGCGAATAGCCAAGCTGCATAATCAGCTTTCTGTTTTCGACGGCGGCACGATAACCTACGCCGACAATTTCAAGGACGCGGGTGAATCCTGTGCTGACACCGGTCACCATATTCGCCACCAATGTGCGGCTTAAGCCGTGCAAGCTACGTACGAAGCGATCTTCGGATTGACGTCCAATGACCAGCTTGCCGTCTTCTTGCTTGACGGTGATTTCAGAGCGCACGATGCGTGAAAGTTCGCCCTTAGGTCCCTTAACTTTTACGTCGTGACCATCGATGGTGACGGTTACGCCCTGGGGCAGTGGAATCGGTGCTTTGCCGATACGAGACATGGATCTTTCCTCTTCTTCTTCAAATCATGTGGCGCAATGAACGCCTTTAGTTACCAGATGTAGCCCACGACTTCACCGCCAAGGTTGCTCTTACGAGCTTGTCGGTCGGTCATTAGACCCTGACTGGTGCTAACGATGGCGACGCCCAATCCACCGAATACTCGGGGAACCTTCTTCGCTGGACGATAGACCTTAAGGCCAGGACGTGAGATACGTTTGAGTCCTTGGATGACTTGCTCACCCTTTGGACCGTATTTCAGCACGATACGCATTTTCTGCTCGGGAGCGCCCAAGCCCTTTGTCTCGAAGGAGGAAATGAACCCTTCATTGCGCAGCACTTCAGCCAATTTGACTTTCAGCTTAGAAGCCGGCATTTCGACGACAGGGGATTGAACACGCACAGCATTGCGTATGCGTGTGAACATATCGGCAATTGGATCTGTGACGGGCATTTTTCTCTCCTACCAACTCGACTTAGTGACACCAGGGATCAGACCTTCATGAGCCATCTTACGAAGGCAGCACCGGCACAAGCCGAAGTCTCGGTAATATCCCCGCGGTCTGCCGCAAATTTTGCAGCGATTGTGCAAGCGCACCTGGGGATACTTGCCGCGAGAGACACGCACCCTGCGCTTGTTCTCTTTGTCGATCATGGATGTTTTGGCCACGACTTTTGATTCTCCTTAGTGGATCTGGCGCTTCACCTAAAGGTGATGCCAATTCGGTCCGGTCTACTGCTTTTTGAAGGGCATACCTAACGCGGCAAGCAAAGCACGTCCTTCTTGATCGGTGCGTGCGGTGGTGACGATGGAAATATCCATGCCACGTACTGCATCTACTTGCTCATAATTGATTTCAGGGAAGATCAACTGCTCTTTTACGCCTAATGAGAAGTTGCCGCGTCCGTCAAATGACTTACCGGAAACTCCACGAAAGTCACGAATGCGCGGTAGAGCAACGTTGACTAATTTTGAAAGGAAATCGTACATACGTGCGCCGCGCAGAGTGACTGAAGCACCAACGGGCATGCCCTTTCGGACTTTAAACGTCGCGATCGATTTCCGCGCGCGATTGATGACAGGTTTCTGACCGGTGATTGCCACCAGATCTTTTACTCCGCCTTCGATCGCTTTCGCGTTGGCAGTGGCTTCGCCAAGACCCATGTTAATGACGATTTTTTCGACTTTCGGCACTTGCATGACGTTCTTGTAGTCGAACTCTTTGGTCAGGTGACCAACCACTTCTTTCGCGTATCGCTCTTTAAGTTTCATCTTTCCTTCTCCCGTCCTTTCCGGGTTGCTGAGGAGCAGCGCCCCATCAGGTTTCTATGTTTGAGACGGTCTTTGTCGTCCCGGGGATACGTCTTAGGCGTCGAACGCCTGGTTGCAATGACGGCAAATGCGAGACTTCTTGCCGTTTTCAACTTTATGTTGAATGCGGGTAGGTTTCTTGCAGCCAGTGCAATACAGCATTACGCGCGAAGCGAATATTGCGCCTTCTTTGCGGATCAAACCGGATTGACCGGTCATGGAACGCTGCTTGGTAGCGCGAGTAACCATGTTGACGCCTTCGATAATCACTTTGCCGGTGGCGCGTGAAACGGAAACGACTTTTCCGACTTGACCTTTATAGGCATTGCGGGCATCAAGTTTCTTTTTGAGGTCTGGCTCGTAAGAACCATCTCTTTTCGGTCCGGCAATAAGGACGACAGTGTCGCCGCTCTTGATGTGAAGCTTAGGTACGAGGTTGGTCGAACCGCGCTTGATCAGAGCTTCCGAGACGACCCGACGGCCGCCTGGCTTGATCTTTTTGGAGATAGCCGACTTGGTGTATCTGATTTCTTTTTTCTGGGCGACAGCCATGATTAGAGGACCTCCGGCGCCAAAGAGATGATCTTGGTGTAGTTTTTATCCCGAAGTTCACGTGCGATCGGTCCGAACACACGAGTACCCTTTGGATTGCCATCTTTTTGAATGATGACAGCCGCGTTATCGTCAAAACGAATGGTGGTGCCATCCTTCCGTTTGATATTTTGAGTCACGCGGACAACTACGCATTTAACAACTTCCGATTTCTTGACCGGCATGTTTGGCAGCGCGTCTTTGACGACACCGACAATTACATCACCGACGGATGCATATCTTCGGTTACCGCCGCCCAAAACGCGGATGCACATGAGTTCACGGGCCCCTGTGTTGTCAGCACAGGTCAATCTTGTTTGTACCTGAATCATGCTTTCGTAACCTCACTTGGAACGAGCACGTCTCTCTCGTTGCCCAAATTAGCCACTACCTGGAAGTGCTTGTCTTTCGACAACGGTGGGCATTCTTGAATGCGCACGCGATCGCCGACCTGGCACTTATTTTCAGGATCGTGAGCCTTGAATTTCTTGGTGTGCACGATCTGTTTTTCGTACTTCTTGTGCGGAAAGTGATTTTGGACAGCAACAACTACTGTCTTGTCCATTTTGTTGGACACTACTTTTCCGACTAGTTCCTTCCTTGGCATGGCTTATCTACCTGGTCCTTCTTCTTTGCACTGGGCGCATAACGCCCCTACATTCCTATTTCTTCTTGCTCGGCTTTACGTCTTTGGCCTCGGTCGGCTTTACGTCTTTCTTCTTGCTCGGCTTGACGTCTTTGACCTCAGTTGGCTTTACGTCTTTCTTCGGGGCTGGCACTTCGTTACGCTCAACTTGCGTTTGGATTGTAAGTAACCGGCTCAAGCTGCGACGAGCAAGACGTAATTTTGTCGGGCTTTCCAGCTTGTGTGCAGCCATTTGGAAGCGCAACGATACGATTTCCCGACGGGTATCGTTGATGCGTGCCGTCATGTCTTCAGGCGACAGCTCTCTAACTTCACGAACCTTCATTACTGCGTACCTCCTGCGTGCCTTTCAATGATGCGGCACTTGATCGGCAGCTTTTGTGCGGCAAGAGCCATAGCGTGTTTCGCTTCGGTACTCTCAACGCCTGCCATTTCGAATATGACGCGACCTGGCTTAATAACTGCAACCCAGAATTCAGGGTTGCCTTTACCAGAACCCATGCGGGTTTCAGCGGCCTTCTTGGTTACTGACTTATCTGGGAAAGCACGGATCCACAGCTGTCCGCCGCGACGTACGCTACGGCTCATCGCTTTACGAGCAGCTTCAATCTGTCTGGAAGTGATCCAGGCTGGCTCAAGAGCTTGAAGCCCAAATTCTCCAAATTGCACTTCCGCGCCACGAGTTTCGGTACCCGTCATGCGGCCACGATGGTGCTTGCGAAATTTAGTGCGCTTTGGCATTAACATGGCAATTAACCTGTCCTTTTGGGACCTCTACGTCCCGTTCTCTGTCCTTGGCGATCTTGGCCGCCTCGGCCGCCACCACCACCTTGCTCTTGGTTGCGTTCGCTAGGAGCCTTGATGTTAGGTGGTGACCAAACGCCTGGCTCGAGCTCACCTCTGAAGATCCACACTTTGATCCCGATAAGGCCCATCATGGTGTGTGCTTCAGCTGTTCCGTAATCGATGTCCGCACGTAGAGTTTGCAGCGGAATACGACCTTCTTTTGTCCATTCGGTCCGGGCGATTTCAGCGCCGCCGAGACGACCGGAAATCATGATTTTGACGCCAACTGCTCCGGCCCGCATAC
>Ga0163151_10007038_pt1 | contig 13339 bp, 9 predicted proteins | sample OliLakLV19MP5IB2_FD_145596 | JGI IMG/M metagenome (GOLD analysis project Ga0163151, IMG submission 145596) | Freshwater microbial mat bacterial communities from Lake Vanda, McMurdo Dry Valleys, Antarctica - Oligotrophic Lake LV.19.MP5.IB-2 | ecosystem: Environmental > Aquatic > Freshwater > Lake...
ATCCTGCGCCATAGGGGTCTTCATTGATTAATCCGGGATTGTCCCCGCCTTTATCGCTAATGGCCTCGTTAAATTCAAGGATTTTTCCACTTACCGGCATAAACAGGTCAGACGTGGTCTTTACGGCTTCCACAGTACCAAAAACCTGCCCTTTATTTAATGTTTTACCTACGGTAGTCACTTCAACGTATACCAATTCACCCAATTCACCCTGGGCAAAATCAGTGATACCCACAATGGCTTTTTGGTCTGCTTCGACTTTGATCCATTCGTGTTCCGGTGTGTACCTTAAGCCCTGCTCGATTTTTGACATAATAGTTGTTATAAAGGGTTAATTATTTATGATCATTGTTGTGCTGGACAAAATCAAAAACCCATTCCGATGTCAACGATTTAGGCCTTTCCAGCGGAAAACCTAAAGCTCTGGCCCAGCATTGGGCTGCCATTACCCCCAGGGACCTGGACACCCCAAACAGCACCGTATAATAATTGTATTCATTTAACCCATAATGTACCAGCATAGCCCCGCTGTGCGCATCTACATTGGGCCAGGGATTGCTCACCTTACCCAGACTTTGAAGGATCGGGGGTACGATATCAAATAATTTCCATACGATCTGGATGATATCATCGTGCCCTAGATACCGTTCAGAAAATCGTTTTTGAGCATAAAAACGGGGATCGGGCTGCCGTAAAACGGCATGTCCATACCCGGGTATTACCTGTCCTTTTTGTAAAGTCTGCCGGATATATTCTGCAATCTGATCATTGGTGGGTTGCCTGGTCCCAAGAGCCTCGACCAGCTCAAAGATCCATTTTATTACTTCCTGATTGGCCAAGCCGTGCAATGGGCCTGCGAGCGCGTTCATGGCCGCCGCATAGGAGAGATAGACATCACTCAATGTAGAACCGACCAGATGGGCAGTATGGGCAGATGCATTGCCCCCTTCATGATCTGCATGAATAGTCTGGTACAAGCGCATCATCTCATAACATTCTTCACCTTCAAGGCCCAGCATATGGGCGTAATTTGCTGCCCAGTCTAAAGATCGGTCAGCATCTATATGTACTCCGTTTTTGAATGTCCTCCTGTAAATGTGTGCCGCGGCAAAAGGGATACGGGCGATCAGATTCATTGCATCTTCATACGTGGCATCCCAATAATCAGATTTAGGCATCCCTTCATCATACTTTTTCGCAAAAATGGAATCTACCTGGAGCGCATTGATCGCTATACTAAATTGGGTCATCGGGTGGACCTCCGGAGGTAAAGCATCCAAAGCGCGGGTCATTGCAGCCGGGATCACAGCCCTCCGTTCCCATTCATCACTCAACCATTGAATCTGGGTTTCCGTTGGTATTTCACCCGTAAGCATCAGCCAAAATATACCTTCCGGTAAAGGTTCCTGGCCACCAGGGGCTTTGGGCAATAAACTCTGGATCTGGGGAATGGTATATCCTCTGAACTTGATACCCTCCTGGGCATCCAACAGGGAGGTTTCCCAAATCATACTTTGGATACCACGCATACCACCGAATGCCTGCTCCAACCTAACCTCGTCAATCTTCACATTACCGTGCTCCTTGAGCAGGGATTTGATCTTATCTTTGAGGTCGTGAGCCTTTTGTCTGAATATTTCTTTTAATTCGTCCATTACACCTTTAAACTACTAATCACAAATAATGCCACTTTATTCTGGCTATGAGGGTCAAAATTATCTGATTCGAGGCTAAATAAATAATATTTTATAAAATGATACCTACTTTTTTAGGTAATGTACCCTCAGCTTCCGATCATTATTTTGAACGATAATTTGATTGTACCTTAACCTGATATGTTGGAAATTCAAGGCAAACTCATTAGTCTCGACCTGATTGAAAAAAAATTTGTGTGCAACCTCAGTGCTTGTAAAGGTGCCTGTTGCGTCGAAGGCGAACAAGGTGCCCCGCTGGAAGAAAACGAAACGATTATCCTGGCCCGGATTGCTCCCGCCGTATTGTTTTTGCTGGATCCAGAGGCACAGGGGATCCTTGGAAAGTATACCCACCAGCGCAATGAAGATGATTCTATTTCCACACCACTCCGGGCAGACCGGTCCTGTGCCTACTCTATCCGAAATGAATCCGGAGTCTTGACTTGCGGAATTGAAAAAGCATATTGCGCCGGCTTGATAGATTGGATCAAACCTTTATCTTGCCATCTGTATCCTATCCGGGTCCATCGAAATGAAGAGACTGGATGGGAGGCACTGAATTATGACAAATGGGAAATTTGCGCTCCTGCATGTACACAAGGCGATAGGATGGGTATACCCATCTATCGTTTTGTCAAAGATGCCCTGGTCAGAAAATATGGAGAAACCTTTTATCAGGAATTGGACGAGGTCGCTGAATCCTGGAAAGAAAAGCAAAAAATATAATCCAAACGACTATCATGTTTAAACTATACAAAACGCCGACCAAAAATTTTATAGAATACCAGAATGCCTTTTATCTTTCAGCCAGTACCGGTTGGGATAAATGGATAAATCAGGAAAACCTGATCACCGCATTGAAAGCGGAAATTAAAGACCAGCCTTCCCTGAGTGACCCGGATATCCTGAAATTGAACCAAGAATTAATTGCCCCTATCGGTTCTCAGGAAGTCTGGGCAGCCGGGGTCACCTATTTAAGAAGCCGTGATGCACGAATGGAAGAAAGTGAAGTTGCCAAATCTGCGTATGATCTGGTCTATGAAGCGGAAAGGCCGGAAATTTTTTTTAAATCGACTGCTTCAAGAGTGGCAGGTCCGGGCCAACATGTCAACATCAGAAAAGATTCCACCTGGAACGTTCCCGAACCGGAAATGACCGTTTGTATTAACTGTCAGGGCAGGATCATTGGATATACCATTGGAAACGACATGAGCTCCCGCTCTATCGAAGGGGAAAATACCCTTTACCTTCCTCAGGCAAAAACCTATGAAAGAAGTGCTGCTCTGGGACCTTGTTTATTAATTCAGGATGCTCCCTTAGACCCTGAAACACGTATAGAACTTAAAATCTTCAGGGAAGCCGCCTGTGTGTTTCAAGGAAAAACACCCTGGTCGTCTATGATTAGAAAACTGGAGGATTTGAAAGGGTACCTGTTGCGTGGGCTTCAATTTGAACAAGGTTGCTTTCTGATGACAGGGACAGGAATAGTACCACCATCGACCTTCACCCTCGAAGAAGGGGATGCGGTCGAGATCAGCATATCCGGTATTGGCACGCTATTGAATCCTGTAAAAAGGTATTAAGTACCCGTAAGAAGAAAAATAATATAAACCCCGCCTTCCGTTCGCATTTTTCTTTGGCTGGAATAGAGTTCAGGTTCTTCCGGATTTCATCATTTCCTTATCTTTGCACATGGAAAAAACAATCAAGCACCCCTCTGTCGTCATCGAGGAGATGTTTACTTTTGATGATATACTGCTGATCCCTGCATATTCCCAGGTATTACCCCGACAGGTCAATATTGAGACCCAACTGACCACCGGTATTCGCCTTAATGTACCTATCGTCTCAGCCGCCATGGATACGGTCACTGAAAAAAAATTGGCTATTGCTATTGCCCGTGAAGGAGGTATTGGAATTATCCATAAAAACATGTCGATTGAAGCCCAGGCGGACCAGGTCAAAAGTGTAAAGCGGTCGGAAAGCGGGATGATCATCGATCCCATCACGCTCCAGGCAGGAGCCAGGGTAAGGGATGCCCGGCAAATCATGGATAAATATGGGATTGGAGGCATCCCCATCGTGGACGAAACCAACCATCTTATTGGAATTCTGACTAACCGCGACCTGCGGTTTGAAACAGATTACAACCGGCCCATCACCGAAATCATGACCAGAGATAAATTGGTGACTACTCAAAAAGGAACCACCCTAAATCAGGCTAAAGGCATCATCCAACAATACAAAGTGGAAAAATTACCGGTAGTGGACGAAAAAGGCAAATTGATCGGACTCATTACCTATAAAGACATCATGCGCCTTGAAGATTATCCCCTTTCCTGTAAAGACACGTTTGGTCGATTGGTAGTGGGCGCAGCCGTAGGAGTCAATAGTGAATTGCATGACCGTGTGGATGCATTGGTCCAGGTGCAGGTAGACGTGATTTGTATCGATACCGCCCACGGGCATTCTCAAGGGGTTTTGGATGCAGTGAAAGAAGTTAGGAAAAGATACCCCCATCTGGAAATCATTGCAGGCAACGTGGCCACCGGGGAGGGGGCTAAAGCACTTGTAGAGGCAGGGGTCAATGCAGTCAAAGTCGGGGTAGGACCCGGCAGCATCTGCACGACCCGGGTGGTGGCAGGAGTAGGTGTACCCCAGCTATCTGCCATCCTGGAAGCTGCGAGGGGAATCTCAGGTTCGGGAGTTCCGATTATTGGCGACGGAGGGATCCGGTTTACGGGAGATATTGTCAAAGCAATTGCCGCTGGTGCCAGTTCGATCATGGCCGGTGGGTTATTTGCCGGAGTGGAAGAGGCACCTGGCGAAACGATTTTATTTGAAGGCAGAAAGTTTAAAACGTACCGGGGTATGGGTTCATTGGGTGCTATGCAATCCGGTTCAAAAGACCGCTATTTCCAGGATGCGGAAGATGATATTAAAAAATTAGTTCCGGAGGGCATAGAAGGCCGAGTTCCTTATAGAGGCTTATTGTCCGAGGTTATGGTCCAGAATATCGGAGGACTGAGGGCTGGAATGGGTTATTGTGGAGCGGCTACGATAAAAGAATTGCAACAGGCTAAAATGATTAGGATCTCGGCGGCGGGTATTCATGAAAGCCACCCCCACCATATAACTATTACCAAAGAATCCCCCAATTATTCATCCAAATAATGATCTCAACTGACCACCACAACGTGATTATAGAACAAAAATGAAAACATAGATGAAAAACCCAGTCCAGGTAGGTATTGTCCAGATGTCGTGTACCCGAGACCCTAAAGACAATCTGAATAAAGCAATAGAAAAAATTTACGAGTTGGCAACTCAGGGTGCTCAAATAATTTGCCTGCAGGAATTATTTACCAGCCTGTATTTCTGTGATACGGAAGATTATGAAAATTTTAAACTGGCTGAGGCTATACCCGGTCCGTCTACTGAAAAATTGGAGGAAGTTGCCAGAGAAACGGGGTCAGTCATCATCGCATCATTATTCGAAAAAAGGGCACCGGGCATTTACCACAATACCACCGCAGTCATCGACGCCGATGGCAGTTACCTCGGGAAGTACCGTAAAATGCATATCCCCGATGATCCCGCCTACTACGAAAAATTCTATTTTACCCCCGGAGACCTGGGATACAAAGTATTCAAAACAAAGTTTGCGACGATAGGTGTTTTGATATGTTGGGACCAATGGTACCCTGAGGCTGCCCGATTGACTGCATTAATGGGTGCAGATATGTTGTTTTATCCGACCGCAATCGGATGGGCTACCAGTCAGGACCCGGAGACCAACAAGGAACAATATGAAGGCTGGCAAACCATCCAACGCAGCCATGCCATTGCTAACGGAATCCATGTGGTCAGTGTCAACCGGGTAGGTTTTGAACAAGATGGCCTGATGCAATTCTGGGGAGGGTCTTTTATCGCCAATCCTTTTGGTAAAGTAATATTTGAGGCTTCACATGATCAGGAAGAAATCCATGTGGAACCCCTGGATTTAAACAAAACGGAATTTTACAGGACCCACTGGCCATTTATGAGAGACCGGAGGATTGATTCCTATGAGCCGATTACGAGAAGGTTTATTGATGGAGAATAGTTAAATAAGTCAGGAAAGTCAGAAGTCGGAAAAGTCCGCAATGGACCCGTGATTACTCTTATATCAAGACGTAAATTTGAAAGTAAACACACTATTTAGTATGGCTTTCAAATTTGAGAAATTAAAGGTTTGGCAAAAGGCGCTGGACCTTTCAGCAACTGTACATCTGCTTACCAGAAAATTTCCAAAAGAAGAATGGTATGTTCTTTCTTCACAGGTTAAAAGAACTCCTGATTCTGTTTCATAAAATATAGCGGAAGGATCTACTGGTCAATCCAACAATGAGTTTGCCCGGTTTTTGGGCATTGCATTAAGATCAAATATTGAGGTAGTGGGATGTATTTATCTGGCTAAAAGGAGAGGGATAATTGAAGAGACAGATTTTATTGATATTTACAAAAAATGTGAAGAAATCTTAGTCATGATTATTTCTTTGCGCAGGACCTTAAAATCCGGATAAAAATGGAAAAACCCAAACGCACCAATAAAGATGATTCCTCTGCCGGGCTTTCGGTCTTCGGACTTCCCGACTCCTCTACTTCCGGACTTCCAGACTCCGGACTTTCGGACTTATCACAACCTTACCACCCTCCCACCCCGCGGGATCAAGGTTATTATTTTCCTGCCGAGTTTGCACCCCACGAAGCCACGTGGCTGAGTTGGCCGCATAACAAAGAAAGCTGGCCCGGAAAAATTGAAACGATTTTCCCTCCTTATGTCCGGTTTATAAAAGAGTTGACCAAAGGGGAACTGGTAAGGATCAATGTCCGGGATGAAACCATGCAAGAATTTGCCACAGGCCATTTGATAAAAGCTGAAGTCAACCTCGACCGGGTTCAATTTTTTCATCATCCTACCAATGATGCCTGGTGCCGTGACCACGGGCCTGCTTTCCTCATCAATCCCGATAAAAAAATAAAAAAGATCATCGTGGATTGGGATTACAATGCCTGGGGCAATAAATATCCACCCTTTGATCTGGACGATGAAATCCCTACGCGGGTGGGATTGGAATTCCAGCTTCCGGTCTATTTTCCTGGCATCGTGATGGAAGGAGGAAGTGTGGATTTTAATGGAACCGGCACCCTCATTACCTCGACGACCTGTTTATTAAATAAAAACCGAAACCCGCATTTGCAACAAGCTGACATAGAAAAATTCCTGATGGATTATTACGGAGTATATCAAATCCTATGGGTGGAAGATGGTATTATCGGAGATGATACCGATGGGCATATTGATGATACGGTGCGATTTGTTTCAGAAAATACCGTCCTTGCGGTAGTCGAAGAAAATAAACAGGATCAAAACCACCTCATCCTGGATCACAACTTAAAATTGCTAAAGGAAATGCGGCTTCTCAACGGCAAAGCCCTGGAAATAATAGAATTGCCCATGCCGGACCCGCTTTATTATAATGATCAGCGCTTACCAGCTTCCTATGCCAATTTCTATATAGCCAACCGGTCAGTCATTGTACCTACTTTCCGAAGTAAAAAAGATGACCAGGCCATGCTTATCATTCAATCCTGTTTTCCGGATAGGGAGGTAGTCGGAATAGATTCTACCGATATTATTTGGGGACTGGGTAGTTTCCATTGTCTGAGCCAGCAGGAACCCCTCATATAATCCGATCGATTAAAATCCAATAAAATCTCAGGCCAGGTTAAAATTATGAAGAAAATTTATTGAAAAATGAATTTTAAATTAAAAAGAGGTTGCCTTATAACAACCTCTTTTTTTCGGTGGTGCCTCCAGGAATTGTCCTGAAATTTCGGGACTGGGACACCAGGATTTTTAGAATTTACTTAAAATGGATGACCTCAATGATTCATCCAAAAGGAATCGGATTATAAAGGTCTTACTTTTCTGTTTCTTCAAAAAAGATTCGATTTTCCTCGCTTTAATCCTGTCACCGGTATCGAAAGACCATCGAACAATCCAATCATCTGCAATCGATGTAGAAGCCCCCTTAAAAAAACGGGAATTATGTTGAATGATTCTTAATTCTAATTCCTGTGTCTCTCCAATATAGAATTTATCTAAGGTGGGGCTGTATAGAATATATATGTAATGCATAAGATGTTCAGATTAAATTAAAAAGAGGTTGCCTTATAACAACCTCTTTTTTTCGGTGGTGCCTCCAGGAATTGTCCCGAAATTTCGGGACAGGGACACCAGGATTTTTAAATTAAAAAGAGGTTGCCTTAGGACAACCTCTTTTTTGTGGTGGTGCCTCCAGGAATTGTCCCGAAATTTCGGGACAGGGACACCAGGATTTTTAAATTAAAAAGAGGTTGCCTTATAACAACCTCTTTTTTTCGGTGGTGCCTCCAGGAATTGAACCAGGGACACCAGGATTTTCAGTCCTGTGCTCTACCAACTGAGCTAAGGCACCATCAGCCCTGAAGGGAGCCCAAAGGCCATCCTTAAAAGCGGCCAAATCATCAACCCCAACAAATAGGGTTTTGATAAGGCGGGGCAAATATAAAATATTTCTTCAAATCATGCGACCAGGTTTATCAATACCCGGTGAAAATAAAATCCAACCTACTAATTAACAATCGGGAACTCATTTCTGATACCTGACTTCCTGATACCTGACTTCCTGATACCTGATACCTACTTACAAAACCTGTTGTAATACTCCTGGGCTTGGGCATGCCCCAGGTCTGCAGCAGCTTTAAAATCAAAACAAGCTTCTGAACGTTGCCGGAGATTAAACCGGGTGAGTCCACGATTAAAAAACGCCCGTTGATGTGTAGGAAATAGTTTAATGACCGTCGAAAAATCATCCTGGGCTTTGTCAAAATTTTTCTGGTGAAACCAGGCCAATCCCCGGTCGAAATAAGCTACATGGCTGCTGGGAAGAATAGCGATTGCCGCGGTGAAGTCATCTGCGGCAGAAATATAATTTCGTTGTTTGTCTTTGACCTCTCCTCTACCCACCAGGGCTTTATAATCCAACGGATCCATTAACAGGCCCCGGTCAAAATCAGCAAAAGCACCCAGCAAATCCAACAATTTTAACCTGGCATATCCACGGGTAACCCAGGCATCCAAAAACCCGGAATCTAACGTTATGGCCTGGGTAAGATCCTGGACTGCAGCTGCATACTCGGCAGATTCGTACTTTATTTTACCCCGGTAAAACACAACCCTGGATTCTTCATTTGTCTCGATCGCTTCATTGAGTTTGTATAAATTCCTGGCCTGGTTGACATTCACATCGGTTTTAGAACCAGGTTCCCCGACAATGGTTTCCTTTTCCATCACGGTCTGCAACATTTGTTCTACCTGTGCTTTCTTACTTAGAATATCAGCATCGCCCAACAAATTTAATTCAGCCACAATTTTCTGATAAGCATTATAGTCCGCCAGCGCTGCTTTAAAATTTCCCATATCGGCTTTGGCAGCCGCCCTGCTGGCATAGATGTAATAAAGATTGGGGTCAAGACGAATAGCTTCATCAAAGGATTCAATGGCCGCCTTAAAATCGCGGTTAAGTGCCAGGTCAGTGCCTTTATTAAAATAAAATTGAGGATCATTCTGGGCTGATACCAGGTTGAAAACAAAAGTAACAAGGAGAAAAACAGAAATTCTCACAGAAGCAATATTTAATTAAAATAATTTGACGAAAAACCGACACATTTGTTACTTAATTCAATAACTAATTTATCAGGTTCAAACAATAAAATTAAACAAATTTTATACCCTTTTTATACATTTTAACAGCTCCGTAGGGCAATTTTATGAGTTTGAATTTTAAGTTTTATAATTTTAAAGAGGATACTTCCGTTCCTTTGACTCAAATACTTATGATGTTATTTTATAAAAAGTTATGGTTGTGGATAACCTTGTTGGGAATGACCCCGTCCCTCCTGGGTCAGGCCAGCCCTCAAAACAATCTAACCTCCCTGCAGGATTCTTTTCAGATAGTGCCAATCAATTCTGAAAAAAGCCTGCCTTTTTTTAAAGCTGCCATCAATGGCGCCGGAACCATGTACGTAATCCCCAAAGACCGCCGGGATCAATTGATTGCTTATAAACCGGATGGTCAGATATTGTTTACCAGCACCAAAGATTTTTCCCAGGGTATTGACCTTATCGCAGATGATCAATCTGTTTTTATTCTCGACCAAAAAGAAAAACAAGTTTTAAGATTTGATGCCGTCACCGGTAAATTAATGGGGAATTTTGGTGATGCCGTCACGGATAAAATCAAAAAGCCCGTTTCCCTGGGTTTTATTCAGGGCCAGATTCTGTTATTTGATGCCGGTAAAAACAATGCCCATTTTTTCGACACTCAGGGAAAGCTTCTCAAAACCATAACCCTCAACGGGGTACAATCCCCTGAATCTGCCTGGAGCAATCAACGCGATGCCTTTTTTGTTTGGGATGACAAAATCAATGCGATCCTGAAGTACGATCAAAATGGCAAACCGTCTCCCGGGATACTTCGTCTGGGTGCCGGTAAACCGGACGAGATCCAGCACTTTATCGTCGACCCACTCGGATTTCTGATTATTCAAAATCAATCAACAAAACAAATCGAAGTCTATCAATGGTTAACTACTCCTCAAAAACTTGCCCAGGTTCCGGGTGTTTCTAATTCCATGATGATTAACCCTAAAACCTATCAGTTGTTTGCCATCGATGGGGATAATAAGTTTTCCACCTATCAGATTAAAGTAACGCCGCCGCAACCTGAAAATGTTTATGGCTTTGACATCGAAGATAAGTTATTGATCGTAAATGTAAAACCGTTGAATTCGCATCGGGCAAACCGGTATGGCTTACTGACATATGCTGTGGATGGCAGCGATTCGCTGGCTTACACCACCGGAGGCACTCAATTCATTGTGGACGAACAAACTGTTTATAAAGGTAAAAGCCGTCGTTACAAATTAGTCTACCTCAATCCTTCCGGATGGGGTAAACCGACCAACGGGTTTGATAATTTTTTTGGATTGGGAAATTATTTGAAAACGAACAATCAATATGAAGAATCGATGATCGCGTATCAAAATGCACTCCGCTATATGGGCCGTCCCCAGAAAATGGTCCAGTTTATTTCCAGGTCTTTATACGATATGGGGAGGCTCCAGTTGAATAAAAATACAGACCTGATTAAAGGGCTTAACCTCTTAAAATCAGCTTATAATCTCAACCCGAGAAATGCTGAAATCCAACAGGGTTTGACGAGCGGGTATCAGATTTTATTCTGGAAACTGGCTTCGCAGGAAAATTATTCAACCATTTTGGATGAAACGGAAAAAGTCGTAAGTCAGACTTTTTTAAAGCCGTTTATCCTGGCCACCGTGGATTCCGTGGCAGCAGTTCTGGAAAACATACCCAACACCAATACCCTCACCCATGCCAGGATAATGAGGCTCAAATTGATTGAGTGGTTGCCGGAAGACCCCCATTATCTTTCTGCAGCCTACCTCACGGTCATGAAACTCTATGAATTAAAAGCCCGGGCCGGGTCCCCGGACTATGAACTTCAGGCCTTGCTGAATGAATGTGAGCGCAATATCAAACGATCCATTGATTTGTTGATGCGCGATAAAAAAGCGTTTCAAAACGAATATATTCAGCACCTGCAGGTACTTTCCCTAAACGGCAAGTACGCAGAGCTGGAGAAAAAAGCCAAAGAAACGGTAAGTCTTTACGGCGGAAGATTTAATAATGATCAGAGCCTGGTCATCCGGGAATTGTTAGGCGGTGCACTTAAAAATCTCAACAAATATTCTGAAGCTATTTCAGAATACGATTTTTTACTGAGTCAAAAACCCAATCACGTCCCGTATACTATCGGGCTGGCCGAGACTCAATTGCTGGCAGGACACCACGGTGAAGCGCTTGCTTTATACAAACAATTATTGATCAAAGACCGCTCCAATGCCAACTACATTGGAAAAATCGGAACCATAGAACTTTTAAATGGAAATTATCCGGAAGCCGCTTCGCAACTGGAAAAAGCAGTCCAGGCCGACCCCTCCAATAAATCTTTCTACGGCCCTTTGGGCGAGGCTTATGAGCGTACCTCCAACAATCAGAAAGCAATTGATTATTATAAACTCGCCCTCCTTTATTATGAATCCGGCAAACCCAACAGTACGATCGCTTTAGAAAAGCTCGATTATTACAGAAACCGGATGGCTCAACTGTACACTCGAATGAGTGATTATGTCCGGGCGACTGAAATATACCGAAAGCTAACCGGCCAGGACCCCAAAAATGCCATGGCCTGGTACAACCTGGGTACTGCGGATCTTTCTGCCGGCCTCGTTTATGAAGCGGTAACCGTGTTTCAAACAGCACAAGGTCTTGATCCGGCGAATGCCCAAATCAAAGCTGCCCTTCAAAATGCGCTGGACCTCAGGCAACAAGTATCAGCCAATGAAGAACCGTTGACGATTGCCGAAATTAAAATCCCAGATGTATTCCCTTCTCTGTACAACAATTATGGAGACCTTTCCTTATTGCCCATCGGAGATGTAATCATTACCAACAATACCAAATTACCCATTAAATACTCGGATATGTCACTGGAAATTCCAGGCCTGATGACTGAACCAACTGTTCAAAAATCCGGTATTCTGGTTGGGTATTCCAATTCCATCGTCAGCCTGACTGCGATCTTTTCTCCAAAAATTCTGGAGCTGACTCAAAGCCAGAAAATACAGGCAAAATTATCTGTCAATTATAACTACGACAACAAAACCAGGACCGCCAGTAAAACCGTTCCGATTACAATTAACGAACGCAATGCGATTAATTGGGCGGACAAAAAAAGATTGGTTTCGTTCATTACCCAGGGAGCGGGGCCGATCAATGATTTTGCGCGCACCAGTAGTGAGTACTTTTCCAAAGTTGCTTCCAACGCCATTCATGATAATTTGTCGACGGCACTCAAGTTATACACTGTTTTGAATGGTTTGCGGCTCAATTATCTGCCTGATCCGGAGTTAAGTTATACGGCCGTATCCACCAACACCAATCTGATTGATTTCCTGCAATATCCGGGGGAGACCCTGATCCGAAAAGTAGGGGATTGTGATGACCTGGTGACTTTATATTGCGCCCTGCTTGAAAATTCCGGGGTTGCGACTGCATTTATCGACGTACCGGGCCATATTTTTATGGCGATCGACCTTAAAATGAACCCTGAAGATGCTAAAATACTGGGGTATAATCCAAAGGATATCATTGAATATCAGGGCAAAGCCTGGCTACCGATCGAAACAACCTTGATTGGTTCAGCACCCTTTTCCCAGGCCTGGGAAAAAGCCGCTACCCGGTATTACCAGGAAATTTCCAAAGGCCAGTTTCCGGATATTGTGACTTTGCAGGATGCCAGAAAAGTTTACAGGCCATCTTCTTTTGTCCCGGGTAACATTCCGTCACTGCCTGCTGATGATAAAAACTGGATCCAGGAATACACTCAGCAAATGCAACAGATTTTTGGCAAATTGAACTCCAGCAGCCTGGCTATAATGAAAGGACAATACCAGAATGAACCTACCAACATTTA
>Ga0163151_10007039_pt1 | contig 13337 bp, 12 predicted proteins | sample OliLakLV19MP5IB2_FD_145596 | JGI IMG/M metagenome (GOLD analysis project Ga0163151, IMG submission 145596) | Freshwater microbial mat bacterial communities from Lake Vanda, McMurdo Dry Valleys, Antarctica - Oligotrophic Lake LV.19.MP5.IB-2 | ecosystem: Environmental > Aquatic > Freshwater >...
TGTCTCCTGGGTTATCTGCGCGACGTGCTGCTGACCCCCGAGAATATCCGCGAGATCGTGGACCTCGCCAACGCCGCGCTGGAGGCCGAAGTGGCGAAGCCGGCGCCGGATTTGGCGCCGCTGGTCCGGCGGGCGGAACAGATCCGCAAGGAGGTCCAACGCCTGGTGCGGCGCAGCGCCCAGACGGACGACGCCGGCGTGGCCGCCAGTTATGAAGCGGAGATCAAACGGCTGCGGACTGAGCTGGCCGGAATCGAACCTCAGATCCGGGATGCCGCGGCTGCCCAGCGGCAGCGCTATGAACGGCTGGACGTTGAGCAGGCTGTCGAAATGCTCAAGGATCTGGGCCCGATTCTGAACCGCGACGTCGCGGTCGCGGGGCCCGCCATCCGGGAGCTGACGGGGCCGATCAAGATCCGGCAGGCGTTGGTGGCGGGAACGCAGACGCGCTATCGCTGGATCGCGGAGTTCACGCCGCAGGTTCAGCCCTTGTTGGCCAGGGTCTGTCCGACGGATTGTGGGCGGTTCGCGGCGTCGGTCTTGACTCACGTCCCGCCCACGGTGGAGGTGGTCATTGACGAGATTCCCCGTTACGAGCGGATGGCGCCGGTGTTCAAGCAACTGGCGGACGGGGGCGCATCGATCAATGCCATCGCGGCCAGCTACAAGCTGCAGTGGCATCAGGTGAAGCAGGCCTTGGACTTCGCGGAGACCGGCGAACGGCCGCAACCCAAGTCCCGGAAAACCAAGCAGCCGGGCATTGGCAACAAACCTTGCCAATACAAGGCGGTCGCTCCAGAAGTGGTTCGTCTGCGGGACGAGGAACAGCTGCCGTTCTCGGAGATTGGCCGCCGGCTGCAGATCTCGATTGTCGTGGCCCAACGCGCCTACGACTGGCTTCGCCCGGATGCGGTCCAGGAAGCGATCGTTGCCGGCCGCAGGCCTGAACGTGGCCGGAGCACCCGGCTGCCGCGGTCGACCTTCGAGACCATTGCTCGGCTGGCCGCCGAAGATCGGCCCGCCCACGAGATCGCGAAGATTGCCGGTTGCAGCCGCCAAACGGTCCAGCGCCAGTTGGCCAAGATCAAGGCGGAGTCTGCCTGAGCCATCCCCGGACACCATCGATTCTGCTCAGGATTAACGCGTCATACCCGCAGGGCGCCCCGCAAGGGGCGCCCTGCTTTTTTTGTGCGTACTGGGCGACATCACCCACACTTTGAAGGACCGGTTCTATGAATTCTGACTCGCCCCCTTCCGACTCGAAGCGCGATCCCAAATTGCAGCGCTTCCTGGAATGCCTCGCTCAACTCCTGGCCCGCTGCTGGATTGACCAACAGCAACATCGTGCGTCCCCCACTCATGATCCCCAGAGCGCCAAGCGCCGGCGAGTCTCTGATTGACTCGAATCCCTGCGGCCATGCAGGTGCGATTGCCTCATGCCCGGTCGCGTCAGGGACGGTAGCCGACATCGACGCGGCATCCCCGGCATAGCTTGCCTCTTGAACTTGTGCTCTCGCGCTCGCGGGAGCGGTCCGTCTTCTGAACACGACCGCCCCGCAACGGGGCGGTCTCCTCATGAGGAGTCCTCCATGATGATCCCCGCGGTTTCGTTGTCGTCGGCACGCGCCCCTGCTGATCCCTGTTGCACTGCCGAGCCGACGTGGCAAGACGAGTTTTTGGGAATGCTGGCCCAGATTCGTTGTTATGCCCGCTTTGCCTTCCGCGACCTTCCCGTCGAGGCACGCGACGAAGTCATCCAGGAAGTCGTCTGCAATGCGTGCCAAGCCTTTGCTCGCCTTGCCGAACAGGGGCGCACCGCGGTGGCGGGCCCGCTCACGCTGGCCCGGTATGCCATTCGGCAGTATCGAGCGGGACGCCGGGTTGGTCAGCGGCTCAACATCAAGGACGTCACTTCGCCTTACTGCCAGTGCCGCAAGTCCGTCCAAGTCGAGTCGCTGTGCAGGGAGGACAGTGAGAGGAGCGCCTGGGAGGAGATCCTCGTCGAAGACGCCAGCGTCACTCCGGCCGAGCTCGCGGCCAGCCGCATCGACTATTCGGCCTTTCTCACCACGCTCGATCGCCGCCGCCGGCGAATCGCCGAGATCCTGTCTGCAGGCGAGACCACGCAGCGGGCCGCCAAACGGTTCCGGGTGTGTCCGGCGCGGATCAGTCAATTCCGCAGGGAATTACAGGCGGCTTGGAATCGGTTCGTCGGCGATGCCTGACAGCACAGTCATCGAATTCTCCAGCATGCCTTATCACGAAACCGACGCGACTGCGAAACGCATCGCAGAGTTGAAGAACGGCGATCATCTCCCGTTCTTCAACTCTGCGAGGTCGTCCAATGCTGGAGATCCGTTCTCAACAGGTCCGTGACAATCTCAAACGGCAAATCGCCGTCCTTTCCATGTCGGTGGCAACTCTCGAGGAATCAATCGCCATCCTTGAGTCAGAGCGGGCGATGTGACCGAAGTGATTTCGCAAAGCGGCATTTTTGCGCCGGTGGTCGCGACCGACGCGCGCAAGCGACAAGTGGCACATCGCTCGGTTGACCGTCGAAAACTCAGTGGGATTGTGGTGGCATTTGCTGCGCTGAGACTGTTAGTAAACCTTCCACGGGCAGCCCCGTCGCGGCCGTGACCGCCACGGCGGCTTGAGTCAGTTCGTTGAGCGAATCCAGAACTGCCCGGCGGTGTTGGATAACACTGGTGCGCGCCTGGAAAATCCGTAGCACATCCACTTCTCCTGCCCTGAATTGCTCTTCCAATCGCTGAAGTTCGTGCGGCAGGTCTTGACTGGCGTCGGCTTCCAACTCCGACAAGAGGCCCCGCGCCCGCTGATAGCGCTCGAGGGCGGCTTGCGCTTCCAGTTCGGCACGCGTCTGTAACTGCTGCCAGGCCATCGTTCGCTGGTGAAGTTCCGCTTCACGCTGCCGCAGGAGCGGCCTGCCGTCGTTGATCACGGGGAGATCCATGTGCATTCGGAAGCCCAGAAACGTTGAGCCATCCAGTGTCCGCTGATAATACGGTCCGAGTTGGACGTCGGGAGTCCGGGAAGCATCGGCGAGGCAGACATTGGCGCGCGCCGCGTCAATGTCCGCACGAGCCGCGAGCACGTCCGGACGGCCGGCGGCCAAGGCGGCCATCGAGGTTTCGTCGTGGACAACCGCGAACCCATCATCAATGACGGCCGTCCCCCAGGCGATCAGGTTTGTGGTCAATTCCACGGGCATGCTTCGTGGCAACCCAAGTTGCCGACGCAGATCGAGCAACGCCGTCTGATAGTTGGCTTCGGCGAGGCGCAACTGCTGCTGCGTCGAGCGGGCGTCGAGACGCACCATTGCCACATCGGCCGCGGTCGCCTGCCCGGCGTCGAGTTGCTTTTCGAGGATCGTCAGGAGCTGCTGGTTGTTCGTGGCAGTGGCTTGTGACAGATCGCGCAGGCCCTGCAAATAGAGTGCGGTGAAATACAGGCGCTCGGTTTGTGCCACGGTCAGGAGTTGCGCTTGCAGGATGTTCCAGCGGACGCTGTTGAGCTGCGCGCCGGCCCCTTGTTCGCGGAAATCCTGCTGATGCGCCAGTTGAATCTGCTGCATCAGCAGCACGTAGTGATGGGTGGTGCCGGGACCGCCGCCCGGGAAATCCTGAAAGGGCGTGGCCTGAATCTGCACCGAAGGGTTGAAAGGATAGGTCTGTGCCACACCGAGGGCAGCGGCGCTCACGCCCTCGGCTTGCCGTTGCGTGACGAGGTCCGGATTCTGCACCAGCGCCGTTTCAATGGCCTGAAACACCGTCAGGCGAACCGCGTGGTGCGCCGAAGGTACGGGACTGACAACGGGAGGCAACTGAGGGGAGGATTCCTTGGCCGCAACCTGCTCAATGAGATGGTCAGCCCCGAGTTCGCATTCGTCGTAATTGCCGGGATCAGCCACCACTGACATCTGTGGCTGGTTCGAGCGAGCGGCCATCTTGGGCATGGTTGGCCGAACAGGCTGAGCCGCACGGTGAAGGGTGATGGCTGTCGTCCGACACCCTGCCAGTGGGCACATGGCAACCATCAGCAATGATGTCATCCAGACTCGACGTAACATGGCATCCCTGCCCGGTCCGACCGCGTGTGGTTCCTCTGTGATTTCGACGATTTCCAATCGAAACGATCAACGCCATCGCCGTTCCTGAGATGGAATTAAACGCGGCCGCGGTTACGCCCAGCCATGGGCGGACCTTTGGCATTGTGTTGCGGGGCCGGGCTTGGCGAAGATTGCCATCTGGGTAAACGGTGACGGCAGCAGGAGTCCTACTCGTCCTGCTTGGGGCTCAGACCACCCGAAGCCAGATAGAGCGGCGGAAGGAGGAAGAGATTGAGGATTGTCGAGGTTGTAAGGCCCCCTAGAATTACGATGGCGAGCGGGTATTCGATCTCATGACCCGGCTTGTTGCCCGAGATGGCGAGCGGGACCAATGCCAGCCCCGTGGTCAACGCCGTCATCAGAATGGGCACCAGGCGCTCTTCCGCACCCCGCAGGATGAGGGCGGGTCCGAACGGTTCTCCTTCCACTTCCTGCAAGTGCCGATAGTGGCTGACCAGCATAATCCCATTGCGGGCCGCGATGCCCAGCACGGTGACGAAGCCGACCAGCGATCCCAGCGACAACCGGCCGCCCACCAGCCACGCCGCGACCACGCCGCCGATGAGCGCGAAGGGAATCGTCAAACAGACCAGCAGCGTCAATCGGGCCGACTGAAAGTCGACGTAGAGGATCAAGAGAATCCCGGCGAGTGCAATCGCCCCCAAGGCCAGCAACCGGCGCTCGGATTCCTGACGGGCCGTATACTCGCCAAGGAACTCGGGGTGATACTCCCGATCGAACGGCAGAGCGCTCACCGTGGCTTCGATGTCGCGCGCCACGGAACCGAGATCGCGGCCCCTCGCTTCGCAGGTCACGTCGATGCGCCGCGAGCCCCCTTCACGCTTGACTTCGTTCGCCGCAGGGACAATGGCCAGATCGGCGACGTCGCGCAAGGGCACCTGTCCGCCGGTCGGCGTGTCGATCCGCAGTTCATGAAGCGCGGCGAAATCGGTGCGGGCATTCGCAGCTCCCCACACCACGACATCGAACTTCTTCTGGTCCTCATAGACTTCGCCGACTTTCGTGCCGCGGAGCATCGTGGTCACGGCCCGACGGACCTGCCCAGGCGTCAGGCCGAGCCGCTCCGCCGCGGCCGACCGCAAGCGGACTTCGATCTGCGGCACCAGCACCTGCGGTTCGACTTTGAGGTTGCTGACCCCTTCGATGCCGCTCATCGCTTCGCCGACTTCTTTGGCCTTTTCGCGGAGCTTGGCCAGATCGGGACCATAGATCCGGACGACGATGCTGGAACTCGCGCCCGTGAGCACCTCTTTCACACGCTCGCGCAGGTAGGTCTGCAGGTCGCGATAGAGGCCGGGATAGCCGTCGACGGCGGTCTGAATCTTGTCGACCGTGTCCGCATAGTCCACGTCCTCCTCGATGCTGACCCACAGCTCGGTAAAGTTCGGCCCCACCACTTCGTCGGCCACTTCGGCTCGTCCGATGTGGCTGCCGAAGTTCCGCACGCCGGGAATCGCGCGCAGCTCGCGGCTGGCCAGCACTGTCACGCGGTCCATCGCCTCAATCGACGTCCCCGGCCGCTCGACGAAGTGCATCAGAAAATCGGTCTCCTGAAAGTTCGGCAGGAACTCCTGTCCGAGCCCGCTGAGGAGAACGAAAGTGCCCATAAACGCAGCGGCGAGAAACGCGAGCGCGGATTTCGGACGATGAATCAGCCAGGGCAAGCATCGTCGATACGGCGCCTTCAGCCATCGCGTGAGCGGCGGGTCGTGCGTGACCGCCGTATCGCGGGCCAGAATCAGCAGGGACAATGCGGGTGTGACCACCAGCGCCACGAGCAGCGACGCCACGATTGCCAGCACATACCCGATCGCGAGCGGACGGAAGAACGCCCCCGCGAGTCCTTCCAGGAAGAAAATCGGCAAGAAAACGAGCACCACGATCAGCGTCGCATACACGACCGCGCTGCGGACCTCCAGCGAGGCATCCAGCACCACGCGAAACGCCGATCGCGGCTGCGGCAACAACCGGTTCAGCCGCAATCGGCGGACGATGTTCTCCACGTCGATCACCGCATCGTCGACCACTTCCCCCAGCGAAATCACCAGCCCCGCAATGATCATCGTGTTGATTGTCAGTCCCCAGGCATACAGCACGATCACCGCGGTCATGAGCGACAGTGGAATCGCCGTGAGGCTGATGACGGCCGTCCGCCAGTCGAACAAGAACGCGACCAGCACGATCACAACCAGCCCGCAGCCCATCAGCAGCGCGTGCTGCAAATTCTCAATCGATCGCTCGATGAACGTCGCGGGGCGAAAGATCGTCGGGTCCATCTCGACATCGCGAAGTCCGGGCTTCAGTGTTTCCAGTGCGTCTTCGACTTCGCGCGACACGGACAGCATGTTCGCCGCGGGCTGCTTCTCCACGATCAGCAGCAACCCCGGCACGTCGTTGATGATGGCGTCGCCGATCGCCGGGGGCGAGCCGATCACGACGTCGGCCACATCGCCCAGCCGCAGCGGCGCACCCTCGCGAAACGTCACCACCGCCCGTTTCAGGTCGTCGGCCGTCTCCACCGGGGTCAATTGTCGGACGGCGAGCCGTTGATTGGGCGTATCGACAAACCCGCCGGCATCGAGCACCACGGCGTCGCCGGCTGCACGCAGCACGCTGTCGAGCGTCACTTGATGGGCCTGCAATCGCTCGGGGCTGACGAGCACCTGGAACTGCTTGTCGCGCTGCCCCCAGATGGCAACATTGGCTACGCCCGGAATCGCCATCAGCCGCGGCCGGATCGTCCACACGGCCAGTTCGCTGAGGTCCTGCTGCGACAGCGTCGTCGAGGTGATGCCGATCTTCATCATGCGGCTGAGCGACGACAGCGGCTGCATAATCACCGGTGGACGGGCCACGACGGGGAGCCGCGGCGTCTCGACAGCCATTCGTTCTTGCACCAGTTGGCGCACGCGATACAGGTCCGTTCCCTCCTGCAACAGCATCCGGATCGACGACAGCCCCAGCACCGACTTCGAGCGAATCGTCTGCAACCCTGGCGTGCCAATAAGGGCGTTCTCCAACGGGAACGTCACCAGATTCTCGACTTCTTCGGCCGACAAACCGGGCGCTTCGGTCTGAATCTCGACATACGGCGGCGCGAACTCGGGGAACACGTCCAGCGGCAGATGCGGTAGGAGGCGAATGCCCACAATCAGCAGCAGCACGGCCAACGCGATGACCGCGACTCGTAACCGCAACGCGGTCTCAACCAGCCAAGCCATGCCGCCGTCGTCCTCAAGCGTTCGTCGAACTACTTCGCAAAGCCGAATTCCGTGCCCGCCAATTCGGCCGCGCCGGCTGTCACGACGTCAGTGCCGACGGCGGGACCGCGCTTCAACACGGCGTGGCCGTCCTGAACCCATTCGACTTCGATCCGTCGTCGGACGAACGTCCCGGCTTTCAGTTGCTCGTAGACCCACTGGCCGCCATAGATGTCGTGAATCACGGCCGACCAAGGCAACGTCGTTTGCAACTGGCTGCCTTGGAGTTTCAATTGAGCTGTCAGCCGCTGTCCTGGACGGAAGTTCCCGGCGGCGTTGTCCACTTCAAAATAGAGGTCGACTGCCGCGGCCAATGGGGCCGACGTCGGCGGCAGCTCCATCGGCTGAGCCACGATGGGCGTTTCCTCGGGGCGACCATCCAAGGCGATCAGCAGCGCCGGTTCGGCCGCGGCAATCTCAGCGACCTCGCCCGCATAGACGGCAACTCGCAGCCACAACGTCTCGGTATTCATGATCTCGAAGAGCGGCGCGCCGGCGGCCACGATCTCGCCCGGTCGCACCTGGATCGTCCGCACCTGTCCGTTCAACGGCGCCGCAATCCCCAGGGATTTGACAGTGCCCGTCTCCGGGCTTTCCAGGTCAATGCCGTCCATCAGCTTCTGCCGTTGCGTGGCGGCCTCCAGTGTTTTTTGCGCCAGGCTGAGTTGGGCCTTGGCGTCATCGACGGCCCGCACCGTTCCCGCTTGTTCGCGAAGCAAGCGTTCCGCGCGGGCCAACACAATCTCGGCGGCTTCGACTTGCACGTGCGCCTGCTGGACGTGCCCTGCCGCATCGATCCGGCTTTGCTCAATCGTATTGCGCGCCTCGGCGAAACGGATTCGCTCAGAAGGGGTGAGCACCGCCCGCTCCGGGGATAGCATCGGCAGCAGATCGAACAGCGACTCGCCCACCGTGACCTTCAGGCCGGGTTGGGGAAACTTCTTGCCGTGCGGGATCTGCAACGTCCCCGTCACGGGAGCGGACACAATGACCGCGGCACCGCCGGGCAGCATCAGTTCGGCACCATACGGCCGCACCCGCGACAGCTCGCGTTGCTCCACCACGGCCGTTTCCAGACCCAGTCGTTGGACCGCCTCCGGTAGTAGTTCGACGGTGTTGAGTTGCGACTCGGAAACTGGGTGCGCGACCTTGGCTGGTGAGGCGTGGGCCTTCGCCGGCGCGGAGCTTGTGCGTTGGCAACCGGGAAGCGCCCCGACGATGACCGACATGAGCACGATCGCAGTCCCTGTCCCGGACGTTTGGACCGTCCGAGACACTTTCCAGTGCGACATCCAGCAGCTTGCAATCCCGACAGTCATTGATAAACCGGTCCTAGCATTGTGCAACCGCACAGTTCATCCGCAGCCGCACGCCATCTCCATTCGAGTCGGACGGCAGCATCAACGCCCATGCCGCGGCGGATGTCCCGGCGGCGATCCATCATAGCCTGCTTCGTGGAGTCCGCGACTGGGGACTTGACGCAAAAGGTTCTCGCATTAACCGACGCATTCTCGGTACTGGTCCCAAGTCGTGTTGGTCAAATTGCAGGGCCGCGAATGCCGTTGATGCGCCCCGCCATAACTCGACGCTGGTCGTGTCCGTCGAGTCCACGGGGATGCGGAGAAAATATCCCGATTCGTAGACCTGCCCGTCCCGGAGCGCGTGCCGAATCCCAGACATGGGACCGACTTGTTTCCGCCACTCTCGGTTGCGGTCAAACAGCGTCACCGAGTCGGCGTTGCGGATTTCCTCGTCGGTCGGGTTCGCGCTGCTCATCGGAAGCCCCCTCGGCTGCCATTTACCAAACGAGAACGCCCCGTCAACCGTCGAGGTGCATTCGGTCGATCCGCTGTTGCCACCGGAGAACGTCGTGGCGGTCTGAGGAATCGACGGGGAGTTCCACGGTGGCGGTGCCACGGCATGGAAGGCGGGCGTAGACGAGAAGTCGCCAATCTGGTCGGCACGCATCGACCAGGACGATGCGCTGGGCGGTCATCAGCATTTCGCGAGACGGCAAGTCTTGAAGTAGCATGCGCTCCGAAGTGGGAAAGCGGGCAGAGTCAGATATCCAGCGCGCGGAGCATAGCACGTCCCATCGACCGGAGACGACGAATTTGGCGAAGCGTCGGATATAAACGAGGACGCCCCGGTGGGGCCGGGCGCTTTCGCGGCGTGTTCGGTGACGATAGTCTAACAGCCTGAAGCTATCGCTTGATTGAGGCGGGCCATGCATTTCTTCCATTCGCGATGTCTCCACGGTCACGGCCGAACACGGGTCGCCGAAATCAAAGACATGGCGGACTACCAAGTGAATTGGAATGCCATCGTCCGGCCACTCCGGCGCGGGAAGTTCCACATCGTTGAACCGGAGGCTGTGCTTCATTCCCGTCGTTCGCCGGTATCCGGTTCTCCGGCACTCACTGTGGATGATTGTGCTGCTGAAGCTGATCACTCCGCCACTGATTCCGCTGCCCGTGCTGCCAACAATTGAGGGCCGAACCAACGGAATTGCATCCGAAGACCGGCGCCTGCCAGCCCCGCCGGGTAGCTGCTCCCCAGTGAACGGAGATTGGGGACCGAGCGATCTCAGACCGTCGGAGGCAGGTTCGAAGGCTCAAGGCCTGCTCAGTGGCGTCTCCTGGATTCTGTGGCCGATGATCGTTGGGAGCGGATTGGGCACCTTGGTCTTGCTGGCGGCGATCGAGAGGCAAGTGATGCGACTACGCCCGGCCTTGCGGCATGGTGTTGCCAGCGACGAGCGCCTGCGCCGTTTCGTCGAACACAGTGCGCGGCAGATGGGACTCACGACGACGCCGACGATCTGCGTGGTCAACATGAACATCTCGCCCTTGCTGTGGGTCCGCCGCAGCGGGCCGGTGATCGTCATTCCAAGTTCACTCGTCAAGCAACTGAGCGACGAACACTTGGCGTGCGTGATCGCCCACGAACTGGCGCATTACGTCCGCCGCGACCACTGGACCAACCTGTTGGTGCTGTCCATCGCCGCGATTTTTTGGTGGAACCCGGTGGTCTGGTGGGTTCGCCGGGAATTGCGCGTGGCTCAGGAATTGTGCTGCGACGCCCTCGTGATCGGAGGCAGGCACGCCACGCGCCGCGACTCTGCGGCCGCCTTGTTCCAAGTTCTGGAATTCACGCAAACCGAACGAGCGCTCGCGCCGGCGTTGGCCAGCGCGTTCGGGGGAAAGACTTCCATTCGCAGGAGATTCGAAATGATCGCCGACCGTCTTTTCTAATCTCATAGTGCAAACAACACCGCGCCGGCCGGCGCGACTCCTCATCAGAGTGGTGCTGCGTCACCTGCCACCGATCACACCAACCCCAGCACCTTCTTCATCCGGGCTGTGATGTCGGCCAACTCTTCCTCGCCTCCGCCGCGGACTTCACTCGTCGCCCAGCCGTCGTAGCCGATTTCGCCAAGGGCTTTCAGAACCTCGGGCCAGTCTTCGTCACCCTCGCCGATTTTGCACCAACTGTTCTTGTGGCTGTAGCCCTTGAAGTCGAACTTCACCAGCCGCTTGCCGAGCTTCCGAATCCACTCGGCCGACGACACGCCGTACTTGAGCATGTTGCTGCAATCGAAGTACGCGCCCGCCCACGGGCTTTTCAGATCGTCCACGAACGAGATCAAGTGCTCGGGCGTGGTGATGATCACGGCGCCAACCCTCACCAGTCCAAGCGAGCAAGTGGGTGAAGCCGAACCGGACCGCTTCGCCGGTCGCGTCTGGCAAGCCATGCGGCTCCTCGAAACGGCTCTGAAGCGGCTCGACGCCGAAGGTTGGGAATTGGCCTCTACGTCCTTCTCAGGTCCCCTTGGTTTTTATGGGATAGCCGTTTTGCGCAGGCCTGTCGCTAGAGATTAGTACCACCGGACTGGGCGAGCTCCTACCGTACTGACCCGGACTCGCAGGCGGCTCCTGCACCCGTCAACAACTGAGAATCAGCGGAAATGGTGACAGACGCAATTCCAGAAAGCATCTCGTCCGCTTCACGCACGGGCAGCGGAGCTAAGTCCTGAGTCACGAACCGGCGAGCGATCGACGCACGACCTGATGGAATCGTTCGGAGTCGAAGATGGAACCGTGGATGTGGCCGCAAATGCTGTGGACTGTCGGATTCCTCTGCGTCACCTACCTGCCCTTGCAATGCGTGGCGCTCTGGAAGTGCCGGGGGGTCGCTCGCGTCGCCGCCGCGCTGCCGATTCTGGTGATGATCCCGATGTTGTACGGGGCCGTCCAGCCATTGAATTACGATGACGGCAGCCTGTTCGGGATGTACTTCGTTTGTCCGTACCTGCCCGCCATGATTTATCTGGTGGCTGTCTCGTTGGCCGGACCTCGTCTCCCAAAGGTCTGTCCGCATTGCGGTCACAAGCAACGAGTCAAATCCTTTGAATTGACTCGCTCCACCTCAGGCTGCAAAGCGTGCGGGAAAGATTTGCTGGAGCATGCCGCGACCGGACCGAACTCGGCGCCCGGCGGCAGCCTTTAACAGCGTTTATCTTGCAATGTCTCATCCGCCGTCGTGGTCTGTCGCTCGCGAAGGCACCGGCATTCATGTTCAACGAGGTGGCCCTGGCGGATCGAGTCACCATCGCCGAGGCCTGTTCGCATTTCGCAGGGCCATCGGCCGGTTGACGGCGGTGAGCCAACGGGATTTTAAGCAGTGCTTCAACGTGTTCACACGCGAGGAAAGGGACCAGTTTCACATGCGCCACGCAGAACTGCATCTGAGCTTTATCGTGCCGGCGGAGGAAGTGTGATGACCGAGTACGCGCGGGCCATGATGGTGTACTTTTCCTTGCAATGTGCTTCACTGGCATTCCTGCCTCGCTGGTAAAAGCTGGCAGCCGCTCCAGCCTTGCTGCTGGTGCCAAAGCTCGTTCATGAACGCCTCCATCCAGATTATATGGGTGATGTCTTCGTCGTCATGTTGACGATCTTCGTGTGTGCCTATCTGATGTTCGTGTGGATTGCCTTGGGAATCACAAAGCTCGTCCAGCGCTGCCGTCGGAATCGTGGCCTGTGCCTCCGACCGAAGACCAAGGACGACGACATTTCCGGAATCGTCACCGGGGACTCACCATGCGATCGCTGAAATGTCTGGCCGTGTTGACCGTGATGACGAGCCTCTGGGGATGCTCGACGAATGCGCCTCCGGCCGTGACGAGCGCTCCCGCTGTGCTGAACGTGCCGCCCACGGATTCCTCCAAAAACACGCCTTTCACGGAAGAAGACACACCTGACTTTGATCCGAAGCTGACCCTCGAATGGCCCGGCACTCCGTTTGAGAGTCGGAGGCGCATCAATGCGGGAATGGCCGACGAGACGACGATCTACAGCGCCACATTTTTTCAGACGGAGACGGGGACGCTCACCATTTTCGGCGCGAGCGTCTATCAGCTCACAGAGAAAGACCTGCAAGGTTCCGACCCAAAAGAAATGCTCGCCAGCCACGGCACAAGAAGCGGCGACGAAATCGAACTGACCCGCCAGCAGATCGAGCACGGACCGAAAAGGCTTCTGGGCTTCGACATGACCGCGAAGGAAGACGGTGGCTTTCGCCGGCGCGTGAACATCCTGGCCGGCACGAGGATTTATTCCGTCCATGTCGTCAGCGGCCAAAAAGAGCAATTGGATGCCGAGGATGTCACGAAGTTCTTCGAGTCGTTCGCGATTCAGACTGAATGTAGGCGGTTACAATGAGCGACCAGGATCGCCAACCCTGACGGCCCGGACTGGTGTCACGCAATCTATGGTTGGCAATACTTCGGTGTGTCGTGACGAATGGCACTTAGATTTTGGTAAGGCCTTTGGCCATCTCGCGTTTGACGTCGGCGCGGGGCCGCGTCAGCCAATCGTAGTGATTGGGTCGATGCTTTTTCGCTCGAGGCTCGAAGCGGTCAGGCC
>Ga0163151_10007042_pt1 | contig 13334 bp, 11 predicted proteins | sample OliLakLV19MP5IB2_FD_145596 | JGI IMG/M metagenome (GOLD analysis project Ga0163151, IMG submission 145596) | Freshwater microbial mat bacterial communities from Lake Vanda, McMurdo Dry Valleys, Antarctica - Oligotrophic Lake LV.19.MP5.IB-2 | ecosystem: Environmental > Aquatic > Freshwater >...
GGGTTATGTCGAAGATATGGTAATTATTTCCCATTTGCTCTTACTTTTCCGGTGAAAGCGCTTGGCGCTTTTTTGTGCTCCAGTACACGATTTCGATGCAGATGGGCAGAAAGAGAAGGGCCCAGATTCTTTTTTCGAGTGTCTCAGGAAAGAAGATCGCGATTAAGCTCACGATTCCTGAGGCGAAAAAAGTAACTTGTGTGGTACGAAGATAAAACAGGATCAATTCATCTGAAAGCCAGTATTTTCGTGAGAAAAGCATGATGCCTCCTGTGAAGAGTTCTGATATATATTATACACGAAATAGCCCTTATGTCAATAGTTAGAAAATGACCCCATTAGTGCGCATACACCATAAAATTTGCATAATTACAATATCTTTGGTATAATTTTAACTATGAAACAAATCAAATTTATGGGCAGTTTTGTATTAGCCTTTTTGCTTGCTGGATCAATTTTCCCTGCCGAGTTTTTACTCGCTCAGGCTCCTTCTGTTACAGTTAAAGTAGCAACAGACAAGGCTTCTTATGCCTTAGGGGAGTCAGTCGTTATAAAAGTAAGCGCTGTAAATACTTCTAGCAAAGATGTAACTTTAAATTTTCCTTCGTCAAAACAAGTTGATTATGTCATTGACGGGAAGTTTCGATCGTCAAGTGATAAAGTTTTTGCTCAAGCTCTCACATCTGTAGTTATTGGTCCGAACGGAACCAAAGAGTGGAGTTTTACGCATACTGCGCTTCAATATGAGTTGGGAGCCGGGACCCATACCATTGTTGGTGAAGTTGTAGGCTATGGAGACGCAACCACCAGTGTTTTAATTGAGAGTCGTTCTCCAATTCTTGGAGAGAAATTTGTAGTAGCTGTGCACCCGCTTAATGGTGACAGTACTCGTATGTTTATTGTGACCATCACTGATCCGACTGTAATTCAACAAGCTCGGAATTGCTACGCGTATGGTTTATTAAATCCATTAGACCCGAGGTGCGGCCCACACATTACGGGTCAAATAGCTTCTGGAAACGGCGGATTTAACACAAATTGGAATTGGCATTTGATACCTAGCACAGTAAAATTTGCTGGAATTGGTATGGAGATATGTGATGGGCTACCGTATGAGGTAGAAAGAGATGGAGTCAATTTTGGCGCTGGTACTTTCTGCCCTTGGTATAGCTATATTTTAGCTTTAGGAGATCAATATCCCAGTTTGTCTTCCCAGGTTGTGAGACAAACCACCACTCAACCAACACCCACTACTCCGGCAACGTTAGTCGGCACCTATATTAAGGTTGAAGCAAATACTTTAAATGTCCGCCAAGACGCGACTTTAACTGCGTCTAAAGTAGGCTCAGCACAAATGGGAGCGATATTAAAAAAACTTGGGGAGAAGAATGGATGGGCTAAAGTTCAATTAACGAGCGGTCAAGTAGGTTGGGTTTTTGAAAAATATGTTAGGCCTAGCACAGGTCCTACTGTTCTAACTTCCGGCCAGAAAGTTATTGTGACTGCAGGGGTTTTAAATGTAAGGAGTGGGCCAGGCATACATAACAAAATAATGATCAAGGTTAAGCAAAATAATGTTTTTGAGAAAGTCGAGGAAAAAAATGGATGGATTAAGATTATCCTGTCGGATGGCCAAAACGGCTGGGTTTCCGGAGCATTTGTAAAATAGCACTCTCTTATAGATAAAGTTATATGCAAACAAGAGACATCTTTTTCTGGATGTCTCTTGTTTGTTATGGATCTGATGTTTTTACATTGAGATATTGAAGATCTTGGCGGGAATTTAGCAAGGGGGCATTGTAATCAAGTACATTCCTGGTTTTTTGAAGCGTCTGAGGCGATTTTAAGAGGTGGAAAAAAAAGAAGCAGACTCGTCTCTCAATAAGATTTGCTTATTGTTATCACAATATATGAGTGGAAAAAATTTAAATATGAAAAAACCCGCCATATCAAAGATATGGCGGGGAAGAAACTTATTTGGCACTTTGTACTTGGACTACAGCTTCGACCACTCGGAGGAAAGGTTCTTGATCTTTCTTCGAAAGGTGGAAGTAAGAATTCTTCTCATTTTGGCCTGTACGCCTGCACCAGTCGTCATAAATACGGCTGGCAATGACTTCACGCCAGTTTTGCATTGCCATGTCGCCGTTAGCTAGCGCGTTGATGGTGTCTGGGATGGCGACTGTTGCCTTCGCCCTTGCCTCTTCGGATGCGTCCTGTAAGAGAGTTAGGACTGCTTCGATACTCTCTATGACTTGTTCCATTCCTCTGCGGATTGCTGCTCGTCTGAAAGGCGCCGATACCATGCTCATGTGCGCGAGCAGTCCGTATTTAGCAACCTCTGTCCATCGTCCCAGCTTGGCGTTGTTCCGCGGTTACCCATGATTCACCTCGTGTGAATGAATGTGTCTATACAAAATATAGCACACAACACATGAAAAGATGGTTTGTGGTTTTGTTTGTGGCGCCGACGCCATTGCGTCGGCATCCTACAAAAATATAGTCACTACGTTCCTTATTTTGGTGGAGATGCCGGGAATCGAACCCGGGTGCAAGAAGAGATTACTAGGAAGTCTACGTGGAGTAGTTTGCTTCATTTGTTTCAAGTATAAAGATACAAAACAAACGAAAGCTCTTTATTCTCTAGCCTCTTTTTTTAAAAGAGAAGCGAGGCGGTTCTCTTCGAAGCCTAAGGGTTATATCACGATAAATCCAAAGTTAGGCTACTTCAGAAGATCGCGCCGCACCGCGAACGTATTACGCTCGAGCGAATGCGAAAGCAAAATCATTAGCTCCAAAATATGGAGAAACTACTGACTTTGCCCGTGCAATGTTTGATTTTGCACTTAAGGTTTGAAAGGGATTAAAGAGTCCTTTCGGCTCTTCCACGCATCAAAGTAATGGCGCTTCTTGTCTAGGCCGATCATCCCCTGGGAGAACTCGAGGTGTTCGAGGGCTTTCAGGGAAAGCCTAAACTATTTTAATTTCAAAGTACGTCGTATTTCTCTATCGCTTTCTCGTTTTTTAATTGTTTCGCGCTTGTCATATTTTTTCTTTCCTCGCGCAATAGCAACTTCTAGCTTAATTTTTCTACCCTTATTATACATCGAAATAGGCAGGATTGTCAATCCTTTTTGAGCTTCTTTATTCTCTAGGTATGCCAGTTCTTTTTTTTTCAGAAGAAGCTTTCTGTTTTGGTAAGGATCATAGTCTTTTGGAGTATTTCTCTGTTGGTAAGGGGGGATGTGGGCGCCCGTTAAAAAAGCCTCACCACCCCTTACTACAATATACGAACCTTCAAGAGATCCCTCTCCTTTTTTAAGTGACTTCACCTCAATTCCAATAAGTTCAATACCAGCCTCCAATTTTTCAAGGATTTCGTAGTTGAGATGAGCTTTTTTGTGACGAATAAGTGGCATGTGGATATCATAACAAAACCTACTCTTTCGTGTATAATCGCTCTTATGGCAAATAATATACCTAGAAATAAAAAGTCTCCATTAAAAGGATCTCCTGAGTGGCAGAAAATACCTCAGTTAAAGAATCCACTGATGCGTAATCTTGTTTCCACGCTGCTTTTATTTTTTATGCTCATGTCTCTCTATTCTTTTGTCTCGGATGGCAAAAAGGGGGAGGAGATGATCGCCATTTCTCAACTTGCTAATCAGGTAAACGAAGAACAGGTACGAACTATTCTCGTAAAAGGGGATATTTTAAGTATTGAGTACAACGATGGGGCGATGCGTGAATCGAAGAAAGAGGGAAACGAGCCTTTGTCTCAAACACTTGTAAACTATGGTGTATCATCTGAGGCTCTTCGCAAGGTCGCTATTACTGTGGAAAATGAAGCAGGATTTAGTTTTTGGTTCATCACGCTTCTTCCCATAATCCTGCCTATTATTTTTATTGTTGGATTTATTTGGTATTTATCCCGTCAGGTAAAAGGAGCTGGCATGCAGGCATTTACTTTCGGACAATCAAAGGCGCGTATCACAGCTCCGAATGATAAAAAACAAAGGGTGACTTTTAAAGATGTTGCGGGGGTGAAAGAAGCGAAGCAAGAATTATCCGAAATTGTCGACTTTCTGAAGAATCCTAAAAAGTTTCTTGATATCGGTGCGCAAATTCCAAAAGGAGTTCTTCTCATGGGAGCGCCAGGAACAGGCAAGACCCTGCTTGCTCGCGCTGTTGCGGGAGAAGCCGGAGTTTCATTTTTTTCAATATCTGGGTCTGAATTTGTTGAAATGTTTGTTGGAGTGGGAGCCTCGCGTGTACGAGACCTCTTTCAAATGGCGAAGCGTGCAGCCCCAGCAATTATTTTTGTTGATGAAATCGATGCGGTTGGGCGCGTACGTGGGGTGGGTGCTGGCGGAGGCAATGACGAGCGAGAGCAGACTCTGAACCAAATTCTTGTTGAGATGGATGGATTCGAGCCAAACGAAAAAGTGATTGTGATGGCCGCGACAAACCGTCCTGATGTTCTTGATCCGGCGCTCTTGCGTCCTGGACGTTTTGACAGAAGGGTGACGATCGATCTTCCAGATCGTCCTGAGCGAGCAGAGATTCTTTTAATACACGCTCGCTCAAAGCCTTTAGCAGAGGATGTGAATCTAGAAGTTATTGCGGAACGTACGCCGGGATTTTCTGGCGCAGATTTATATTCTCTTATGAACGAAGCAGCAATTCTTGCAGCTCGAGAAAATCGCACAAAACTTTCACAATTCGACCTCATTCGCTCAATAGAAAAGGTCATGCTCGGCCCTGAGCGAAAAAGCCATATTCTCTCTCTGAAAGAAAAAGAAATAACCGCATACCACGAAGCAGGCCACGCACTCGTTGCTTCAGTCCTTGAATACGCTGACCCGGTCCATAAAATCTCAATCATCTCTCGGGGGCGCGCAGCGGGCTACACACTCAATCTTCCGCTTGAAGACAGAAAGCTGCAATCGAAAAAGGAATTTCTTGCAGACATTGCCATGTCTCTCGGAGGATTTGTTGCAGAGAAAATGATTTTCGCGGACACAACGACGGGCCCATCAAATGATCTCCAAGTTTCCACAGCTTTAGCTCGAGACATGGTTACTAAATATGGAATGTCAGACAAGATTGGCCCAATTGCTCTTGAAGGCCAAGGCGGAAGGGCGCTTTTTGGAAAGGGAGTTGAAGACAAAGAATATTCTGAGAGAGTAAGCGCGGAAATAGATGGAGAAGTTGCTCTTCTTATGAAAAATGGGCTCGAAACGGCGCAAGATATTTTAATTAAATACAAACCAGTGCTCGACGCAATTGCAAAACAGCTAATCGCGGTTGAAACGATTGAACGAGATGAGTTTGAAAAGATTCTTATCGCTCACGCCATTACTCCTAAAAAGAAAAAAGACATAGAGCACCAAGCGTAAGTAGGATAAGTGTAAAAATAAATCCCCACGAAACAAGAAGTCTGTTTCGTGGGGATTTTGTTAGGAGTGTTTTGTCAGTTCAGCGATTCGTTGCGTACTAGCCTTTAACTGTTTCTCAGCCAGCTTGATCGCTTCTTGGCGCTGGTGTTCCTTGCGTAAGACACGGATAAGGATCATCGCGCGAGCAAGACTTGAGCCATTTCCTGCAGCTTCTTCGATAGTACTGAAAGTTGTTCGGTTATGAGGAGGAGATGAGTTGGTCCCCCTGCTTCGCAATGCCGCTTTTTCTAGGGCATCGATCGTTGCATCATCGAGCTCCGTGTACCTGTTTGTGATGAGCAAGGGCTTGTCAAGAGCAACAAGGATCAGGGCAATTGCTGGTCGAAGGGCCAGAGCTCTTTCACCGAGCGCCTTGTCCTCATCAGTAAACGGGTTTTCTGACAGCATCCTCGGCCAGAAGGAAGCATCCCAAAAGGTCTCAACGAAGAAACTAATAATCTCCACCACATGCTTGGGCGCTGTATGTCCAAAGTTTGCTAGAAATGGTCGTCTTACCCCGGCCCAGCTGGTTTTCAGAAGCTTTAGGGTACTACGCAGCATTGCTTCATCATTCAAAACCTGACGAACGGCCATTGAGACAGATCTGTCGTATACCGGGTCCATATCCGTTTTTTTCTTGAGAAACTGCTGGCAAAGAACTTCGCAAGCTTTTCTCGCAACTCTCTGACGAGCCTCACTGAGAGAGCCTCTTTCGACGCCGAAAGATTCGACAACTACGCTTCCGTTTCGGCCAAACGGGTTACTGTGTCCGTATAGACCTGCAGTAGCAAATGCGTACATCGATAGGTCCAAATAGAAGAGGATTCGATCGCGACGTTCGCCCACGTTTGGTGTGGGTACTTGGAAGCCGAAGTGTAGGAAACTTTCACGAGCTTCGAGAATGTTCACTCGTTCAAACGTTTTTTTCCATTCAGCCCAGTTGGCGAAAGGTCTCGTGTCATCAAGCGCTAGCTGATGCCGGGGCACTTCTGCCGAGGGTTTTTGTGACATACTACCTCCGATTGTCCACGACTTTGCGTGGTTTATGAAAGAACTCGAGTACCCTGTGTACTCAGGGGAAATACTCTGCTTGTCGGGAGATTTTGTCAACGTGGCTCGAGCTGACTCCATCTTTATTCCTACTTTAGGAAGAAATAGTTTATGACAAAAAAACACCTTACGTTAGTACTGCAGGGTGTTCGGTGACGGGAGCTTCTATCTTTCTACTATTTTTTGAAGAAGTCTTCCTAGTTCCAGATCATCTTTCCGCTCAAGAGCCTCTCGAACTGCTTGCCCCAGAGCTGTCACCGCGTTTTTTTGTTGCCTGAGCACGGGACACCCCGGGGTGTGCAGGCCGTAATCCGAATGACAGTGTACGCATCGTTGACCTGGCCCAATAATTTCATCTCGAGGCATGCTCCTCCTTTGTTCTAGGGTTAAAATCTAAATTGCATAGTTACACAATCAAGAAATTTTGCAATGTTTTATAAAAAAAAAGGTCCCACAGCCTGCGTAGACTGTGGGACCATGTGCGACCTACCTTAGTTTTTGGCTTTAAACCAAATTTTTTGGGTTGCATCTGCTAATCATAGCTTTTCCCTGCTCTCTGAAGTAGGCCTTAGGGCAAAACCTTGACAGATTTCTGCAGCATGTTAAGCCTGATACAGCTGAACCCTATTTTTTTCCCGCTTTATTGTTTCTCTGCCAAGGAGAGCAGAAAGAGGTTTAATGCCTTTTATTAGTTACTTATTTACTATTGTATGAATCATACATACCTCGTTAGGATATTTACTGGAGCTATCATGGTAGGCAGCTTGTTTGTTTCTTCTGCTGTTTCGGCACAAAGTTTCCCTTCTACTACTGGGGGCTGCCTTAGCGGTTCAGATCTTAGGATTAGATCGACAGGAGAGGAGGTTTCTAAGCTCCAGCTTTTCTTAGCTCAGCAAGGTTTTTTAAGTGTAGCCCCAACAGGATATTTTGGGCTTCTCACAGAAAAAGCAATCAGAGATTTTGAGGCAAGTGGTCTCTGTGAGCGAGCGCCCCAACTAACCCTTCTTTCTCCAAACACTTCTTTGGTGTTAAGCACTCAGTCTTCTTTTGAGGTGACATGGTCTTCTGTAAACTATCCTGTTGATAAAAATATTACTATTGTTTTAAGACCTTCAGGCCTCCAGTCGTGGGTTCCTTCTCAAAATGGGGCATTTGCGGCGATAGTAAAAAATGATGGACAGGAGACGGTGAGGCCAAGTTCTCTTCAGGGAGGAGAATACTTTGTTCGTATTCTCTGTACGGATGTCCCTCACTGTGTTTTTGACGATAGTGATGAGCCTCTTACGGTAGTTGATGTCACAGAACAGAATGAGGGAGTTTCAATCTCAAACCAGACTCAGCTTGCTTCGGTTCTTTTGGGATTTCAAACCCTTTTAACTAAACTAGGAGAGCTTATTCGCTAATATTTCGTATTCTTTGTAAATAAAAAATCGTAAGCCTAAGGTTTGCGATTTTTTATTTACAAAGAATGTTATGGTTGCATGATGCAATGCCTACAAGCTGTGTCTTGATGGGAATACAATATATTGCTAAAGTCCTCACAAGCGAAAACAGAAAGAAAATGCACCTGTAGCTCAGTTGGTAGAGCAAGCGTCTTATACACGCTGGGTCGGGGGTTCAAATCCCTCCAGGTGCACCAGTAATAAGGACTTGAATTTAGGCTTCAAAATGATCCGAGGAGTTAGTCTTGGCGGCTGTGTGATATAATTTATCCTCTCCTTGCCTTGAGAGGATTGAGTTCTTTTTTAAAATCTTATTTATCATTATTGAATGTCTAAATTTTAATAATATGTTTAATAAAAAGTTTTTGGGTTTGATAAGTCTTGTCGTTCTGTCTATTTTTATCGGAAGTTTTAATGTAAATGCCCAGGCTCCTGCTGTAAGCGGAGGCGTTGCTTTAAATAGAAATTTAAGCGTGGGCTTGAGAGGTTCTGACGTAACTTCGCTCCAGCAATTTCTAGTGTCCCAAGGGCTATTGTCGGAAGGCAATACTACTGGATTTTTCGGCCCATTAACTCAGGCAGCCGTGCAGAGTTTCCAAGCAAAGCAGGGCATTGTAACTTCCGGTACTCCCCAAACTACAGGGTATGGAAGTGTTGGTCCGCGAACCTTAACTAGTATTAACACTCTGAACGCTGGGGCTTCGAGCGCTGTTTCTACTGTTGGCATGCCATCTACTACTTCAGCCACAGTAGCATCAACCCAAGCTCCGCAGGTAACTATTACTTCCTCACCTTCGTCAGTTAATCCAGGCCAATCTTCAACTCTCACCTGGTCTTCCAGTAATGCAACAAGTTGTAGGGCAAACCTTGGTTAGAGTGGCACCAAGTCGACGTCTGGAACTCAAGTAGTTACTCCGTCTTCTGCGGTTGGGACCGTCACTCACTATGAGCTTGTATGTTCGGGGGTTGGCGGAACGAATAATGCCCTTGCCTCAATAGCAGTGGTGGCAGGTTCAAATACTCCAACCGTGAATTTTTCTGCCACCCCACCCTCCATCACCTCAGGTCAATCTTCCACTCTTGATTGGTCTTCCACCAACGCAACATCATGCACTGCCTCTTGGAGGTATGGTTCCACCATGCCAACTCAAGGTTCTGAAATAGTCTATCCCACAATAAACACAACCTATACAATCACATGTATAGGAGCAGGAGGAAACGTAAGTAAAAGTGTAACAGTCACGTCCCTACCAAAATTCTCAATCGGTGATTCTATTAAAACAACTGCACTACTAAACGTTCGATCCACCGCAAATGGCACTATGCTTGGCACCCAACCAATCAACGCTCAAGGAATTATCACTGCCGGTCCAGTTTACATTGCAGGTTTTAATTGGTGGAACATTGATTACGTAAATACTCCTGATGGTTGGAGTGTAGAACATTATTTTATTAAGACGACTCCTGCTCCAACCGTGAATCTGAAAGCAAACGGAAGTGATGGACCAATAACGGTTAATCCAGGCACACAAGTATTACTTGATTGGAATGCCCCAGCAAATACAAATTCTTACACTCCATGTACTACGTTCAGTTCTCCAGCAAGCAGTTGGTCAATTCTGCGTCCGCTCGTTGGAACTTCAGTGCCTGTTTCTCCGACAGCGAATACAACGTATTCAATGACCTGTACTGATTCAGCAGGAAAATCTGCCACGGATAGTGTGGTGGTCAACATCATACCTCCAGCCCCAGCCCCCACCGTCAACTTTTCCGCTAACCCAACCTCTACCACAAAAGGAGCAGCGAATAATCTTGTTCTTTCATACAGTACAAAGGATGCAACAAGTTGCACCGCAAGTGCTAACCCAGCCACCTATGAATGGACTGCGTCTTCATTAAATGGAAATATTTTAACAGGGTTGACTTCAAATAGCCCTATTGCCAATCAACAACAAACGACAACTTACACACTTGCTTGTAGTGGTCCAGGCGGAACGACAAGTAAAGGCGTGGTAGTGCAGTATATTACTCCTGCCCTCGCCACCACCGACATCAAAGCCAATGGTTCAGACGGACCACTTTCCCTAACATACCCAACGCCAGTTACAATTTCATGGTCATCCTCAAAGTTCATGGGTTGCACAGGAAGCTACACTGGAAGTAGTCCATGGGGAGCCAATACAATAAGTGGATCTACGCTCCTCCCAGGAAATCCTTCGGGCAACATGACATTTACAATTAGTTGTTATGACACCCTAGCGGCGAAATATGTTTCTGACACTGTTTCTGTATCCGTTACAGGTGGTCCTGGAGCTGTGGTTGTTGATGTTCAAGCAAATTACTCAGACGGACCAATTAGTCTCCAGCCAGGCCAACTAGCTGTAATTGATTGGCGCACAAATTCGTTAGGAACATGTAGGGGAAGTGGCGCGCCCAGTGGAAGTAAATGGAATACGATTCTAGCTGACAATGGTCAATTCCTTGATTTGGCCAACATCTAGTGTTACCTACACCCTTACCTGTACAACCTACTCGGGTGTCGTTACCAGTGACTCAGTGACTGTGAATGTCGGAGGAATGACAAGTATCAGCCGAGAAACAGAACTTGCATCTGTGCTCACTGGATTGCAGAGGATTTTGCAATTGATTCAAAGTTTATCTCGGTAATCGGAATCTCAGTGTGACAATAAAAAATCCCAGTGTTCTGGGATTTTTTATTGTCGAACAAAACAATTTCTCAAAATATCCGTCTTATTTTCATAGAAATCCTTATTCAAAATGGATAACTTTTTTTGTTTCTTGGATTTTTGCTTGTATAAGCGGGTACGAGTTTAGGGTGGCATCTCTTGTGATTATTATGGTGGCCTCTTCTCGAGCCGCCTCAACCATCTTAAGGTTTTTTATTGCTTCCATCCCAAGGTCTGTTATGCCCCATTGTTTTCTACCGAAAAGATCGCCTGCGCCTCTTTGCAATAAATCATACTCAGCGAGGTCAAATCCACTTTTTGCTTTCTTGAGGGCTTGGAGTCTTTGTACCGATGTTTGGCTTTTTGTTTCTGCAAATACAAAACAATACGGCTGGTAAGAGCTCCTCATGACGCGACCACGAAGTTGGTGAAGTTGTGCTAAGCCGAATCGCTCTCCTCCTTCAATGATAATGACGGTTGCGTTTGGAACATTTACGCCCACTTCGACGACAGAGGTAGCAACCAGGATGTCTATGCGGTCTTCCTTAAACCGAAGCATTGTTTCCTGTTTCTGTTTCGGTGACATCTTACTGTGAAGAATATCAATTACATATTCGGGAAAAATATCTTTTTTAAGACGTTTTGCTTCTTCCTTAACTGATTTTGCAAGGATTGCTTTTTCTTTGTCTGGATCTGGTTCGTCAATGCGTGTGCATATGACATAGGCCTGTCGGCCTTTTAAGAGCTCCTCTCGTACTCTGGCGTACACATCAATGCGTTTATCAGGAGGAACAATTTCTGTCACGATGGGTTTTCGGCCAGGAGGCATTTCATCAAGAAGAGACAGATCAAGGTCTCCATAGAGGGTAAGTGCAAGCGTTCGCGGAATGGGCGTTGCGGTCATTGAAAGCAGGTGGGGAAGAATTCCTTCTTTTTCACGAAGTTTCTGTCTTTGAGCTGTGCCAAATCGGTGTTGTTCGTCAATTACGATATAGGCCAAGTGTTTAAAGCGAACTGTTTTTTGGATGAGAGCATGAGTGCCAATGAGAATTGGAATTTCTCCATTTGCAACCCATGTAAGGAGCTGTTTCCGAGATATATCGGTCCATCCACCAGGATTTACTTTTGAAGGAAATTTTCGGCAACCACTTCCAGTAATTAAGCCAATCGATATCGAAGATCCGTGGAAGTATTCAATAAATGATTCAAAGTGTTGCGTAGCTAAAATTTCTGTTGGTGCCATGTATGCAACTTGAAGATTTCCAAAGTCTTGGCCTTTGGGGCGAGTCGTGACAATTGCATACGCGCCCGCCGCGGCAACTGCAGTTTTACCACTTCCTACGTCTCCCTCAAGGAGGCGAGACATGGGGTGCCCACGTTGAAAATCAGAAAAAAGCGCATCAATTGATTTTTCTTGAGCGTTTGTAAGTGGAAAAGGGAACTTATCAATAAATGGTCTGATGGAATCTGTATTCACGACAACCGTGTACGCTTCGTGAGATTTCCACTCAAGTTTTTCTTTTTGTCTTTGGAGTTGGATGAAGAAAATCTCTTCAAACGCAAAACGCTTCCGAGCAGCCTGGGCATCTTTTTCTTTTTGTGGCGCATGGATCCATACAAGGGCAGTAGAAAGCGTTGGGAGATTGTATTTTCTTAGTATTTCTTCAGGAATGGGATCGGGGAAAAGGGTAAGGGTGCCGCTTGAGAATATTTTTTGAATGGTGTGGTAAATCCAGTTTGAGGTAATCCCTTTTGTTTCAGGATATACAGGGTAGAGGGTTCCTAGGTTTGCGTCTTTGGAAAACAGAGAATTTCCAACTCCTATCGGCATTTTGGGCACGCTTTCAATTTTTGGGTTTAGAAGAGAAAAGGAGCCATTCCTCTCGGAGACTTTTCCTTGTGCTTTTACGAGGGCACCCTCTTGGAACATTTTCGCTAAATACGCTTGATGAAACCAAATGATCTTAATTGTTCCTGTATCATCAGCCAGGGTTGCTTCTGCAAGTGGGGTCTTTGTTCTAAAAGCTTTTTTTGTTTTTAGATGTGACAGTGTGCCATAGAGAACAACTTCCTCACCTTTCTGAATATTTTCAATAAAACGAATTTCGGCAGTATCACCGTATCTAGAGGGAAAATAATATAAGAGGTCTCGGACGGTCATTATCCCAAGTCGAGCAAGCGCCTTAGCTTGTGTTCCGGGCATTCGAAGGAAGGAAGAAATGGGGGAGTCTGGTTTCACCTATATATTTTACGTGATGATGCAAGATAATAAAAACCCCCATTTGTCAGAGTTTTCGCTAGTATTCGTAGTTTAAGGCAACCGAACCAGCCCTGCGTGGGTCAGCGCAGCTATTTTTGTATTCGCTGGGTCGACGTTAGTTTTTTCCTACCCTTTTTGTTTTTCAGAATCATTGTAATTTAGCTTTGTTTCTGTTTCTTCTGGCGCCTCAACTCTCTTCTCGCCAAGCGCCCACCAGCTAATCAGGGTAATGAGAATAACAGCAAGGATCCCGGTTATTATATTTGATGTATTTTTATCTTTCATGTGACAACCCCAGAAGTGATAGGTTTGATACTACTTTATTATAAAACGATTTCGATTTCTGGCGGAGTTTGTTAGACAAAGTTCGAATGTATTTTGCTGATAATCCCGACGAAGAAATCTAAAAATGGACTCGGCAGGGCGAAACAATTTTCTAGGGTTTTGGATTCGCCCT
>Ga0163151_10007043_pt1 | contig 13332 bp, 8 predicted proteins | sample OliLakLV19MP5IB2_FD_145596 | JGI IMG/M metagenome (GOLD analysis project Ga0163151, IMG submission 145596) | Freshwater microbial mat bacterial communities from Lake Vanda, McMurdo Dry Valleys, Antarctica - Oligotrophic Lake LV.19.MP5.IB-2 | ecosystem: Environmental > Aquatic > Freshwater > Lake...
GTTCTACCGCGATCCCGAGACGTTCGACGACCTCCGCGAACGCCTGCTGCCCGAATTGATGCAGGCCCGGCGAGCCACCCGGCGGCTGCGGATCTGGAGCGCGGCGACGGGAACCGGCCAGGAAGCGTATTCCGCGGCAATCATGCTGCGGGACGACTTTCCCGACATCGGCCAATGGTGCGTCGAACTGCTCGCAACCGATCTGTCCATCCCCGCGATTCTCCGGGCGGCGGCGGGGCGGTATTCGCAGACGGAGGTGCAGCTCGGTCTGCCCATCCGGCAACTCGTCCGGCACTTTCACCCCGTCGACGGCGCGTGGCAGATCAGCGACGACCTGCGGCGGATGATCAAATTTCAGGCGCTGGACCTGCTGGAGCCGTTTCCGTCGATCGGGCAGTTCGATCTGATTCTGTGCCGCAACGTCCTGAGCTGGTTCTCGCCGTCGGAGAAGCGGTCGGTGCTGGAGCGGCTGACGCAGTCGCTCAGGCCGGACGGATATTTGCTGCTGGGAGCCGCGGAGTCGGCGTGGGGCCTGACGCAGCAGTGGGAGCCGGTGGAGGGCTGCCGGTCGGTGGCGTATACGCCGACGGTGTCCGCGTCCGGAGTGTTGCGGATCGCCGATCGCGTCACGGCCTAAGACGCCCACCCATAGCAATGGGTGGGCGTCGCTGATTCGTCTTCCCCACCCCGACCTTTTTTCGATACAACCCCGCTCTGCGCCCTGGCGCGGTTTCCGGGGGGAGTCTCATGCGCATCGCGTTCTTCGAAGACGACAAAACCGACCAGTTCACGCCGATTGCGTTGCTGCGGCCGGTCTGTGAGCTGCTGTGCGGACATTTCACCGCGCGCGAACGGGCGCTGCGGTTCCTCCCGGTGACCGAGTGGGGCCTGTATTGCCGCGATCATTTGATCGAAAGCTATGCGGCCGAACACCCCGAAGCGCACCTCAACGACTTCGCGTGGCTGTCCGCCGAACCGACACTGCTGCTCAACAGCCGCTGGCTGTGCGACCCGCGTGAGCTGAGCCAATGCGACCGCGACGCCGTCGGACTGATGGAGGGCGAAGTCGCCTGGATCACGCTCGACCCGCTGGAAACGGCGCTCGTCATCGGCCAGGATCTCCCCACCGCCATCGGCCAAATCGCCCGGACGCGCCGTCGGGTCAAAGCCACGGGGAAACTCGCGCAGTATCCGTGGGATCTCGTCGCCCACAACGGCGAGCAGATCGCCTGGGACTTCGCGGCCCGGTCCGCGCAGCGCGAACCGGCGCGTCACGCGCATCTGGCCATCGTCGGCGATCCGACGCTGGTGTCGATTGACGAGTTCGCCGAAATCGACCCCTACGTCGTGCTCGACACCCGCCAGGGGCCGATCTTCATCGACGGCGGGGCTGTCGTGCAGGCGTTCACGCGGATCGAAGGCCCGGCGTTCATCGGCCGCCAGACGCAACTGTTCCGCACCAACCTGCGGGCCGGCAGTTCGATCGGCCCCGTCTGCCGGGTCGGCGGGGAGATCGAAGCGTCGATCCTGCACGGCTACGTCAACAAATATCACGATGGCTTCCTGGGCCATGCCTACGTCAGTCCGTGGTGCAACCTTGGCGCGTTGACGACCAACAGCGATCTCAAGAACGATTACTCAACGGTCCGCGTCCCGCTCGCCGGGGAGGCGATCGAATCGGGCCAGATGAAGGTCGGCTGCTTTCTCGGCGATCACACCAAGACGGCGATCGGAAGCTGCTTCAACACCGGCACGTCCATCGGCGTGATGTGCCAGGTGCTCCCCGCCGGCGAACTGCTCCCCAAGCACATCCCGTCGTTCACCCGCGTCTGGCACGGCGAACTCGTCGACGGCTTCCCGATGGACCGCAACCTCGCGACCGCCCGCGCCGCCATGAACCGCCGCGGCGTCGAACTCACCGACGCCCAGGAACGCCTGCTGAGGCACGTCTTCCACGACACGGCCGCCGAACGCCGCCGGGCGTTTGAGCGACAGGAGTCGGGGATGTTGTCGGTCGTGCAGCCGTCGGCGTGACTCTTGAACCCGAAGGGTTCACAGAAAGTAGCCGGGGGTCGAAGGCTTTGCGGAGCCCCCCGGACGGTGTCTCCTGCGCATCCATCGACCCCGGCAGGGGTCGCAGAGATTCCGGGGCACAATCATTCTGGCATCCCTCCGGGATGCTCCTTGCGCTGCGAAGCTTTCCGGGGGTCTCCGCGAAACGCTGCGACCCCCGGCTACTTTCTGCGACCTCTTCGAGGTCGAATGCCCCGGCTTCCTCATGGAAGCCACTCCCTATCCATCTCAACTCGTTGGCAACTCTGACGCATCAGACTTGACAAGTCCGTGCCACACCGCCAAATTTCGGTAGAATGCTACCGTACATCGGCGGTCGAATCCCTATTACGTGGCAAATCTGATGAATGATGCAATCCGCGCACTGCAGAAACAAATGGCGCTGATTTCGCAGTCCACCGCTGCGTACAACAACGTATTTGCTGACCTCGCCAAATCGACCTCTGCAATCGCATCATTGCAGGACACACTCGCCAAACAGCTTGAAGGGGACCGCGCCCTTTTCGAAAAGACGTCTGCCATCCTGTCTCAAGCGCGGCTGATTTCTGAGGTCACATCAAACTTTCGGGATTTGTCGCGAGCTAACGCTAGACTGACGTCATTGGTATCGGCCGCCAGCGTGACCGATTCGGCTCTGTCGAAGGTCTTCGCTGACCACAACGCTTTACGATCTTCAATCGCTGCCATTGCGTCACAGTCGTCCGTCACAAGCTTGCTGTCATCGTTGGATACGACGCGTCTATTGCATACGTCACTTAGTTCACAGTATCGACTGCTTCATCTTGAATCGGCATCGTTCGGCAGTAGAATCGAAGCGTCCAAACTGTTCGCAAACGACCTTACTTCGACATTCAGCAAATTCACTCGTTCATACCGTGACTTGGTTGAGTGCATCCCTGCCATTCCAGAAACTCACATTCCGTTCGTGGCCAAGTATTCTCCCATTGAATACTCCCTCGAAGTTGACGTTCTTGAGCAGATTTCCGTAGACGACGAAGAGGATGAAAAGCAATCGATTGGTCTTCCCACGATTGATGATGAACTTGCGATATTCGACGACAAATTGCTAAATTTCATCAATGGGGCCCGGCAATCTCTTGCCTCAGAGAATCCTGACAAGGCGCGCCACGTCACCACGTCTATTCGGGAGTTGTTCACGCATATCCTCCACGGTCTTGCTCCGGACGATGAGATTAGGGCATGGTCCAAGGATGATGACCACTATCATGATAATCGACCCACTCGTCGCGCTAGGCTTTTGTATATCTGTCGCAAGTTTTTCTGCGACTCGCTCACCGAATTCGTCGAAAACGACGTTCAAGCGGCACTCACCCTTGCTGGCTCTTTGAACGCGGGGACACACGTCGTTCAATCAAAACTGACTGAACGCCAGTTGGAAGCGATCGTCTATCGTATGGAATCGCTGGCACTGTTCTTGCTCAAGGTGTCCAAGGGCGACTGACGAAGCCATGTAACAATCGCATGCACCGGAGTTGCCGACAGGGCGGAATTTGAAATCAACGCCGCTGGCGGCAACCCGGTGATGCCGGACGTTAGGCGGGTGTCACAAGATTGCAACCCGCCAGCCGCACCGCACCCGGTTCCGCCTCACAGTCGCGTCCGGGCCGCGTTCTCGTCATGATGATGCCGTTGAACATAAACGGTGACGAACGCGCGAGGAACGCATGGCGAAGTGTCTGGTGACCGGCGGGGCCGGGTTCATTGGGAGTCATCTGACGGAGCGGCTGCTTGCGGCCGGGCACGAGGTGACGGTCCTCGACAACCTCAGCACCGGGCGGGCGGAGAACCTCGCCGCGGTGGCCGAGCATCCGCGGCTGACGATGCGCAACGGCTCGATTACCGACCCGACGCTGCTGGCGGAGGCGACCGCGGGGACGGATGTCATCTATCACCTCGCCGCGGCGGTGGGGGTGAAACTGGTCGCCGACGATCCGGTCCGCACCATCGAGACCAACATCTATCCGACCGAACGGCTGCTGCAACTGGTCGCGCAGCGGAAGCAGCGGCTGTTCATCGCGTCCACCAGCGAGGTGTACGGCAAGAACCCGAAAGCGACCTGGACCGAGGACGACGACCTGCTGCTCGGCCCGACGTCGCGGCCGCGGTGGGCGTACGGCTGCTCGAAGGCGATCGACGAGTTCCTCGCGCTGGCCTACCATCGCAAGTTCGATCTGCCGGTGGTCATCGGCCGGTTCTTCAACGTCGTCGGCCCGCGGCAGGTGGGGCATTACGGCATGGTGATCCCGCGGTTTGTGGATCAGGCGCTGCGGGGCGAACCGCTCGAAGTCTACGACGACGGCTCGCAGGAGCGCTGCTTCGGCCACGTCCGCGAAGTGGTCGACTGCGTCATCAAGCTGGTGGACACGCCGGCGGCGGCGGGGCAGGTGTTCAACATCGGCAGCGACTCGCCGATCTCAGTCAAAGCCCTGGCGGAAGAGGTCATCAAGCGGGTCAATCCGTCGCTCAAAATCCGGCACATTCCCTATCACGAGGCGTACGGCGCGGACTTCGAGGACGTGCAGCGCCGCGTGCCGGACCTGTCCCGGTTGCAGGCGACGATCGGCCAGAAGCCCAAGCTGACGCTGGGGGAGATTCTGGACGACGTGATTCGGTGGAAACGCGGTGCATGAAGGTCGAGAGTCTAGGGTCGAGAGTCGAGAGCCAGAAAAGGCGAGGATGCCCCTTCTTGTGTAGACCGGGCACTCCGTGACCGGAAGGCTTCGCGTCACGGAGTGCCGCGTCTACAGAAGACAGAAGACACCCTCACCCCCGGCCCCTCTCCCACCGAAGCGGCGGGCGAGGGGAGAGAAGAGCCTGAGACGTTTCCGATGGCGTTGATCGTCGACGATGCCCAGTTGCTGCGGATGGTGGCGGAGCCGCCGCGGGATGCCGTGCCGGCGTTGTCGCGGGCGGTGGCGTTCGCGCCGATCGTGTGGCTGCTGGCCGTCGTGCCGCCGGTCGTGGTGCTGACGCGGGCGGTGCTCGACGCCGAGACCGCGGCGTGGGCGGTGCGCAGCCTGTCGGTCGTGCAGGCGGACCGCTTGCAGGAATGGCTGATTCCCGGGACCGGCTTCGGGACCGAGGCCCTGTCGTGGATGCCGCCGCTGCAAACCTGGCTGACGGCGATGTGCCTGCGATGGGCGTGGCCGGGGGCGGTTTCGCCGACGATTGCCGTGTCGGCCGTGGCGAGCGGACTGACGCTGCTGCTCATCTACTCGTGGCTACGGGAAGCGCTGGGGGAACGGATCGCCGTCCTCGGAGCCGTGATGTGGGGGCTGCACCCGCAGTTTCTGCAACTCGCGGGGAGCGGTCGTCCGGATGGATTGACGGTCGCATTGCTGACGTGCATTGGTTGGGGTTTGTGGGGTCATTGGCGCGGCCCGCCGACGTTCGTCTCGATGCGGCTGCTGTGCGCCGGTCTGGCGTGGGGCCTCGCTCTGCTGGCAGGCGGCCCGGTGGCGATCGCGGCGTGGGCGGCGATCCTGCTGTTGTGGTTGTGGGAGGGGGGCCGGTCATTGTCCGGCAACAGCGCGGCGGAAGAGCCCTCGACGCTGCAACTCGGCCGCGGAGCGGTGCTGGTGCTGATCACCGGCGGGGCGTTGTCACTGTGGTGGATTGCGATGGTGCTGGCGGATTCGGGTGCGGCGTTTCTCGACGGCTGGCTGCGGCTTGCGCCGCCGCGCTACCAGATGCCGACGCCGCTGCCGCTGTCGGGCAAACGGTTTCTGCAGGACGTGCAGCCGTGGCTGAGCCGGTCGGCGTTCCTCGCCGGCTGGTGGCTGGTGGGGCTGCGTCACGCCCTGCGGCCACGGAGTGAAGACGGTGATGTCGCCGCTCAGGCGTTGGGCCGCTGGATGGTCTGCTGGACCGTCGTCGGCGTGACCCTGCGACTAATTCCCACGTTGATTCCGTCGATCTGGCCTGCGGCGACCCGGCCGTGGGAAGCGTTTTTGTTCATCCCCACGGTGATTCTGTCGGCTCAGGGGTTGGACGCCGTCATCCGCCGCGAGGTGTCGAATCGTGTGTTTGTCGGCGCGCTCACGGTGACTGTTGCCGCTGTCGTCTGGGCCGTGACGGGACGGCTGACGATCGGCCTGATCGTCGCCGGGTTCTTCGCCGGACTGATTTTCGCCAGCGCGCCGATCGCCATCGGTCTCAGGCGGGCGTCGCTGGCCTGGACTGAGGCCGGCATCCGCAACTGGATACAGGTTGCAGCTCTTGTCACACTGCTTGGACCGTTGGTGTTCCACGCGATCTGGCTGTCGCAGCCGCAGACCGCACGGGCCCGATACGCCACGCTGCGATCCAAGCTGCTGCTGGTCCCCGCGGTGAACCGCATCTCGCTCATCACCGATGCGCACGACACGCCGCAGGAGTTGGAATACCTGCTGCGTTCGTTGTGGCCGCGGGTGCCGTTCACCCGCGCGGCGGGCTGGGACCCCAAGCTGACGGAGACGATTGTGGAGGAGGCGGACGCCCCGGTGTCGCGAATGCTGATCGTCGAATGGAGTCGCAAAGAACTGCGGCTGCGGTCCGACGTGGGAAACGTCTGGCAGATCACCCCCGTGATGGAGCCGATGGCCTACGGACAGCGCCGGCTGGCCGTGCAGGTGATCGCGCCCGCCGATCCGACCGGAGCGGCGGCGCTGTGACGCGGATCGAATCGCCTTCGTGTAGGGTGCAGTCGAGTCTTCGAGGCTCACCCTCTTCGTTGGACTCCAACGAAAACGAAGAGGGTGAGCCTCGCAAAGCCTCGACTGCACCCTACTGAAGAGGGGAACCGCGATCACGCCGCGCGGGCGGACACCGTCACAAGGCCGTTCTTCTCGACGAGCCGCACCAGACCGCGACAGGCGCGTTCGACATCGAGTTCGCGATGACACGCCTGCCGCGCGTCGCCGGGACACGGACACACTTTCTTGTAGCTCGCCGCGCACGGCACCTGCGTCGCGACGAATTCGTGCTGGATTCCAGGCGGGCCGGAGCGCATGGCACTGGTGCAGGTGAAGATGCCCAGCGTCGGCGTGCCCAACTCGGCGGCGAGGTGCATCGGGCCGGAGTCGTTGCTGATCATTGCATCAACCTGCGACAGCACCGCGGCGAGTTGCTTGATCGTCGTCCGTCCCGCGAAATTCGCAACGGGCAACGACGGACATTGTGTCCGGATCAACGCGGCCATCCGTTCGCATTCGAGGACATCACCGCCGCCGCCGACCAGCACCGCGGACCCGCCCCACGTGCGACCGGCGCGGCTCAACAGGGCGGCGAATTGCTCGATCGGCCAGCGCTTGGTCTCCCACTTCGCGCCCCATTGCACGGCGAAGATCGGCCGCGGCAAGCCGGCCAACTGTAGAGTCGCGAACTGCTCGTCGGCCCGGTGGATGCGCATCGTGAACCGGCGCGGGGTGTCGCCGACGCCGAACGCTTCGGCGACGCGCCAGTAGCGGGCATGGGCGGGGACATCGCGGCCGGTGCCGGTGATGGTGTGCGTCGTCGCCCAGGCCGCCCCTTCGCGGGCGGTTTGCAGGCCGATGCGGTGCCGCGCGCCGGTGGCGAGCGTCATCACCGCCGACCGCAGCAAGCCTTGCAGATCGAACACCAGATCGAAGCGTTGCCGGCGAAGTTCGTTGAGTGAGGCAATGGCCTGCGACCACGTTGGCCGGCGATCGCACAACTGCACGTCGTCAAGATCGGGGCAGCCGTCGACCAACTCACGCAGTTCCCTCTGCACCAACCACGCGATCCAACTGCCGGGAAACCGTCGCCGCAGCGCCGCCACAAGGGGCAGCGTCTGCACGACGTCTCCCAGCGCGCTCGGCTTCACAATCAGTATCCGGCGGGCGTCGATGGCAAGCAGGCGGTTGTCCGGTCCGGGGACGGTCACGGCGGAATCCTGGCTGATCGTTTCAATTCGAGCCGGGTGGCCGGGGCTGGACCGACCAACGGGAGGGAAGCCCCGGTGAGCGCGCGGCAAACCGGGGCTTCGCCGAAGCGGCTCCAGCCCCGGCCACCCACACATCGCTCACAGCGGCGGAATCTACCCGGAAGATGGACGATTGGACAATGCCGTATTGCCGCATCGGGAAGAGACCGCGGGGTTCACTTCGAATGGTGTAGGGCACGAGGTCTGCGGTTGCACATTCCCGGCGGAGCGACTCCCCTTCTGGCCCCCTCGCCCCCGTCTTCGGGGGAGAGGGTCGGGGTGAGGGGGGAGCGCTTCCTGCCGTGTCCGACACTAATCCGAAGCGTGAGCGAGGGCGAGCGCTCGCCCTCGCTCACGCTTCGGGTTAGTGTCCCTGGCGGTCATCACTCTGCGAAGCGCTCGCCCCCCTCACCCTAACCCTCTCCCCCGAAGACGGGGGCGAGGGGAACAGGCCGGCGTGCTTCTGTTCGACTTTCAACCATCAACTCTCAACTTTCACCCCTCAACCGTTTGGCAGTTCTTACAAAACCACGCGACAGCACTGCTCAGACTGACATCTCATGTTGACCGAATGCACGCGGCGACTTATGTTCCCGCCGCTTCGGTGTGCGGTTCTTGGGAACACTCACCGGGGCGAGTTGGGTTTGCTCCGAGGAGGTCCGATCGCCCATCGGGTGATCGGACGGCGCTGGGATTCCCACGGCACGGAGGCCAACGGGGACCGGTACTGACTCGGCGACAAGGGAGTCCGACACGGAGGTCGCGACTCCCTGTTTCGCAGATTACGGTTGTCCGATCGCCCCGGAAGCAGCGCACGTCCTACGCCCCCCTGGGACGCCGCTGCTTCCGGGCTTTCTTCTGGGATGGCCGCACAACCCCGATTGACTCGTGCGACGCTGCGGCCCTAGAGTGGTGGGGGCGAAGACGAATCGCGCTTCAGTCAACACACGGACCTGTTCATGGTGTCCCTGGCTCGCACTGCGCCGCCGCGACGGACTTACAAACCGCGTCGGGCGGGCGTGTTGCCCGGCTGGCTCCTCTCGCTGTTGTTCCACAGCACGACGATCACCCTGCTGGTGCTCGGTTCGCGGTACTGGCATCGCGAGCCGGTCGGGTTCGGCGACCAGTTGGGCAGCCCGTTCGTGATCATCGCCGATTCGTTCGGCGACCCGTTTCTCGACGGCTCGGGCGCGGCCCCCGGCGAACGGCTGCTGAACCTGCGGCCGGGTGATCCGCAGGGGACAGCGACCGTCGCTGACCAGACTCGTGAAGATCCCGCCACCAGTGGCGAAGCCGGGGGTGCGACGTCGCCCAACGCCACGACCGCGGCCGCCGAGAATTGGCCGGCGGACGCGGTCGCGTCGAGCATTGCCCTGCCGACCAGCGTGCAGCCGTTGACGCCGTCCGCGTTGACAGCCGGATATGCGACCGAAGCGGCGCCGTCACCGCCCGGTCGGACGATGCTGGGGCCGGGGTTGTCCAGCAGCGGCGACGGCCGACCCGACGCCCGCGGTCACATCAAAGGAAGCGGCGGCGGGGGCAACTCGAACAATCCCGGCGGCGGCGGCGTTCCCGGCACCGCCTTCCTGGGGGTCCGCGATCAAGCCACGCGGGTGGTGTACGCCATCGACTGTTCGGCGAGCATGGCGAACGACAACGCCATCCGGTCGGCGAAGGCGGCGCTCGTCGCCAGTCTGCAATCGCTTACGGAGTCGCAACAGTTTCAGATCATCTTCTACAACCAGACGCCGAACCTGATGCGACTCCGCAACAACTCCACTGCGGACATGGCCTTTGCGACGGAAGTCAACAAGACGCTGGCCCGGCAGCACATCGCCGGCGTGGAACCCGATTTGGGGACCGACCATCTCCCCGCGTTGAAGATGGCGCTGCGGCTGGGGCCGGAGGTGATCTTCTTCCTCACCGACGCCGACGAGCCGCAGTTGTCCGCGGGTGAGTTGCAGGAGCTGCACCGGTTGAATGCGGGCCGCACGCGGATTCACACGATCGAGTTCGGCCGCGGGGCCGAGCTGGGCGAGACCGTCAACTTCCTCAAGAAGCTCGCCACACAGAATGGCGGCACGTACCGGTATCATGATGTCCGACGGATTGCGATGGAGCGTTAGCAGCCGGGATGCCAGCCCGCGCGCTACGGTCGATGCTTCAGCCCCGAAGGGGCGACAGACCGTAGCCCCAGGCGTGAGCCTGGGGAAAGCGAGACGTTGGTGTCATCAGCCCCGAAGGGGCGACAGAATGCCGCGCCACTGCATTAGCTCTGCCGCCCCTCCGGGGCTTGTCGTTGTGGTCCGGACTTTCCCCCAGGCTTACGCCTGGGGCTACGATCTCGACGCCCCTCCGGGGCTAAAGCAAACATCGACAACGCTTCTCACCAAGCATTCGCCAAGACTGCTTTCGCACGTTCGTGATCGGGTGATCACAACCATTGTTGTCCTGTGGTGCTTGTGCGCAACCGCCGCATTCGCCGAAGACGTCGTCATCCAACCCGCGGCGAGCAGCAGCCGGGTGACGGTCAACGGTCGCATCGTGGACTACACCGGTCGCGAATTGACGCTGGAAACCGGCGTCGGCGCGGGGATCAAACGGTTTCCACGGGCGGAAGTGGTTGCCGTCACGACGCCGTACCGCGAAGCGCATCAGCGCGGGTTGACCTTACTCGCTGAAGGGAAGCCGAAAGAAGCCGACGCTGCGTTTGAGGCGGCGCTCGACGACGAAACCCGCGCGTGGGTCCGCCGGAGTCTGCTGGCCGGGCAGGTGAATTGCGCCTGGTGGACCGGGGACTACAGCCGGGCGGCCAGCCGGTTTCTGCCGATTGCGGAGTCGGACCCGGAAACGTGGTACTTCGGTCTGATGCCGCTGGTGTGGACCGAAGATGTGCCCGCGTCGGCGAAACTGTCGGACGCCCGCGCTTGGCTGCGCAGTCCGAACTCCGTGGCCCGGTTGCTCGGGGCGAGCTGGCTGCTGACGGGGACCGACCGCATCGCCGCGGAGAAGGTGCTGTCCGATCTGGCGAGCGACACCAATCGCAGCGTTCAGCGACTGGCCCAGGCGCAACTCTGGCGGCTGCGGCTGGAGAACGGTCCGCTCCCGACCATCGAGCTCCGCCGCTGGGAGTCTACGATCCAGGACGCGCCGCCGGAACTTCGCGCCGGTCCGCTGTTCCTGCTCGGTCGCGGCCACGTTCAACGGCAAGATGCGCTGGACGCCGCGGCGACGTGGCTGTGGCTGCCGTTTGAATATCCCGAACTGCGGTCGCTGTCCGCCGAGGCTCAGCAACGGGCCGCCGAACAACTGCTGGCCGCGGGGGATCAAATCGGTGCACGCGCTCTGGCGAACGAAGTCGGCATCCACTTTGCCGACCTCCCGGTGGCCCAGCGGGCATTGAAGCTGCTGGAAACGGCGTCACAAACTCAGCCGTGATCGCGGCCAAGCGACATCCGTCGATTCTCAAAGGTGGGAATGGACCGGGGCCGTTCGCGGGTCACTTGAATCGCGCACGGCTGCGTGTCATAGTTTCGCCGCGCCCGTTTGCCGCCGCGGCAACCGGTGTCGCGCGTCTGTTCCGGGCGAGATCGTCTCGCTGGGATCGGACTTCGCCCCAACACCATCCCCTGGGTCCAGTTTCTCCAACTCTGCCCCACATGACCGTGGCAGACGCGGGGTTGCCGCGCCGGTGCCGACACGATGCACGCACTGTTCGCTTTGACCTTTCAGGATTTTTTCGCCCGCGATGGGGGGTTGTCCCCGGAGCTGGCGTTCCTGACGACGGTGCTGTTGCACGCCGTGCTGTTAATCAGCGTGTTCGGCTTCCTGCCGCTGTTCTTCATCTGGCTGGAACGCAAGGTCGCCGGCCGGATTCAGGACCGACTCGGCCCGACGCGTACCGGCGGCAAGTTCGGCTGGCTGCAAACGCTCGCCGACGGCATCAAACTGATTCAGAAGGAAGACCTGTGGCCGACCGCGGCCGACAGCGTGATCTTCCGGTTGGCGCCGTATCTCGCCGTGGTGGCCTCGTTCGCCGCATTCATGGTGCTGCCGTTTTCGGATGGCTGGGTCGCCGTGGCGCTCGACTCCGGCGTGTTCATGATTCTGGCGCTGATGTCGCTGGAAGTGCTGGGGATCATTCTCGCCGGCTATTCGAGCGGCTCGAAGTGGTCGCTGTTCGGGGCGATGCGCGAAGCCGCCCAAATGGTGAGCTACGAGATTCCGATGGCGCTCTGCGTGCTGGTGCCGCTGGTGGCCGCCGGGTCGCTGAACTTTGGCGAGATCGCCGCGCTGCAGTCGGGGACGATTGCCGACTGGCTGATCTTTCACGATCCGTTCACGTTCCTGGCGTTCTTCACCTATTTCACGGTCGCGACGGCGAGCGTGAAGCGGGCGCCGTTCGACCTGGCGGAAGCGGAGAGCGAACTCGTCGGCGGTTTTCACACGGAATACAGCGGCCTGCGGTGGTCGTTCTTCTTCATGGCGGAATACGCCAGCATGTTCGCCGTCAGCGGCATTGCCGTGCTGCTGTTCCTCGGCGGCTGGCACACGGGCATCGGGGTTGAGAACGCCCTCGGCGGACTCCGTGGCTGGTCGCCCGATGTCGGCGTGCAGGGCTTCTCGCTCGGCAGTTACATTCTGAACGTGATCGGTGCGCAGGTCTTCATGCTGAAGGCGTTCGGACTGGTCTTCGTGCAGATCTGGGTGCGATGGACGCTGCCCCGGCTGCGAATCGACCAGGTGATGACGTGCTGTCTGAAGTATCTGGTGCCGATCAGTTGTTTCCTGTTCTTGGGGGCGGTGCTGTGGCCGCTGGTGTTGGCCACGTCGCTGGGGCAGACCACGTGGACGCCGGTCTTGGGGCCGAAGGTGATGTCGCAGCACAGTGCGCCGGCCGTTCCGCCGGTGGTCTCGAAGCTGGCCACCACGGCAGAGACGGGGGTTGATCGATGACCATCGAGTCTCTGCTGTTCTGCATTTTCGCCATCATCACCTGCGGCTCGGCCGTGGCGGTGGTGGTCTCGCAAAACGTCGTGCGGATGGCGTTCTGGCTGGTGCTGAGCCTCGGCTCGGTCGCGGCGTTGTTCTTCCTGCTGGGTGCCGACTTCCTGGGGGCGACGCAGTTGCTGATTTACGTCGGCGGCACGGTCGTATTGCTGGTGTTCGGCGTGATGCTGACCGCCAGCGGGCCGTACTTGCAGATCAAGACGTCCCCCGCGGAAATGTTTCTCGGAGCGGGCGTGGGCGGCCTGCTGTTGATGGTGCTCGGTTTCTCGGTGGTCGGCATCGACTGGAACGTCGAGGTGATGGAC
>Ga0163151_10007044_pt1 | contig 13329 bp, 14 predicted proteins | sample OliLakLV19MP5IB2_FD_145596 | JGI IMG/M metagenome (GOLD analysis project Ga0163151, IMG submission 145596) | Freshwater microbial mat bacterial communities from Lake Vanda, McMurdo Dry Valleys, Antarctica - Oligotrophic Lake LV.19.MP5.IB-2 | ecosystem: Environmental > Aquatic > Freshwater >...
ATCTTCCCCAATTCCATCGCCAAAACAACGATCCAGAGATCTTTTAAAGATGTTGTATTTAGTGACGACCACGTGTCCTTCAGGGTTGATCAGGTAAAACCCTATGGCAAGCTGACAATACCCACAGTCGATGTTCAAGTCCGTCTTTATCTTGTGGATCAAAAAAATATCCCACTATTAACTCATCCAAATTTAATCGCGTTTGGACTGAATGATCTGGTTTTGTATTTCGGTAACCCGGTTGAGGTCTGGCTAAAAGAAGAAGACAGTATTATCCCCGCCCTAAACACGCACGCTAACATTGCACACGAGGCTACCAAGTCCCCCACAACGGCTGTTTCTGTGGGTAGTGGTACCGTGGTAGCCCAAGAATCAAAACAGGCACTAGGGGGAGGTGTTGTTTAAACATGCAAAAACTAAACTCAAGAGAATTCCAGTTTATTTTCGATCCGTCTGAAACCTGGCAACATCAACATCAGCTTGACAAAGATTTGGCCGACTTTTTGGAGACCAAAGGTTTGCTCGCGAGCCGAGTGCAGACTGAGAATGGCAAATCAATCTTCCTGGTCGAAAAAATCAAATCAATCAATACGACAACCCTCAAACCAAAGAACCTATCCCACAAGTGGGCCCCAAGGACGCATTGGGAAAAATCTTTTCGGATTTGGCGTTGAGTTCGAACGGGAGAAAGTTAAAGGTATTCAAAGATTCCATTCTATGAAGTACGAACCGGCCACGGTAGAAAAGATTTGCGGGTTAATTGCAGGCGGGGTGCCCTCAAAACACGCTGCCCTTTCTTCGGGAATATCTGAGCCGACATTTTATAGGTGGATCAGAGAGAACGCTACCTTCGACAGCCTTATAAAAAAAGCCGAGAGCGATCGAGTGGCAAGTTTAGTGATACAGATAAAACAAGATCCGAGTTGGGTCAGCAAGGCTTGGCTTTTGGAGCGTCTGCATCGGGAGATCTTTAGTTTACCCACCGCGGCGGAAAGAGGTTTAATTGAGCGACTGGAGAAGATCGAGTCTAGGCTCAACGGAGACAAGCTCAACGGAGCTTCGACAAATAGAAAGGATTTAGATGCTGCGGCAATTAACTAACCGGCTGGAGAAGATCGAACTTGATCTGGGGATTAATAACGGCCCACCACTAGAGATTTTTGTCTTTGGCGGTGGATTTAATCCCAGTGGATTTAAGATAGGCGATATACTCCGGCATGGCCGGGTGACAGTTCACATTTTGGGGGTTGAGAACACTCCTCAGACAGGCGAGATTTTCTCACCAGGGCCAAGCCTTTTAGGCCAGCAATTAGTTTAGTCCAGCGACTCCAAGATTATAGCGGTGGTCCAGGCTGTAGGTTGATATCCGCCAAGTCTCCCCATTGGTTTTGCAAAGGTACAGAACATTTTTTCCAGCGTAGTCATCTTCAATACAGCCCAATAGTTCAATCTCGGTTTGCATGTCACTGTCTTGGGTAGGGTAAAAAAGGTTAATCCGGTAGCCATTTTTTTCTCTGGTTATATTGGCCTCGTCAATAAAACAGACCGGGTATTTAGAGTTTGGGCAGGCATATACATATTGCCAGACATTTTTAGGTCCCTTGAAATGAAAGTAACCCACAACCAATACTATTACTGCGAAAAGCGTAAGTAAGATTTTAGATCTCATAATTATCACCACCACTAGTTTGCCTTTGCAGGTTGGCAACATCTGCGGACACTCGGAGCTGTCCATTCCAGTGACCCCCTTCAACGCTAGACAAGGCTGCAATCTCGTCAAAACCTTCAGCCGCCGTGGCCTGTAAGTTTCTCGAAACATCAACCCAGGGAAGAGCACCGCGATCGCTAAAAATATCTCGAATGGTGGCGGCCAGTTCCGAGGCCAGATCCTCTATTTTTTGACAATGCTCATGCGCCCTTTTAAACTGTAGGTCTGTCATTTGAAAGCCTCTGGTCCAGCCTCATTGACGACTGGTATCTCTGGTTCTTGAAAGAAGGGGTGTGCGGGCGAACCACCAGCGAACCTAAGCAAATTATCACCGGTGATTTTGAAACCGTAACCAATTTTTTTAGCGACTAATTCACCAGACTTAATAGCTTTAGATAAAGTCTTCTCGCTCACGTCTAAAATCTTTACAACTTCATCCAGAGTATAAATTCCGTTAGGGTCTATGATATTGGCCATGATTATAGTATATATGGTATTTTTTTAAATGCAAATGACCGCCTGAAATAGTATCTTTATCAGAAACTGCGCTTGACAAGGTGGGAAAAAAGCTTTATACTCGAAATTGAAACGTAAATAGACGATTTCTATCTGAGCGAAAAAAGAAAGCCCAGGCCAGCAATGAATTTTGCAGGCCGGGCTATTTTTTATGGTAAAAGCCCGGGAAAGACAATACAAATTATGACTATATTTCAAACAGATAAACTCGACCCAGCGGCCTTTTTGTGTGCACGTGGTGCAAAGTATATTGGAGCCAGACACGACGGTTTGGGTGCCTGCACCTTTGAATTTGAAGACCCGGACTTGTGCTTCCAATTGGTCGACGAGTTTCATGATAACGCTCCATGCCCTGCAAAGTCGCTTCTGATATCCCGCAAGCAACTGCTGTCTGAAATTAAAAGGCAGGTTCCCTTTAATAATTTTTCCGGTGGGGGTGGGAAAAACCAATGACCAACACATTTTCATCACAAGAAGGAAGCGACTTAATCTATGGCGCTTTGGAGCTGGTCTGCACCCATCCTGGAACCACCCACCAGCTGAGGATCATCCCCACAAACAGGGCCGACCCTCTTTACCCCAAGTTTATTCCCCAAATTAAGGCCAGTTGTAGCGCATGTGGAAAATACCTTCGGTTTGCCAAACAGACCCCAGATTTAATCGAAACTTTTAACCAGTTTTTGAAGGAGAAGTTGATATGAAAAAGAGCTTTGTCTTATATACCGACCAAGACACATTGATTAACGCCCTTACCGACGTGCAAGCGGGAAAACTATTTAAGGCCATGTTTGATTACCACCAAAAACGGGAGATTAAATTATGTAAGTCACTTGCCCTGTTATTTATAGTTTTTAGGACTCAGTTTGAAAGAGATACTGCAAAATTTATTGAAGTTTCTCAAATCCGCTCAGGGGTTGGAAAACAAGGTGGTCTTGCAAGTGCCGAAAAAAGATGGGGTAACACCGAGGCTAAAAGTGTAAGCAAAAGTAAGCAAAGTAAGCAATTGGTTACAAAAGTAAGCAAAGTAACCGAGAGTGATAGTGATAGTGAGAATAAACATAACCCCCTTGCAAAACTAACGAAAGGACAACTTTGGGATATCGCATGCGATCTGCGAGTCGGTATCCACGAGGTCGTAAAAATTTACCGCGAAGTTTTAGACCCGGCTAATGTTGAGAAATATCACACCAAAGATATTGCCGCAACCCTGCGAAATTGGACCCGCCGCCGGCTAGAGTCAAAAACTCTTGAAGAGTTAGACCCCCTGGGGATGCAAGTGTTGGAAGCCTATCGCCCCACTGCTGAAGAAGAAAGTGAGGTGGTCGCATGATACTTCCGCTAGAAGAGTTGACCATCCAAACTTTTGACGACGCGAAACTTGATCGGCCACTTGCTTATATTTTCAAGTACAACGCCGCAAGGATTAACAACCTGCAGAATAAAGGCGCTGGCGCTTATTGGTGTATCAATCCACAAATTGATCCGGAAAATAGGTCTATCGAAAACACCAAAGAATTTGCCTTTCTAGGACTGGACTGCGATCTGGCTAAACAAAAAGACAACCGGTCTTCAGATGAGCTGGCTCTGGGGAAAATAGAACTGTTTAACAAACTAACTGCTTTACCCATTCCGCCGTCCGGAATTATTGAAAGCCGAAATGGACTTCATCCTTATTGGAATTTTACCGACGCTGAATCACTTGAAACGGTCGAAAGAAGGAATGCGCTAAACGAGTATTACCAAAAAATACTTAAAAACTTTTCACTACTCACCGGAATAACTAGTGAGGGGGACAACCTTTGCCGCGTCCTTCGACTCCCTGGAACTAAACACCTCAAGAATCCTCGTGAGCCATTCGAAATTAAAGAAATATATCCTGAGGGAGTACCGACAACTTACAAAGAATTCAACCAACTCTACGGAGTACCTGAAAAAGCCACACAATCCGTCCAAGGTCTTGGACGAAACGTGGACACCTTGAGGTTTAATCAGTTGGCCGGAGAGAATGGCTGGGACGTTTATTTTGGAATTGGCGAAAGTGAACAACGATCCTTCAGGGGGACCATGCGGTCTGGGCGTGACGATTTGCTTAATGCGATTGCCATGAGTGTCCACAACAAAATTAACAACACTGAAGAGGCCAATCACTGCATCAAATGGATTAACGACCAAGCGACCGAACCGATGAAAGATATTAGAAAGTTTTTGACAAGAAAATCCGAATGGGTACAAGCGCACCCAAATAATTCAGTTCCCAATCAGGAAACACCGACGCCAAGAAAAATACACGAGCTTATTCCCCAGCGACTTGATGAATGGGAGCTGGAGAAGCGGGCAGGAACTACTGGGTATCCGGAACTCGACGGTATGATTAAGGGATTCATTCCCAAGCATTTATATACCCTGACCGGAAAAACTAACGCCGGCAAAACATCGTTCGCCTGCAATCTGGCCTACCGCCTCGCGCTACAAGGGAAAAAGGTTTTGTACCTTGCCTTGGAACCGGACACCGCAATATTAGATATTCTTGCGACCATTGCTACTAAGAAAAAATACTCAGACTTAACTGAAGAAGACCTTGCCACGATTCCTGCAAACATTGACGTTTTTGGTAATGAGGTAAGGGAATTTGAACAACTTAAATCTGCGTTAGCAGTTAGTTCTCGTTACGATTTAGTTATTGTCGATCACATCGGGTACTTTGTTAAGGGTTCAGCCGACGACAGTAGTTATGTCCAATTGCAATCGGAGTTGGTTCAATCATTAGCTCGTCTAACCAAAGATATTGGTAACTCCATTCTTCTGATCGCCCACTTAAACCGTGAAGGCTCGAAGAAAACCAACCCCAGTATTTATGACATCAAGTGGTCTTCGGCGTTTGAGCAAGATTCGACCGACGTTTGGATTCTGAACCGACCGGACGACCCTTACATTCAAGATAAGCCCTCAAACGAGGGCCTGCTTATTGTCGGAAAATCAAAGGCCGGCCGTACGGGGACTGTGAAACTAAAGTTCACGGATCAGTCGGGATATATCACGACCCAATTGGAAGAATACAAAATTTCGCTAGAAGTCCCGGCAAAAGAATTTGAAAAAGAATTAGATAATTTTGTACCTCAACAACCACTTCCGGAGTCACCAACGATAACACCAAACTCGTCGATTCGAATCGACAACCCAACTCCAGAGTTTTCTAAGGCATTAGAAAAGTGTTCCACCTGCGGCACCGAGATAATTCAAAAGGACACAATTCCAACTTGTCCGAAGTGCCATCCGGAGAGAGTGGCGGTAATGAAATCATGATTACAAAGCTTTTAAAACTCCTAAGATTTAAGCAGTGCTACAACTGCCGGCGGTGGGAGTTTATGCCTGTCACTGTCGAAACGGCAGCCTTCTGTAAGACCTGCATAAACCAATTGCTAACAATCGCCTTGCCAATGGAGACTGAAAAACTTGTCCAGCAGTACAACGAGCTGCACAAAACCGCGGACCGGCTTGCCACTAATTTTTTAAACACAAATTCGGAATTATCTTCTTTAAAGGCTCAAATTTGGTGGTGGGCGCAATCACAAAAACTGCCACCAATGGTCAACTAAATATGCAAGGAACTGCGTCCATAGAAGAATTTAGAAAAATATATTTTGAGGATTATGGCGTGGAGTTGACCCCGGCGGAAGCAACCGAAACAGCGGCCAACTTTTTAACAGGATTTAAAGCGGTTGTTTCCCAGAACTCGGTCTTGACAACTAGAGAGGAAAAAAAGTATGGTAGTGAATGAACTACTCAAACGAGAAATATCAGTGACTAAAAATCAATATCTTTTGTATGCACGCAAGTCTTCGGAATCAGAGGACAAACAGCTGGCCTCGGTACAAGATCAGATCGACATTTTAACTAAATTAGCAGAAGACAAGGGCCTTCCAATTGCTAAAATATTTACAGAAGAAAAATCAGCCAAGGCCCCCGGTCGTCCCGTCTTTAATGAATTACTGGCGATGGTAAACAAGCGTGAGGATATCAAAGGGATCGTGGCGTGGAAATTAAATCGCCTCAGTCGAAATCCGATTGATTCAGGAATCCTGCAATGGCTTCTGCAATCCGGAAAAATAGTCGAGATTGTCACCCCCAGTAAGACTTATTCCGAAGCAGACAGCGACTTGCTGATGAGCATGGAGGGCGCCGTGGCAAATAAATTCATCCGGGATCTTCGAGAAGACACCAAGCGCGGGATCAATGCAAAAATCAGGAAAGGCATTGCCCCACAACTTGCCCCACCCGGATACTACAACGACAAAACATTAAACCAAGGTGAGCGCGACATAAAAGTCCATCCAATTTGTTTTTCATTGGTGAGGGAAATATTTGAATTGGCACTAACAGGCAAATGGTCGGTAACAGACTTAACGATCCGTGCCGGGGAATTGGGAATAATAACTGGCGGAAAACTCCACAATCACATTAGTCATTCTCGGCTGGGTGGATTGTTGCACGACCGGTTTTATACCGGAATGTTTAATTATGACGGGGTATTGTATCAGGGCATTCACACTCCGATGATTAGCCAAGCAGAGTTTGACGCCATCCAAAAAATATACTCAAGCCGCTATACATCAAAAACCAAATATCTGGACTTTCCCCTATCCAATAACGTCCGGTGTAAATGTGGCCGGGGAATTGTGGGCGAACGCAAGACAAAACATTATAAAAACGGCAAATCACAAGAATTTGTTTACTATCGCTGTACCAGGCAAAAATACAACAGTAATTCTGATTGTCCTAGATCTCGCATATCTGAAAAAGATTTACTTGAGCAAGCCAGCAAGCTGGTCGGGGAAATTAAAATATCACCACGGATGGTAGATTGGGCAATTCGGCAACTTAATGAGGAGAACGACGCCCACCAGCATTCCCGTATCTCTCAAGTTGAGGCATTGAGGAGATCGCTTGACGACACAACCAAACGCCTGGATAATTTAATCCAGTTAAAACTATCCCCCCTTAACGGCGACGGCAGTTTGTTATCAGACCAAGAATACTCACAAAAAAGATCCGTTTACTTAACCGACAAACAACGGGTCCAAGAGGCCATAAATGCAGCTGATAAGGGAGACGAATCCTGGATGGATATTGCCTGCGCCACTTTTAACTTTGCAGCCCAGGCTCAGGACCTACTCGACACGGGCACTATTGAGCAGAAAAAAGACGTATTGCGAATCTTCGGTGCTTGTCTAACGCTAAATGATAGGACCTTAGAGATTCAGCCTCGAACTCCGTTCATTCACATTCGGGAAGTAGTGGAGATGCTAAAGCCAAAAATCCAGAAGTTAGGACTCAATAATATTGCGCTAATGAGGCCGTATGCCGCGCTTTGCGATGAAAATATTATCTTGGGTCCCCTATGGGATAGGGTTAGAACTTATTTTACATCCCTAAATACTCAAAGTGAAATTGCTTTAATCCGGCCATTACTTCTCCCCTCTTTTGCATATGCCCAGTAAAAACGATTTGAGGATCCGCTTGGCTAGAACAATTTTTGTTTCCCACGTTAAAGGCCAAATGTACGAACCCACCTTTACCTGCCGCGCGTGTAAAACCACACATCGGCCCGACTGGGACGAGAATGGCAACTTTTTAATCCAAAGTTATTACTGTAGCAATGGCTGCAACGCAACAGTGGGAACGCTCTAATGGGTTACTTAGTTTACTGTCAGGAATGCCGAGTCAGGGGTTTTAGCAAAGTTATCGGTTCCGTATGCGACGACGGCAGCGTAACTATAAGAACGAACCAGCACAGGGCCGCTGGCGCCCCCGTTTGGATGAACGTGCGGGTCTTGCTCACAAACGGAATCATCGCCTGCCAGCTACACCCACAGGAAGGAATTGCGGCCGTATCAGGCACGCTCTTTACCAAAGGCTGGAATGTGGTTGTGGGAAGTGCTATGATGGGGACAAGTTGTTGAGTCAAGCTCAACGCAAATCGCGATTACAAGAACCGCCGAAACAGGCGGTTTTTGCGTTTTCACAATTATGGCAGTAAATCCTAACAACGCAGATTCAATCAAAGCCTTTTATGAGGGCTACAAAGGCTGGAACGATAAAGCCGCAATAATAGCTGATTTTAAAGCTACTAATGGGCAGGGCAAGGGTCCATCTCAAGGTGGTGGGAATCAACCGTCTGATCAACCAGTTAATAACAATCTTGGCCTTATGCAACAAGCCCTGGACCTCCAGCGACAGAGCGTGGACCCGATTGTGAGCTCACTAGCGGCTCAAAGAGCCTTGATCCCTGGCCAAACGGCCTCGCAGCGCTCCAACCTCGAAAACACCTCAAGCACTTTGCAAAAAAGATACGACCTTCTTTTAGCCGATTTGGCGGGCAGGCAAAAGGCAGACACGGAAAGCGCCACCCTTGTTACGGCCAACGAGTTAGGCAGGCGGGGGATATTGCCCGGCTCGAGCTTCGGGGAACGCCAGTTACAAGGAGCTGTCCAGCCAATAAATCAATTTTATGCGGGCCAGTCCGCAAGTGCAGGCCTGGAACGAGAATCCGCCATGCTGGGTCTGGCGAATCAAGTCAACGCGTTACCGTCCCAGGAAGCCCAGCGGATGGCTGATTTAGATTTGGCCATCGCTCATGCAAAAAGTGGCAATAGCTCAAAAGCAGTGGAAATTCTAATGAGTATGCAGCAAGCCCAGACCCAGTCGGATCAATTCAACGCATCTCGTGAGCAATCAGCGTCACAATTTGGGGCATCTCAGGCGCAAGACGCAAGCCAATACTCCTCGACCTTGGCTGAAAACAAAAGACAATTCAACACAACCAACGCAAGGTCGGCTAGTTCTACTAATAAAGCAAAAGAAATCACCGCCGCCAGAAATGATTTGTTATCTAAAGCCAAATCCGGTTGGACGCTCTCAGACCTATCTGCACAATTCGGCTCAATACTGGGGGTAGATGATATTGTGAAATTGTATTCGAGTGTCAGTCCTTACGGTCAGCCGAATGAACCTTGGGCTCAGGAGATCTTAGGAATTTACAATGCCCCCAAAGATCCAGGGACGGGGACAGGGCTTCCCAGAACCTCTTTTAATCAGGCCTTCTCCGGACGAGCATGATATGGCGCTGCTCTCCTCAATTCTTCAATTAGCCAGGAAAAAAGAGCAAAGTGGATTTAGTGCTTTACTGAGTTTTTTAGCCCAGGCCAAAGATACTGCCACCAGGACAATCAAACCGGTATCTGACTTCTACAAACAAACAAACGATCAACGCCAGCAAGACGTGGGCCAATTTGTCGATACTAATGTTTCCAATTTTCCGTTAGTAAGACCATTAGCAAAGGTGGCGGGAAATCTTCTGTTCGCTGGCCAGTTGGAGCTCCCCCCGGTGCCAACCGACTCCAAGACTGGGAAAGTTGTGCCTTATTCTCAATGGAGTCCCGAATTGAGAAAAAAATATCAGCAAGCAGGCCTGATGACCGCGATGGCAATTAGTGGAAAGATGGAGGACCGCGCGCTTGGACGTCTTGCTCCTAAAATCAATCTATTCGACAAGGGATCTAGTGAATTACAACCGGCAAAGAAAGCCTTGCAATTACTCGCCCCCAAAGGAGCAGGTGAGATACCACAGGCCACCCAAGGCCCAGGGCAGGCTCTTTCCAAGGCTGGTGTGCCCGAAGCTCAATTAGCCCAAAACGAGGCTGTACGAGCCTTACAGCAGGCTAGCCCACGTGGGCTTTTGGGCGAGAGCTATGCGCAGACCGCCTTCCGGCGCGAGGCTCAATTAACGCCCGGTCAGGTTTATGACGCGCCCAGGTTTGCTAAGCAGATGGAAGCCAAAGCCGTAACAGAACCCATCTTCCAAAGGCGCAACCTTGATCTCAATAAACGTGCAGGGGTCGCTGATTATATGTCTACCCCAGAATATGTCTTGGAGCGAATGGGTTTGAATAAAGAAATGTCCTCCTTGAGATCAGGACTCGAGGCGGCGGAAAAAGAATTGCCGCAGCATATTGACCAGATCAAAAAATGGCAAAGCGTGGCGCCGGGTCCGGAAAGCAGCGCCAGGATATTCGACCACCTGGATGGTAAAAACGTCAGCCTCCTGCCAAACGAGCAAATCGTGGCCGACGAAATGAAAGCTTATTTTCAGGGATGGGCCAAGAGATTAAAGCTCCCCCAGGATCACCGGCTCAGTTCCTACGTTACACACATTTTTGAGCTGTCAAAAAATGGTCAGGAATTTGACGACGAGATTGCAAGAGTAATTGCGGACAAAATCCCCGGGTCTACATACAATCCCTTTACCCGGCCCCGAGCGGGACAGCCGGACTTTATCCGGGACGCGTGGCGATCTGCGGAGGCCTACGCCAAACGGGCGGTCAGGGCCGCTAACATGGATCCGGCGTTGGAAGCTATCGAAAAAGTCTCGGACACCTTCGACCCCACCACATACAAATATGTACAAAGGTTTATTTCCCAGGCGAATTTTCGCCCCTCCGAACTGGACTCCTTGATTGACACCACCGTGAAACAGTCACCCATCGGCTACAGGCTATCCGAAAGACCCACGGCTTTGGTCACCGGTAAAATCAGGCGGATGATATATCGGGCGGCGTTGGGGCTTAACCCTAAAGCAGCTTTAATTAACCTAACCCAAACGGTTAACACTTATAGCCGGTTGGGTGAAAAAAATACTGCCCTTGGATTGTTTGACTTTATGAAAAAGGCCGCCACCGGAGGCCTGGGAGAACTTGAAGAAGTGGGCGTGTTGAGTAGCCGGTTTATCGGCGACCGCGAACTCCAGGCCACCAAGAGCTTGATGGATAAAGTCGACCCAATACTTTTCTCCATGTTTGACTTCGCGGAGAAGTTTAACCGGGCGACGGCCTACTACGGGGGGAGGCGGGAGGCGCTAGCCAAAGGATTAACCGACCAGGCGGCGATTGACTATGCAAAGCGGATTGTCCGGGAAACACAGTTTAATTTCTCGCGGATCGACACCCCCCTCGCCCTGGGCAGCGATTGGGTTAAAACCTTAGGCCAGTTTATGACTTACCCCGTAAAACAGACTGAGTTCTTACTAAGAATGGCCAAAGACAAAAACTGGGGGGGAATCCTGCGTTTTATCGGAGCTAGTTTTGTCGTGGCTAACACCTATGGCAAGGTGGTCGGTATGTCCCAAAAAGACTTCATTCCCTTCATTGAATACATCACCGGCAGCCGGGGATTCCAGCCACCGGTATTGCAAATAGCTGGAGAGGGTCGGGATATTGTAAAAACCCTGCTTGATCCCGCGGCAGACGCCGATCAGAAGAAGCGCCAGTTGCTTGAAAGTGGCAAGAGAATCGGAGCTTTGACCGTTCCGGCCGGGGGTCAGATTCGAAAAGCACTTGAAGGCTATCAGGCCTACGAACAAGGGCGATCTGTAAGCCCGTCAGGCATGACTCGGTTCAGAATAAAAAAGAATTCCCCTGAAGCTCTGAGGTCTGTTCTCCTCGGCCAATACTCTACCGCGGGCGGGCAGGAGTATTTAAAAACCCGCAACCCGCTTTCCAAGGCCGAGTTTCGTTTTCAAGAATGGGAGGAGCTGAAGAAGAGTAGTCCTCAAAAAGCTGATAATCTAGCAGACTTGCTCGAAAAACAAGAACCGGACACCTACCGGGGCATGGTGGACCTTTTCCAAGCGCGAGAATTGGGGCTTGAGGGTCACAAGGAGTCTACCCTTTCTAAGGCCGCTTTTTCGCGGTGGACTGAACTTAGGAAGACCAACCCCAAGGAAGCCGACAAGTTCGCAGACTTGGCCCAAAGCCGCTTCCCCGATCTTTACAAAAAAATGACGGACTTTTACCACGACGAGAAGCAAGGCGCAGCCCCGGACAGAATCGACGCTGTCAAGAAAAAATCAGCCAAAGACAGGACAGAATTTTCGGCAGAAATAATTAGACGGTATCCCAAACAGTCAGATGAGCGTGATCAAGCTGTTAAATTCTTGCGGGATAATGGTGTCATTGACGCCGATGTCTACAGCGCCTTGTTGCTTTTGCAGAAGGAAGGCAAGCTGTGACCACTGCCTCCGCTTGCAATACACTTGCCGCTATGGTATTATTAAAGAAGAATTGCACCAAATAAGTGGCGCCTGATGGGCGCCTTTTGCTTTTTAACATGACCAAAAATCAAACTAATTATCTCGAGATTCTGCCCAGACTAACTGAAGGGCAAATTAAATTCCTTTTTCGGTTGTCGCAAGGTACTGAGAGGTCAGGCTTTGCCATTGGTCAGACAGAAGCCGGAATCGTCTCCTCGCTTAGTGAGAAGCAGTTGATCCATCCCCTGATGAAACTCGGTAACTGCCAAAGGTGGCAATTAGCCACACTAAATATAGAAGAAAGAAACCTGTTATATGAACTAGGTAAATCCTTACTAATCACATGAACGACGATTTTTTTACACCTGAAGATTTGGATCGGCTAGTCGAGAAAAAGCTCACCACAAAGTCAGCCCGACTCCGAGCTCTGGGACTTTTGGACGAAATATCCCAAGCCAAAACCGCCCTTGGAGTTGAGGCCCCGAACGAGACAATCGCACAGCACATGAAGGACAGTGGTATCTTTGATCCACGCGAGGCTGTGCAATCCTTCGCAGCGGGTGTTGACAAAGGTGGGCAACCCGAAGACCGCCAAGCCCCGATGACGACTGCCGGAATGCGCCAAGCAGTCTCGAAATGGTCGTCAAGCCTAGAACCTGAAGAGCCTAGTTACGATTTGTCGGCCGCACTCGCTGCGAAACTAACATGAAAGATCAATTTGCCCTATATTCTCCACCCATTTCCACTCAGTCATGGGCCTTGTGCGAAGCCGTGGACACGCTTTATTTTGAAGCGCAAATTAACCCGTTGTTTGGAGTGGGGCCTACCTTGAAAGCCTTGTTAGCAAAAGAAGAGCAGAACGGTATCCTCACCCTGGCTTGCGACAAGAATGTTATCTTCCCCAATTCCATCGCCAAAACAACGATCCAGAGATCTTTTAAAGATGTTGTATTTAGTGACGACCACGTGTCCTTCAGGGTTGATCAGGTAAAACCCTATGGCAAGCTGACAATACCCACAG
>Ga0163151_10007046_pt1 | contig 13326 bp, 7 predicted proteins | sample OliLakLV19MP5IB2_FD_145596 | JGI IMG/M metagenome (GOLD analysis project Ga0163151, IMG submission 145596) | Freshwater microbial mat bacterial communities from Lake Vanda, McMurdo Dry Valleys, Antarctica - Oligotrophic Lake LV.19.MP5.IB-2 | ecosystem: Environmental > Aquatic > Freshwater > Lake...
TTGAAGCAGTGAGTGGGATTGAGTAGCCAGACGTTTGAGAGAAAATACCGGTTACCGCGCTGTAATCAATGCCGGTAATGGATTCCGAGATTGCTGCCCGCGCGCGATCTTCCGTAAAGTACTCATTCGTCGTGCCTTCATCGAGCCCATCCGTGGTCGTTGCGTACCAGTCTGAAAGCGGCAGGTAGCTTGCAAGTGACGCAAAGGTTGGGAGCCCAAGAGACGACGTAGCAACCTGCGTCCAACCAGAACCGCCCGCGTTCCCGATAAGGAGTTGGTTTGCTGACACACTTGAGATACCAGTACCGCCACGACCAGAAGCGAGTGTGCCAACCCATGACGGAGTGAATGTATGGATATTCCCAGCTGAAGTAATGGTAAGCGCGATGTTTGTATCAGAGGTCGTTGCAAACGTTTGTGAGCTACCGTTCTGGAATGAAGAGTACTGAGCGCCAATTGACGTAATGCCGCCACCCGCGCCCGCATCTGCACCACACGAGAACGTACCGTTGTTGTAGAGCAGTTTGTCACCTGAGTCAGCACACTCAGCAAGTCCAAATCCAGAAATGAACGATCCGGTTAGCTGAGGGAGGGTTGAGGTTCCCGAGGTGCTTGCGACCGTAATTGGATTCGTGAAAGTTTGTGTTCCTCCCCAGGTGTTGCCGGAGGTAGTACCAAACGCGACCGATACCGTATTCCCTGAACGCTGGATTGGATACGTAAACGTAAGCGCGCTCTCGTAGCCCGCGGTCGCATGATTGCCCCATGAGAAGGCTGTCTGCCAATCAGTTGTTGAGGCGGTGAGTGGAACTGAGTAGCCGGAAGCGACAGAGAAGGCACCGGTACCGGAGTTGTACGAGAGTGGCGATGTTGCAGAGAACAAGCCGCGTGCCGTTGAGGAGAAGTCAGAGATCGTCGACGCAAGCTGCGTACCAGTGTGGTTTGCGCGGGAAAGGTAATAACTTCCCTCCTGACCGTCGAAGGTGCCGGTCCAGTCGCCTGCGGTGTTAACCGTAAGGCCAAGTGATGATGTTGCGATATCTGCCCAAGACGTACCGTTCCAATACAGAAGGTCACCGTAGTTTTCGGTCATCGCAGCAACATCAGAGAGATCCTCGATTGAGTTGTTGGTGAGGTCGTCTGCGGTGCGAGCAGTTTGCTGCGTCTCCCAGAAGTTTGCGGAGGTGGTTGAGAAGAAGAAGCCTTTATCGAACAGACCAAGCGTTGTAGTTGAAAGACGGTTGTTGAAGCTATTCCAATCGGTTGATGAAAGATAGCCATCTGCTCCTGCAGACGCCTGTGAGAGTGAGATCGCATTTGAAGTAATAGAGAGTGGTGCCGTTGCTGATGTGATGCGATTTGCGTATGCAGTTGACCACTCCGTCGTCGACGCACTAAGAGGAATCACATACCCACCCGTAAGTGAGAAGACGCCTGTGCCGCTCGTGTAGCTAAGGCCCGTTGCGGTTGAGGAGAAGAGTCCGCGTGCGGTTGTAGAGAAGTCAGAGATGGTTGATGCGAGTTGCGTACCCGTGTGGTTTGCGCGTGCGAGGTAGTAGGAACCTTCCTGTCCGTCGAAGGTGCCGGTCCAGTCACCGGTGGCGTTCAAGGTGAGTGCACCACCAACGTTTGAGAGGCCGGTGCCGGTGAGGTCGGTGAAGGTTTCAGCGTTGAGACCGAAGGTGGTGGTGGTGGCGTTGGTTGCGAGGATATTTGGGAACGTGTTGGTGCCGGTAGTGGTTGCGGTGAACAAAGGCGCAGTGATTGCTCCATATGACGTAACTGCATTTCTAAACAAGGAGCTGCCGGCGACTTCAAGAATATTTCCTGAGGTTGTCGTTGCCGCTGCGCCGACAATCACGACGTTGTTCGTATCACTTGGATACACCGCCAGACTGTCGGATGTTGTTGCCCAAGCACCAGAACCACCACTTCCCTGGAGGTCAGTGCCCCATGAAGGAAGACCGCCAGACACCTTAAGCACTTGACCTGGAGAGCCTGCGGAAAGTTTAGCGAGCGTAGTTGCGGAGTCTGCGTAAAGAATGTCGCCAACAGCGTAGGTTGTCTGACCGGTTCCACCATTTACGGCACCCAAAGAGCCGGTCAACGTAAGTGTGCCCGTGGAAGTAATGGGCCCACCAGTAAAGGAGAAGCCGGTTGTGCCACCTGATACGTCTACTGAAGTGACGCTGCCCGAACCACCACCTCCACCACTGTCTTCCCGAACATCGTCAAGCCGCTCATCGATGCGGTCATCGAGATTGTTCATATGAAGCCTTACCCGTTCTCCCACGTATTCCTCCGTCACCCCCGTTACAAAGGTGTTGTAGGCATTCGTTACGTTTTGCGTCTCATATGTAATCGCGGTAGATCCTGATGTCGTTGCGATGACAGTTGTTCCCGCAGGCTGCTGCACCGAATGATTAATGACGATGGTTGTTGGTGAGAAAAGAGAAGCGAGATAGTCACCCGTGCGATCAAAGAGGCTCTGTATCGCGCCGTACGTAAACAGCGCAATATTTTCTGCAGGATTTACTCCCGCAGTCGCAGCGCCAGCAAGATCCTTCTGATCAATTGCTACACGACGTTCGTTCGAGTCACGAAGCGCCATGACACCCGCACTTGCGCTACCGAGAAGGAGGAAGCCGACCGCCGCAAGAACTACTGCACGGGCAGGAACCTTAAACGAATATGGGCTAACGACAGATTCTTCCTGCGCAAGGGGAGCAACGAAGGTCCTCTCTACCTTCTTCAAGAGTGAGTTCGATTCACGGTACTCCCGGAGACGAGCTTCGGAGAGCTCTTTTGCAAGTTCTGCCCGACGAACTTGCTCTGCCTGTTCGTATTCAGCAAGTGAGGTCTTGTCGACAAGCCAAGCGCGACCAACGCGAGCACTTTTAACTTTAGATTCGCGACAGAGACGTGCGATGTAGTCGGGAGAATAGCCAAACATCTTCGACGCTTCCGTCGATGAGATGAACTGACTTTGAAGGAGCTGAGGTTCCATGTCGGATAACCGTATACACTACATAATCACTTGCCATAACGGTTATTCAAAGCAAAACGAGGTGGATTACTTTTTTATATATACAAATAATTTTTTAACAGGAGATAGTCGCTCACATGTTAATTTCAAAATCTTCGCGTAATGATCTGAGGATACAAATTATTCGTGAGATAAATTCGCTCTCTAAGCTAAATTTAGAGGACAAGAATGCAAGAACCGCTCTGAGGAGCGGTTCTTTACTAGCTATTGCATTCTTTACGACTACTAATTAACTCTTCTATATATAATTAAATCTCGTCTTGGCGAGACGAGATTTAATATCCTTATTTTTCAATGCTTTTTACGCCTGCAAGAAAATCTATCGCTGGAGAAGTGCCTGCCCAGGAAGGACTAAATACATCCAAGGTCCCTGTACCGACAATTGTTATGGCGGCAGTAATCACGATTAGTGCTACAAACGCTGCCTGTAGTATCACCCTCCTCCCGTCTGTTCCGCTGGATCTCTTGGATTGCAGGTCTCTCTGGGCCTTTGGCTTGCTCCGTGCTGAGAATCGAGCAGGTTGAGGTTCACGCTGACTAATATCCATACTTCCGCCTACGGTGCGGGTCTTATGGAGCGTCACAGGGGTCGGTTCTACCGTCTCTTCCTCTTCTTCGAGATCATTTACCTCCTCCAGAGGCACGTACTGCTCGCCACTAACCTCTAACACAGGCTCCTCGACAGGTGTCACCTGAGGAGAAGACTCATTCCTAGAGAACCACTCCTGCCAAGCATTTTGCACCTCTTCAATTTGGCTTGTGGCCTCTATTTTCTCTGTATTCTCTGGGGTATATGTATTTTCTAGAGAAGTCGTTAACCGAGATGGCAGTATTTCTTCTACAGGCTCAGGCACGTACACGGGACTTTCCCAAACAGGTGCAACCTCTTCGATAACCGGAGCTGGTTCGGGCACTTCTTGATGAACTTCCACGTCCCTAGACGCAGTTATAGGGTCAATCTTAGCGGTCTCGAGTGGCATAACGGCCTCACCACGGCCGAAACGATGCTCTTTGATCGAGGATTCAAGCACATACCAACTTCTTCCAACTAGTTTTGCTTCTATCCGACCCTCTCGACACAGCTGACCAATATAGTCCTTGGCGTATCCGGTAATAGCTGCTGCTTTCTTGCTGGGGATGTAAACCAGGTTATCAATTACGAGTTCGTCCATCCAAGAAGTATATCTTGCCCGTAGGAGCGAGGCAAAAGACCTCTGTTTACAAGGCTATCTTGTCTCGCCGAGATTACGCACTGAGCTCTTCTATGAGAATCTCTTTTATGATCTGTGGATTCCCGGCACCCTTACTTGCACGCATCGCCATACCGATTAAGAACTGGAGCGAAGCTTCTTTTCCGCTTCGATATTCTTCAACAGCTTTCGGATGTGCGCTTATGACTTCGCGTGCATGGTTCCTTATCGCTTCTGGGTCACTTACCTGCATGAACCCTTTGCTCTTAGCTATTTCCTCTGGATGACCTCCCTCCTCTACCATGACAGCGAGCACCTCTTTGGCGCCGCGCGATGACAAACGTTCCTTGCTGAGCATATGCATAAGTTCTGCAAAATGTTCTGGCGCAAGTCGTTCAAATGTCTCGAGTCCTTTCTTTGCAAACAAACCTGCAAGATCGCTTGTCGTGTAGTTTGCAGCAAGCATGAGGAGTGATGCTTCGAAACGTAGTACTGCTGCGACAGCATCGAAGAATGCGCTTCGTGCTTTTGTCTCAATCAAGAATGCAATATCACCCGCCTTGAGTCCCAAAGATTCGTATCGTGCGCGACGCTCCCACGGTAATTCCGGCAAGCTTTTCTTAATCACATCGTCTGCAAAGCTTGGCACTTCCGAGAGTACGAGCTTCGGAAGGTCCGGCTCTGGGAAATAGCGGTAGTCAGCACTACCTTCCTTGAAGCGCTGATGGAAGGTCTGCTGCTTGTTCTCGTCCCACCCGCGCGTTTCCTGAACCACCTTCCCTCCCGTTTCAATCAGTTCTGCCTGTCGCTTTATCTCGTATGCAATTGCGCTCTCGACCGCTCGGAACGAGTTTAGATTTTTGACCTCTACCTTAGTACCAAATACGTCGTCCTTCGACACTGAAATGTTCGCCTCTATGCGCATTTCACCCTTCTCGAGATTAGCCTCTGACGCACCCAAAGTTCGAAGGAGGAGCTGAAGTTCCCGAGCGAAGGCTCCTGCAGTCTGCGCATCATGAATCACGGGTTCTGTGACAAGTTCCATCAGTGGGACGCCGGCACGATTGAAATCAACCAGCGACGAGCCTCCTTCGTGAGAGGATCGTGCAGTATCTTCTTCGAGATGAACGCGTGTGATCGCGACGCCGAGCAAAGAACCTCCAGAAATGAGTGGGCGTTCGTATTGGCTAATCTGATAGCCCTTTGGAATATCCGGGTAGAAATACGATTTACGATCGAACTCGGTGTAATCAGCAAGAGTACCGCCTATTGCTGAACCCACACGAAGCACGTGTCGTACCGCCTCCTCGTTTATGACAGGAAGCGTTCCGGGGTGAGCAAGACATACCGGACATACGTTCACGTTCGGACGAGTCTCGTCCGGATTATTGCGCGAGCTGCAGAACATCTTCGTCAGTGTCGCTAACTCAGCATGTATCTCGAGCCCAATGGTGGGCCTAAAGGAGTGGTCGCTCATCCGGACCATCCTAGCCCGGTTAGTTAGTTTCGAGCAAGCGCGCCAACCGATCTGAGAAGGTTTTCAGGAGCTCAGAGTCAGTGACCGAGAGGACCGCAACCTCACGCTCCCCTGCTGCCTCGCGTAGGGTAGCAAGCTTCGAGGCGAGCTCTTCCTCAGTGAGGAGGTCTACTTTAGAGAGCACGATAAGCTCCGGCTTTTCAGCAAGGCCATGGCCAAACGCAGAAAGCTCGGCTCGTATAGTGTCGTATGCAGTTTTTAGGTCATCTTGTTCTGCCGAGACGAGATGTACAAGGAACTTAGTCCTTTCTATGTGTCTCAAGAACTTAGAGCCAAGACCCTTGCCTGAAGAAGCGCCTTCAATAAGACCCGGAATATCAGCAAGCAGGTTGCCGTAGAAGTCCCCAAGATGGGGGTCGAGGGTCGTGAACGGGTAAGCACCTACCTTAGACTTCGCACGGGTAAGAGCATTCAAAAGAGATGATTTTCCTGCGTTCGGGAAACCAATAAGACCCGCGTCAGCGATGAGCTTTAGTGTGATTCGGATATCCCCACCCTCACCTACCCGGCCCGGACTAAATTGAAACGGATTCTGATTTATCGAAGACTTGTAATGATTATTACCGAATCCTCCGCCTCCACCTTTGAACAAAACAATACGTTGTCCTTCTTCCAGAATTTCAAATTCCTCGTCTGTTGATTCAACGCGTGCATGCGTTCCTACGGGAACGCGAATTACGATGGGCTCTCCATCTTTTCCATGCTTGTTGAACGCTGCACCTGCAGCACCGTCTTCTGCTTTAAACTTTTTCGTAAAACGATATGTCGCCAGAGCCGCGAGATCGCGAATGCCTTCAAGTATGACGTCTCCACCACGACCACCGTCGCCTCCTGATGGACCTCCCCATTCTGTTTCCTTGCTATGCAGCCAACGAACGACACCGTCGCCTCCCTTGCCTGCCTGCGCATGGATAATTAGTTCATCTACGAATGCCATGCGGGCATTCTAGCATGCTAAAAATTAAAACACGAACTTTGAAATCTCAAGGGCTCCGTTAGGAGACGATGGTCCACCCTTCAGTGAGCATGGGCTCTGCCTTCTTGAATTTGACCTCACGGGTTTCGTCACCCTTCTTGACCGTGACCAGATCATTGCGGCCATGACCTTCTGTCTTCACGACCGGACCCTGGTCTCCATCTTTCTTCCCGGCTTCTGACGCTGCAAGAACTGCACGACGAGTCTTCTCCTCTTCAGCACGAATACGAGCGTCATCTGCAGGCTGTATACGAGGAAGCGCTTCCCGGATGGCGCGACCTATCTCTGTTTCCATTGCCTTAAAGCGTCCCAGGCCTTCACGACGGTATTCAATAAGCGGATCGCGTTGACCGTACGCACGGAGTGATACGGAGCGTCGTAGGTATTCCATGGTCTCAAGCTGTTCAAGCCAAAGCGCATCGGTAACCTGGAGCATAAGGCGACGCACAACTGCGAGGAACTGTGCCTCACCGAACTGCTGCTTCTTGGCTTCGTAGGACGCAAGTAGTGTTTCGTCGCCTGCAATGATTGCGCGCGCAGCTGCATCGATCTCTTCAGAAGTACCCAGGAGCGCAACCTTACGGCGCGCGTAGACCGCCATGCGCTGAGTATTGAGAACGTCATCGTATGCAAGAACCTGCTTACGAGAATCGAAGTTGAAGCCTTCAATTCGCTTCTGCGCTGTTTCAAGCGCTTTTGAAATAAGACCACTCCCGATCGGCTCGTCTTCTGGGATTTTAAACGTACCCATGACGCGCTTCACCATATCTGAGGCGAAAACACGCATAAGCTTATCCTCAAGAGATACGAGGAATTGCGTCTCGCCCGGATCGCCCTGACGACCAGAGCGCCCACGCAACTGGTTATCGATGCGACGAGCTTCGTGACGTTCAGTACCAAGAACGAGAAGTCCGCCTGCCTCAAGAACCTCTTTGCGCTCCTGTTCATCTGCAGGCACTCCGCCAAGCTTGATGTCGACACCGCGGCCAGCAAGGTTCGTTGCAACAGTGACTCGACCCTTTCGTCCTGCCTGGGCGATAATCTCGCCTTCACGCTCATGGTTCTTAGCATTCAACACCTCATGCGGAACTCCAGCGTTTGTAAGGTAGGTTCCCACCACCTCGTTGTCCTCAATAGATACCGTACCAATAAGAACCGGCTGTCCTTTCTCGTGACGAGCCTTAACCTCGCGTGCGAGCGCCTGGTACTTGCCGACATTTGTCTGGAAAATGAGATCGTCGTGGTCTTTGCGGGCCACAGGACGATTCGTTGGTATCGCAATAACCTCAAGACCATACACGGTATAAAACTCCTCCTCGGACGAGAGGCCGGTGCCTGTCATGCCGGCAAGTGCCTCATACATGCGGAAGTAGTTTTGGAACGTCACGGAAGCATAGGTGCGCGTTTCCTTACGGATAGCGACGCCTTCTTTTGCTTCGACTGCCTGGTGAAGACCGTCGGACCAGCGGCGACCTGGCTGTAAACGACCCGTAAACTCATCCACAATGACGATTTCCCCGTCTTTAACAACGTACTCCTTATCTTTACTAAACAATGCTTTTGCACGAACAGCCGTGTCGAGGTGGTGCGCGTAGCGCATCCCTCCTTCGGTGTAGAGGTTTTCAAGGCCAAGCGCTGCTTCAGCCTTACGAATACCCTCTTCGGTAATCTGCACGGCACGCTGCTTCTCATCAACCGTGTAATCGACTTCTTTCTCGAAGGAACGAACAATCGACGAGAACTGCTGGTACAAGGTTCCTGCGTCTGCAGCAGGGCCAGAGATAATAAGCGGGGTGCGCGCTTCGTCGATAAGGATTGAGTCGATTTCGTCTATAACGGCGAAGTGATACCCGCGCTCGTTCGCAATCTGAGATGGGTCGTATGCCGTGTTATCGCGTAGATAATCAAAGCCGAGCTCGTTATTCGTAGCGTAAATCAGATCAGCGGAATACGCCTCGCGCTTTGATACAGGACGAAGATAATCATAGAAAACACGGAACGAGCCTTCGACGTCACGTGTTGCGTCCTCACTCTCAGGGACATGAGATGGATCGTACCGATAGCTTCCTGACGAGGTAACAACACCTACGGATAGACCAAGGTAATCATAGACCTGACCCATCCACGCGCCGTCACGACGTGCAAGGTAGTCATTTACCGTAACAACATGCACGCCTCTTCCTGAGAGCGCACGTGCAACCACAGCAAGGGTTGCGACCAGTGTCTTTCCTTCACCAGTACGCATCTCAGCAATCCTTCCCTTTGTTAGCGCAAGACCACCCACCAACTGAACATCGTAATGACGCTCTTTGAGCGTGCGACGCGACGCTTCTCGAACAATAGCGAATGTCTCTGCAACATCAGCAACAGACGAAGGAGTACCTCCTGCACGCTCCTTAACCGCCATAAGACGCTCACGCAAGGCTTCTGGGGAAAGAGGGGTGAGCTCCGCTTCGAGCGCGTTTGCACGAATGAGCACCGGATCGGCTTCCTTGACGAAGGCCGAGGATTGATTCTTAGAAAACAGACGCCCGAGGAGACCAGCCATAGACAGGGGCGAGTATACCGCAAAAAAGAGGCGTACGGAAGTCGTACATAAATGCAAAAGGCCTCTTGCGAGGCCTTTTGCGGTTTCCTTACGCGCGCTTTGCGGTCTTGCGCTTCTTTGCTGCCTTCTTCTTGCCAGCCTTCTTGGATGACTTCTTTACTGCCTTCTTTTTCTTTGCCATGGTATTTGGAATTTTTATTCGATTGGTATTTCGACCCACTCGCACGAAAAATTAATTTCGTTTTGCGAAAAAGATTTCTCGCGCGCGAATGTTCTTTACGTATTATTGCGTGCATTAAATTTTTTTGTAACAAAAAACGTTTAGGTGTGGATAACTTTTATTTTATGCGTACAAATTTATTTTTAAAAAAATTATTTTCTTAGCGTACAAACTTCGCGTTCTATTGTTATCTTTAATTTTTCTTCAACTAACGCAGAGACGTGGTGCGCGAGCACATCAACATCACGCGAGGTTCCTCCTGCATCAAGAACGAGCACGAGAGGTTGGGTATCAAAAAGCCATGCTGGTCCCATTCGAAATCCTCGGAGCCCAAGGATGCGGTCCAGAATATACGCGAGAGGTATCTTCACTCCACCTTCTACCGGATATCCAGGAAGATCTGGATACATATTTTTTACACGCTCATAGGTCTCAAGAGTAAGCGTTGGGTTCTTGAAAAATGATCCGGCAGTACCGTGTTCGGCAAGATTAGGAAACTTACGCGCTCGTATCCTTCTTACTGCTTCGCCTATGGCCGCTGGTGTCGTAAGGTCTTCCCCGCGCTCTTTCGCTTTTGTAAGATCCGCATAGCTGATATCTGGTTCTCCGCGTGCTTGGAGGGAAAATGCGACACGGACGATAATGAGGTCGTTGCTTTGTTTGAAACGACTATCTCTATAGGCGAATGCGCATTCGTCTTTACTAAGACGAATCATCTCGCCGGTATCCTTTCTGAGCGCTTCTACCCACACAATTGAATCTGCTGCTTCTGCGCCATAGGCACCAATGTTCTGAACGGGAGACGCGCCGACTAGTCCTGGGATGCCTGCAAGATTCTCGATGCCCCAGAGTTTGCGCTCTGCAACACTCTGTACGAGAGCATCCCAAACAACACCAGCTCCTACCGTAATTTCAACCGAGCTCCCCTGCTCGTCGAACGTCAGTGTGGATTCACGAGGCATGATAATGACTCCCTCATACCCCTCTTGATCCGCGAGCACGTTACTTCCTTCACCGAGCGTGTACGTCGGATGACTGCGTTCTTGTGCGAACACGAGCGCAGCGCGGACATCGTCATCCGTCTCGCAGCTAATGACAAAGCGCGCGGGACCTCCCGCGCGCAGCGTCGTCAATTCAGAAAGTGGTACCTGCTCTCGAACAATCATTACGGCGCGCTTTGGATTTGTCGGAGTAGTTCTTCTCCAACCGCTTTTGTCTGAGGAAACGCAACGATCGTTGCCTGGATCTCAGCTCGCGCATCGTTCACTCGACCCACGGTCGCATAGACCCGAGCGAGATAGTAACGTGACTCGGCACTACCGTCTCTTTCGGTGACCATAAGCTTCGTGCTTGCGAGCAACTCCGGATATAGCTTTGCTTCCAAGAAGGCGAATCGCACGATGTCATGATTCACGGTTGTTGTTCCGAACGTTTCAACAAGAAGCGCTTTTCCCTTCGCAACATTACCGGTGATGATATCTCCCGCCGCAGCGTATGCAGCAGCTTCAGAAAACGCAGGCGCAAGGTCATACGCTCGCGTGAAATACTCATCTGCTGCGGCACGATCATCCAGCTTCCACAGAGTAAGTCCCGCCTGAATAAGAATGACCTGCTTGGTTGGTGAGAGTTTTTCTGCCTCTTGCAGAACCTGGAGCGCCGCGCGCATGTCACCCGCACCCTCAAGTGCCTGCGCGTACATAATAAGAATGCGTGCATCAAGCGGTGCTTGGGTTATTTCTTTTTGAATTTCAGAGAACGCAAGGGTTACTACTTTTTGCTTAACCTCGTTAGAAACACCAGGCGACGCTGCGACCTGCCCGGCGTAGCTAATGAGCTGCTCTCGGACTTCCTGCGTCGCAAATGTACCGCTCTTAAGTGATTCTTCGTAATACACAATTGCTGTTGCAGCATTCGCCCGGTATCCAAGTGCTTTGATGAGCTGTTGCCCACCAATGATGCCCGGAGCGTTCACCACCCAGACCACTGCAATCGTAAGGACTGCAATGATCGGTAGTGCCACCGTACGCATCGTCGCATCCGGAATCTCGCGAAGTTCCTCCAACTTCGCAATGGGACGCGCTGTTCCTATATGTGCAACGGCAAGAATCGCTGCCAGCATGATGTACGACATGAGGTTGTCGAACACAAACATGGCCTGGAATGCATACGCTGCAATTGCAGATATCAGGACGACACGCTCCATCTTTGTTATCGGTGCTCGCACAAGTCCGACGATGGCACTGAGTAAAAGTGCTACGAAGAGCACGAATGCTGGGATACCTCCGTACACGAGCCAATCAATGAATACGTTATGTGCCCGATCGAACCAGGGCTCCTGTGCGTATAGCGAGGGTTCATAGTGCTTCGTGAAGATGTAGGAGAACCCTTCGTGACCCCAACCCGTTATTGGACGTTCCATCACGCCCTTTGCTGCCATACCCCAGAGCGTGAACCGTGTTGCACCGTCTTGCACTGTGATTGAGGCAATGCGAGAGAAAATTGGATCCTGACGAACGAACTCCGTATCGCGAATTAATAGAAACCCTCCAATGATAAGGAGTAGTCCGCCAATAATTGCCGCACCAATCTTTCTTCCCTGCTTTCCGGACTGATATGCCCAGACAAGCGTTCCGAGAACAACGGCGCCAACGAAACCGAGAATTGCGCCTCGTGTTGCCGTAGAGAACAACAGCACGGTGTGAAGTGCGGCTAGCGCTAACAGCCCGTACCGCAGCCACCCTTTCGATTCGAATGCCTGCCAGAGTGCAATTGCAATTATAAAGAGAAGATAGGCAGCAAGATACGCGGCGTTCCCTAGGTTCGCATCAAGGCGAGTACCTCCCTGATGAATCTGCGCCAACCCCATAAGTTGGATGACTCCGTGAATACCCACAAAGAGCGATGCGCCCAGAACGGTTAACCACCATTTCTTGAACAATTTCCCGACCGAAAGTACGGAGCCTGCAACTACAAAGAACAAGAAGACATGCGCAAGTGTTACGAACCCATCCATGCGTTCATAGTTACTCCAGAAGGCTTTGTGTGGATTTGCCGCAAACAAATCGGCGATGAACATCCAAGCTACGAGCGCTCCATATATAAGGAGCGTCCACGACCACTTCGGGCGGTACTTCTTATCCGACAAAGCAAGAAGAAGCCAGGCACCTACTGCTATCCCAACGAGAATGCGAAACGCAAAACCCTTACCAGCGATGAAAGGAAAGAAGAGACTTCCTTCGCTGTAGAGCGGAAGGAATGGAATTATAAACAGAGGGACGATAGCGACATGGCGAATCACAGATTTCAGGGTCATATGTGCCGGATTATACCAGTCGCACGCTTTCTTACTCGTTTTCTGCCACACCTTGACTTAGTAGGTATTTCTACTATGCTGCAACAGCCAGCGGCTGAAAAGGAGTGAAGCTATGGTTCGTATAGGCCAAAAGGCAGTCGGAGAGTCCGACTACTGCATGATCGTCGCCGAAATCGGTATCAACCACAATGGCGATGTCGATGTTGCGAAGAAGCTCATCGACCTCGCCGTGCGGGCCGGCTGCGACGCGGTCAAGTTCCAAAAACGTACTGTTCCGGTGGTCTACACCGAAGCGGAACTCGTGAAGTCGCGTGATGTGCCGGAAGAGATGATCTCGAAGGCTCTGAAACGCGGCGCCCTTCCCGAAGCGAACCAGCAACGGCTCGAACGGGACGGACACAAGGCAACGACGAACGGAGACCAGAAATGGTGTCTCGAGTTTAGCGCCGACGAGTACCGGGAGATCGATGACTATTGCCGCGAGAAAGGCATCATG
>Ga0163151_10007048_pt1 | contig 13322 bp, 12 predicted proteins | sample OliLakLV19MP5IB2_FD_145596 | JGI IMG/M metagenome (GOLD analysis project Ga0163151, IMG submission 145596) | Freshwater microbial mat bacterial communities from Lake Vanda, McMurdo Dry Valleys, Antarctica - Oligotrophic Lake LV.19.MP5.IB-2 | ecosystem: Environmental > Aquatic > Freshwater >...
GACCAGCCCACCCAGCGTCCCCGCCGGCAGCATCCCCGCCGGCAGCAGCCCCACCACCGGCGTATCCAAGCTGAACTCGCCAGCCTCGACGAGCTGCATCACGAGCACCGCGGTCGGCACTTTGCCGATGCTGGCGATGTGGAACGGCAGCGCCGCATCCCCGTAACTGAATTTAAGTCCCGGCGCGCTCACCTGCACCTGCGGGGCGCCGCGGTTTCCGCGCTTGCGCGTGACAGTGTCTAGGTGTCGAGTGAGGCGTTCGGTGATGCTCATGAGACGCTGTCCTTAGGGGCTAGTAGGTATATGACTAACAGTAACATAGCGTGAGGAGGGTCAGATGGGCAACGTCATTCTCGGACTGCTGATCATCAGCCCGGCCACGCTCTACGCGCTCAACAAACTCTTCGAGCAGGGCATCTCGCTTTTTTACTCGGCGAGTCTCGGCAGCATCCGCAGCGCCCTCACCGTGCTGCTCGATCGGGCTCACGTCACCGTGGCCGAGAGCGTCGACAACGGCCGCACCAAGAAGACTTACGCCATCACCGACGCTGGTCGGGCCGCCTTCATCGAGTGGATGCTCGCGCCGATCGCATCCGGAAACCTCGAGACCATCGCGCTCTCGAAGCTGTACCTGCTCGGCCTGCTTCCGGCGGATGCCCGTGCCGGCATCCTCGAAGACATCACCGCCCGCACCGCTCGGGACCTCGCCCAGCTCGAGCAGTTGGCCGTGATGCTCGACAGCATGGAGCTGCCAGCCGAGTATCGCGAGATCTTCCGCTACCAGCGCCTCACCTTGGAGTACGGGCTGATGAGCCACCGCGCTGGGCGGGAGTTCTTCGCGCGGGTGAGTGCAGAGGAGGCGCCGCCAACCCCGCCAACCGCACCCCGATAGAATTACGCCCATGGCCAAGGCACCCCTGATGGACTTCGACAAGGCCCTCGAACTCTTCGAGCCGGTGCTCGGGTTTGAGGTGCACGTCGAGCTCAACACGCAGACGAAGATGTTCTCGGATGCCCCGAACCCCGCCGCGCTCGGCAACGTGCACGCCGAGCCGAACACCTACATCACTCCGGTCGACCTCGGCCTGCCGGGCAGTCTTCCGGTCGTCAACGAGCTGGCCGTGAAGTACTCGATCAGCCTCGGCCTCGCGCTCGGCTGCCAGATCGCACCAACGAGCCGCTTCTCGCGCAAGAACTACTTCTACCCCGACCTTGCCAAGAACTACCAGATCAGCCAGTACGACGAGCCGATCGCCTTCGACGGCCAAGTCGAGGTAGAGCTCGCCAACGGCAAGACCTTCACCATCGAGATCGAGCGCGCCCACATGGAAGAGGACGCCGGCAAGCTGACGCACGTCGGTGGCGCGACCGGTCGCATCCAAGGGGCTGAGTATTCGCTCGTCGACTACAACCGCGCTGGCGTGCCGCTCGTTGAGATCGTCACCAAGATGATCACCGGTGCCGAATCGGATGCCCCGGAACTCGCCAAGGCCTACGTCAGCGCAATTCGCGACATCGTCGTTTCGCTCGGCATCAGCGAGGCCAAGATGGAGCGCGGCAACCTGCGCTGCGACGCCAACATCTCGCTAAGCCCGCGCGGCTCCGGCACGCTCGGCACCCGCACCGAGACCAAGAACGTCAACAGCCTGCGATCAGTTGAGCGCGCGATCCGCTACGAGATCCAGCGACAGGCGGCGATTCTGGATGCCGGTGGCACGATCATCCAGGAAACCCGCCACTGGCACGAAGACACCGGCGTTACCTCGGCCGGTCGCCCCAAGAGCGACGCTGATGATTATCGGTATTTTCCTGAGCCTGACCTCCTGCCTGTCGAACCGTCTGCCGAACTGATCGCCGAGCTGCGCGCCGCCCTGCCCGAGGCACCCGCCCTCAGGAGAAAGAGGCTACAAGCCGCGTGGGGCTTCACCGACCTCGAGTTTCAGGATGTGGTGAACTCCGGCCTGCTGGTCGAGGTGGAGGAGACGGTGGCCGCCGGTGCCGCCCCCGCCCAAGCCCGCAAGTGGTGGACCGGCGAGCTCGCCCGCGTCGCCAACGAGCGGGGGGTGGATGCCGCAACTCTCGTCACCCCGAAGGCCGTCGCCGAGCTCGTGGTGCTCACCGACATCGGCACCCTCACCGACCGCCTGGCCCGCCAAGTGCTCGAGGGCGTCATCGCCGGCGAAGGCACGCCCGCTGAGGTCGTGCAGTCCCGAGGCCTGGAAGTCGTGTCGGATGACACCGCGCTCATCGCCGCCATCGACACCGCCCTGGCCGCTCAGCCCGACGTGCTCGAAAAGATCCGCGAGGGCAAAGTGCAAGCCGCTGGCGCCGTGATCGGTGCGGTCATGAAGGCCATGCAAGGCAAGGCGGATGCCGCGCGCGTGCGCGAGCTGGTGCTGGAGCGGGCGGGTTCCTAAGCCCCGACGATCGCCTTCCGCAAATCCTTCAGCAGAAGGAACAGGTGCAGCGCGTCAGTTGGTGAGGGCTCGAACTCGGCCAAGTTGAGGTAGTAGTCGCGGGCGCGCTCATCTTTGGCGTGCACCAGAAGCGCACGCACCCCGATCTCATCCGCGGCGCGGTCGACGCGCACGAGCGCGTCTCTGACGAGCATCCGGCCCAAGCCAGCGCCCTGGTAGCGCTCATCCACCGCGAGTCGGGAGAGCAGGATAATCGGGATGGGGTGGCGCGCGACGCCCTTCGAGACTCTGGCGGGGGCATCCGCGTGCTCAACAGCGCCCGTCGAGAGCGCGTAGTAGCCGGCGATGCGCCCCGCCGACATGCTCACAAATACCGTGGCCATGCCCGACTGCTGGTTCGCCAGTGCGTACCGGCCGATCCATTCGTCGAGATCGGATTGACCGCTCTGGAACTCCCGCGCCGGGTCCGCACCCCCAAGTTTCCTCGGGCGAGCGAATGCGGGGGCGTCAGTCAACGAATCGGTCGTCGGATGCCAGCAGTTCGGCCAAGCGAGGCTTGTAGACCGCTGGACGCTCGAGCAACTCGCTGAACGAGCGCCAGGCGGCCGCGTCGATGGCAAACCGTCGCCGATCTGCGAGCACGTGCTCTGCCGCGCTCGCCGCGCTGCCGATGACGAATTCGCTCACACTCTTGTTGTCCGCTTCGGCTGCTCTTCGAATCAGGCTCGCTTGCGACGGCGCGAGTCGCACGTTCATTCGGGCATCTTTGTTCTCGTGGTCGATAGATCCGGGGACAGTCATTAGGGCGTCCTTCCTGTACGTCGATTGTACATACGTCACTCGCATCCGTGACTGTGATCGGATGGTACGCCGCCCGAGTCGGGTCGGGCGCGCCCAATCCACAGCGAGGCCTTGAAGCTGTGTCGGATCGAAAAGATCCGCGAGGGCAAGGCGCACGCCGTCGGCGCCGTGATCGGTGCGGTCATGAAGGCCATGCAAGGCAAGGCGGATGCCGCGCGCGTGCGCGAGCTGGTGTTGGAGCGGGCTGGTCAATAGCTCCCGCTCAGGAGCCGTCAGACACTGTCTAGAGTGTCTCGATCAATGAGCACCTTTCGCGCGAGAAATGCCTCGGGCACCCTGTCAATTGGAACCGGCACGTCATAGCTGCCAGCGCTGAAAGTCCACGACTTGCGCAGTGATCGAGAAGAGGCGCGCGTCCAGGATGGAACCGGCAGTGACTCTTCGCGCAAGCGGTACTCGACGAGCCCGGCAAGCGCTGCATCCCAGTGCTTCACGCCAGTTGGCGCGGGCTCACTGATCGCCAGGGCGTACCTCACCTCGTCATGCTCAGCAACCAGATTGTCGTTCAGTTGAATGAAGTGCCTCAATGCAGCGGCTTCGTCCTTGTGCGAAAGCGCGGTCCGCATGGAGTCGGCAGTTGATGCCGCGTCGACACGCCGCGTTGGGATGCTGATCAGCGAGCGCCCTATGGAGGCCAACAGTCGCTCGAGAGTAGCTACCGTAGGGATTCTCTCGCCGCTTTCGATCAGCGATAGCGAAGAAGCTGCCACCCGTGCTCTTTTGCCCAGTGCTTTTTGGGTCAGACGGTTGACACGGCGCGAGCTTCTGACGAGGATGTCTGCCGGCAAGAATAACTCCCTAGATTTACTAGAACAATAATATACAGCTTGATCTTGGCGCGCTCAAGGTGAAAGACTAGAGCCATGGCGGAGTCACAGCAAGGCATCATCGGGATCGGTTACGAAGGCATATCGCAAGAGGCCTTGACAGATCAGATTCTCGGCTGGGGCGTGGAAACCCTCGTTGATGTTCGGTTGAACGCAATCTCCCGCAAGACGGGTTTCTCCAAGAAGGGCTTGCAGGCCTATCTGCACTCGCGCGGAGTCCAGTACTTGCACATGCCTGAACTGGGGAACGCGCGTGACAACCGCGCCGGCTTCAGCGAGCCTGGAACAGTTGAAGGGGATGCTGCGCGAAGAAAGTACCGCGACTCCCTCGAGTCACACGCGGCTATACGGCGGCTTGACGAACTCGCTGAACTGGCGGCGACGGGTCGGGTTGCGGTCCTCTGTTTTGAGTCCCGCGAGACCGAATGCCACCGCCACGAAGTGCTACGCGCCGTTCACGATCGCCTTGACTCGCTCGTCCACTAGAAGAGCGACTGGGTGGAAGCGAGCCCACGCTCCGGGTAGTAAACCCCGAGCACGCTGAACTTGTCGCGCTTGGTCGGCCTCTCGAAGTTGCCCAAGTAAAACCTGGTTAGTCGCTTCGATGCGGCCATCATCTCAAAGTACTTTTCGGTGATCTTGCGCTGAGCATCCTCATCGCTGTCTGTTCTCAGTCGACGCTGCAGCTCGGTGAGTTCCCAATCGAGTATCTGCCCGACATGACCGGTGCACTCGGCTTCGGCACAGCGATACCTATACCTCACGATGAAGCGCGGTGCTTCGAGCTTTGGCGGGATGCTCGCGCTGCCGAACAGGTCCACCTGAGACAGAGCGTTAGCGATCTTGACTCGCTCGGCGGCGCTCCAGCCAGGATGCTTTGTGAAGGTCAGGCCCGAGATGTCGAGTACGTCTACAAAGCCCAACGATGGGCCATTCGAGTTCCCGATAGTGCCGGCACGGAGAGCGCACGTCGTCGTGACAACGACCTCGTTCATCTCCGCAACACGGGCCGCCCACCCTGCCAGATGATCAACGACACTGATCGAGTCCCACTGCGGCGAGAAGCTTTCCTTGCGCCCATCCTCGTTTCGGCGACGAACCGTGAGCTCGACTATGTCGTATTTTTTAAATTGCTGTTCGGAACCCAGGTAGCGAAACGGAATCGGATACAGACGAATCCACTCGCGCGAGGGTGAATCAAGTCGGATCCCGGCGACACAAACAGTGTCGCCGTACTTTATGGACGGTTGCGGGGACGTCTTCACCGTGATGAGAACCCGCGCTTGCTCACCAATGATCGCCATGGCGGCACCATAGCCGCGGCCCCTGACACGGCGGTTGCAGAGGGGGAGTGTCGCTCCTATGCGCCAAGATTGACCCATGCTCGATTCCGAAGTCGCGAAGCTCGTTGAGACGTTCGGGCGCGAGACGAAGGCCAAGCTCGCAGGAGTTGGCGAGTCCGAGGAAGCACTCCGCGTTCCCATCGAACACCTTGTCACGGGCGTCGGCGCGCTGATCGGCAAGAAGACCGAACTCGACGGTGAGGCCCACCTCACTGAGTTGAGCTCGCGCCCCGACTTCGCCGTGCGCGTGAAGGGTGCGGTCGTCGGCTACATCGAGGTGAAGAAGGCGGGGCTCTCGCTTGACCCATCCTCGTTCTCGGGCCACAACCGCGAGCAGTGGAACCGCCTGAAAGACCTGCCCAATCTCATCTACACGAACGGCAGCGAGTGGCGGCTCTACCGCGGAGAGCCGCAGCCCGCCCTCGTCGCCCAGCTTGGCGGCGGCCCGCTTGATGTCGCGGGGGCGGGCCTCACCCCCGACAGCAACTTCGCGTACCTCGTCTCTGACTTCTTGAACTGGTACCCGGTGCCGATCAAGACGGTGCCCAAGCTGGTGAGCACGATTGCTCCGATCACGCGGATGCTGCGCACCAAGGTCATCGAACAACTCACCCTCGAAACCGCGCGCGTGACTGCAGGTGCCCCGAAGCACGATCAACTCTTTCTGGGACTGGCGAGCGACTGGCGCAGCCTGCTGTTCCCCGACGCCAGCGACGAGGTCTTCGCCGACGGCTACGCGCAAACGGTCACCTTCGCCCTGCTGCTCGCGCGCACGGAAGAAATCGACCTCGAGTCAACGAGCCTCTACGAGGTCGGCCAGAAACTCGGAGCCGACCACTCGCTCATGGGCAAGGCTTTGCAGTTGCTCACCAACGATGTGAAGGGCGACTTCGTGCCCACGATCGACCTGCTGCGGCGCGTCATCGGGGCCGTGCAGTGGGATGCCGTGCGCAAGAACAAAGACACCTATCTGCACCTCTACGAGAACTTTCTCGCCGAGTACGACCCCGAACTGCGCAAGGCTACGGGCACCTATTTCACGCCGCACGAGGTCGTCGACCAGATGGTGCGCCTGGCCGAAGAGGCGCTCGTCACCAAGCTCGGCAAGCCCAAGGGCTTTCTCGACCCGAGCGTCACGACCATCGACCCGGCAATGGGCACGGGCACGTTCTTGCACTCGATCATCGAGCACGTCGCCGAGCGGGTTTCTGAAACCGAAGGCCCTGGCGCCGTGCCCGGCACGATCACCGAACTCGCCTCGCGCCTCATCGGCTTCGAGTTGCAGCTCGGCTCGTACACGGTCGCCGAGCTGCGCACTACCGACCTGCTGCGCAGCTACAAGGCCAAACCTCCCAAGGGCGGTATGCGGATGTTCGTGGCCGACACGCTGTCTGACCCCGCCGCAGACGTCACGGCAATCTCGTCGGGTCTCGCCGCAATTTCCGAGAGCAAGCGGCAAGCCAACCTCATCAAGTCAGACGTGCCCGTCACAGTTGTCATCGGCAACCCGCCCTATGGCGAACGTGCGGAGGGCATGGGCGGCTGGATCGAGAAGGGCTCGGCAGCAACCCGCAACGACAAGAAGAATGTGGCGAAGGCGAAGCTCGATGACTTTCGGATGCCCGGCAACGGCCTCACCGAGTACGTACTCAAGAACCTTTACATCTACTTCTGGCGGTGGGCGACCTGGAAGGTGTTCGAGTCGATTCCCGCCGACCAGGCAGGTATCGTCTGCTTCATCTCCACGGCTGGATACTTGCGCGGCCCCGGCTTCAAGGGGATGCGGTCTTACCTGCGGCGCGAAGCCGACGAGGGCTGGATCATCGACCTCACCCCCGAGGGGCAGACTCCGGATGTTCCGACCCGCATTTTCCCCGGAGTGCGCCAGCAACTTGCGATCGGCATCTTTGTGCGCACGCCCAAACACGACTCAGCGGCGCCCGCCCCGATTCACTATCGCGCGCTCTACGGCAAGCAGGCCGAGAAGTTCGCTTCGCTAGCGTCTCTTGATCTCCAACACGGCTGGGAGCTTACGCGGACGGGCGACGCCGATCCGCTCACGCCGGCGGCTGGCGCTTGGGATGACTTTCCTGCTATCGCCGAGGCGCTCTGCTGGGTTTCCCCAGGCGTGAAGGCGAATCGCACTTGGGTTTACGCGCCCAGCCGCGAGGTGTTGAAGACGCGTTGGTCCGCACTTCGCGCGGCTCGAGGGAGTGGCCGAATCTCAGAGCTCTTCAAGGTCACGCGCGATTCGCGTTTAGACCAAGCAAAGTCACCGTTGGTCGGTCCCGACACCGCTAATTCGTCGATGCCGCTCGACAAGGTGATGCCAGAGACTCCAAGTACTGTGCGCGTGGGTTATCGCTCGCTAGATCGGCAGTGGCTCATCGGCGACCACCGAGTCCTAGATCAGGCGCGCCCAGATCTCTGGGCTGCACGGTCGTCAATCCAGGTCTTTGTCAATGAACAACACTCGAAGCCGATCTCGAGCGGCCCCGGCCTCACGTTCTCATCGCTCCTTCCCGATATGGATTATTTCAAGGGGAGCGAGGGCGGGCGCACCCTCCCGCTCCTGCACCCCGACGGAACCCCGAACCTCGCGCCGGGGCTGCTGGAGGGGCTGTCGGCTGAGGCGAGCATCCAGAGCGATCATGAAGACCTGCTCGCCTACGTGGCCGGAGTTGTGGCGCATCCCGCGTTCACAGCGACGTTCGTCGATGAGCTGACGACTCCGGGAGTGCGCGTGCCGATCACCCGCGACCCCGCGCTGTGGGCCCGGGCCGTTGAGCTGGGCCGTGAGGTTATCTGGCTGCACACCTACGCGGAGCGCTACTTCGATCCCGCCGCAGGGCGCGAGGTTGGCAACGTGCGTGGCGGCTGGCCGATCGAAGCCCAACCCAAGTCGCTCGAAGCTGTCACCACCATGCCCGTGAAACTCCAGTACGACGAGATCAAGCACCACGTGTGTTTCACCGACGAGGACGGCGCGCGCAACGGGGCCTGGGGCCCAGTGCCGCGCGCCGTGTTCGACTACACAGTCGGTGGCATGAACGTTATCGGCAGCTGGTTCAAGTACCGCAAGAAGAATCCCGGCGGCAAGAAGACGAGCCCGCTCGACGACATCCATCTCCCTGAGTGGCCGCACGAATGGACTCTCGAGTTCACCGAGCTGCTGACTGTTCTGACTCGATTGGTTGCTCTCGAGCCGCTGCAGGAGACCCTGCTGGAGGACGTGCTTGCAGGAGCGCTGATCTCCATGAAGGATCTAGCCGATGCTGGTGTCAAGTGGCCAAAAACGCGGGACGACCGCAAACCGCGCCGAGTTGCGAAGACGACGGCCGCGCAGCCGGCGCTCTACGACCAGTGAAAGCGGACGACCTCACCCGCCTCTACCCCGAGGCGTACCACATGGCCGCGGACGGCAGTTGGCCGTCGATCGCGCGGCATGAGCTCCTTAGTACTGCCGCACTCGTTGAGCGGTGGGAGATCGGCGAGCCGGGCATCCGATCGTCACTTCTTATGCGACGTCGACCCGAGTCGGTAGCGATCGAGCATCCGACCCATGGGGTGGCGTTCGTGCGCGACCACAAGCCGATCAATGAGGCGGCGCTCGCGGACGCGCTGATCGACATGACGCCTGAGCAGTGGTTTGAGGTGCTCAATGAGCGGGTGTTTTTCTTTTTGCAGAAGCGGCGGCTGGAGTCGCTGCTTGGCGCCTACTTGAAGGCCCCGCAGATTGTGATCACGGTCGACACCGGGAGCTTGGTGGCCGCGCACAAGGAGCGGATCGAGCTGTGTCGCATCAACTCCGGCTTCGCCCAGCCGCACAACAAGTCGCCTCGCAACCGGCGGTCGTTCCTGCCCATTGCGGATACCCGCACCGGGATCGGGCCGTTGCGTGGAAGAGCGGCCTTGATGTCGCCGAGCTCAACGTGCTCGGCGAGGTACCGGATATTGCGGCGCAGGTCCTCCGTGTAGAGCGGAATTTTGGTTGGCAAGTCCTTGCGTGGTTGAATTCGACAATTGCCAAATAAATCGCGGGCAACTCGGCACGGTGCCTTTGTTGACGCCGCCATCAACGCCGGGCTAGCGGCGCTGCCCAGCTCGCCCCAGAACCTCCGTGGCCTCGGCTTCTAGCACCCAAAACTCCGACCGGCGCAATCGCTTGGAGCGAATAGGTCAACTCTGATGCAGAGGACGGGCACGCGTTGATGATCCAAGGACTGGGTAGTGCGAGCGGGGCGGTTCCTTTGAGAGGACAAAAAGCCGGCGGTTGGGAAACCGACAATCGCAAGGATCAAAGGGCCATAATCCTTTGCACGAAATGTTGCCAACTGTCGCTAGATGCTCGGGGGCTGTGTATCTGTCCACTCAGAACTATCTGTTGAGCGATCAGGGGGGAATCATTCTCGCTGTAGTCGGGCGCGCGTGACGTTCGCGGCAGCCCTTGCTTCACGAGCCGTTTCAGCACCTCCTTGCTGTTTCTCACCATTCCCACTGATCGACCGACATAAGCATCTGGCAATATCCAACTGGGGTGCAAGGCCTTGACGGAATCCGGGAACTGAAGCCACCAAGTCTCAATCTCCCACGCGGGAACGACAGCAATTACCTGCCCAGGAGCCGACATGAGCGGGCCCTCTTTTTCCGTAATGAGCGTTAGGTGTGCCGGCTCCACTGCGTCCGCGTCCTCGTGTAGGAGTGTTGCAATCACAGGGACGGCCGCATTCGCAGCTCTTATCGCCGCTAGCACTTTTTGATGCCGCGGTCGAGCGTTTTCAGGGCGCATGCCGCGAACCAAAGACGGGCTCGCCCGGACGACGCCGTACGCACAGTTCATGTCTGGCCGCAGACCCTTGCAAAGGTGGCGCAGGGCTTCGCGATCGGATCTATCTTCTCCGCCGATCAAAATCTGCTGTGCCGCCCTTCGAATCACTCGGGAATCCCACCGAGGACACCGCTGAACCAAAGTTCACCGAGTCCGAGTTCCCCGTTTGCGGCGCGCTCCATCTTCCTCACGGTGTCGGCGTCAATCGAAGGGATTATCGAACTCCCGTCTGGTGCCCGCTCGCAGACGATTAGCTCTGATGAAGCGAGTCGATTGACAAGCGAAGGAGAGTGCGTTGCAATGATCAACTGCGTTTTCTCACTCGCAATTCGCATAAGTTCGACGAGTCGATCCAGTACGTATGGGTGGAGGCCGTGATCGATTTCTTCGATGCAGGTGAGGCGGGGAGGGTTCGGATCGTAAAGAACTGCCAGTAGCGCGAGAGCCCGCACTGAGCCGAATGAAGCATCGGCTAAGGGTGTTTCGCCTCGAAGCGCGCCCTCCAGTAGCGAAACATACGTGCCCTCTCCGGCACCCCCAGCTGTCTTCAGAGCGATGTCAGTGAGGCCCGGAATGAACGCCTTTGCATCTTCGACCAGACGTCGGAAAGAGACCGGGTGCTCGCTTGCGAGGTATGTCATGAACGCGGCGAGATTCGAGGCGTCCTCTGCGAGCACTGAGGACTGGGGGCTTGTTGAGGGTAGTCGTGCTTTTCCGACATCGATGTCGAGCACGCGAAAACTCGCGAACAGTTCGGCGATCGCCTCGACCTCCTTACCGCCTGCCTTGTCACCCAACTTTGGAAGCGTGGCAAGGGCAAGAGAGCTTTCACTCATGTCGAGGTCGAGCTCCAAAGTGTCGTCAGAATAAACTCGCAAGTCTTGGCCTTCCAGCGTGATGCGTCGCCCTCTTCCTGCTACCCGTTTGAAGACAAACTTTTCCTTTCGTTGGACAACGAACCATTCTTCACTTTGCTTTGCGCTGGACCGTGGGCGGATTCCAGCGAAGGAGAGCTCGTAGTTGTCCGGTGCGCTCTTCGAACTGTTGGATGTCACGGCTGCCTCGATTGCAAGGCTGATGTGAGTTGGTTTTGGCTTTCCGCGAAAGGCAATTCGGTCGTAACCACCCCGAATGCGAAGCGCGCCGGAAATATCTCCCCGAACGCTATCGCCAAGAAAACGCACCACGTCGAGCAGGTTCGACTTGCCTGCACCGTTCGGCCCGACGAGGACATTGAGGGCGCCGAGTTGGAGATCAACGTCCCGGAGACTCCTAAAATTGTGCACAGTTATGCGCAGGAGGAACGGTGGCTTCTTCGCTGACATGCCTCGACACTAGCGCGCAAGGTGTTCTTCCCGTGAAGGTTCCGGGTAGCGTGGCGCAGAAGATCGCCGTGGGGGGAAGCAGCGCTCGTTCGCGAAGAACCGGTTCGTGAGTACTGGCATGCTGGTCGTGCGGGGGAGGGCTTGCGTCGTGCTGCGCTGCACGCAGGCGCTGCTGGATAAGCGAGGAAGCTGTCAGCAGGGCAGATCGTTCGATTAACCTCACGCTTGACCTCTCGCGACTTCGCGCCGGAGATCGTGATTACCGTCGATCGCGCGCCCGGCCGCCGCGCGCGATGGGCGCATAAATCTGTGCCGCATCAACTCCGGCTTCGCGCAGCCGCACAACGGGCCGCCGCGCCCCGACACTCGTCCCTATCGATTGTGGAGTACCCGGACCGAGAGCGCGTCGTCGAGAACACTCCCAGGATCGACATTGCCGAGTTCGCCGTACTCGGTGGCGTGAGAAAGGCAGCGGCTCAAGTCATTTGAGTTGAGCGTGTATTCGGCGACGAGGTCCTAGAGCGACTCGTCTGACGCGGTTAAAACGTCATCCTCCGGCCTCTTTGTCAGCCAACTCGCGAACAGCAGCAAAAGGGGTGTCAGCAATATCGCGGCCAACCCTGTCCACAGTGGCTGCAATCCAAATGGGCTGTCAGGAAGGGCGAGTACGTAGATGACGAAGGACGCCTCTGTAATGAGGAGAAGGGCGAAGAATGTCCACGAGAGCAGCACCTTGCCGGTGACGCTGTTGTCGACGGCCTTCGCGCCCACGTAGTAACTCCTGGCGATAAGGATCGCGCTGAACAGCCCGGCCGCCAACACCACTAGCGTGAGCGCTTGTTGACGCTCAGGGTCCGCAAGATCGGTAAACCCTGAGATCCAAGCAAGTCCGGCAATGTAGATGGCCAGCGCTTCCGAAGGGATCAGGGCAACGAGTGATCCGAGCGCTCCAGTCCTAGCCTCGGCAGCTGCTTTCTTTGCGGCTTTGCCGTTTGCCCTTTCATCGCTATCGGATATTGCAATCTGGAGCGAGGTAGCGGTCGCCTCTCGACTAAAGAGAAAGTCGCGGTCTGGTGAAAGATCCAAATAAAGCGGCTCCTGCGCCCGGTCCCGGACCGGTGCCGGGGTCCGACGCACCCCCGCTAGGTACCCTGCTGATGTTGCGCTCATGTCCTGCTCCCTTCCCTGCGGTCATCTTGAATCATCCTCGTACTAGATTTGAGAACCTTATCCGGGGTTTTAGCGCGCTGCAAGCGCTCAACAAAAGTCATCGAATATATGTCACTACAGAACGATCGGCCCGACTTAAGGTGTGCGCTTCACCGCCTTCTCGATGCTCGCCGTCCACTCGTTGTCGGAGGCGCAATGGTGGCTCTCAGGCATGTCTTTGTTGGTGGGCATTTTCCGGTCGAGGAAGGCCCTGCACGCGTGCGCGGTCCGGCGCGAATGCAAGATACTTCCAAGGGAACCCAAAGCATGTTCGCAGTGCTCTCCGTTTGACCAGGTTTCGGGCGGAACCGTGCAATACGCGGGAACAGACATCTCATGAATCGCCCTCGCCGCCCGTTACGCTCGGCTCATGCAGAGCAGACCGAGAAGGAAAATCCTGTCGTTCTGGCCGAACGCCGCACTCGCGGCAGCAGCCACTGCCGTGATCGGCGCGGCAGCCCTACTCGCTGCCAACGCAATCCCGACCACCACCCCCGCAACCTGCCTCGCAA
>Ga0163151_10007050_pt1 | contig 13320 bp, 15 predicted proteins | sample OliLakLV19MP5IB2_FD_145596 | JGI IMG/M metagenome (GOLD analysis project Ga0163151, IMG submission 145596) | Freshwater microbial mat bacterial communities from Lake Vanda, McMurdo Dry Valleys, Antarctica - Oligotrophic Lake LV.19.MP5.IB-2 | ecosystem: Environmental > Aquatic > Freshwater >...
GACGATGTGAATAAACTCGCACATGCTAAGAAAGCCAGCGCCGCTGAGAGTAAATATCGATTCAGTCCGTACCGGAATCCTTATTCACATCCCAACGGAATCGCAATTCTCTTCAACGGAATACGCAGTCGATCGAGTAGCCGAGCTTTTCTTCCATCTCCGCCAGCAGCCAGCCTTGTTCGAGCGCCGTTTCCGGCTCGCTGTTCATACGCAATGAACGAACCAGCAGCAGCGCTTCGGCTTCGCTCATCGTGTCCAAAACGACGGCGTCGACCGTGTCGCGCCGCAGTTGTTCCAGCGCGGCGATGCGCTGGTGGCCGTCGATCACCAGATACTGCGAGGCTTGCGGGATGACAACGATGGGCGTCTGCTGTCCGGTCTCAGCCAGCGACCCCAACAGCCGCCGGAATCGCGACGGGTGGCGGACCCGGAGATGCTCCAGGCGGCGGTCCAGTTGATGAAACTCCAAGGCTTGCGGCATGGTTTGGGGTTGCTTGGGTTTCAGTATGCGCGCCACTCGATCTGGTCTTTCGCGGCGGAGTGGGGCTGTTGCCGGCAACCCCTGTAGGATCAATGGGATAGCCGGAGGACTGGTCTTTCGCGGCGCGGAGGAGCAGTATGCCCATAACCGCAATGAAATCAACGCCTTTGCCGCCGAACTCGTCTTTCGCGATGTCCCAGGGTAGTTTTTCCAATAGGGCTGGAAGACGGAGGGGTTCGGGGTCGGAGGCGGGCTCAGGGTGCCGTTGATCGATGCGGTAGGCGGCGGCGTAACTGGGGTTTTGCCTCCGCCAGTTTGCTTGCGTCTGTTGGCGGCGCACGGTTTGGCATTCGGACTTATTGCAACTGCGCTGGCGCTCGCCCACGCGCGGATCCGGATAGAACCACCGCAGGCAGATCCGGCAGGGTCGCTTCCGGGTTAGGGGCATTCCCCTTCATCGGCTTGCCTACGGAATGGTCAACTTCTCGCGAGCATAGGCGGTCAACTTTTCGTTAGCGCCGAAGATTTGGCAACACATGAAGCAGGAACCGCCGGATGAACTCGTCGGCGGAAAGTGTCATCGTCTTCTGCTCACTGTCCTGGCGATAGTCCTTCCATCGGAAACTGACTTGCCCGCCCTCGATATCCAGCAGGCGGTTGTGGGAGATGGCCACGCGGTGCGTGTACCGTCCTACATAGTCCAATACTTGCTCCGGCCCGGCGAAGGGCGCCTTGGCGTAAACCACCCATTCGGAACTTTGCGCTTTCGCCAGATACCGGACGAAAGCCGGGCGTTCCGCGAGAGGTTGCAAAGAAGTGAAAAACTGGAGCTTGCCCGTATCAAATGCCTTTTGCAGATACTTGAGAAACAGCCGCCGGAACAGTCGCGACAGGACACGAACCGGCAGGAAGAAACCGGGCCGGCAGCCCATCCATTTTGTACCGCCGGGGGCGATTCCGCCGCCGGGCACAACGCAATGCAGGTGCGGATGGTGGAGCAGGTTCTGCCCCCAGGTGTGTAGTACTGCGAAGAAGCCGATTTCGGCGCCCAGATGTTTTGGGTCGGCAGCAATGGTGGACAACGTTTCGGCGGCGGCGCGGAAGAGGATATCGTAGACCACCTTCTTGTTTTGATAGGCAATGACGGCGATATCTTCGGGCAGCGTGAATACGACGTGGAAGTACTCACAGTCGAGCAGTTCCGATTGCCGGTTCTCGATCCATTCGGCCCGCGCCAGGGACTGGCACTTTGGGCAGTGCCTATCGCGGCAGGAGTTGAAAGCATTTCGTTGGTGGCCGCACTCATCACATTGCTCCATATGGCCGCCGAGCGCTGCTGTCCGGCACAGTTCTATTGCGGTCATGACGCGCCGCTGCCCGGTGGACAGGGGTATTGGGGATCCAATGGAACGTAATGGAGAGCTCTCCATTACGTTCATTGATCCCCAATACCCGACAGCGACGCGGCATGACTTTCCCGATAGGCTTCGCCGTAGCGGCGGAATACATCCGCCACTTCCAGCTTGGGGCGTTCCATCGCGGGCGGCTCAGAAGTACTGGGGCGTGGCGGGCTTGGACTCTGCCAAGACCGGGCGCGGCAGCAGATCGAGCGGGCTGGTGGTGGAGCACACTTTTAAGGTGGCGATGCGCAGGTATCGCGCCGTAGTCGCTAGGCTGCGATGGCCCAGCAGTAGCTGAATGGTACGGATGTCGGTGCCGGACTCCAGCAGGTGCACGGCAAATGCATGTCGAAGCAAGTGCGGGGTAATAGGCTTGGAAATGCGGCATAGACGGCGGGCTTTCTGGCAGGCTTGCTCCACAGCGTTCTTGGTGATGGGATGCCCGGCCACATCGCCGGGGAACAACCAGTCTTTCGGCCGCACGGCGCGCCAGTAGCTGCGCAGCGTCTCCAACAAAGTCGGCGAGAGCATGACGTAGCGGTCCTTTTGCTCCTTGCCTTGTTCCACTCGAATGACCATCCGCTGGCTATCAATGTCAGTCGCTTTCAGACGGACGGCCTCGGAAATCCGCAGACCGGCGGCATAGCAAGCGGTGAGGATCGCGCGGTGATTGGTAGCGTTAATCGCGCCGAGGAACTGAAGGACTTCTTCCGGACTGAGAATGACCGGAAGTTTCTGCGGCTTCTTGGGCATGGGGATGACAACTCCCAAGTCCCAATCCCGGTGAAGGCTCACTTTGTACACGAATCGAAGAGCCGCCACAGCAACGCAAACGGAACCGGGCGATAACTTGCGCTCGTTCAGCAGGTGCAGTTGGTAGGCCCGGATCTCTTCCGGTCCAAGTGTCTCCGGCGGTACGCCGAAGTGGCGCGTGAACTGAGTGACCTGTAGCAGGTAGGATGACTGTGTGTGCGGCGAAAGATTCCGCAATTGCATGTCCTCCGTCATTTTTTGACGCAGTGTGGGCATGGGAAGGCTCCTTACGAAAGGAAATGGCTGCCAGGCAGCAGCCGCATCTTTTCGCATTGAGCAGGAAAGGTGTCGGAGGAGATGGCGGGCTTCCGCGAATACTTGTGTTTCGGTGAAAAGGTCGTGCTACCGAAATACCGCGTAGCGGTTTAGTCGTGTGCTGGGCATGCTCAGCAGCTTGGAAGTGAAAGTCTTCTGGCCAACCTGATGGAGGTGAAGGCCTAGTGATATGCAAGGGCTACCGCCGCGAGGCGGGGTCTGAAAGAAGCAAGGATCAAAAGTGCGAGTCGATGGACAAAAACCGGATACAAGGCGCGAGTGCCGGACGAGCGGGCAACTTACCGCGAAGTCCATATCCATCAAAGGCGCGAAGCGTAGATGCGGCGACTGTGCACGGAAGGCGGCTGAGCTTACCCCAGGAGATCTGCTCCGTGTCGCTGCGGCGACTGAGGCTGTCGAAAGGCAGCCTGACCGCGGAGCAGAAGTCAGCAGAAGGCGTAGTGTGTGCTGAGCAGCATATTGCTCATGGGGGTTGAAGTCCCCTCGGCGCTCAAATGAGGGGCGCTGTATCCGAACGCGGGGGTAATGCCTCGCGGGCCAGAGAAGGGAGAGAGGTATGGAGAAGTCTAAACGGGCACGAAGGCGAAAGCCGGATACAGGCCAAGGCGGACCTGAAGCCGCCAACCTGCAATTCTCTGGAGGGCAGGGTGTCCACTGTGAAGTGGAATCCGAAGGGCATGAGGAGAAGTACCGGGCCGTAATCGATGGGGGCCACCCCGACGATGAACCGGTCGGCCAAAGGTGGGACAAGGTCGAGCCTGCACTATGGAGGCGAAGGCATTACTCATTCACCCACCGCACCAAGGTGTTTGCGGATGGCACGGTACGGAAGAGCAGTGTGTGACCTCAGGAAGACTGACCGGGTCTCCGGGTAGCGCCGGAGTCAGCGAACCCATAAGCGAAAGCGAAACGGCAAGCGACGCTCGATCAGTTGGCGGACGGCTGTGTAGTACCTGAAGCGAGGCGACAACCCTCGTGACCGAGAAATCGGCGGCGGAATGGGCCGGGGAAGACAGCCGGCGAAGACGGAAGGGAAGAGAAAGGACGCAAGTGAGTAAAGCGGCGCTGGTGGAACAGTTCCATGGATGAAAGACCCGTACAAGCGCGGCCGAGGAGACTGGCGGACTGGATCAACCCGACGGGAGAGAAGAAGGTCCATTCATTAATTGATAAGGTTTACAGGCAAGAGAATGTGTTGATGGCCTGGGAGAGGGTCAAGGAGAACGGCGGAAGTGGAGGTGTGGATAGACAGAGCGTGGCGGGTTTTGAAGCGCAGCAGGATCAGCAGTTGGGACGGTTGCGCGAAGAATTACGCGACGATGGCTATCAGCCTCAGCCAGTTCGACAAGTTCCGATTCCGAAGGCGGGCAAGCCGGGCGAGTATCGCATGCTGGGCATACCAACGGTGTACGACCGGGTGTGCCAACAAGCATTGCTGCAACGGCTGGAGCCGATCTTCGAGCCGGTATTCGATGATGCTAACTACGGATACCGGCGAGGGCGGTCAACCAAGGATGCTCTCGCGAAAGTGTGGAGGGAGATCGCAGGCGGAAGCGAGTGGATTGTGGATGCGGATCTGAAAGACTTTTTCGGGTCCGTGGATCATGAGAAGCTGCTCACGCTGGTAGCCCAACGCGTGGCCGATGGCCGGGTGCTGCGACTGATACGGTCGATGCTAACGGCAGGAAGTTACGGGAAAGGGCAACTGTTTCCCACCGAGCGAGGGACCCCGCAAGGCGGAGTGATTTCGCCCCTGTTGAGCAACATACTTCTGACGCCGTTCGATCAGGAGATGAGGCGCAGGGGATATCGACTTACGAGATATGCCGATGACTGGGTGATCACCTGTAAATCGGCGGCGGAGGCGCGCGCGGCGATTGAGGCCGCGAGCAAGATCCTGAAAGAGTTGGGTGTGGAACTGCATCCGCAGAAGACGCGGATCGTTCACATTACCCGTGGATTCGAGTTTCTCGGCTACAAGATCAAACGCGGCGCGAAACCGCTTCGGCTACCCGCAGCCAAGATCCGTAGCGGAGTTCGTTCGGGTGGGCTGTACGCGTATCCGAAGGAGAAATCGATCCAGCGCTTTATGGATCAGGTGCGTCAGCGAACCAAGCGACGCATCCCGCTTCGCACTCGGGAGTTGATTGAGGAGTTGAATCCGTTGTTGCGGGGATGGGGCGAGTATTACAAGAAAGCCCATGTCCGAAGGCTCTTCCATCGGCTCGACGGCTGGATCGTGCGGCGCATTCGGTCGCATCGATTCAAGCGCTGGAGGAACGGTGGCTGGCGACAGTTACCGGAAACCAAGCTATACGGCGAGTACGGATTGGTGAACCTGATTGGTTTGATTCCTTCTATCGCTTCTCGCGGGAGCGCGTCAACGTGAAAGCTGTATACGGGAAAACCGTCTGTACAGTTTGGGCGGCGGACGGAGGCCAGCGCCTAACGGCGCGCCTCCTCCGACCCGACAGGGCATGACGTCGGCAAGGCTAGTGAGGCACTCCGAATACCGAAAGGCGGAGCAATGGATAGGCCCAGCCGGAAACGATGGTCGAAGGCCCGAACGAGAAGGAGAGGCCAGTAGGCCATGAGTCTCAAGGACGACAAGCAGCAGAATATCCAGATGCAGCTGGACTTCTCGGCTGAGCTGACGGGTGAAGCCCGAGAGGCCGGCAGGGAAGAGACTGAATCGCCCAGGGCGACGAATGGACCCGACAGCCCAGCTAGCACGAATCGATTGATGGAGGAAATATGTGAGCGAGAAAACTTGGAGGCGGCATTGCAGCGGGTGAAGGCCAATAAAGGGAGTCCGGGCGTCGACGGGATGACTGTCGGCGGCATCGCGGATTACCTGAAACAGCACTGGCCAGTTATCCGGGAACGATTGCTGAACGGGACTTACGAACCGCAACCGGTGCGGAGGGTGGAAATCCCCAAGCCAGACGGAGGGGTGCGAAAACTTGGTATCCCAACGGTGCTGGATCGATTCATCCAGCAGGCGGTGATGCAGGTTCTCCAGAGGCAATGGGACCGGACGTTTTCCGATCACAGCTACGGGTTCCGGCCGGGACGGTCGGCCCATCAGGCAGTGGCCCAGGCGCAGCAGTATATCGCCGAGGGTCACGGCTGGTGCGTTGATCTCGATTTGGAGAAATTCTTTGATCGAGTCAATCACGACAAACTGATGGGACAGATCGCCAAACGGGTCGAGGACAAGCGGCTGTTGACGCTCATCCGGGCATTCTTGAATGCCGGGGTGATGGAGAACGGACTGGTCAGCCCGAGCGTGGAAGGGACTCCGCAAGGGGGTCCGCTTTCGCCTCTGCTGAGTAACCTCGTGCTTGACGAACTCGACCGGGAGTTGGAGCGCCGGGGCCATCGTTTCGTTCGATATGCGGACGACTGTAATATCTACGTTCGTAGCGAGCGGGCGGGGCAACGGGTGATGGAAAGCGTCACGCGATTCATCACGCAAAAACTCAAGCTCAAGGTGAATGAGGCGAAGAGTGCGGTGGCACGACCGCAGGAGCGGAAGTTTCTTGGGTTCAGCTTTACGGCTGGTCCGGAGGTCAAGCGCCTCATTGCGCCCAAGGCCGTGGATCGGTTTAAGCAGCGAGTCCGGGAGATTACGCGGCGGGCCAAGGGTGTCAGCATGGCGACGACGATAGAGGAACTGGCTCCGTATATGCGGGGCTGGCGCGGCTATTTCGGCTTCTGCGAAACGCCTGCGGTGCTGGTGTCCCTTACCCGCTGGGTCCGTTTGCGACTCAGGGCGGCTCTCTGGCGGCAATGGAAGACTCCACGCCGTCGCCGGGCCGCGCTGTTAGAACTCGGGGTTTCCCCGCGACTGGCCAGCAATACGGCTGGCAGCGGACTCGGCCCTTGGTATCTCGCACGGGCCAAAGCCCTCTCTGTAGGGCTTACCAATGCGCACTTCAAATCGCTCGGACTACCTTCATTATTCGAGGAATGCTAGCGTAACCGACTCGAACCGCCGTGTACGGACCCGTACGCACGGTGGTGTGGCAGGGGTCGGCGGGTGACCGCCGCCCCTATGCCGATCAAGGAACGTAATGGAGAGCTCTCCATTATGTTCCATTGATCCCCAATACCCGTGGTCAACGGCTGGTCAGCAGCGCAGGGCGCCCGTCACAACGCCGCCATTTTGCCACTTCGCCGGCCCTCCGAATTGCGGGACCCGAAAGTCCACCGGCGGGTGTTGAGCTTGACCGAGGGAGTGATGGTGCGGATCTGCCGCCTGCTTGAAACCGCGGCAGTTTTAGCCATAGAAACCGACCGGGAGAATGGTTTGCAGACAAAGGAGGAAGCGTCTCCATGCTGATTTTACCTTTTCGATGCGTTGGGCAAAAATAGCCAGTTCGAACGCGGCATTCTGGTCTTCCGCGCCAACATCGCCAGCGATGGCATTCAAACCTCTTACGATTTAATGCTGGAAGGCACCTTCCGCTGCAAGAACATGAAACTGGAATTCGCCCTCCGGCTGTCCAACAAGGCCGGCGCGAAGCAGATTCAGGTTCAGATCGGCATCGAAGGTAGCACGGAGAGCGTCATCAAGAATCTTGCCCTGCTGCTCGACATTTCGGAATACGAAGCGAGCCTGAAACTCACGCTTTCCATCGAAGTTCGGATGCGGTTCGTAGACGGAGTGCGCGTAAGGGAACTTCCGGGCAAGGCGGCAACAGCCGGCAGCTGACCTTGTACGACGACTGAGGCGGCGGATGAGCCGCCTCAACCTTTGGCTTATTAGCCATTAAATAAGCGGCTCCAGTCAAACGCCGGCCCAACGTCAAACTTGTCCGAGCGGAAGCTCTGATGTGAGATCACGCCAGAAAAACCGGTCGCGAAGCCAAGGTCGAATGCATCCAGTTTGTCCGCCGGGGGAATGGTCTTCGGGATGTTGAACCGCTCGCATAGGTGGCGCACGAGCTTGCAGGATTGTTCGAGCTGGACTTCAGGGTAAGCAGCGTGAAAGTCAAAGCGGCGAAAGCTCTTTGCTACGTACCTCGCAGTTTCCGACTTTTTGCAAAACTTCGTCCCAAAATCGTTGGGCCACCAGTTCAGTTGCTCGGGATCCGTTTTGGCCGGTTTGAGTACACCCGCGTTCACAATTTCGATTCCGATTGAACGCCTGTGATGTTTGTGCCCCGCCGCGGCGGCACCGGTGAGCCCGAGGTGGAACGCCCAACATCTCGGGTCGAACAATTCGTAAATAGTGCCATCGAGATCCACAACATAGGCCGTTGCAACTTGGTTTGCCGCCTGGACCCACGTATCGAACGCACTCCTGGCCGAGCCTCCGGCCGTGTAATGAAGCACAATCAGGTCCTTCTCCTGCTCTTCATTCTTGAACAGCGTTAACGGCAGTCTGAACTTGGTCTGATTCACTTTCAGGTCGCCCGGAATCGGCGTAGCTTCGCCGCGTTGATTCGATACCTCGGGGTGGTCCATGGCATCGGTGGTCGAAGCCGGAATTTTCAGCACCTGCCCGACTTTGATTTTGTTTGGGTCGGTGATGCCGTTGGTGTCGATCAAGACTCCTAACGGAACACCGAATTTTTTCGCAATTCCGCCGAGTGTAGCGCCGGCGGGAACAGTGAAATTTACAGTAGGCATTAGCTCTCTCCTAGTCGGTGTACGGCGCATCGCACCCTTGTACGATTACGGGCTGATCAAAGCAGATTCGGGCCGGTTTCTTTTGCTTTCCGAAACAGACGTCCCAAGATTTTCTCTACAACTGTCAAGCTTTACGCTGTCGTGCCGGATCCGTCAAGTGGCTGGCGAAGATTTCGGCTGAAATGCGGCTGGCGCGACATCCGTTGCCGGTCTTCCAAGGGATTCTCGACGACGACGGCGCACATCCGGAAAATATTGGGGTGCGCGACATAGCAGTGGAGATCAAGCCGCCCGCCGTGCCGTGCCAGTAATCCTCGAAGGCGCCGTTAAGGTGGGAGCAGCGGAGCGCGAGGATGGTGTTGGAACCTATCACCGTCCAGAACATGGCGGACTGTTTGAGGCGATGACCGAGGACGGTCTTACTTCGCCTCATTCACCTGCACTATGCTACCCCAACCGTAGCTGGCCCAGTGCGCGATCTAGCTCCGTGCATTCGTGGTCGAATCGGTGCTGCGTCTCCACCACCGCGAGCGCGAGATACATGGTGAACTCATCGAGCGAAAAAGGCACCCCAAATAACATAGACTTCCGGCCCTCGAAGTCAGGCCTTTCGTCGGAGAGTTCTGTTATAAACTAGCCCACTACGAGTCTGGAATTGCAATTTAGGAGGAACCCCATGGCGGTTTCATTGACAAATGCCTTGCGTGCGGAATACAAGAGGCTCTTCGAAACTTGCGAGATACGGCCCGGCCGCCGGGGCGCCGTCGGCACAATTACCGATAATATTCTTTCGAATAAGGATCGATATGTCGGCGCGGGAAGGCCTCTCGGCATTCCCTGGTACTTCATCGGATTCGTTCACAGTTTGGAGTCGAGTCTGAGTTTCAAAAGGCATCTCCACAATGGAGACCCGCTGACGGCACGGACCGTGCAAGTACCGGCAGGCCGTCCGGCCGCCGGAGCGCCTCCCTTCACCTGGGAAGTAAGTGCCGCCGATTCGCTCGCGTTCCAGCGCCTCGATCGGGTAACGGATTGGAGCCTCGCGGGTACGCTCTTTCAATTGGAGAAGTACAACGGATTTGGGTATCGATCACAAACTCCGGTCATCCCGTCTCCCTATCTTTGGAGCTTTTCGAATCACTATACGAAAGGAAAGTTTGTAGCGGACGGAAGGTTTGATGCGAATGCCGTTTCCCAACAATGCGGCGCGGTGACCCTTCTGCGAAGAATGGCGGAAAGGCAGATCGTTGCCTTCGATGCGGAAGGCAATCCCGTGGCCGGCTCCGCACCGGCACCGGTCGCGGGTGTGGAACCTTTCGTCACCTTTTCAGAGACCATTGAGTCCGACGCGGCGCGAAAGCTCCAGCGCCAATTGAATACCTTTCCGGGGATCTTCCTGCAGGTAGATGGCGTTCCGGGATCAAAGACTTCGGATGCGCTTAAACGGGCAACGGGTCACTTCTTGAAGGGGGATCCAAGATTGTAGGCGGGCGTCCCAGAGTAAACGGATGGCACGCGACATCGAATTGCCGACTATCGAAGGACAAAGTGACACGTACCTCGAAGGAACGAACTGTGACCCGCCCTCCTTCAATACCCCTTCAACAACTCCACGACCTTCACCCCGAGCGCTTAGTCGAAGTTTTGGTGGTAGTCATGAATCTGACGTAGACGATCCGTTCTTCCAGCCTTGGCTTTTTTCATTTCAAGCCCGACGAGGAGTGCGTCAAGAAGTCGGGGGTCAGGCGGCAGGGTGAATTTGCTCTTCCCCAAAGTCCATGCAGTTTCAAAGGTTTAGTTGACAAGCTGGACAAAGCCAAGGATTGCTGGTATAAATCCTTGGATGGAATTGGCGGAATTCACAAACGAAGCGCTGATGGAAATCCGGGTCCGCCCCGTCGAACGACGCGAGGAAGGGCGCTATCAAGCGCAAATGGCGCGGCACCACTATCTCGGCGCTTTGGCAAAGATTGGCGAGACGGTGTGGTATGTCGCCATTTGGCGCGAGCAGTGGGTGGCCCAACTGAGCCTATCGGCGGCGGCGCTGAAATGTGGCGTTCGCGATCGTTGGATCGGCTGGGACTTTCGCTCGCAGTATGGCCGGCTGAACCTGATCGCCAACAACAGCCGGTTCTTGATCCTGCCCGGCTGGCGCCGGCCCAATATCGGTTCCCGGGTGTTGTCGCTGACCGAGCGGCGGGTGGGGGCCGACTGGCGGGCACGGTTCGGTCATCCGTTATTTTTGCTGGAGACTTTTGTTGACCCCCAGCGCTTCCATGGCGGCGTGTATCGCGCGGCCAACTGGATGGAACTAGGACTGACCCAAGGATATCGACGCATCCAGAAAGGTTACAGCGCCGAAGCCGATGGCCCCAAGCGGGTCTTTGTGCGCCCCTTGCGCCGCGATGCGCGCGCGCAACTGACCCACCCCGACCGGGATCGTCTACAACTCCCAGGAGCCCCGAAGATCATGCTTACTGCCGAACAGATGCGCCAACTGCCGCAATGTTTCAAGACCATTCCCGATCCGCGCCGCAGCCAGGGGCGGCGCCATCGGCTACCGGTGGTGCTGGGCATCGCGTCCGGAGCTATCCTGTGCGGCATGCGCGGCTACAAAGCCATCTCCGATTGGGCCGATGCTTTGGGGCAGCAAGCCCGCGAACGTTTTGACTGCCGGCGGGAGAACGGACGCTATGTCGTGCCGAGCGAATTTGTGATTCGCGACTGCCTGGTACGGATTGCGCCGGGGGCGCTGGATCGGGCGCTCAGCGAGTGGAATCAGGCTTGGGGCGCCAAAGAAGAAGCGTTGGCGATGGATGGCAAAACGATGAAGAACGCCATCGACGACGAAGGGCGCCAGACCCACATCATGAGCGTGATCGGCCATGAATCGAAACACTGCTACGCCCAAAAAAAGTAGGTGCATTGCCTGTCGCCGGCAGCGATGAGTACAAGCGCACGAACGAAATCGGCATGGTGATTCCGTTGCTTGAATCCTGCGACATCGCCGGCAAGGACATCACCGGCGACGCCCTGCTGACCCAACACAAAATAGCCGCCTACGTAGTGGCGCGGAAAGCGCACTATTATTTCACGGTCAAGGGCAACCAACCGACGTTGGAAAGCGATATCGCCTTGCTGTTCGAGACGCGCGGCGCTCCCGATTTTGTCGAGGTCACGCCGCCGGATCATGGCCGCATCGAAACACGGAGCATTTGGTGCAGCACGGCGATCAATGGCTACCTCGACTTCCTGCATGTTGGGCAGGTCTTCCGGATCGAGCGCGAATCGATCGACAAAAAGACCGGCACGCACCGCCGTGAGATCGCACTGGAGATCACGAGCCGCACGCCGCAAGAAGCTTCGCCGAAACGCGTACTGGCCGTCAACCGCGGGCATTGGAGCATCGAAAGCGTTCATTACATCATCGACTGGAACTACGATGAGGATCGCAGCCGAATCCGCAAAGGCTCCGGCCCCGAAAATATCACCCGCTTGCGCCGCTTTGCGGTGGGTATCCTCAAGTCGTTTCAGAAACCCGGACGATCCATCGCCGAAATGATGCGCAAACTCGCGTTCAACAACCATCTCGTCTTCGACTACCTGCGGATGACTGAAAATTCAGCCGCCCGCGGATTCGCCTGTTGAAGAACAAATTTGCCGTGGGTCAGGCGGCCTGAACTCGGAAGCGCGGGTACCATCGGCGGAACATCTCTTCCAGTTCATTGTTGAGGACCTTCGTCCGCGTCTGTAGCATGAGGTGCGCACCACGTAGGGTCCACTGCAGCTGTTGTTTCTTTACGAACCGTCTGCCGGCTACCGGGTTGATCGTCGATTCCACGAACGCCGTGCCGATCGTTTCCCCTTGCCGGCGGCGGTCGCCGAAGTTTGGAATGAACTCACGATTATTGCGAATGTACGTCTCGAATTCGGTGAGGCCGACGGCAACTTTCTGCGCGGCGGCTGATTGCGCCTGGTATAGGCTCAGGTCCAACAACAGGTTGACCGACCGTTCAAGTGCTTCCCCGGTGTTCCCATGCCAGAGCGGGTGCTTCACGCTTTCCAACTACTTCGACACCGCGACGCCAATCTGTGGCCGCTCTGCTTGGAGCGCTTTCGTCGTCTGTTGTTGCAGGACCGTCAGCCGCATCGTGCAAGGTGTCGCGGACGTAGAGGAACTTCTCCTGCCGGCGCAGCTTTAATTCGTACGGGGCTTTTGATCGCGTCTTCCGGCGGAAGCTGTTGAACTCCCGACCGCGGACTCGAATGATGTAGCCAGATCCCCACTCCAGGCCAGAATGGCGCGGAAGATATCGTGGATTTCAGCGAGGTCCATCCGGCCGGACACCGAGACCACACGGATGACCATTGGACTTGCTTGGCGTAGAACTGCTCGCAGAATCAAGCGCTTGAAGGATGCTGTGTCTTTCATCGCTCCAGGTTACAAGGACCGCTTGACCCCCGGCTTCCCGACGCACTCCGAAACTAGTGCCTAGCGGGACTTTACAAGTTATCCGCAAAGTTTTGGCTAAGCCTAGTCAATAGAATGACTTACAGGGAGCGGCTGGTATGACCTAATGGGCGGCTGGGGAGAAACGCTGCAGGTCGAGGAGCGAGAATAGGCGTTCCTGGAGTGCGTTCATTCGGGTGAGACAGGTGGCGGTGGGAGCCTTCCGTTGGCCTTGACGGCGAGGGTAGACAATCAGGGTTTCC
>Ga0163151_10007053_pt1 | contig 13316 bp, 18 predicted proteins | sample OliLakLV19MP5IB2_FD_145596 | JGI IMG/M metagenome (GOLD analysis project Ga0163151, IMG submission 145596) | Freshwater microbial mat bacterial communities from Lake Vanda, McMurdo Dry Valleys, Antarctica - Oligotrophic Lake LV.19.MP5.IB-2 | ecosystem: Environmental > Aquatic > Freshwater >...
TCTGAGAGCAGCTCTGACGGCAGCTCTGACGGCAGCTCCGCGAGCAGCTCCGAGAACTCGCGCTCTTCCCCGTCCGACCTCCCCCCCGTGATCACATCGTGCATCCACCGGTACGGAACGAGCAGGCTCGTCGCTCGCCGACGCCCGGTGCAGGCGAGCCGAAGCGAGAACCGCGTCGCAACGGTCCTAGCGCCACTCGAATCGACGCCGATCCGGTGTCCCGCGGCATCGACGGGGCCGTCAAGCCGAGATAGCGCCTGAGAGGGCCGGGCGATTGCGGCGAGGGCCGGGCGATTGCGGCGAAGGGCGAAAGCTCGAGCGGCCACGAACAGAGTCCCGTGACCAGAGTGACCGACTGACGGCAGCTGTTCGGCATCGATTCGTGCCAGCGGTCGCCGTCGCTACAGCAGTGCGGTTGTAAACGTCGTCGAGCGCGACCTCGCTCCCATCCGGTCGCATGGCTCGCGCCATCTCGTCGGAGTTTCAGGACTCGAGCGCCTCATCCGACTCATTGGTGTCGCTGCTGGGTTTCGCGCGTGTGTCGAGCAAGAACTTGCTCGCATCAACGCGTGCACCCGTTTCTTGGCGGGTGCACCCGTTTCTTGGCGGGTGCGCCCGCGTCTTGGCGCATGCGCCCGCCTACGATGATGGCGCGGCGCCGGACCCCTGATGCATGGGAACAATGAGCTCGTTGTCAAGGGCCACAGCTAAGTTTGACCCCCGAAGAGGGGCGTGGCACGGTGGTATGACATACGACACCGAAGGAGCAACAATGGCCCAACTGGTCGAAACAGTAGATGTTGAAGTGCCTGTCAGCGAGGCGTACCGCGGCTGGCAGCAATTCGAATCGTTCGGCGATTTCCTCAGCTTCGTCGACTCGGTCACCAAGATCGACGCAACCCACCATCACTGGGTCGTCACCATCGCCGGGGCAACCCGCGAGTTTGACACCCAGATCGCAGAGGACATCGAAGACAACCGCATCGCTTGGACGAGCGTAGGCGGCGATGTTGACCACGGCGGCGTTGTCACCTTCCACCGGCTGAGCGACGACCAGTCCAGGGTCGCGGTTCAGATCGACTGGGAACCCGAAGGGCTGCTCGAGAATCTCGGTGCAGGTCTCAGCGTCCCGGACCACGCGGTCTCATCTGCGCTCAATGACTTCAAGCGCCACGTGGAGTCCGGTACACAACTTCCCGATGCGGACATTCAGATCTGAGTCGGAGGGCGCCGATCGGGCGTAGAAGAAGCAGGAGGCGGCGCCGCACAACGGCACCGCCTCCTGCTTCTTGTGCTTCTCGTGCTTCTCCTGCTTCTTGTACTTCTCCTGCTTCTCGTACTTCTCGTGCTCGGGCCTTACTTGGGATCGCTACTTGAGCGCATCCCGTGCAGCGTCCTTCACGTTCTCGCCAGCTTGGCGAAGGTTGGCGCCAGCCTGGTCTAGCTTGCCCTCATTTTCGAGACGGTCGTTGTCGGTCACCTTCCCGACAGCTTCCTTGGCGCGGCCGGCCGCCTCATCGGCAGCATTCTTGAACTTGTCGTCGACACCCATGCTGTTCTCCTTTTGTTGTCGTGCTTGATTCGATCAGGGTGTCACGTATGTTCTGTATCGTCTCGGGGCTTGACAGATCGCTTGAGCGATTGGCGCTCAGCAACGAGTGAAGCTGCTCTGTGTGGGGTCACCGCCGCTGCACAGTTCGCATCGTTTGTCAACGGGTCGGAGGTTCGAGCCATTCGAGTATTGGATTGCAGAACACAACAAGGAGCCCCATATGACACTGCAGCTGACCATGCCGAGCGACGACCTCACGAAGCGCGAGTTACGATTCGTGACCGAATCCCTCGACATCTCGCTGAGCGATGACCATACCTACCGCCTCGACGGCGCGACCGGCACCATTGGATTCGCTCGCAAGCAGGGGAATAGCTTCATCGCACTCATGGGCTCGTCCTCAGACGACGCCGTCCCCGTCGGCGAGTCTCTCTCCTTCGACACCTGCGTGAGCATGGTGGTATTCGCCTACCGTGGGTAGCCAGTCAACGTTGGCTCCCTGTGATGAGTCAAGAGATCGTCGATAGTTGGGAAGAGTCCGGGCCCTTGGCCGGGCTCTTGTTTTTTGCGCACTGGGTGCGTGCGGGCTCGGTCAACGAGTGCGGAGGGCGATTTCCCTGACCGGCCGACGATGTTCTGCCGCACCCCGTAGTGGGCGCGCAGTGGGGAAGTCCCACTGCCAAGTCCCGCGCGGTTGGTGCGCCTCAACGCGGCGGTGGGATTACGTGGGTCGCTTTCTCGGTTGAGTGGCGACCATGCCGGCGTTGGCAGTGACGCGCCGGACGGTTGAGACCGCGGGTGGACTGATACCATCCCGGTCGAGGTGCCGGGCGATGGTGAGCCCCGGATGGATAGCGGTCAGAGCGATCGCACGGGCCTTCGCCATGCCCCGTCATGAAGGGCCGGGCACGAGCAACGATCTCGCCGCTCCACCAGAACCAGCGTTTTGAACTCAGGCCTCAGCGTCGGCTGCCGCAAGGGCTTCTCGCCATTCAGCGAGCACCTCTGGGGCGTTCAGCTCGCCGAATGGGCTGGACTCCGCGATAGTCACGAGCTCACTGGACGGGCCGATGAGTAGAGTTGCGCTGCCGGTTCCGCCGTCGTTCAGGCGCACGGGGAGGGTGACTTGGGCCGAGCCGCCCGAATCAGCCAGCACTTGGGCGTACTCGATCAAACCTCGAGCGAGTTCGTCGCCGGTGAGCAGGCTAGCTCCAGAGTAATGAATGCGCTGCACGCGATCGCCCCAATCCGGTTGATGTTTGCGCCTCAACTCTAGGCACACGCTGGATCAATTCGGGTGGGGCTTGCGCTACGTCGATAACCCTGCAAGCATTACCGGGCGTCCCCTAGCCCCGCGGATCCAAGAATCGTGAAGGGTTCAGCGTGAAGTTTCCGCGAAGCACCGTGCAAGCCGCTCTCGAGCAAGATCAATTCCGGCTGGTGTACCAGCCGATCGTGATGCTCAATTCTCGCGACGTCGTTGGGTTCGAGGCTCTCGCGCGGTGGGCGCATCCGACTCGTGGCGAGGTATCCCCAAGCGACTTCATTCCCGCGTTCGAGCGCAACGGGGCCATCGCGGCTTTTGGGGAATGGGTGGTGCGTCGCGCGATGACCGAAGCCGCAGTGTGGCATCGTCGGGCGCGCGAGCTCAATCAGGCGATGTATCTCAGCGTCAACGTCTCAGGGTACGAACTCCAGCAGTTCGCCTATAGCGAGGCCGTGGTCACCATATGCGTCGACTGTGAGCACCGTTGCCAAGACCTCAGAGTCGAAGTCATTGAGAGCTTCTTAGACCTCGACCGCCAAGAGGTTCGCGCGAACCTTGAAACCTTCAGACGCGAGGAGGTTTTTGTGATGGTGGATGACTATGGCACGGGTGCCTCGGACGTACACCGCCTCATCGAGCTCGCCGCCGACGCCCTCAAGCTCGACATCAGCATGATCGCTGACATCGAGACAAGCCCGGACCGCCGCCGCTATCTCGAGAAGCTCTCCACCATTGCCAGGCGCGCCGGTCTCGAGGTCGTCGTTGAGGGCATTGAGCGGGAATCACAGCTCGCGATTTTGCTTGCACTCGGCTACCAGCTTGGGCAAGGGTTTCTCTTTTCACCGGCAGTGCCCGCGGCGGAAGTCGGAACCCTATCACACCACTAAGGCGCACAGTCAACCCCTACTGCTAGGGACGCGGATTTTTGGGATGATAGAGGGCGGTGCGTTCCATCTCGCCACCCGCGTTCATGGAAGAGGGAGCATGCCACCATCAGCCATGGATCATTCTGCGCTCCAGGTCGCAGTGCTCCGACTGATCGGCGGCGGCCTGGCGGTCGGTTTCGGAGCGGCGAGCGTAGCGGCCGCCTTCGAACCCGACTGGGTCAGGGGCGTAGCAGCGATAGCGGCCGTGTCATGCGCGCTCTTCAGCGCGGCACTGAGTTGGCTGAGAGCACGCTCGGAACTCTTCGTACGAGTGGGCTTGGTTATCTTCATGAGCGTGGTGCTCACTATTGCATTGACGATCCAGCCGGCACCGTATGGAACAATCTCTGCGTTCGTGTTCCTCGGTATCGCAGTTGGTATCGCCTCCTACGAGCGGATCGTCGCCGGTGCACTGCTCGCTTCGCTCGCAGTGTTGTCAGGAATAATCGCGATCACCTTGCGATCTTCGCTGCCTGCCACGGCTGGCGCGGTGTTTGCGGCGGTCGCCATCGTCAGCCTGTATGCGGTATTCGGTTTCCGTCGGGCCGCCGCCATCACTACTGCCGCCGCGATCGCTGACTCGGCGAAGGATCCGCTCACTGGAATGATCAATCGGCGCGGGATGCTGCAGGGGGTCGCCGAATTGAGCGTGATCGCCGAACAGTTGCAGCAGCGCGTCGGCTGCTTGATGCTCGATCTGGATCGCTTCAAGGCGATCAACGACACTCATGGCCACGAGGCCGGGGACCGGGTGCTCGTTGCCACAGCGCAACGAGCGGCAGAAGTGGCCAGGCGCTCCGATCTGTTCGTCCGCCTCGGCGGCGAAGAGTTTGCGCTGTTCACGATTGTGGTCGGAACTGAAGATCTCGCGGTGATCGCCGACCGGCTGCGAGAAGCAATCGAGCAACTCGATGTGAGCCCCCCGGTCACCGCGAGTGTCGGAGGTGCGCTCCAGCGAGAGGGCGTTCAGTTCGATCTCGACGACTTGCTACGGGATGCCGATCGCCAGTTGTATCTCGCCAAAGAAGCTGGCAGAAACGCCGTGCGAATCGAGAGCGCGTAGCCGCAGGGACGCTCGCGGTCAGCTCACGATGACGGATCGGCCGCTTGAGGCTCCGGGAGGACGACGAGTCCAGCAGTGCTCGCAGCAATCCCAGAAAGCGATTCGATCCATGCCCGGTTTAGCGCCGGCTCCCGTCCACCGTAAAACCGGAATTGCAGCGGGATTGAGGCATCCATCCAGAGCGACATCCGGCCGCTCCCGTTCGAGGTCGGAAAATCCCACGTGAACGTGAAGCTTTCACGTCGGCGAAGCTTTGTGACAATCACCACGCGCAAGTGCGCGAGCAGCCGGTCTTCGAACTCGAACTCGGCGTCCTGCGAGCCGTATATCAGCTTGCCCACAATGAACCCCTCGTTGAACAACGATGTTGCCGCACAGCCATCTCGTGTGACGAGTGTAGTACAGCGACACACTCGGACGAGTTGCGGGTCCAACCACTACCACGCCAGGGATGCACATTCAAGGGGCCGGAGCGGCTTTCGCAAGCTGTGGTTGAGTTTGAGTCGTCCCCAATACGGGGGCCAGATACAACGGACTGGAGATCGTCATGGGAATCATTGCCTGGATAGTACTTGGGCTCATTGCGGGAGCGATCGCCAAGGCGATCCTGCCAGGAAACCAAGGGGGTGGCTGGGTCGTCACTCTTATTCTTGGTGTGGTCGGTGCACTGCTCGGCGGGTTCATCGGCAGCACGCTGTTTGGAATTGGCCTGGAGGGGTTCTTCTCCATCGAGACATGGCTGCTCGCCATTGGCGGGGCAATCCTCGTGCTCTTGATTTATGGGCTCGTCACGCGAGGCTCTCGCCGCGGGTAACGGCAATCTGCGTCATTGGGGGCGGTCGCGAGACCGCCCCTAATGACGTTTCACGACCTCTCGCGTTCAGACGAGTCCTTCGCGTTGGGCTACCGATTGCGCTGCTGCAACACTGAACACCTCAAGGCGCATGTCTGCGTCGACGTACTCCGATACCGACACGAGAGTTCTAGAGGCCCGAATCAGTTCGTGCACCCTGTTCCCGTCGAGCGGGTGATGTGCAACCGGATGCCGCCAGTGGCATGCGACGAGCACTCCGGCAGGGCTCAGGCTGTCGACGGCCACACCAAGCAGGGCCGCAAGGTCGCTCTCGTCGAAGTAATAGGCGATCTCTGACATGACGATGAGGTCAAATGTGCCAGCCGGCCATTCGACGGGGACGCTCATGACAGCAACCTCCACGTGTCTCACTGAAGCGAGGCGGATGCGAGCGGTCGCCACAGCTGCCGCCGCGGCGTCGACTGCCAATAGGCTGCCGCAGCGATCGGCAAGCTCGGCGGTCAGGTTGCCGATCGAGCATCCGATCTCGAAAGCGCGCTCGTATCGAGGATGCGGCAGGGCTGCAACCGTGAGCGACCGCTTGCGCCGCTCGTACCACCGTGTCGTGAAGCTCCACGGGTCGTCGTTGGCTGCGTACAGTTCGTTGAAGTACTCGGTTCTGATTGTCATCGCGCTGTGTCCACGAAGGTCTCCCAGCTGCGCGTGAAGTGTGCCAGCATGCCGCTGTGGATGATTGGTGCCTCGCCGTCGACTCCGGAGGTCTGCGAGGCGTATGCGGCTAAAGCATCTCCCTTGGCTTGACGTGTCGCTGGGTCGAGCGGCAGGCGCACGAAACGGTCCCACGGCACCGTGTCATCGTTTGGCTTCGCCCAATGCCAAAGCCAGATTGGATACTCAAGTAATCGTGCTCCGGTTTCTACCGCAGCCGACGATGAGGCCTCGCATGCGGCCGAGTGGTCGCCGTGACCATCGCCACGCCACGGGGCAATGATTAACTCGGCCCCAATTGCGGCACCCGTAATGGCCGTTCGAAGCTCAGCGGCGCACATGCCAAGGTCGGCATCCGGGAGTGCGAGGTCAACGATGCGGGCACGAGGAGCGAGACGCTCGACTGCGATTTGGAATTCGGCAAGCCGCTGCGCAGATATATCGCGTTTGAACGCGCGCTCGCCGCGAGTGGCGAGGATGACAGTTATCACTGCGCCTACAGCATGCAGTCGGGCGATGAGCCCACCCGCCCCCAGTGTCTCGTCATCGGGGTGGGCAGCGATAACCACAACGCTCGGCACCGCGCCAACCGTGAGATGCGGTACGGATTGCCAACGCGGACTGGCCAGCCAGTCCGATTCGGCAGTGCCGGCATCTTCATGGTCGAAGCTCACCACGGCGGTGCGTCCATGTCGAGAACCGCCTTCCCGAGTCGAGCGAGGTCCCGCTCGGCGTGGTCCTGCCGGATGTAGAGCGCGAGGTCGGCTATGCGTCGCGAGTGGTCCTCGTCGGTGGCGAGAGGGCCAGGGCCGAGCGCATGACCGAGTGCTTGGCTCACTCGCTCGGCTGATCGGCTGACGGCGCTTCGTACGCGCTGGGCAACGACCGCGGGCGCTGTCGATCCACCGTCCACCTCGACGCTTGCCGCAAACAACAGGGTTCTCGCCTGGTGAAGCTCGAGGTCGACATCGCCGAGCAGCATGAGGCCAATCTGATCGGGTTCACGGGCTGCCAGCGCACTGCGCAGTCGTCTGCCAAGCGCGACACTCGCGCCGTACCAGACCGCTGCAACCCCGATCCCGCCCCACGGAAACCCCGGTCGCTCCAGATACCACTCGTCTGCCCCGACCGGGATTGCGTCGACGTCGCTGAGCGAGATCGGGCCGCTCTCGACCGCGGCCAAGCCCCTCGCCGACCAACCACCCGAAGCTATCGACACGCCGGGATCTCGAAGGCGAACCGCGAACAGGCGACGATGTTCCGCCGAGGTGCGCGCGGTGACGAGCGCGAAGTCAAGGTGCGCGGCGAGCGAGCACCACGGCTTCTGACCGCTGACGGTCCAGCGGCCGCCCTGCGCTAGCGCCGTCATGGTCATTCCCGGTCCTTCGGCCGCAAACACCCCCCAAGTTGACTGTTCGGCACCCAAAATTGGCGCGTCGGCCGCCGCGATAATACTCAGCGCATCGAGGTGTGGCTCAACCACGCGCGCAACCGTCAGATCGACGCTCCCGATCGTCGCAAGCAACTCCCACAGCCGCGCCGTCGCGCCCGAGCCAGGGTGTGGCGTGGTGGGGCCAAGAGTCACCGCCAGTTTGAGCGCCTCAGCGATGCTTCCGATAGCGTTTCTTGCGAGCTGCGCGATCGCGTCGAGTTCACTGTCGTCTTGGCTGGTCAGTTCATGACCGCGGCTTGGGGCAAGTCGGACGATGGTCACGCGCGATCCGCGTACTGAACGCTCACTAAGTCGCGCACGTATCCCGCGTATCCCCCTGGCGTTCGACCAGTTTTTCGAGCTGAAGTGCGAACCGGGATCGCGCCGGTCGCCTGAACTCTTGCGTCGCTCGCACGCAACCGCGAGACGAGATCGACGTCCTCGTGCTCTGTCAGTGAAGTGAATCCGCCGAGCTGAAGATAGGTGGATGCCCGCACCCCGAGATTTGTGCCGTGCACTGTACCCACGCTCGGTCCAGTGGGGTGTACTGCATGCCACGCTCGAACCTCGCGGTCGGTGAGCTCAACCAGATTCGGTTGGACCGAGCCAAGTATTGCGTCAACGCCAGAGGCAGCGATCGTGAGCTGCGTGGTTAACCAGTTGACCGGCACGCGAGAATCCGCATCGGTGTTGGCGATCCAGACACTGGAAACGTCGGCCTCCACCACGGAAAGGCCAAGCAGTACGCCGAGCGCTCGCGACGCCCCGACATTCGCGTACTCCGCTGACACGGCGGTAACTTCTGGGTCTGCCGCCACCACATCCGCTGTCTGGTCCGTGCAGGAGTCGAGAACAACAATGCTGTGGAGCCGAACGTCGGGCGCATGAACCCGCACATCAAGGGCCGCCAAGGCGAGCGCATCGAGGCACTGTTGCACGAGCGCACCCTCGTTGCGTGCGGGGATGACGACAACGACCTCGCTGATGGACGCCTGCTGCAGCACTACGAAATCGTTCCCGCCGGACTGCGATTCTCGGCCGAGACCATCCAAGCGAACTGCTCGAGGCGCTCGATGATCTTATGCAAAAGATCGGCACTGGTCGGGTCCTCGTCGTCGACGTCGTCGTGAACGGCGCGACAACTCTGCACGACAGCTTCGAGGCGAGCGGTTACGAGGTCGACCGTCTGTGCCGTGTCGATTTCGCCGGACGGATAAGCGGGGAGTGTTGTCGTGTCTGCGATGGTGTCGCTTCGACCATCCGGCACGCCATGCAGTGCGCGCATCCGTTCGGCGACATCGTCGCTGAACCCTCTGGCGTCCTCGATGATGTCGTCGAGCACGCGATGGGTGTCACGGAAGTTCTTCCCGACGACGTTCCAGTGCGCTTGTTTGCCCTGAATCTGCAACTCGAGCAGGTCGATGAGCACAATCTGCATCTTGTCGAGCAGTGCCTTGGATGCGACAAAGCCTTCCTCAGCGTTTTGCCGCTTCGTTTGTCGTGACCCGGCTCGCTTCGGCTTGGCTGCAGTGTCAGTCGTCATCATTGATGCCTTTCGCCGTGGTGTTTCCAACTTAGGCAGGCGCGACGAATCAGTGTTTGGGGGTTGACAAAAGTCACGCCGTGGAAAGCTTCTCGTCCGCCGACGCAAGAGCGGGTTTGGGCGTGCGAAAACTCCCCGATTGGGCGCGCTGGCGCGTGCCAGCGAAGCTCAGATTCGGCCTCAGCGCACGGCCAGCATGACATCGGTCACGGCGTCGAGCAGCATGTCGACCTGCGTCTCGTTGTAGCCGCCGCGCCTCGAGCGAAACACCACCGTTCGCACTTTATCGACGCTGAGCGCTTGACCACTCTGGAAGTAGCCGACGAGCTTGGCACTAAAGGCGTCGACATCGCGACGCTCATAGCCGAGCGTGAGGGCGCCGACGCGCTTGAACCGCCTACCTTCTGGCCGCGCGAGTCTGTCGAGAATCTCCTGCGCAGAGCTGCGGGCCTTGGCATACCAAGCTGCATCGCCGACCTGCTGAAAGGCGCGATCGCGCTCTCGCGCGGCAAAGGCGTCTTCGAGTCGTTCCAGTGCGGCATCCACATGGCTCGTCGAGTAGCCGCCCCTGCGCATGGCGAATGCGGTCGTGCGAATGCTGTCAGCAGTGACCACTCCGAGCGAGCCGAGGTCGGCGGTGTACGCGCGTCTGGCCTCCTCGAGAAAGTCTTCGACCTGGTCAACGTTGTAGCCGGGCTTCGACTTGCGGCTGCGCGGGAAGGTGTTACTCACTCCCCTATCTTGCCCTACCCGTCATTGTGGAGACGGCGACCGCCCCCAAGCGGGGCTCAGGCGAAGATCAGGAAGAGCACATACGCCGCCGCCGCCGATGGAAGTGTCGAGTCGATGCGATCGAGAACACCGCCGTGGCCCGGCAGGAACGAACTGATGTCCTTGATTCCGAGGTCGCGCTTGACGAGCGATTCCGCAAGGTCGCCCCCTGTCGCGGTGACCACCATCGTCGCGCCGAGGATGATTCCAACCCACCACGGTTGGCCGATCATGAAGAGCGCGAGCAGCACTCCAGCGATCACCGCCGCAAGCACCGAACCGGCGAAGCCTTCCCAGGTCTTCTTCGGGCTGATGACCGGAGCCATCTTGTGTTTGCCAAAGGCCAAGCCGCTCGCGTAGGCGCCCGTGTCGATCGACACGACCACGATCAGGAATGCGAGCGTCCACCATTCGCCGCCATCCCGCGCAGTCAGCAGCACGGTGAAACTCGCCAAGAAGCCGACATAGGCCATCGTGAAGACGCCAGCCCCGAGGTCCTTCACCAACTCCCGGAACGGTACCCTCGCGCTCGGACGCATGACCTCGGCGATGCGCCAGAGGCTCACGAGCGCAATACCCGCAAGCGTGGCGAACCAGTGACCTGCATCGAGGAAATAGAACGTCAAGGGCACGACGGCGACCGCGGCAAAGACGGTCGGGATGCGCGGAATATCGCGACCAGCAGAGCGCAATGCGGTGGCCAGTTCGTACGTGGCAAACACGATGAGGAGCCCCGCAAAGAGCATGAACAACTCTTTGAACACGACGAGGCTCAACACCAAGAAGAGGCCAAGCAGCAATCCAACGGTGATCGCGATCGCGAGCGGACGACCGGTGCGAGCGTTGATCTTGTCGTTGGTAGCGCGCACCTGCGCTTCGAAGTCAGAGACCATTAGACCTCGAGCAGCTCGGCTTCCTTGCGCTTGAGCGAGTCGTCGATCGTGTCGACGTGAGCCTTGGTGATCGATTCAAGTTCTTTCTCGGCGCGCGCAACCTCGTCTTCGCCAACTTCACTCAAGCCGTCGAGGTCATCCTTTGCTTTGCGGCGGATGTTCCGCAAGGCAACTCGGGCCTGCTCGGCTTTGTCGCGCACAATCTTGACGAATTCCCTGCGGCGCTCCTCGGTCAATTCTGGGAGTGTCGCGCGGATCACAACGCCATCGTTGCCGACGCTTGCTCCGAGGTTCGGAGCACTGGCGATGGCCCGCTCGATGTCCTTGAGTGCTGTCTTGTCAAAGGGTGTGATGATGAGCGTGCGCGCTTCCTGGTTAACCATCGAAGCCAACTGCTGCAGCGGTGTCGGGGTTCCGTAGTAGTCCACGAGCACCTTCTGGAAGAGTGCCGGGTTGGCTCGGCCGGTGCGAACCGTACCGAAATCATCCTTGGCGACCTCGACGGCCTTGTTCATCTTTTCGGTGGCCTCGGCCAGAACGTCACTGATCATGGCAACTCCCTCACTATCCCAGTCGATTCTAGGGGAGGGGATTCGGTCAATGACACACGCGACCGGCACCGTTAAAGCGACAGAAGCGCGACACCGACGAGCACGATCGCGGCCCCGATGAGTCGCTGCGCTGGATTCGGCTCCTTGAACAGCAACCAGCCAGCAAGTCCGACGAGCACGACACTGACCTCGCGTGCCGGGGCGACGACCGAGACCGAGGCAAGCTGCATCGCGAAGAGGATCAGAATGTATGCCAGCGGGGACAGTACCCCGACAATGAGCACCGCTCGCCAGTGCGCGCGGCCAACCTGTGCGGTGCTGTGCCAACCTCGGAGCGCTGGTACCGCGAGCACCAGCAGCTGAATCATGACGCTGCCCCAGTACAGGCCGACCGGCGGCATCTCCCCGACGGTCACAGCCGAGGCATCCCACAGGGTGTATGCGGCGATCACGACACCGACCGCGAGACCGTAGAGGATGCCAGCACGATTGACGACCGCGCTGGTTCGCCCGCCGGCGAATCCGATGACAAGCACGCCAGCAATGATGACGGCCGCGCCAAGCAAGACCGTCGCGCTCGGGCGTTCACTGAGCAGCACGACCGCGAGGATCACCGAGAGCAATGGCCCGCTGCCGCGAGCAAGGGGGTAGATGACCGACACATCGCCAAGGCGGTATGCGCGTTGCAGCAGCAGAAAGTACCCAACCTGTAGCACACCGCTCACCACGACCAACGGGAGCCAGCGCAGCAGATCTGTTCCCTCGGCGACGAGGGATGCCACGCCGAACGGCGCAAAGACCAACCCACCAACCACAAAGGTGAGCCACAGGAAACCCGCTCCGCTGGTACCGGCGCGCTTGATGGCGATGTTCCAGCCGGCGTGAGCGAAGGCGGCTGCCGCGATGAGCACCCAGACGAGCGCTGTCAGTTTGACGCCACCACGGTCAGGTTGAGAAGAACACGGTCAGGTGGAGAAGAGCACGGTCAGTTTGAGAAGAGCACGGTCAGTTTGACACCAGCGTGCCGATGCGCTCGCCGAGAATCGCCTTCGTAACATTGCCCTCCGGCTCCATCCCGAACACCACCATCGGCATTGAGTTATCCATGCACAGGCTGAACGCCGTTGAATCGACGACCTTGAGGCCGCGGACGAGAGCGTCCTGATAGGTGACATGGTCGAGCTTCGCCGCAGCGGCATCCTTGCGCGGATCAGCCGAGTAGACACCGTCAACGCCGTTCTTGGCGAGGAGGACGACCTGCGCGTCGATCTCGAGAGCGCGCTGCGCGGCGACCGTATCAGTCGAGAAGTACGGCAGCCCGGCCCCGGCGCCGAAGATCACGACGCGACCTTTCTCGAGGTGCCGCTCCGCTCGGCGCGGAATGTACGGCTCAGCCACCTGAGTCATCGCAATCGCAGACTGCACGCGAGTGGCCGCTCCCGCTTGCTCGAGAAAGTCCTGTAGTGCGAGCGCATTCATGACCGTACCGAGCATGCCCATGTAGTCCGCTCGTCCGCGGTCCATTCCGCGTTGACTGAGCTCGGCGCCGCGAAAGAAGTTGCCACCACCAACCACGATCGCGATCTCGACTTCCGTTGCCGCCGCCGCAATCTCCTTGGCGATAGCACTGACAACATCCGGGTTGACTCCGAGCGAACCGCCGCCGAACGCTTCGCCAGAGAGCTTGAGCAGTACCCGGCGCTTCTTGTCTTCGGTCATCGTGCGCTCCTTGAGTGTTATTCGGCCTGCCAGTACAGCGTATTCCGTGCGCGCGGTAGAGGTGCACGCGCCCACTG
>Ga0163151_10007058_pt1 | contig 13306 bp, 14 predicted proteins | sample OliLakLV19MP5IB2_FD_145596 | JGI IMG/M metagenome (GOLD analysis project Ga0163151, IMG submission 145596) | Freshwater microbial mat bacterial communities from Lake Vanda, McMurdo Dry Valleys, Antarctica - Oligotrophic Lake LV.19.MP5.IB-2 | ecosystem: Environmental > Aquatic > Freshwater >...
TTGGCGGAGAGGGGGAGATTCGAACTCCCGATACCTTGCGGCATGCCGGTTTTCGAAACCGGTCGTTTCAACCACTCACGCACCTCTCCAATACGCGTATCCTAGCAAAAACCAACTTAGATGACGAGGTAGAGCAAATACGCTATATACACCCCGACCAATAAGAATCCTTGCCAACGATCAATACGGCCACGGGTGCCAGAAAAAAGTGAGATGAGCAAAAGTGCCGTTGCTCCCGCCGATACTGACGCATCAATAAGAAACCCGTCAGGAACCGGGAGAGGGGCGATGAGTGATGTAACACCGAGTATCCAGAAAATATTAAAAATGTTTGAACCGATGATATTTCCTATAGCGATATCAGCTTCCTTTTTCATTGCCGCAATAACCGAGGTCGCAAGCTCGGGGAGTGATGTACCAATGGCAACTACCGTAAGACCAATAACTGATTGTGAAAGTCCAGCGAGTGTCGCAAGCACAACTGCCTGATCAACAAGTATTTTCCCGCCAAATACCAACCCCGCAAGCCCAGCAAAAATAAGGATGCATGCATGGAGAAGCGGTAGTGTTTTCTCCACAATCTCTCCTTCTTCAGGTCGGGAGACACGGTCATGTTTTACGAGCGCAAAGATGTAGTACATAAATATGACAAAGAACCCAAGAAGCGCGATGCCGTCGGTGCGCGTAATGGCATTGACCACTGCTCCATCAAGCATAGTGTCGAGTCCAAAGGCGAGCAACATAAGTGAGCCCATCAGTGCGAACGGAATTTCCCACCGCACCGTACTCGATTTAACCGAAAGCGGAACAATAATTGCGGAAATACCCAGTATCAAAAGAATGTTTGCGACGTTGGAACCGATAATATTCCCAACCGCAATTCCTGTTGCGCCCGTAAGCGCTGAGTATACGTTAACGGTAAGTTCTGGAGCAGAAGTACCAAAGGCGACAACCGTAAGACCAATAATCAGTGGTGAAATACCAAATTTGCGAGCAATAGAGGAGGCACCGCGGACGAGCCACTCGGCACCGAAAATAAGAATGACGAGGCCACCTGCAAGAAGTACCGCGGGAATGAGGAAGTTCATGTATCCCAGTATACCTGACGCATTTGAAATACCGTGCGTAAATGCTATAGTTTCGCCCACGGCCCCATCGTCTAACGGTTAGGACGCCCGCCTTTCACGCAGGAAATCGGGGTTCGATTCCCCGTGGGGTCATGACGACACAAACGCCACCGCAAGGTGGCTTTTGTGCATCATGGCCCCAAGCAAAGCGTCTGCTCGCTTTGCGTCGGGGAATCGAAACGCGGAGCGATGATTTCCGAGCACGGAAATCCGCGAGCGGTGCCTGCGAGTTTAGTGAGTGACGACGAACTAAACCTTGTAGGCGATGCGTAGAGACGAAGTGCCACTTCCCCGTTCGTATTCTCTTTCTTAAAATTGTCTAACCCAACATCCCTTCCAATACTTCCCTATCTTGGTGCGGTGAATAGAGACGGCAAGTGCCTTTGTTCCAAGCGCCGCTCCAATACGACCAGCAAGTGAGCGCATGTACGTTCCCGAACCGGCAACAACACGAAGACGTACGAGCGCGAACGAGCGCGTAGAGTTTAAAAATATATCGTCCCAAGAAGCTCTAACATCTGCAATACGAAAATCCGCACCAAGCACTTTCGACGGCTCATCAGAAACCGGTGCAAGTGCGAGGTATAGCTTGATGCGCGTCTCAAGTTCTTGTACAGAGAGCATGGATACCTCTAGTAACCGTGTACGGAAAATGCGCTCGGTATGCACAGGTATTTCAATGTCCGAAAGATTTCCTTCGAGCGCATGAAGGAACAGGGGTTTTCCATTCACGGTTTTTGAGGAATACACCGGATACGCTCGCTCATGCGCACCTCGTTCACGTACCAAAACTTTTTCGAGCATGACTGAGTCCACGCGTGTCTCTTGGTTTGAAACCTGCACAATACCGAGCGCATCTCCCGTATCACTACCAACATCAAGCAGTACCTCAAGCTCATACTCCTTATCAAGTCCCGTATAACTAGCCTGACGCTTACACTCTTCACCGAGCACTATAAGGAGTTTCCCGCTCGCCATTGGATCCAATCTGCCAGCATACGATGCAGGCACGCCCTCATACGCTGGATTGGCTTGTTTCCAGGACGTAAGGGCTATAAGCGGGGTTTCTCCCACCTTCTTATCAAGCACTACATAGGGCCTCATATTGGTTGAATACTAGCCGTAAACACGCTATTGTGCGACCACAAGCGCGGTTAGCTCAGTTGGTAGAGCATCTCATTGACGTTGAGAGGGTCACAGGTTCGAATCCTGTATCGCGCACCACGAACTACCCGCCTTACCACCCACCCCTATGCCTTCCCCAAAACGAAACGAGAAAGTCTATGTCTATGGCAAAAACGCTCTTATTGAGGCGCTTGAAAACGTGCCCCAGGTTATTAAGCGTGTTCATCTTGCCGCAGAATTTGATGACGCCCGCCTAAAACAGGCTTTGAAGGCACGCGATATTCCTGTGCAAATCATGGACTCAACTGAAGCGAAACGTTCAGTTGGCGATGCTTCCCATCAAGGTGTTATTGCGGTTATTGATGCCGATGCACTTATGCAACCCTTTGGAGAATTCCTTGCCGGTCTCAAGCCAGGTAAAGCAACCGCACTTGCGGTCATGGGCGAAGTGCAAGATCCGCATAACGTCGGTGCCATCATCCGTTCTGCCGCCGCGTTCGGACTTTCTGGTGTTCTTATTCCTGAACACAACCAAGCACAAGTAACGGGAACCGTTGTGAAAACATCTGCGGGTATGGCTTTCCGTGTTCCTCTTGTTTCTATTGGTAATGTGAACGATACCCTTCGCACCCTTAAAGAAGCGGGGTTCTGGATTTACGGACTCTCTATGGATGGAAATCCTGTTGGTACCGAAACGTTCGATGCACCCGCAGTCTTTGTGCTCGGTAGCGAAGGCGCTGGTATTCGTGAAAAAACACTCGACGCATGTGACATTCGTCTCTCCATTCCTATGCACCCACGCTGTGAGTCACTAAACGTCGCCGTTTCTGCAGGCATTGTGTTCAATACGTGGAGCGCACAACATCCCCACGCAATGCGCGCGTAATATATGGAGCGCCACCTCTCGACAAAAGGATTCGAAGGATACGAACTCTTGGACTCGGGAGATCACGAGAAGTTAGAGCGCTTTGGTGACATAACCGTCGCACGACCGGACACGCAAGCAATTTGGAAGAAAGGGCAATCGGACACATGGAATGCCGATGCGTCATTTGCATTTGAAGACGGAAAAGGTGCATGGAAAACAAAAAAAACCGTACCAGAGTCATGGAACGTTGCGTGTAAAAATGCAACATTTGTAGCGAAGCTTACTAATTTCAAACACGTGGGACTGTTTCCTGAACAGGAACCGAATTGGTCTTGGGCCACTGAACGCATCCAGGCACTCAAGGAACCGAGTGTTCTAAACTTGTTCGGCTATACCGGTGCCGCTTCGATACTCGCTGCAAAAACAGGCGCGAAGGTAACCCACGTCGATTCCTCTAAGTCGAGTATTAAATGGTGCCAAGATAACGCAATGGCTTCTGGCGTTAGTGAAGACCGTATTCGCTACATTCTTGAAGACGCACGTAGTTTCGCAAAACGCGAAGCCAGACGCGGTACCAAATATGACGGCATAATTCTTGACCCTCCGGCATTTGGTCGTGGCACGAAAGATGAAGTATGGAAAATTGAAGAAGATTTACTTCCATTAATGGAAACTTTGCGCGAGCTTCTTTCTGACGCTTCCGGTTCTTTCTTCCTTTTAAACGGATACGCCGCAGGATACGCACCACTCGCCTTCTCGCAACTCGTCGAAAGTGTTTTCAAAGGCGTCGATGCAGATTTTGGTGAACTACGTATTGAAGAAAAAAACGCACTGCGTGCTATTCCCGCTGGCATGTATGTGCGTTTTACGCGCTAGCGCGCGATACTAACGATATGAATGAAGCAACCACCGTTATCCTCTATCACGGCAGTCACTGCCCTGACGGATTTGGTGCAGCATATGCGGCATGGAAGAAATTTGGCGACACCGCTGAATATATTCCACTTTCGCGTGGCGAAGTACCACCCGTAGAATTGGTACGCGGAAAACATGCCTACTTCGTGGACTTCTCATACACGAAGCCCGTCATGGATGAATTCGCAGCTGTCGCTACGACACTCACGGTACTTGATCACCATGAAGGCGTGCAGGATGTTATCGAAAGTTTTCCAACTCACGTGTATGACAGTAATCGTTCAGGTGCTGGTATTGCATGGGATTATTTTCATCCAGACACCGCGCGTCCGAAACTCATCAATCATGTGGAAGATGACGACCTATTCCGCTTTGCGCTCACCGATACGCGCGAAATTATTACCTTCCTTGAAGTTCAGCCGTTTGAGTTTCAACTCTGGGATGAGTTTGCAACTTCGCTCGACAATCCGGAAGCACGCGAAACCATGCTCACGAAAGCACGTACCTACCGTGAGTACTTCGAAATACTTGCGAACATTTCTGTAGAGAATGCAAAAGTAGTGTCTTTTGAAGGACAAGAAATATATTTTGGATACGCGCATCCATTAAAATCTCTGAAATCGCTCGTTGGTAATTTGCTCGCGCGCAAGCAGGGCCCCTTCGCGCTCGTCGTTTCTCCTCACCCCGAAGGCTATGGCGTTTCCATTCGTGGCGACGGTTCAATCGATGTTTCAAAAATCGCACAGAAATTTGGTGGTAATGGCCATCCAAATTCTTCTGGGTTCCTTATCCCGCGTGAAGGACCCTTTCCATGGACTCTCATAGAAGAAGATGAAACTCCTCGCAATTGAAACCAGTTGCGACGAAACCGCCGTCGCTATTCTTGAAGGTACCGGGGACGAAACCGGTGCGCGATTCCGCGTACTTGGTAATGCACTCCTTTCTCAAATAGATATTCATAAAGAATACGGCGGGGTCTTTCCTGCGCTCGCGAAGCGAGCGCACGCAAAGAATCTCACCTCACTCTTAGCGTCTGCTCTCGAAGAGGCTGAGCTTATACACGAAAGCACGCAGGACTTGAACGAAGAGCGCATTGCAGAAATACGCGTTATGCTTGAGCGCGAACCAGAACTTGCTGATGCGCTTCTAGAATTTCTAAAAGAAACCGAGCGACCAGCTATTGACGCTATCGCCGTCACGCATGGTCCTGGTCTTGAACCGGCACTTTGGGTTGGTATTAATTTTGCACGCGTCCTTTCTCTCGTATGGAATGTCCCACTTGTACCCATAAATCATATGGAAGGGCATCTTTTGTCCGCACTCACCGTGGAAGAAGGTGGCGAGCTTGTCACCGACGGGAGTGCGCGACCCATTCTTGGTCTTTTAATTTCTGGTGGTCACACCGAGTTAGTTCTTATGAAAGAGTGGCTTTCGTACGAAGTGCTCGGTCAAACTCGTGACGACGCTGTTGGTGAAGCGTATGACAAGGTGGCGCGCATGATGGGGTTGCCGTATCCTGGTGGCCCAGAAGTGTCGAAGCTTGCAGAACGCGACCGCGAAGATGAGCGCACCAATCCGTTCGATCTTCCGCGCCCAATGTTGAACACTGATGATTATGATTTTTCATTCAGTGGCCTTAAAACAGCAGTACTCTATCTTATAAAAGCGAAGGGTGAACTTACCAACCTTGAGAAAGAACAGATGTCACGCGCGTTTGAAGACGCGGTCTCCGATGTGCTCTGGAAGAAAACAGCGCGCGCGCTCGAAGCTACCGATGCGCGTGTCCTCACTATAGGCGGTGGCGTCTCAGCAAACACCCACCTACGGCGCATTTTTATTGAACGTATGGCGCGCGAGTTCCCTGACGTTCGTCTCGTGCTTCCTCCCCGTGAACTTTCGACTGATAACGCAGTTATGATTGGAATCGCCGGATACTTCCGCGCACTCAAGAAAGAATTTGCGACCGAAATAGAGGCCCATGGCACCCTTGTGCTTTCGTAAGCGAAAACCACTTATATTTGCTATATTCTTGAATAATGGACCCTGTTAGAAGTTCAGCCAGGTACTCTGCTTATAGCGGTAATCAAGCGAACCCACCTTTCGAGTCCGTTTAACTTCAATGGAACCAACACATAAAACTTCTAACGGGGTGGACAAGAAATTCCTCGCGCCCTATAACGCGAACGAGACCGAAAAACGCCTCTACCAAGCGTGGGAAGAGAGTGGTTTCTTTAATCCGGACAATCTGCCCGCACGAGACGGAATGCTCCCGGGAACAGAGCGTAAGCCGTTTACGATAATGATGCCCCCACCAAACGCAACTGGTGTCCTTCATATTGGCCATGCCCTCTTCCTCACACTCCAGGACACCATCATCCGGTATAAGCGCATGCGTGGATATGCTGCACTTTGGCTTCCAGGTAGTGACCACGCCGCTATTGCAACTCAAGCGAAAGTGGAAAAAGATATTCAGAAAGCTGAGGGGAAGAATCGTCATGATCTTGGACGCGACGAACTCCTTGCTCGTATCGGGACGTTTGTAGAGGAAAGTCGCGACACCATTCGTTCACAAATTCGCGCGATGGGTTCTTCCTGTGATTGGTCGCGTGAAGCGTTTACGCTCGACGAGAAGCGTAACCGCGCCGTGCGTCGCATTTTTAAAGATATGTATGACGCAGGACTTATTTATCGAGGTCACCGTATCGTAAACTGGGACCCAAAAGGTCAGACCACTATTTCAGACGATGAAATCGTATACTTAGAAGAAAAAACAAAGTTCTATTATTTTAAGTACGGCCCTTTTGTCATTGGTACGGCCCGTCCGGAAACAAAGTTTGGCGACAAATACGTCGTTATGCATCCTGATGATGCACGCTATAAACAGTACACGCACGGCGACACCTTTGAACTTGAATGGATTAACGGACCTATCACCGCAACCATTATTAAAGACGAGTCCATCGACCCAGAATTTGGAACGGGTGTTATGACCATTACTCCCTGGCACTCCATGGTCGACTTTGATATCGCATCACGACACGACCTTGATAAGGAGCAGGTTATTGATGAGTACGGAAAGCTCTTGCCGATTGCAGGCGAGTTTGCAGGTATGAAGATTAAAGACGCACGCGAGAAAATCGTAGAGAAATTACGCTCGAAAGGCTTAGTTGAAAAAGAAGAAGACTACACGCACAACATCGCAACGGCAGAGCGAACTGGCGGGACCATTGAGCCTCAAATAAAATTACAATGGTTTGTTGACGTGAATAAGCCCATATCGCACCGAGGTAATAAAACACTAAAGGAGTTAATGCTTGAACCCGTTCGCGATGGTCGTATTCAAGTACTTCCTGATCATTTCAACAAAACGTATTTTCATTGGATAGAAAACCTACGCGACTGGTGCATCAGCCGACAAATTTGGTACGGTCACCGCGTACCCGTCTGGTATCGCGGAGAAGAAGTAATCGTTGGAGAAGCGCCCGTAGGAGACTGGCAATCAGACGGATGGACGCAGGATGAAGACACCCTGGATACCTGGTTTTCATCTGGTTCATGGACCTTCTCCACGCTTGGTTGGCCGGAAGAAACGCCTGATTTGGCGCGCTTCCATCCAACCGACTTACTTGAGACTGGACATGACATCCTGTTCTTTTGGGTCGCACGTATGATACTCATGACCCAATTTGCACTTGGCGATATTCCTTTCCGTACCATCTATCTCCATGGGTTGGTGCGTGACGCAAAGGGTCAGAAATTCAGTAAATCACTTGGCAACGGTATCGACCCAATCGACATGATTGAGAAATTTGGCGCGGACGCAGTACGTATGGCGCTTATTGTGGGAAACACGCCTGGCACCGACATGCGACTGTCTGAAGACAAAATTAAGGGCTACAAACACTTCTCGAACAAACTCTGGAACATTGCGCGTTTTGTTTTTGAAAATACCGATGACACTGACGGCGTAGCACCCTTAACCGAAGCTGACAGCACACTTCTTGCTGAGCTCGATGCGCTACTTATTGATGTGGCGAGCGATCTTGATGCATACCGCGTCTACCTTGGAGCTGAAAAACTCTACCACTATGTATGGGATCGTTTCGCCGCAGAACTACTCGAAGAATCAAAACCGTTGCTTGCTGGAAGCGATGAGGTTGCGAACGCTTCTCGTAAAACACTCTTACGTACACTATTGTCTCGCTCACTGCATGCATTGCATCCGTTCATGCCATTTGTCACTGAGGAAATTTGGCGTTCATTCCCGGGTAAAAAAGATTTCCTCATGACAGGAGCTTGGCCGACAAAGTAGGAGGAGCGCCTGGTAGAATAGGGACAGTATGGGACTCGACGTTATCGGGTATGCAATTTTGGGTGGCCTCATGCCAACTCTTATTTGGCTCTATTTCCTCTTAAAGGAAGATTCACGATGTCCGGAACCACGGTGGATTATATTCCTCGCATTTCTTGCGGGTATGCTTGCGGTACCACTCGTGTTATTCCCGCAAGGCTACGCACTGAACCATCTTCCTGCGTGTGATGTAAAAAATGCAACAAGTTGCGTGCCGTTACTTACTTCATGGGCGATGATTGAAGAGACCGCAAAGTATGCGGCGGCGGCGCTCGCTATCCTTTGGCGTCGCGAAGCGATTCGACGTTCCCTTGATATCGTCACCTGCATGCTCACCGTTGCGCTTGGATTTGCGGCACTTGAAAACATTCTATTTCTTATTGGCCCGCTCTCGAACGGTGAATATTTACATAGTTTTGTTACTGGCAATCTACGCTTTATCGGTTCAACTCTTTTACATGTTCTTTCCTCGTCAGTTATCGGTTTTGCAATGGCATTCTCGTTTGAAAAAAATCGCGGGGTACGTGCTGTATACGCGTCAATTGGCCTTATCCTCGCAATAACATTGCACACTGCCTTTAATTTCTTTATAATTTCTGGAGACGGCTCACATACTGTCCTCGCATTCTTCCTGGTGTGGACAGGTGCCATCGTATTTTTTGCCGCGTTCGAGGTGCTGAAGTACTTCCGGTATCGCAATTTACCAAAGAACGTCTGCTAATCCATGAAAAAACGCTCCCTGTTCGAACGACTCTCTGGTTCTTCTGATGACTTCGATTCGTTCGAAGATGAACCGCGCGCTGTTGCACGCGTTCCTGTTGCTGCGACGCCAGTTACCCGCGAAGCGGAGGAACCTGCTGACGGACAACTTCCAGTCGATGTGTATCAGACACCAAATGAAATTATTATTCGGACGTTTGTCGCAGGTGTCCGTGCTGACGAGGTAAATCTTTCCATCAGTCGCGACATGGTCGTTATTGAAGGCACGCGCGATGAACACGAGCAGATTATCGACTCTGATTTTTTCATTCGCGAGTTGTTCTGGGGTTCGTTTGCTCGCACTATTCTCCTTCCAGAAGAAATTGATGTTGATGCTTCAACGGCAACATCCAAAGACGGTTTCCTCACCATCACCATGCCAAAGCTCGACAAAAAGCGTCAAACAAAACTTAAGGTGCGCGCAGGATAAAAGTACCGCCACAAAAAAGAAAAACCCGAGCGAAGGCTCGGGTTTTTCTTTTAGAGTGTCTGTACGTCTTGAAGGGGAACTGAGACCGCATTCTGTACCGTAAAGTGTAAGCGACCAACCACCTGACTCCCGCTCAAAATAGTCACCCGCCATTTCCCTGCTACCGGATTTTCGGTGAGAGAATATCCACGGTAGCCTCCTGCACGTCCTCCCGTTATAGAGAACGACACGCGATTGCGCACTTCCCACCCAGAACCTTCTTGGTAGTACTCCCACAGATGTGTTTCTTTGGTGCTGAACTTTATTGGTGCAGTCACCGACGTAAATACGTACAGCGGGGTACCGGACACATGCGGAACAACGCGCGGAAGTGGATTCCACCACGGCTTTACCGCATTAGTTTTCACTTCATACCCACCCGCATCATGTGAGAGTGCGTGATATACCTCGGCATGTGAAAGAAAGAGCGGTATAGGTGGAATAAGTCCCGTAAAGTACGAAGCAGTAACGGCAAGGAGAATACCAGCACACCACGCAAGTATGGGTGGTCGACTTTCTTTGTAGCGGGGCGCATTCACCATTTTTAGCAAGTAGAGAAATAGGCCAAATACTACTCCTGCAGCAAGGGTGCTTCCGAGAAATACCCACGGACCAAGTGCGTGCGTTATAAGTGGGAGAGCAAAAATAGCGTACGCGTAGAGCGCAAAGAAAAACAGTACCGTTTGAAACACAATGTGTTCTTTATGTTTGCGGAAGTATTCATTTCCGCCATACACCGCTACGAGAAGCAGGAGAAACGGCCACGACACTGACACCACCGAACTCTTTGCATAAAAAACTACGAAGCCGGAAAGGAGACCGCCGAGCGCATACTGCGCAGCAAGCGGGAACAGTACCGACAAGAGCTTGCGCCACCACACATCTCGCTCGCGAAATACGGAAATAAGGTGGGTACCGAACGTTGCAACCGCCGCAAGCACGAGGTAGGTAATGAAAAATACATTCACTACGCTCACGGGCAAGAGACCGAACGTAAACAAATCAGTGAGAAATCCGAAAGAAAACAACGCAGCCCCGAGCGGTCGCTCGTTCTTTGCAACCCACGCAATGAGTTTCGGAAATGGATTCATTCGTACTTAGTATACTGCTCTGCACAATCAAAAACTGCGTTTTGTGCTTGGACCCGGGCTCGAACCGGGGACCCCTTCCTCTTCAGGGAAGTGCTCTACCAACTGAGCTATCCAAGCGAACTCTCGTGTACCTGCGTGCGGGTATCTTAGCATTCTCGCCCATCCTTTTCTACTGCCCCACCAAGTCCCGATATTGTTGCATAAGCGAACCGAGATCTTGCGCTTGGCCACCCTCTTGAGCGCCCTCCAGCATGCCTAGATACGGCTCCAAGAACTTTGCTGAGAGGTAGAAGGAAGCAACCAAGAGTACCGCCCAAATGACAAATTTGGCCACCGTACCGATAATGGCATCGCGACGCATTTTCTTTAAGAGACTATTATTCTCTTCGACAAGTGCGCGCACTTCATCAAGTTCTGCCCGAAGGGTTTCAATAGTTTCCATTACCTCCAGTATACCCCCTTGGTGCCCACGGCAGGAATCGTGAGTACACTTTCGGTCACAGATATTTTCTTGCTAGAAAATTCCGCGACCACCACAAGAGTACTTCCAATTTCTAACCGCTACGCTCAAGAAATTTAGGTCGCCCGCCTCGCGCCGACGCGCTCCGACTTTCGACTCCTACCGCGTGGCAAAATTTGCTACGCATTTTTTTTGTGCCACCGGTAGGAGTCGAACCTACATTTAGAGATTAGGAACCTCTTGTTCTATCCATTGAACTACGGCGGCTTACCGCGATAGTACCTTGCTCTTCGATTCTTTTCCAATTAAAGAGATTAAGGTCTGAACAAGTACTCGCTCCTTAATTCCGGAACGCACACGGATTCTGCACATGCCGTAAGGTAATTTACCTTTCTTTTTTCCTTCTATTATTTCACTTCTATGGAAAGCTTCAGGCGATATAGCAAGAGATTGCGACCAAAATTTACGACACTTCTCGATTGAAATATCCCTGTGAACCCTGAGTCCTCCTGATATTCGATTGTTTGGAATCTTAAAGATGGTACGCAAACATTTTACAAATGTCTGCAAAAGAAGCGGGTCAGAATTAATAATTGCAAAATCTTTTTTTGTGCCTTCTCCCCAATACATACCAACAAGTAACATAAGTCTGTCGCGATCTGAGAGCGAACCTAAGAGAATCTGAGCTTCTTCGTAGATGTTTTTTCTAAGCCCTAATGCACGCTGTTTTGCTCCTCCTTGTCTTTCCCGTAATCTTCTCTGAAACTTGCGGGGCACAATAACACCTTGTATATGACGTTGCACTGTTGTTATCGCGATTCCTGTTTCCTTTGAAATTTCAGGAATACTCTTGCCTAATTTTCACAATGCAACAAGTTTCTGGTGCTGGATTTCTGATAATTTCCGCATACCTCTCATGCTAACTTATTGTGCTCTAGTATAGGTTCCCTTTATCCACTCTAGATACACAAATTCGCGCTATAAGCGCGAATTTGTAGAGAACCTATTGTAGTTGTTTACGCTGTCTGACCGAGTCCCAAGAGTTCGTCGAGTCGCTTCTTATCGAAGCCAATCGTCATTTCTTCACCCACATAAATAACCGGAACGCCCATCTGTCCGGACTTGGAAATCATTTCCTGGCGCTTCTCTAAATCAGCAGCCACGTTAATTTCCGTGTAGTTCACATTGTTTGCCTTAAAGTACTCTTTGCTCATTTGGCAAAAATGGCAGGTTGGCGTCGTGTAAATGGTGACGGTCTTATCCATGTTCATTTCGTTATGTCCCACGATTATACCATTTTGGTACAAAATACGAGAGTCGACTACAAACCGAAACGGCCCAAGAGACGGCGCCACCACGAAAGCCCAGACTGTGGCGCCTCTGGAGGCGCAGACACGACGATAATGACTTCCTCACCGGGGAGCGCGACGCCAAACTGGTCACGATACGACGCTTCTTGTCCACGCTCAGTATCAAGGTCTTCCAAGTTTTTTTCGAGCGTAGCATAGCGATCATTCAATTCATCCAGTTTCTGTTTTTCTTGCGACGCCGTACGACGTGCTATTTCTTCTTTATGAAAAATGTCATACGTCAGATACACCACATACCCGAGGAGGATTAAAATAAGAAGTGCAAAAATATAGTCTCGTAGTGGGCGACGCTTCCGGCGATTCATACCTCAACTATACCAGTCACACACGACCGATATGATATATCATAGTACCCTCCCTCAGCGAGCCGACGTGCTTGCGAGCGACCGGAGCAATTGCAGGTCTCGTTTGCGAGGACGCGCAGGAAGCACGTCGGCGAGCCTCTTTTTATCGGTCAGAATCCTGCACCATCTTCATAAACACATCCTCTGGTATTTCCATACGTGCGCCATACTTCGCACGATGTTTCTTCCCTTTCTTCTGTTTCTGCAAAAGCTTGTTCTTTCGTGTGACGTCGCCACCATACAGGTATCCCGTCACATCTTTACGAACCGCAGATAAGGTGCGAGAAGAAATAATGCGACCCAGTGCTTCTGCCTGAATTTTCGTCACCTGTAATTGGCGCGGCAAAATGCTATGGAGTTTTTCTACCATACGCTCACCTTCTTCTTGCACGCGACGACGCGAGATAATACGCGCGAACGCCGGTAC
>Ga0163151_10007062_pt1 | contig 13300 bp, 8 predicted proteins | sample OliLakLV19MP5IB2_FD_145596 | JGI IMG/M metagenome (GOLD analysis project Ga0163151, IMG submission 145596) | Freshwater microbial mat bacterial communities from Lake Vanda, McMurdo Dry Valleys, Antarctica - Oligotrophic Lake LV.19.MP5.IB-2 | ecosystem: Environmental > Aquatic > Freshwater > Lake...
ACCCGCGCCCGTACCCGCACCCGCACGCGGCACTCGCACTCGCACTCGGCACTCGGCACTCGGCACTCAACCTCGGCCGTCGGACCGTCGGACCGATGGAATCATGTCGACACCAGCTCGTCTCGAGCAAGCGACCGAAGACGCCGCAACCGAGCTCGAGAGGTCCGGTGCGCGCCGAGCAGTTCAGGCGCGCCGATGATTCCGCGCACATCCGCTCCACGTGTCGCCTCGCGGCCCAACGCGGGCGGGGCGGGTGTGCGGAACATCCGGATTCTCTCTCACGGACACTTCGAGCTGCTCACCCAAACTTCGGAGTTGCCTCGAGCGCTTCTGGCGGTAGGCGCCCCCTGCCGGTCCCTGCTCCGTCCATCCCGGGCCTCGACTTCAGCGTCGGTTCGCAGTGCAGCCCACGAGGCCGGACTGACTCCGGAGATCGCAGGCGCCGCAGGCGACGTGAGCTCGAGCCAGCGTGGACGCCTACCCGCGGGGGTCGAACTTCGGTGGCAAGTACCCGCGCCGCTGCTGACGACCCACACGACTTCCCGCAGCCCCCGATGTCTTCACACGCTCTCAGCGTCGCTCACCAAGTTCCTCGGGCAGCTTGAACTCGACGTTCTCGGGCACGCCCTGCATCTCGCGCACGTCCTTCGCTCCGAGTTCACCGAGCCGCGCGAGCACGCGCTGCACGAGGCTCTCGGGCGCCGAGGCACCGGCGGTCACACCGACGCGCGTCTTCCCAGTGAGCCACGTCGGATCGATCTCGCGCGCGTCGTCGATCAAGTACGACGGAACGCCGCGGCGACCGCCGAGCTCCGCGAGCCGATTGCTGTTGCTCGAGTTCTTCGAACCGATCACGAGCAGCACGTCGATGCCCTCGTCGGCCAAGCGCTTGACCGCGTTCTGCCGGTTCTGCGTCGCGTAGCAGATGTCCTTCAGCTCGGGCCCCTGGATCTGCGGAAAACGCCTCACCAGGGCGTCGATCACTTCACGCGTGTCGTCGATCGACAGCGTCGTCTGCGTGACGTACGCCAATCGCTCGGCGTCGCGCACGACGAGGTTCTGCACCTCCTCGACCGTCGAGAGCACATAGACCGGGCCCGGGATCCGCCCGCGCGTACCCTCGACTTCGGGGTGTCCGGGGTGGCCGATCAGGACGACCTCGTGACCCTTCCCGGCGTAGTTCTGCGCTTGGACGTGCACCTTCGTTACGAGGGGGCACGTGGCGTCGATGACGCGCAACCCGCGCTCCTCGGCCGTGCGCACGACGACGTCGGAAACGCCGTGCGCGCTGAAGATCGTGACCGATCCCGGGGGAACATCGGTGAGGTCGTCGACGAACTTCACGCCGCGCGCGCTGAGGTCCTCGACGACGTGACGGTTGTGCACGATCTCGTGCAGCACGAAGACGGGCGCGCCGTGCAGCTCGAGCGCGCGCTCGACGATCTCGATCGCGCGATCGACGCCGGCGCAGAAGCCGCGGGGGTTGGCGAGGCGAACATCCATGAGGCCGACCATTGTGGCGCAGATCGGCGCGGGCTTCGACGGTCGGGTCGTGAAAGCACGGGGTGCGTGCCCACGGGCGGTCTAGCGCGCGGCGCGGCCCTCGCTGTACGTTGGTCGGAGATGTCTGGCCGCCATGATGAAGTTCGTCGCCTCGTTCGTCGTTGCGCTCGCTACCGCCGCGTTCTCGGCTTCGTGCTCGCGGCAAAGCGCGTCCGACTTGCTCTCGAGCGTAGGTGTGCCCGCACCCGGCGTGCAGTTGGAGTTCGGTGAGTCGATGGCATTCACCTGCCCTCCGAATGCGACCGCGGCCGAGATTCGCGCGTTCCAACAAGCGCTCCTTCGCGGCGAGCCGTTGCCCGCGGGCTGGCGCCCGTCGATCGACGGACGCGTCTCGATCACCGATACGCGAGTGCGCATGCCCGGCCCGGGGCTGCGCGTGTGCTCGGTCGTGATCGTCGAGGACCGCGCGGTCTTGGCCTCGGCCGCCGTCGAAGTCGAGGGCGTCGCGTTGGCGACGGCGGATCGCGAGCACGGCTCGATCGTCGATCGCACGCCGTGGTCGATCGCGTCCCTTACGGTGTTCGTTCCCGACGGTCAGCGTCCGTGGAAGGCGAAGGCCCTGTGGACGGGCGAAGAAGGGAGGAAGCACGAGTTCGAGTTGAAGGAGCCGAGCGAGCGGTGAATGGACGGTACACCGGGTTCTTGCGCTCGAAGCGCGCTGCGGCAACGCGACGGGATGCGCGCGGCGAATTTGATTGAGCACACATGTCCTGATCTGCGCCCGACTCGATGCGCGAGCCTTACCCGAGATGCGCCGCGGAGCCGCCGAACTGAAGCTACTCGGCGGAGCCGCCTGAACCGAAGCTACTCGCTACGCCGATCGATTGCGGAATCCCGAAACCATGCGTCGATGCGGAGGTAGCCCTCAGCAGAGGTTCCACACTCATGCTCAGGTCCCTGACCTGCGCGACGGTACTCACGTCCCTTTCGTCCTGTGTCTTCCACGTCCACGTGCACGAGGCTCCGCGCGAGAAGGCAATCGACACCACCCAGGCGCGGATGGCCGATACGCAGCCCGCCGAGTCCGCCGAGCGCACTGTGTCCGCTTCCGTCCACCGCGTGCACGGCTCGGTCGTCGATGCGGACGGCAAGCCGGTCGCGGCGCGCATCGCATTGATCGGCGCCGCCGGCGGTTCGTACTCCATGACGTTAAGCGAACCTCGGGACTTCGATCTCGAGTCGCCGCTCGGTGCAGCGGTCGTGATCGCGAGCACGCTCGACGGTCGGGTCGCCGTTCAGCGCCTGCGCGGCGGCGGGCAGGACGTGCGCCTCGTCCTCGCGCTCGGCGGGAGCATCACGATCGATTTCACGAGTGAGAGTGACATGCGCTGCGCCGTGTTCCACGGCGACCTGCGCATCGAGGACTTCACGCTGCGTGCGAAGTCGGATCGGACCCAGGTCATCGTGCCGGTCGGTGACATCCGCGTGCAGGTCTACGGCGGAGGCACGAGCCCGTCCGGCGGGCCTGGTGTCACCTACGACGAGCGCGTCACGATCACGCAGGGCGAGACGAGCCACGTGAAGTTCTCCGTCCATCCGAACCGATTCTGATTTCGTCGACCGATCGAGGCCTGCTTGGGGCGCTCACAACCCTTGAAGAGGTCGAGACTGCGGGCGCGCACAGTTTGTGAAGAAACCGTCGTCGACCGCGCGTACGGTGCCTGGACGACCCCGATGGTTTCGGGGGCCGTGGTCGGACCCTGGTCAGCGCAGGCCTTTCACAGAACCCAGGATTCGCGCCGAGGATCACGCGTGCTCGGCGGTGCGAGTGCGATGCTCATCGCCCGCCTCTCGATCCTCCTCCTGTTCTTCGGCTGCGGCCCTGCCGCGTCGCGCGGGAGCGAGGCGTCCACGACGCATGCGACGCCGTCGCTCGCTCCTCGAACGGGCGATCGTGGAGCGATCGTCCGCCCGGGAACCCTGCCCTGGTTCGGCGAGTCGGCGATGTCGATCGACGGCAACCGCCTCGCGTTCATGCTTGCGCGCAGGACGCAGCAGCTCGTCGTGCTCGACATCGCGCGTCAGGAGATCGTCCTCTGGGTTGAGGTCGGCGCGCGTCGAGTGATCAGCATCGCGTGGAGTTCCGACGGCGAGTTGCTTTCGACGCTGGGCGACGACGGCGACCTGCGCGTCGTGCACTCGCGATCCGGCGCGCTCCTCGCGAGGATCGGCAGCGGGCCGGCGGCTGGATCAACGCGGCGGTCGCGACGTGAGCACGCGTTCTCGACGGGCGATTCCTGCATCGTCGTCGTGGCGGGCGGTGCTCCTGGAGAGATCTGGGACTGGTTCGGCTCGAAGCTCGTGGCATCGCTCGGCGACGTGACGGATGCGAGGGCGTGTGCCTTCACGCTGAGCCGTTCCGGACGCTACGTCGCGATCGGGCATGACGACGGAATCGTGGCCGTGTGGAACGTCTCGACCGGAAAGCGGATCGGAGGTCCGCTCCACGTGCCGGAAGGAGAACGGAAGCTCGGTCACCTCGCGCTCGACTTCGCGCCCGACGAGTCCCTACTTGCGGTCGGCTGTGACGACGGGGTGGTGCGGCTGTTCGAACTCGAGGGTAGTGGAGAGGATCGGAGGCTCGTCGATCGCCCGCCGCGTGAATTGGCTCGGACCGGTCCAACTCCTGGCGCGGACGCCGTGGGATCCGTGCACTTCGATCCGAGTGGCGAGCGCGTTTTCGTGACGCTGTTCCCGTGGTGGAGCATTCAGACGTGGGATGTCGCATCGGGCGAGTTGATCGCCGTCGACGAGGGCAGCGGCGGGAACCCGAGTCCGATCGATACTCGATTCTCGCGCGACGGACAGCGCGTGATCTCGCAAACGCGGGGCGTCTTCACCTATCCCGAGCTTCGCCCGTCTTGGGGTGAATACGCGGTTCCCCGTTGTCTCCAAGGCCAGTCCGATGGCGAGCGTGCTTGGTGCATCTCGAACAACGAGACGCTTCGCGTCCTAACGCGTGGCTGACGGCGCGACCATCTTCGAATGGACGATCGAATGGTGACGGTACGACACGCGCTCCGGCACGCGCGAATCGTGCCGGACGGAGCGACGGAGCGACGGCGCCGTCAGCACCTCGAAGTGCGTCACGCAGCTCCCCACGGACCGATTTGATTCCGCACCGTTTCTTGCGCTCAGCCCAGGTGGATGAAGGTGTCGGACACGGATCTCTGAAGAACAGCGCGCGTATCGGTCAGGACGTCGTGGACTTCGCGCTCGGCCCAATCCCCACGAAAACCTGGGACAACACGAACCTCCCGTCCAATCGACATCGACGCTGGCTGATTCGCTCCGAACGCACCTACTGGGGACGGAGCGAACATCCTTCGGCTGCGAACTCGGGGAGCGACACTCGAATGCGCCGAGTTCGAGCTCAGCGCGCCAGCTCCCGGCGCAGACTCTCCCGCGCCGCGCTCAGCCGCGAAGACACGGTCCCCACCGGGATGCCGAGGATCGCCGCGATCTCCGCCTGGGGCATCTCCTCGAGCGCGGCGAGGCCCAGCACGGTGCGCTGCGGCGCGGGCAGGCGCTCGATGGCGGCGAGCACGCGCGCGGCGTCCTCGCGTTCGAGCGCGATCGTGCCGGGATCCTGCGCGTCGCCGGCGAGGCTCGAGAGCTCCGCGTCCAGGAGATCGGTCGCGTCGAGCCGCGCGGTCTCGCGCCGTTCCGTCCGCTCTCGGCGGCTGCGGACGCGCAGCGCGGCGCGGATCGCGATGCGGAACATCCAGCGCCGCCAGCGCGAGGGCGACCGCCACGGCGAGCTCGAAGAGCGGCCGGATTTGGAGCCAGCGCAGCCGCCGCAGCGTCCGATGGCGATCGAAGTTCACGCGCGGCCGGAGAGACGCCGCGCGCCCGGGGCCGCCTTGGAGCCCGTCGAATCCGTCCCGTCTCGTCATGGTGCGCTCTTGGAGGAGGGCAGGCGGTCGGACCTTCGGCCGCATTCGTGACTTCTTCCGGGCGTGCACCGCGCGGGCGCGACGGCCTCCTCACCGAACGGTGTCAGTTGAATCCATCAACCTCGCTCGCCCGTCGCCGAGAGCCGAGTGGACGCACCGAACGGTGTCCGTTGGATTCATCGACCTCTCGCGCTCGCGAGCCGGGTTGATGGATTCAACTGACACCGTTGTCCTGTGCCGAATCAGTGAGGCTCTTCTGCGACGAGGTTCCGATTCCAGCTCGGGATCTCGATCACGACGTCCTTCGACCCGTTCGGCACCGCTTGGCACGCGAGCCGCGACGTCGGCTTCAAGCCGGGCGCGTTATCGAGTTGGTCCTCCTCGTCCTCGGTCGCGGCGGGCATGGAGTCGAATCCTTGCTTCACGATGACGTGGCACGTCGAGCACGCGACCACGCCGCCGCACGCGTGATCGATGTCGACGCCGTGCGCGAGCGCGATCTCGAGGATCGAGCCCGGCAATCCGTCGCGCGAGTAGGGGACCTTCGTCGGATCGACATCCACGGTCACGGCGTTCGGCAGGAACGTGATCGTGTAGGGCTTCGTCGGCTTGGGAGCGCCCGTACTCTTCAAGAAGGGATTCTGTCCGCCCATCGCAGTGCCTCAGCGTTCGCGTCGCCGCGGTTCGCGCGGCGGTGCCTCGTCGCGGCGAGGGGAGGGACGCGGTGCTTCCGTGCGTGCCGCGGGACGACGCTCGGGATCGGGACCGCGCGGACGGAAGTCGCGCTCGGGCGAGGGCTCGGCATCGAACGCGGGAGCCCGATTCGGCGCCGGATTCCGCGGTTTCGGCGCAGCGGATGCGGGCGCGGCGGTCGAGCGTCGCGCGGGACGATCTTCGCGCGATTCGGGAGCCGCGCGCACTTCGCGCGAGCGCGTTTCGTCGCCGCTCGGAGGGAGCGAACTCGCAGGGCGAGTCGGGCCGGCGTCACGTCCGCGCGGCGCATCGAGTGGAGTTCCGCGACGGGCTTCGCGCGGAGCTTCGTCGTCCGCAGGCCAGCGCGGCGTTTCGGCGCGTTGACGCAACGGGCGATCGCGGCGATCGAGCGGGTCGTCGGGACGCGGTTCGAGCTGACGATCGCCTTCGCGCGGGAGCGGCGCGCTCGCACGCACCGGTGAGTGCTCGTCACGCGGCCACGAACGCTCGGGTCGCGCGGAGGCGTGCGGCTCCATCGGGCGCTCAGCCCTGTCGCGCCCGCGCGGCGGCTGCGACTCAGCGCGCGGGGCGGACTCCGGACGACGTTCGGCGTCGCGCCGCGGAGCGTCTTCGCGCGCGCGATCGAGCCCACGCGGCTCGGCACGCGGTGCGTGATCGCGCGGCGACTCGTCGCGCTGCGCTTCGTTGCGAGCGGGCGCTCGGCGCGGTGCGCCGGTACGCGGGGATTCAGCGCGTGCGGATTCAGCGCGTGGAGCCGCACGGCCTGAGGCTTCCTTGCGCGGAGCCGCACTGCGAGGAAACTCAGTCGGCGCCGATTCACGGCGAGGAGATGCACTGCGCGCCGAATCACTGCGCGGCGACGCAGCGCGCGGAGAATCGCTCCGCGCTGACTCCGAACGCGGTGACGTCGTGCGCGCCGATTCTTCACGCGGCGATCGCGCCCGCGTCGGTTCTCGCTGCGAGCCCTCACCGCGCGGCGCCTCACCGCGCGGCGCCTCACCGCGCGGCGCCTCACCGCGCGGCGCCTCACCGCGCGGCCCTTCGCCGCGAGCCTCTGCCGTTCGTGCGCGCGGCGCACGCGGAGCCGGCGAACGCGGGCGTTCGCCCTCGGCCTCGATGCGCGGCTCGTTCTCGTCGCGCGTGCTCGCGCGGGCCGGACGCTCCGCACGCGGCGCTCGCACGGTGCGCTCTTCACGCGGACCGCGACTCGTCGGACGTTCGTCACGCGGAGTCGGCAGGGCGACATCGCGAACCTCGTCGCGCGGACTTTCGTCGCGCCGCGGCCGCGGCCGCTCGCCGCGCAGCGGCGGATCGACCTCGGGAATCTTCCACGTGGCTTCGCGCTCGATCTGCGTCCACTTGCGGCGGTCGATGCCGCCGACGAGCGTGATCGCGCGGCCCTTGCGACCCGCGCGGCCCGTGCGGCCGATGCGGTGCGTGTAGTCCGTGATGTCGTGCGGCGAACCGTAGTTCACGACCGTCGACACGTGCTTCACGTCGAGCCCGCGCGACGCGACGTCCGTCGCGATCAGCGCCTTCACTTCGCCCGTGCGGAACGCGGCCATCACGCGGAAGCGCGCGGCCTGGTCGTAGCCGCCGTGCAGGGCCTTGATGCCGAAGGGCATGCGCTCGAGCCGACGGATCAGCTTGTCCACGTCCGTGCGACGCGGACAGAACACGAGGAACACGTCCTCGGGGTCGCTGTTCTCGATCAAGCGCATCAGCGCGAGCGTGCGATCCTCGTCGTCGAGGAAGATCACGCTCTGCTCGATGTTGTCGACCGTCTTCAATCCGGCGGCCGTCGCGACCTCGGCCGGATCCTTCGTGTTACCCCGGGCGAGCTTGAGGAGCTCCGCCGGGAAAGTCGCCGAGAAGAGCAGCGTCTGACGCTCGTCCGGCGTGTACGACAAGATCTCCTTCACGTCGTCGATGAAGCCGAACTCGAACATGACGTCGGCTTCGTCGAGGATCGCGAACTCCGTCCACGGGAAGGACAGGAACTTCTGCTTGTAGAGGTCGAGGATGCGACCCGGCGTCCCGACGACGACTTGCGCGCCGCGCTTGAGCGCCTTGACCTGCGGCTCCATCGGCTCGCCGCCGACGATGAGCGCGACCTCGATGCCGCGCGGCTTGCCGAGTTCGGTGAGGACCTTCTGGACTTGCTCGGCCAGCTCGCGCGTCGGGCACATGACGAGCCCGAGGACGGACGCGCGCGCCGGGTCGATCTTGGCCATCATCGGCGCGCCGAACGCGAGCGTCTTGCCCGTGCCGGTCTCGGCCTTGGCGATGACGTCCTTACCCGCGAGGACCGGTCCGATCGCGAGGCGTTGGATCGGCGAAGGCGTCGTGATGCCCATGCCTTCGATGGCAACTTGGATCTCCTCGCCCAGTTCCCAGTGACGGAACGTGGTGATGTCGGGGGGAATCAGAGTCGGGTCGAGCGGGCGAATGGCTTCGGAGCTCTTGGAGCTCGCGGCGGCGGGTGCCGGCTTGTGTCGAGGGCCGCGCGAAGCACCGCTGCGGCCACCTTGGAATTGGGGTGTCAACTTGGAATCGATCTCATGCTGGATGGAATGGAACCCCAGTAGAGTAAAGCCTCACGCGCGGTCCACAAGGCGACCGACGCGGAAACCCTGAGCGAGACGCCGAACTTCGGTTGTGCGCGGGGGCCGGGCTCCTCGGAAACCTCTTGGTCGCTGGATCACCGGGTGTGGCGAGTAGCATGCGCGCGATCTCGCCTCGAACCAAAACGAGCCCACGCGCATGCGCATCGTCACCTGGAACGTGAATTCGGTCCGCGCGCGTCTGCCGCGCCTGCTCGAGTTCCTCGAACGCGTCCGTCCCGACGTCGTCTGTCTGCAGGAGACGAAGTGCCTCGAGGAGGCTTTCCCACTCGAGCCGATCGAGGACGCCGGCTACTCGTGCGCCGTCTACGGTCAGAAGACCTACAACGGCGTCGCGATCCTCGCGAAAGGGCGCATCGAGGACGTCGTTCTCGGGATGGACGACGGCGTCGAGGACGCGGAAGCGCGCGTGATCTCGGCCCAAGTCGGCGACGCGATGATCGTGAACGCGTACGTCGTGAACGGGCAAGAGGTCGGGGCCGATCGATACCACTACAAGCTGCAGTGGATGTTGCGCTTGCGCGACTTCGTGGCGCGACGCTGTCCGCTCGACGAAAAGGGCGTGGTCTGCGGTGATTTCAACATCACCTTCGACGATCGCGACGTGCACGACCCGGTCCTGTGGCACGAGAAGATCCTGTGCAGCACGCCGGAGCGTCGCGCGCTCGCGGGCCTTTCGGGACTGGGGTTGAAGGACGCGTTCCGCAAATTCCACGAGGAAGGCGGGCATTACACGTGGTGGGACTTCCGCACCAAGGGCTACCAGCGCAAGGCCGGTCTGCGCATCGACCACTTGCTGCTGACGCCGCCGGCGTACGAGTCGCTCGAGTCGTGCACGATCGACCTCGCCGCGCGCGAGGGCGCGGGGCCGAGCGATCACGCGCCGGTCGTCGCGGAGTGCTGAAAGCGCGCGTGCTCCCTCTACGGGCTCCTCCTCGGTGCAGCATTCGGCGCGTGCACGGACACCGAGAAGCGGCCCGACGTCCTGCTCGTCACGTTCGACACGACGCGCGCGGATCACCTCGGCGCTCACGGCTACGGACCGCCACGCAAGCGCGCGGGCTGCGGGCCGCGCGAAGCGCGCGTCGCACCCGACGATCCGCGCTTGCTCGAACGACTCCAAGCTCTCGGCGAAGCGAGTTCGGGTCGCGCGCTCGCGGAGGCGCGGCCCTCGTGCTCGTGGCGCTGATTTCCGACGTCCTCTTCCTGCAGCCCTCGAGCGAAGCCGTGATCCGAGCGCTCGCGGCCGTCTTCGCCTGATCCGGAAGGCAAGGGGCCGCTAGATTGTGCGGCCCATGATCGCGAACGCCCTCCTCGTCTTCCCGCTCCTCAGCCACGCCGTCGAAGATCCGAAGCCGCCCGCCCACGACGTCCAGAGTCCCGTCGGCCCCTCTCGCGACGTCGCCATCGATGCGCGCGAGGGGACGTGGATGAGCCTCGACGTGTCGCCCGACGGCAGCGAGATCTGCTTCGACTTACTGGGCGATCTCTACGTGATGCCGATCGCGGGCGGCGAAGCGCGCGCGATCCAGAGCGGCGTCGCGTGGCAGATGCAGCCGCGCTACTCGCCCGACGGGAAGCGGATCGCGTTCACGAGCGATGCGGGCGGTGGCGACAACGTGTGGATCGCGAAGACGGACGGCACGGACGCGCGGCAGGTCACGAAGGAGACGTTCCGCCTGTTGAACAGTCCGGCGTGGTCGCCGGATGGCCAGTGGATCGCGGCGCACAAGCACTTCACGTCGCGGCGGTCGCTCGGCGCGGGCGAGATCTGGCTCTACCACGTGTCGGGCGGCGAGGGTTTGCAGCTCACGACGCGCGCGAACGAGCAGAAGGACCTGGGTGAGCCGGCGTTCTCGCCCGACGGGCGCTACGTGTACTTCAGCTTCGACGCGACGAGCGGCGACACCTTCGAGTACAGCAAGGATGTCACCGGCGGCATCTACGCGATCGATCGACTCGATCGCGCGACGGGCGAGCGCATGCGGTTCGTCGACGGCCCGGGTGGAGCGTGTCGGCCCGTCCCGAGCCGCGACGGCAAGAAGCTCGCGTTCGTGCGGCGGGTGGACTTCGTGACGACGCTCTTCGTGATGGACGTCGCGTCGGGCGAAGCGCAGCCCCTGTACGCGCCGCTCGAGCGCGACATGCAGGAAACGTGGGCGATTCACGGCGTTTATCCCTCGTTCGCTTGGTCGCGCGGAGACCGCGAGATCGTGCTGTACGCGCAGGGTCGCATCCGGAGCATCGATGTCGAGACTAGAGTCGCGCGCGAGATCCCGTTCCACGTGCGGGACGTGCGCAAAGTTGCCGACGCCGTGCGCTTCCCCGTCGAAGTCGCGCCGAGTGAGTTCCCGGTGAGGGCGCTGCGCTCCGTCGCCGTGTCGCCCGCCGCGGATCGCGTCGTGTACCAAGCGCTCGGACACGTGTGGCTCCGTGCGCTGCCCGATGGCGCGCCGCAGCGAGTGGCGCAGGACGATGCGCGCTTCGAGTTCGAGCCTTCGTGGTCGCGAGACGGCCGTCGGATCGTGTTCACGACGTGGACGGACGAAGGTCTCGGCGCCGTCGTCGTGCGCGAACTCGGCAGCGGCGCCGAGAGCGTGCTCACGACGCAGAAGGGTCACTACGTCGAACCCGCCTTCTCGACCGACGGCCAGCAGGTCGTCTATCGCAAGACGGGCGGCGGGGGGGTGGTGTCGCCGCTCTGGTCGCGCGACACCGGCATCTACCGCGTGCCGGTGAGCGGCGGCGAGCCCGTGCTCGTGACGAAGAAGGGCGCGCGTCCGCAGTTCGGCGCGGACAGCGAGCGCGTCTTCCTCGTCAGCGAGGAGTCACAGAAGGACGCCGACCGACGCACGCTGTGGAGCGTCGAGCTCGACGGTTCCGACGAGCGCGTCCACTACGCGAGTGAATGGGCGACGCAGTTCGCGCTCTCGCCCGACGGCAATTGGATCGCGTTCGCCGAACGCTGGAACGCGTACCTCGCCCCGTTCGAGATGACCGGTCGCGAAGTCGCGATCGGCCCCGCGACGAAGGCCTACCCGGTTGCGCGCCTCTCGCAGGACGCGGGCGAAAACCTGCATTTCTCCGGCGATTCCAAGCGCGTTCATTGGTCGCTCGGGCCCGAGCTCTTCGAGCGCGAGCTGAAAGACGCGTTCGCGTTCCTGGACGACGCGCCCGAGAAGCTCCCCGAAGCTCCGACATCCGGGCGCAACATCGCGTTCACCGCGCAGCGCAAGACGGTCGACGGCTCGATCGCCCTCGTCGGCGCGCGCGTGATCACGATGAAGGGTGACGAAGTCCTCGAAGACGGCGTCGTCGTCGTGGACAAGAACCGCATCGCCGCGGTAGGCCGGCGCGCCGACGTCGCGATCCCCGCCGGCGCGCGCGTGATCGACGCCGCCGGCCTGACCGTCATGCCCGGCATGATCGACGTGCACGCTCACGGTCCTCAAGCCGTGAACGGCATCACTCCCCAGCGCAACTGGGCCAGTCATGCCAACCTCGCGTTCGGTGTCACGACGATCCACGATCCGTCGCACGACACGAACTCGATCTTCGCGGCGTCCGAGATGCAGAAGGCCGGGCTCGTACTTGCACCGCGCACGTACTCGACGGGAACGATCGTGTACGGCGCGCAAGGCGACTTCAAAGCGCCGATCGAGTCGCTCGACGACGCGCGCGGACACTTGCGTCGTTTGAAGGCCATCGGTGCGTTCAGCGTGAAGAGCTACAACCAACCGCGCCGCGATCAGCGCCAGTGGGTGATCCAAGCCGCGCGCGAGCTCTCGATGATGGTCGTGCCCGAGGGCGGATCGCTGCTCCAGCACAACTTGTCGATGGTCGTCGACGGTCACACCGGCGTGGAGCACTCGCTGCCCGTCGAGAAGATCTACGACGACGTCGAGCAACTGTGGGGTGCCTCGAAGACGGGTTACACGCCGACGCTCGTCGTCGGATACGGCGGTATTTGGGGGGAAAACTACTGGTACCAGCACACGGACGTGTGGCGGAACGAGCGTCTCGCCGCATTCGTGCCGAAGTTCGTGGTCGAGCCGCGCGCGCGCCGCCGCACGATGGCGCCGGACGAGGACCAGAACATCCTGCGCTCGGCCGGCATCGTGAAGAGCATCATCGACGCGGGCGGGCAGGCGCAGCTCGGCGCGCACGGACAGCTCGCGGGTCTCGGCGCACACTGGGAGCTGTGGCTGCTGAAGCAAAGCGGGATCACGAACCTCCAGGCCTTGCGCTGCGCGACTCTGTCGGGCGCGCAGTACGTCGGCCTCGACAAGGATCTCGGGTCGATCGAAGTGGGCAAGCTCGCCGACCTACTCGTGCTCGAGCGTGATCCCCTGACCGACATCAGGAACAGCGAGTCCCTGCGCTGGACGATGCTCGACGGTCGCCTGTACGACGCGCGGACGCTCGCGCCCGCGGACGGACGCGCGGGCCAAGCGCCCGACTACTTCTGGCGCGGGATGCAGTCCGGGATGCCGGCGCAGACGG
>Ga0163151_10007064_pt1 | contig 13299 bp, 15 predicted proteins | sample OliLakLV19MP5IB2_FD_145596 | JGI IMG/M metagenome (GOLD analysis project Ga0163151, IMG submission 145596) | Freshwater microbial mat bacterial communities from Lake Vanda, McMurdo Dry Valleys, Antarctica - Oligotrophic Lake LV.19.MP5.IB-2 | ecosystem: Environmental > Aquatic > Freshwater >...
TTACCTCCTGGATGTCTTGGTTAACCCGAACCAAATCATCCAGGCAGTAATCGCCTGAAGGATTTGCGTCCGCCCTTTGGGCAAAATTTGCAGGTTTGCTGCAAATTTGGGATTAAGGCGCTTTTAATCCCAAATAAACCAGAACTGAAGGAATAATAACAGTAACCATTATTACTATCGTTTTAATATCAAACTTGTTTTCCCCAAGTTTAGTTTCTCCACATTCACTACACGATGTTATGGTCTTTGCTTTCCCATCCAGGTCGTACGTAACAAAAAGATCCACCCACTTTCCGATAGATTTTTTACCATTAGTTTTCTTCATGTTTAATGGAAATGTTTTACGATCCGTAGTGCGGTATTTATAGATGTAAACCGTGCCGGAATCTGTTACTGATTTCAGATCATAAGGAGGAATTCCCAGTGTTTTAGAGACTTCCTCCTTAGTCATTCCAACTTTTAATTGTAGTACTTCTTCTACCCCGGTATATTTTGGCGAATGCACAATACAGGATCCAAGCATGCACGAAATCAGAATTATTAAAAAATATTTTATGTGTCTCATACAAAATTGTTTTTTGAAAGCCCCAGCCATTCCAGCGCGGAAGCATGGAGCAGTTTTTCTTTTATGTCACTACCAAGATCCATTTCACGAATTAATTTTCCCGGTTCATTCTCCCCCAGCGGAAAAGGGTAATCGCTGCCAAGTGCCACGCGATGTGCTCCTACAAGGTTTATAATATATTCAAGCATGGCGGTATCATGCGTAAGAGAATCCAACCAGAACTTTCCCAAATATTCTTTGGGGTTCTTTTTGTTATCAATAGCAACTAGGTCGGGACGGGAATCGAACCCGTGCTCAATTCTGCCAATGGTAGCGGGGAAAGAACCTCCTCCATGAGCAAAAGCAACTCTAAGCTTGGGCAAGCGCTCCAGTACTCCTCCAAATATCATAGAACATATTGCCAGGGACGTTTCGGCAGGCATCCCCACCAGCCAGGGCAGCCAGTATTTCTGCATTTTTTCCTGGCCCATCATTTCCCAGGGGTGAACAAATACAGACATATTCATTTCTGCACAAGCCTGAAAAACAGGAAATAATTCAGGAGCATCCAGGTTCCAGTCGTTAACATGTGAGCCTATTTGCACTCCGGTCAGTCCAATTTTTTTACAACGTTCCAGCTCTTTTATCGCAAGTTCGGGCGATTGCAAAGGAATTGTTCCCAGCCCGATAAATCGTTTGGGATATTTTTGAATTATTCCGGCAATATGATTATTCAGAAATTGTGAAACTTCCAAACCGTCTTTGGGCTTTGCCCAGTAGCAAAACATGACAGGGATAGTAGAAAGCACCTGTACGTCCACATGATGATGGTCGCATTCTTTCATGCGTTTTTCCGCACTCCAGCAGTTATCTTCGATCTCACGAAAAAATTTATCATCCACCATCATGCGTGCACAACAGGGTTTGCCTGCCCGTCCGGCAGGCGGGTGGTGATCCAGGTTTACAAATCCTCCATAGCCAAATTTCTTTTTGAAATCAGGAAGGTTTTCAGGAATAATATGTGTATGAATATCTATAGTAAACATAAAGCCAATAATTATCTACTAAAGTACTAATTGATACCAATCTACTAATGAATACATAGGCTGTTATTGGTACATTAGCACAGATTGGTACCTTAGTAGATCTAGGTATCAGATGTTAACTCTCCTTTGAAATATTCCACTATGGCTTCCTTCACCAACAATTCCTGCTGCATAGGTTTTAGGGGCGGAAGTTTTTCATTCAGGTTCCAATGCGGCCAACCCTGATCATCTCTTCCTGCAAATTCATAATAACCGAAGGACGTAAGCAGTGTACATACTGCAATGTGCATAAGCTCCAGCTTCTCATCTTTGGCAAATACTTTATATCCCTTCCCTAACTCCTGGACTCCGATCAAAAATAAAATCCCCTGCAGATCCAGATCCTGGTCGAACTGCAAAGAAAGCTTCTTGCATACGTCCTGCCAATTTTTTTCTAATTCCACATCCATGGGGACAAAGGTATAAAGGTATAAGGGATACAGGTATAGGGCTAAACCAGAAATTAAAAAATGATTGTGAACAAAAATCCTGTATACCTCTATACCCTATACCTCTATACCTCATCTTTGCCTTATGAATTATATCGATATTATTCTGGTCATTCCCCTTCTCTGGGGACTTTACAAAGGATTTACCAAGGGACTCATTATTGAAGCGGCATCTATTATTGCTTTAGGACTGGCAATATGGGGCGGTATAAAATTTTCGGATTTTCTTACCGGTTACATTAATCAGCATTTTAGCTGGGATACAAAATATTTGCCTGTTATTTCTTTCGCCATAATTTTTTTAGGAATCCTTACTGGGGTTTACGCAATTGCAAAACTTATTGAAAAACTAGTGAAAGCAGTATCGCTTGGGTTTATAAATAAACTGGCAGGCGGCATTTTCGGGATGCTGAAGTTCGGACTAATTATGAGCGTACTGATCTTTGTCTTGAATGCGATCGAGAAAAGTGTTAAACTCATGCCTCAAGAAACAAAACAAAAATCTTTGCTGTACGAACCGGTTGGAAAAATTGCTCCAATAATTATTCCGGGGTTAAGGGATAGTAAATTGGGAGAGATGATCCAGAAATAACGCTCTTTCCTGAGATTGCCACGTCCTGATCAAAGCATCAGGACTCGCAATTACGTTACTTCTCTATCGCCTCCACTCCAGGCAATGATCCGCTTTCAATATATTCCAGCAAGGCTCCTCCACCAGTAGAAACATAACTTACTTTATCTGCCAACTTGTATTTATTGATTGCTGCAACAGAATCTCCGCCACCAATCAAAGTAAATGCTCCCTTTCCTGTGGCTTCTGCTACAGCCAGTGCGGCTGCTTTTGTGCCATGCTCAAAGCTGCTCATCTCGAAAACGCCCATAGGGCCGTTCCATAAAACAGTTTTTGATTTTAAAATAACATCGTGATAGATTTTTTCTGTTTCAGGGCCTATGTCCAATCCCATCCATCCATCTGGAATTTTAGTGATATCACATGTTTGTTTTTTTGCATCGTTAGCAAAAGCATCTCCGGCAACGGTATCAACAGGAATATAAATATTCACTCCTTTTGCCTTTGCGTCTTTTAAAATTTTTAACGCAACATCCAGCTTATCCTCTTCTACCAATGAGCTGCCAATCTTTCCTCCCTGCGCTTTAATAAAAGTGTATGCCATTCCTCCGCCAATAATGAGGTTATCTATTTTGTCTAAAAGTTTGTCTATGATCAATATCTTTCCTGAAACTTTCGCACCGCCCATAATGGCAGTAAAAGGTTTTTCATTGCTGCTAAGAACTTTATTGATGCTGGCAAGCTCTCCTGCCATCACATAACCAAAGCACTTCTCTTTAGGGAAAAACTTTGCGATAATGGTAGTAGAAGCATGTGCGCGATGAGCGGTGCCGAAGGCATCATTTACATACACATCGCCTAATGAAGCAAGCTCTTGTGCAAATGAATCGGTTCCTGTTGTTTCTTGTTTATGAAAACGCAGATTCTCCAGCAAAAGTATTTCTCCGGCTTTTAATTCAGAAGCAAGTTTTTTTACAGCCTCTCCAACGCAATCCGAAGTAAATTTTACAGATTTTCCAAGAAGTTTTTCCAGAGTTGGCATTACATGTTTAAGAGAAAATTTTTCCTCGGGCCCGCTTTTAGGCCTTCCCAAATGTGACATAAGCACTATACTGCCTCCATCATTCAGAATTTTTTTGAGAGTAGGAATAGCAGCCCGAATACGGGTATCATCAGTCACAGTATATTTTTCATCCAGCGGCACATTAAAGTCAACACGGATTACCGCTCGTTTACCTTTAAAATTTATGTTGTCTACTGTCTTCATAGTACGGATAACTAATTTTTACGAATATTACGAATAAATTGCAGCACAAAAATAAAAGAATAAGAGGATTGAAGAAATGGCTTTATTCGTGCTAATTCGTGTAATTAGTGTCTATATTTGAGGATGCTTTTTAAGGATATTATAGGCCAGGAAGAAGTGAAAAAACGCCTCGTTCATTCTGTACAGGAGAACAGGGTAAGCCATGCCCAATTGTTCCTAGGATCCGAAGGCAATGGAGCTTTACCGCTGGCATTGGCTTACACTCAGTATATCCTTTGCAAAACACGAAGAGCAGGCGAAGCATGCGGCATGTGTGCGTCCTGCATAAAAAATAGCAAGCTGGTTCACCCGGATGTGCATTTTGTATACCCTATTGCCATAAAAAAAGGTGATGTTGAAAAAAGCACTGACGTAGCTGCTGAATGGCGCGAAGCTTTTTTAGAAAATCCCTATTTGAATTTATCTGATTGGTTTTCTCATCTGGATGCGGAGAATAAACAGCCCATTATTGGTGTGGAAGAAAGTGCCGAAATACTTCGCAAGCTATCTCTTACCACCTACGAGGGAGAATTCAAAATAATGATCATCTGGATGCCGGAAAAAATGCATGCTTCGGCTGCGAACAAGCTTTTAAAGATACTGGAAGAACCTCCAGACAAAACTTTATTCATCCTTGTTTCAGAGAACGAAGAGGCCTTATTGCGAACCATCTATTCTCGCACACAACTCATAAAAATTAATCGCATTCCAGATGAAGAAATTAAAAAAGCGCTGGTAGAAAAAAAAGGGCTTACTACCACAGATGCTGCTAAAATAGCGTACCTGGCAGACGGTAATTACAACACAGCATTAAAATTGATCCGGGACGGACAGGAAGAAAATCTGCATTTGAACAAATTCCGGGATTGGATGCGTCTATGCTTTAAAGTGGATGTTGTTTCTATACTTTCCTGGGTAGAAGAAATTGCGAATGCAAAAGTGGGGAGGGAAAATCAAAAGGCCTTTCTTTTATACGGAATGAATTTGATACGCGAATGCCTGGTGGGTATGTACGGAGATAAAAAATTGTTGCGCGTGGATGGAGAAGAGCTGGATTTTGTTCAAAAGCTTTCCACCCGTCTGGATGGGAATCTTTGCAGGCAATTATCAGATGAGCTCAACGAAGCAATCATTCATGTAGAGAGAAACGGAAGCGGAAAGTTAATTTTTACCGATCTGTCTTTAAAGTGTATGCGAATAGTGAAACAAAAGGCCCCACCCCTGCCCTCCCCAATGGGGAGGGAGTAATACTACAAGGTTGGGGCTTAAACATATGACAAAACACAAAATCATAGTAGGCATAACAGGCGCCAGTGGTTCCATCTATGCAAAAGTGCTGCTGGAGAAACTTGCCGCTTTAAAAGATCAGGTAGATTCTGTAGGAATTGTAATGAGCGACAATGCAAAGCAGGTTTGGGAAACTGAACTACCCACCTCTCCCCTGGCCCCTCTCCTCAAGAGAGGGGAAGAGGTACTTATGGTTTATGGGAAAAATGATTTTCACGCACCATTCGCTTCCGGTTCTGCAAATTTCAAAACAATGATCATTTGCCCCTGCTCTATGGGAACCATGGCGCGCATAGCAACCGGAGTTTCAAACGACCTGATCACCCGCGCTGCAGATGTAATTTTGAAAGAGAGAAGAAAATTAATTTTGATCCCGCGAGATACTCCGCTAAGTTTGATCCACATCAATAACATGAAAACGATCACCGAAGCAGGCGGAATTATTTGTCCGGCCTCTCCTTCGTTTTATTCCCAGCCAAAAACATTTGAGGAACTGGCTTCCACAGTGATTGACCGCGTGTTGGATTTGTGCGGATTGGATGTGAAGATGTACAGATGGGGAAACAAGGACAATTAGGAGAATCAAAGTTCGCCTGCAATTTTTAAAACGCCCTCTTCTATTTCTTTAGAGATTCTAAAGCCATTTCGCTTTAATTTTTTCAGCAGGGGAGAAACCTCATGAATAATTCCCTTTTGTTTCGCTTTTAAAAGTGTTCCCAATGTTCCTGTCATTTCTATTTTTAAGGATGCTGCCAATTGCCTTCCGCGTCTATCGTCAATAATAAGGATGCAGTTTTTATGTTCAATTGCTAATGCAATTGCGCTGGCTTCTCCTTCGTCAACTATCTTTTCAAATGCCCGTTGCTTGCGCTTATCCTTAACCTTTTCAATCTTTACCCAGTAGGGTAAAGACTTTTTATACTCTCTCCGAACTTCAGGAGTAATAGTAATTGTGCCATATATCTTGTTATACTCCGGACGGGATAAATTTCCGCGTTTTATGATGGAAATTTATCCCGTTTTATGTATAAGAATAAGCAGTTCATCAATATTATCGAAAAGGATAAGACAGGAAGTATCTGCAATGATGTATTCAGTCATGCTTAAGGTCTCGAGCTATGTCCTTTAACGTCTCCCCAAATACAGATACTCCGTATTTGCCAATACGCTCCATAAATTGCTTTTTTGAGATGCCAATTAAATCTGCTGCCTGGCCAAGCGACAATTTTCCCTGATCATACAACTGTGCGGCTAACATCATGGTTATCTCTTTGGAAGATACATGAACATTATCCGGAAGGTGAAGCGTTACAGTTCTCATCTTTATTTATTTAACCTTACAAAGATAAGAAATTATACATTATTCTTAGAATCCTCACCTCATAGAAAGTAGCCGCATCCTAGATTTGTGCGGATTGGATGTGAAGACGTATAGGTGGGGAGGAAAGGTAAGTAGGCAATAAGCAGTTGGCAAATCATTCTAAGATTATTTTTCGAGTAAAGATTTTGGCATTCGCCTTTATTCTCACAAAATAAATTCCTTTGGGCTGAGAAGATAAATTTACTGTTGCAGATTGATTGGCCAATTGGCTTGTAGATTGATATACCTCTCTGCCGAAAACATCATAAATGGAGAATTTTGATTCTTCAGAAGTGCTAATGCTAAAAACTCTTGTTGTAGGGTTAGGAGAAATAGAAAATGAAATACTTTCTGAAGAAATATTTTTTACGTCCGTAAGGAGAAAGTCGCAGCTGGTAATTGTATCAGGAAAAAGAGTAGTACCATCCTGCCTAAAACATGTAACTTCAAAACCACTTTCATCGATAATACAACCAGGCGAGCGCTGGAGCAGTCCATAGTTGAATCCTACTCCCTCTATCAAGAATAAGCTATTAAAACACGGATTTATTGCCCATCTCTTGCGGTAAGTACTGACAATTAAAACAGAATCGATTTTCTGTACAATATCCGGAGGAACAAAAGAGGTCGCTATATATCCTTTTACAGTATCGCCCACCTGCAGAGTAAAGTCATACAATAATTGTTCAACAGCAGTTGATGGTGGAATTATAAATACCTTTCTATTTGATACCTCTTGTCGGATTGCACCTTTGTACCCTGCAGATGCTGAGCTACCGCAAGTACCCGTTGAATAAGACATAACATATGGAGTATTGACTTTATGATAAACTATGCTATTAATTAATGTGTCGCCCGACATAACAATTGAATACTCTGAATTCGCCATGCCATAAGAAAAACAATTCCTATTGAACCAAACGTTCCACACCGCATTCGAATCCGGAAAGGGATGATACACATTTGTCTGAGCAAAGAGACGAAGTGAGAAATAAAATAAAATAAAGAGTACGGTTTTCCTCATCCAATGAAATTAACCCTCTAAAGGTAAACATAAGAAATTGAAAAACAAAATCGCGCATTCCCTCCCCTTCTGGGAGGCTATGAGGGACTTTACGCGCTCTTAAACTGACTCAAAAACCTCACATCATTCTCATAGAACAGACGGATGTCGTTGATCTGGTATTTGAGCATGGCAATACGCTCAATACCCATTCCGAAGGCAAAGCCAGTATATTTTTTAGAATCTATTTTGCAATTCTCTAAAACTTTGGGGTTCACCATGCCGCAGCCTAATATCTCCACCCAGCCGCTGTGCTTGCAGATGTTGCAGCCTTTGCTTCCGCAAATAAAACAGGAAATATCCACCTCCATGCTAGGTTCGGTGAAAGGAAAGTAAGAAGGACGCATCCGTATTTTGGTTTTCTCTCCGAACATTTCCTGGGAGAAATATAAAAGAGCCTGTTTGAGGTCAGCAAAAGAAACATTTTCATCAATATATAATCCTTCCGCCTGGTGAAAGAAACAATGGGCACGTGCAGAAATATTCTCTTTGCGATAAACACGTCCCGGAAAAATACTGCGTATGGGAGGCTTTGAATTTTCCATCACGCGAATTTGCACGGAGGAGGTGTGGGTTCTTAATACGAAGCCCCCTTCCTCCTCCCGCTCCTTTGGAGAGGGTTGGGGTGAGGCTTTCACAAAAAAAGTGTCTTGCATATCGCGAGCCGGGTGGTCCGCTGGGAGGTTCAACGCAGAAAAATTATGCCAGTCGTCTTCAATCTCGCGGTCTTCCTTAACCGTAAATCCTATTCTAGAAAAAATATCTACGATTTGATTTCTTACTATTGAAATAGGGTGGCGCGAGCCAAAAGCGATCGGCTCTGCAGGTTTTGTAAGATCAACATCGGAGGAGGAAACTTGTTCCTGCCCTTCAAATTTTTCTTTTAAATTATTGAATTTATCCTGGGCTTTATTTTTGAGGTCATTGAGATGCTTACCCACTTCCTTGCGTTCTTCATTCGCTAGTGCTTTAAAGTCATCGAACAGAGCGGTAACAACTCCTTTTTTGGCAAGCCACTTCAGGCGGAACTCCTCTAATTGCTCCTTGCTTTCTACTTTTATTTCTTCCACGTCTGCCAGAAGCTTATGTATTTTTTCCTTCATACTACCTTAAAATTATATCGTTTCCCCATTAATGGAAATTTTGGAGCTGATCCTTGCTCCTGCCAACCTAAGAGTTTTTTCTACAGAACAATACTTTTCCATAGACAAAGAAACAGCACGCTGGGCCTTTGCCGGATCAATAGTTCCCTTCATTTGAAAATGTACTTGAATATCTGTGAAAACCTTTGCTGCATCTTCCAGTTTTTCCTGTTCTCCTTCTACTTCCACTTGGAAATCATCGATCTGCTGTTTTTGTTTTTTAAGAATAAGGATGATATCGATAGAGCTGCAGCCTGCTAAACCCATAAGAAGCATCTGCATGGGGCGTACTCCCTGATTCCTTCCGCCTATTTTTTCAGCAGCGTCCATTTGGACTGTTTTGCCATCTTCATTTTTTGCTTCAAAATGAAAAGCATCGTCCAATCTTTTTAGTGATATTTTCATATGAGGCCAAAGGTAGATAAAGATTTATATTTGCATGCCGGATACTAATAACTAATGACTACCAACTATACGAATAGCTCACATTTGTAATATTCGCAACTATTCGTTATTAGTAACCAATCAGCCATGTCTAAACAGAATTATAAATATCCGCAGTCCTTTTCGCTTGAAAACGGGGAATCCCTTCCCGAATTGGATATTGCATACCATACCTATGGATCTTTGAACCAAAAGAAAAGCAATGTCATCTGGATCTGCCATGCACTCACCGCAAGCTCCGATGCTGCTGACTGGTGGAACGGATTGGTGGGTGACAAGAAAGCTTTTGACACCACCAAATATTTTATCGTTTGTGCAAATATCCTGGGATCGTGTTATGGAAGTTCCGGCCCTTTGAGCGTGAATCCTGCTACAGGAGAAAAATATTACAGCTCTTTTCCGCAGGTTACTATTCGCGACATGGTGAATGCGCACATCATTTTAAGAAAGCAGCTTGGAATTGAAAAAATAGCCATTGGGGTAGGCGGTTCCATGGGTGCATACCAATTGCTGGAATGGGCAGTGATAGAGCCAAAACTATTTCAAAGACAAATACTGATGAACACTTCTGCCCGGGAATCTGCCTGGGGAATTGCTATCCATACTGCGCAGCGCCTGGCCATTGAAGCGGATGCTACCTGGAAGTATCTTGCAGATGATGCAGGTTCAAAAGGATTGAAAGCTGCGCGTGCCATTGGTATGCTTACGTATCGCAATTACGCAACTTTTGCGCAGCAGCAAACGGACGATGAAGATCAGAAATTGGATAATTACAAAGCATCTTCTTACATCCATCATCAAGGAGATAAATTAGTAAGCCGGTTCAATGCATATTGCTACTGGATTCTTTCAAAAGCCATGGATTCGCACAATCTTTCCCGCAACCGAAAAAAAATGGAAGTGGTTTTAAAGTCTATAAGGGCGAAAGTACTGGTAACTGGTATTTCGAGCGATATCCTGTGCCCGAACATAGAGCAGAAATACATAACAAAAAATATTCCCAAATCATCCTTACGGATCATAGATTCTTCTTACGGTCATGATGGCTTTCTGATCGAATGGGAAAAGCTGACCAAAGTGATAAATGCCTGGATGAAGAAGTAGTTACAATTCGAAGCCGTCATTGCGAAGGAGGAACGACTGAAGCAATCTCTCTTTATAATTGTGAGATTGCTTCGTAATCCAGACTAAAGCGTCTGGATTCCTCGCAATGACGTTTCTTTCCCTTTTTTGTAAATTTGAACCATGAAAAACATACTCTTTACACTTATCATTTCCCTCATCGGAATCAAGGGCTCTTTCTCTCAGCCAAATACAGAATGGGAATCCACATTTGCTAAAAGTGCATACGACCGCCCTTACGGTATTACATCCAATTCCATGGGAGAGCTGCTGCTTTGCGGATCCACTTGGAATGACTCCAACCGAACTTATGAGGGCACGATCATTAAAATGGATTTTCAGGGCAACAAGATCTGGCAGAAAGTTTTCGGATATGGAAATACGGATATTTTAAATTCCATTGCCACTGTTCCTTCCGGAGGATATGTGGCTGCGGGATATACCGATTCAAAAGGTGCGGGATCGGACGATTTCTGGGTAATTAAAATTGATGAAAGGGGAAATCTTCTGTGGGAAAAAACTTACGGAGATAAATTCGAGGACAAAGCTGAAAATATTTTCGTTACTAAAAGCGGAGAGCTGATCGTAAGCGGAAGCAAAATGACGGTTTCCTCCAGTACGATCGAAGGCTGGGTATTGAAGCTAACTGCGGATGGAGAAAAAATATGGGACAAGCAGTTTGGAGGGCATTTCCGCAGCCGGGCATTTGCAGCAGCTGAACTGAATGACAAATACATCATAGCAGGCTCCATGGAACCCCTCAACGAAGAAAAATACAAGGAAGATAAAGGACAAGTGATCGCGCTCGATCAGAATGGAAATAAAGTATGGGAAAAAATATTCGGAGGAGCAGAGGAAGACTGGTTCAATGATGTGCTGGTTACAAAGCAAAATGAAATAATGCTGGCAGGACTAACCCGCTCAAAAGGAAAAGGCAGCGAAGACTTTTGGGTGATGAAGCTGAACGAAAAAGGGGATATGATATGGGAACAGACGTTCGGGGATGTTTCAAAAGATGTGGCGCAGAGCATAGTGCTTGCAGAAGATGGTTTTGTGATCTGCGGACAAACAGATTCACGTGAAACAAATAGTACTGATATATCCATTGTAAAATATGATTATAGCGGTAAATTTTTGTGGTCAACTGCTATCGGAAAAGAGATGAACGAGCGCCCGTACCAAATGCTTGCCACTGCTGATGGTGGCTTCGTTATAGCTTCTGAAAGATGCTCGCATTACAAATATGATTCTCAGCCGGTGAAATGCGGCATGAGCGTGGTAAAGCTTGTAGGCACACCGGAAAAAAGTATTGAGAATTATGTAAGCCTGAAAGTAAAGGCCTGGGAAAAGAAAGGGGAATTTGAGAAGACAGAAGCTTTTCAAAAACGTGTAACGAATGATAACAAGAAAAAAATAATTGAAAAACATACCCGCGAAGCTGTCACCTACTACGCGGAACAAGCGATCGACCTGGGAAAAGGAACTCTCAGCGATTACGATGCCGATAAAGAAGAATATGCTATTTCTGTGAAGGGATTAGCTCCTCTTCGTGTTCGTGTTTCAATGGAAGGAGCACAGGCGCTGAAAGAAAACTTTCCATCTGTTCAATTTGAAAATTCTGAATACAGCTTACAAAGCGGAAAATTTGAGTTGGAAAAAGTAATGATGGTTGTTGGCGGCAAGGAGTATCAATATCTTTCTGCGCGTCAGCCAGCAATTAAGGACGGGGTGCCGAATGTATTTGTGCAGACAGGTGAGCGTAAGAGTGCCGATGGAACAGTATATCGCGGAAGCGGAGACCCCCTCAAAGGGTTGAATATTTCCAAGAGCAAAACGATCATTGGAACGGGAAAATATTTTGCTCTTTTAATCGGAATAGATAACTACAAAGGCCAATGGCCCCCGCTGCAAAATGCCGTACGTGATGCGCAGGGCGTTGAACTTATGCTGAAGAATAAATACAAATTCGATAATTTCAAAGCATTGTATGATGAACAAGCTACCCGCGAAAACATTATGAACGCTATGGTGTGGCTGGTGGAAAATGCATCGGAGAACGATAATGTTTTAATTTTTTATTCAGGGCATGGGGAGTTCAACAAAGCCCTTAACAAGGGATACTGGGTGCCGGCCGATGCACAGACAACTTCCATCTCCGCCTATATTTCTAATTCTGACCTGCAGACTTTCCTGGGCGGAATAAAATCAAAGCATACCTTGCTTGTTTCCGATGCCTGCTTCAGCGGAGATATTTTCAGAGGCAATACGGTGACAGTAAAAATGGAAACTGCGGAAAAATATTATACAGAAACATACAATCTTAAATCGCGCCAGGCGATGACCTCCGGTGGAATAGAACCAGTAATGGATGGAGGAAAGGACGGGCATTCCATATTCGCCTATTATTTTTTACAGGCCCTGAGAAACAACGAAGGGCCTTTTGTTGATGCCTCGCAGATTTTTGAGAAGCTGAAGATCCCTGTTGCTAATAATTCCGACCAAAAGCCAAACCTACAGCCTGTAAAAAATGCAGGAGATGAAGGAGGCCAATTTATTTTTATCAGGAAGTAAACTTTATGGCGAACGCAACAAAGCAATTTCCTTCTATTTTTCCGCGAGTCGGATTCGTCCTATAGCGGATATTTTTTCTTTGAAAAGGATACATCCAAGCGAGCTGGGCAAAGGATTTACCCACCTCACTTTTTATGTATAAATGTTTTATCTAAAGGATTAATGAATGCTTTGTCAGTTATTGGAGTATCCATACTTATCAATTGAAATTTGAAATCATGAAAAATTAAGTTTATTTCATAGTGATCAGTGTTTAATGAAATAGCATACATTGGATGACCTGTAATCTCAGTCATTTCTTTAGCTTTTACACTTTCAGGATGATATGAAAAACCAGGGTACGCAGTGGTAAAAC
>Ga0163151_10007067_pt1 | contig 13296 bp, 9 predicted proteins | sample OliLakLV19MP5IB2_FD_145596 | JGI IMG/M metagenome (GOLD analysis project Ga0163151, IMG submission 145596) | Freshwater microbial mat bacterial communities from Lake Vanda, McMurdo Dry Valleys, Antarctica - Oligotrophic Lake LV.19.MP5.IB-2 | ecosystem: Environmental > Aquatic > Freshwater > Lake...
TCCTCTTTCACGCGTTCCTTTTATCTCAACGTGAAACCCGCGCTTCGGGAGGGCAAGTCCAAAGTCTTTTGGGCAAGATTGATGGCCGCCGAGATCTACATAGACTTCAGCCCCGCCGCCCTGTCGCACTGAACCGCACTGAACCGCACTGAACCGCCCGTTCCCCCTTTTTGGACTGCCCGGTTTTTCAACTTTCAAACTGCGTTCAGGTAGGAACCTGGGCGGAGGCGTGCCAATCCCTGCCTCCGGGACATCTTTGCAGCCACTTTTCACCCAAAGCGAATCTCCCCTGCCGTCCTTGATGCTGCCATCTTCAACCTTTCGCGGCACTTAACCAGTTCTTCAAACTTGGTTGCGGAATCGCTGTCATTCAGCCCAATCGACTGACATTCATTTTCCTTCATGATAAGCTGAAATCAAGGGCTCCTCTGCGAGTCAGCAATCCTCACATTGTCGATTCGCCATTGGAACACAATGGTGACCAACTGATATTTCGAAAGCATCATAAATTGGGAACAGCGGTCAGGATGGCCGTTTCACTTTTTCTAGCAGGTTCGCTCTGCTGCAGTGCCATCACCTTAGAACAAGCCCTGGTCTTAGCCGCCCAGGCTCATCCCCAGCTCCAGGCCGGCGCCGCTCTAATCGAGTCCGCCCAAGCCGGAATCCTGACGGCTAAGGCCTATCCGAACCCCGAAGGGTCCGCCATGGCCGGACGCCAAACCTTCCGTGTCCCCGGCAACGTCTCCGGATTCGTCCAGTCCTACCTGTTAAGCCAGCCGCTCGAACTCGGAGCCCTCAGACCGTCCCGGCTCACTCTCGCCGAACGCGGCCGCGATAGCAGCCAATTGGCCCTCGCAGAAATCCGACTCGCCCTCCTCTCCGGAGTCCGTCGCGTTTGGTACGAAGCCTTGCGCCGCCGCGAGGAAATCGCCATCCTCACCGAAAATCTCCGCTTGGTCGAAGAGCTGCGCAAGCGCATCCAAGTCCGCGTCGAAGTCGGAGAAGCCGGCCGCCTCGAACTGCTCCGCGCCGACACTGAAGTCGTCACCGCCCGCAACGCCATCGCCCGCGGCCGCCTCTCTTATCTCACCACCCTCTCCCAACTCCGCGCGGCCATCGGCATGCCCCCCGATGCCGACCTCAACCCCGAAGGCGCTCTCGAAGCCCCCGGCCCGTTGCCACCCCTCGAAACCCTTCGCCGCGAGACCCTCGACAAACATCCCGCTCTCGCTCTCGGCCGCGCCGAAGTTCGCCGCGCTGAAGCCCGCCTCGTCTATGAAAAGGCGCAGAAGCGTCCCCAACCCTCCGTCGTCGCTCAAGTCGATGTCCCCCCCGACGTCCCCATCTACCGCTTCGGCGTCAACGTCCCCCTGCCCTTTTGGAACCGCCGCGAAGGACCCATCGCCGAAGCCGTCGCCGACATCCGGCTCAAACAATCCATCACCCAGAGCCGACAACTCCTCCTGCTCAGCGGCCTCGAAACCGCCTACGGACGCTACCAAACCGCCACTCAACAGTTGCAAGCTTACGAGGAGGGCGTCCTCCTTGAAGCCGAAGCCGCTCTCCGCGGCGCGGAACTCGCCTACCAATTGGGCGAACGCGGCATCGTCGAAGTCCTCGACGCCCAACGAACTCTCCGAACCGTCCGCCTCGATTTCTTGAACGCGCAATACGACCGTCAGGCCTCTCTGGTCGATCTCGACGAACTGCGCGCTGTTGAGCCCAAAAAGTGATCCAGCGAATTCTCCCCTTTGCCGCCATCGCCATCCTCGCCGGTTGCTCCGGAGCCAAAGACTCAGCGGCTCCCGTCGCTCCCTCTCCCGCCGTCGCGCAGGCCCCGTCCGATCCCATGGAAATCAAAGCCGAGCCGAACCTCCTCAAAAGGCTCAAACTCGGCCAGCCTCTTGAAACCGAGGTGGCCACTTCCATCAGCGTCGCAGCCCGCATTGAGGTCGACGACCGTCGCGTCAACCGCATCGGTTCACCCCTCTCTGGCCGCATCGCTTCCCTCAGCATTCAGGAAGGGCAAGAGGTCAAAAACGGCCAAGTCATCGCCCAGTTGAATAGCACCGGACTCTCCGGCGCCCAACTCGAATTGCTCAAAGCGATCTCAGAAAAACAACTCGCCCAACGCGCCGTCGAACGCGCCCAAAGGCTCCTCAAAGCGGATGTCATCGGCTCCGCCGAACTCCAGCGCCGCGAAGCGGAATTCGTCCAGGCCAGCGCCACCCTCGACGCCTCTCATCATCAGCTCCTCCTCCTCGGCATGCCCCTCAAGGATGTCGACGAACTCCAAAGGACCCACGTCCTCAACCCCGTGTCCGGCATCGTCGCCACTCTCGATGGAACCGTCATGCATCGCAAAGTCACCATCGGCCAGATGGTCCAGCCCGCCGATACCATCGTCGAAATCGCCGATCTCTCCACCGTCTGGCTCGTCGCCGATGTCCCCGAACAAAACGCCGGCGCCATCAGCGTCGGCCAGCAGGTCTCCGCTAAAATCTCCGCCCTCCCCGGACGCACCCTCCGCGGCGATCTCACCTTTGTCTCCTCCACCGTCAACCCCGAAACCCGCACCGTCCGCGCTCGCATGGATGTCCCCAACCCGGACCGCCGACTCAAGCCCGCCATGCTCTCCACCATGGAGATCCGCAATCAGAAAACTCGCCAAATCCTCATTCCCACGCTCGCCGTCGTTCGCGAATCCGACCAGGATTTCGTCTTCGTTCAACTCTCCCCCGATTCGTTCGCCCTCCGCCCCGTCAAACTCGGAGCCGAACACGGCTCGCAAGTAGCCATCCTCGAAGGCGTTCGACCCGATCAAAAAGTCGTCTTCGACGGCGCTTTCCATCTCAACAACGAACGACGCCGCCGCGCCGTCTCCGGACCCAGCGGAGGGACACAATAGCATGGTGGCCGCCATCGTCCGTTCGGCCCTCGATCAACGAGTCGTGCTGATGGTCATCGCCCTCATCGGCTTGGCCTTCGGCATCGACGCCACCCGCCGCCTCTCCATTGATGCGTTCCCCGATGTCACCAACATCCAGGTCCAGGTCGCCACTGAAGTCCCCGGACGTTCCCCCGACGAAGTCGAACGCATCGTCACCGTACCCGTCGAAATCGCCATGACCGGCCTCCCCGGCATGACCGAACTTCGCTCCCAAAACGAACCCGGCATCTCCATCGTCACCCTGGTCTTCAACGACGCTACCCCCATCTACTTCGCCCGCCAACTCGTCGCCGAACGCATGGGCGACCTCCGCAGCCGTCTGCCCGCCGGCATCACACCCGTCCTCGGACCCGTCTCCACCGCCCTCAGCGAGGTCTACCAGTACACCCTCGACCACCCCCGCGACGGAGACAAAAAGCTCTCCAAAGAAGAACTCGTCGAACGCCGAACCATTCAGGACTGGGTCGCCCGGCCCCTCCTTCGCGCCACCCCCGGAGTTACCGAAATCAACTCCACCGGCGGCTTCGTCAAGCAATACCAAATCATCGTCGACCCCATCAAGATGCGCTACTACGGCGTCTCTATCCACAATGTTCATGAAGCCCTCGCCCGCAGCAATGCCAATTCCAGCGGAGGCATTCTCCCCAAAGGCCCAGAAGTCCTCCTCGTTCGTGGAGTCGGACTCATCCGTGGGCTGGACGATATCCGCAATGTCGTCGTCAAGGAATTCCGCGCCACTCCCGTCTACATTCACGACGTCGCCGAAGTCAAAGTCGGCGAGGAAGTCCGCTACGGAGCCATGCTCAAAGGCTCCAAATCCGAGGCCGTCGGGGGCATCATCCTCATGGTCGCCGCCGGCAACGCCAAGGAAATCGTCGAGCGCGTCAAAGCCCGCGTCGAAGACATCAACTCGAAAAACATGCTGCCCAACGGACTGCGCATCGTCCCCTACTACGACCGCTCCCGCCTCGTCGACGCCGCCGTCAAAACCGTCTCCACCGTCCTCCTTGAAGGCATCGTCCTCGTCGTCATTATCCTCGCCCTCTTCCTCGGCGACCTCCGCAGCAGCCTCATCGTCATCGCCACCCTCATCCTCACCCCCGCCCTCACCTTCGTCGTCATGAACCAGGTCGGCATGTCCGCCAATCTCATGTCCCTCGGCGGACTCGCCATCGCCATTGGCCTCATGGTCGATGGCTCGGTCGTCGTCGTCGAAAACGTCTTCTCGCGCCTCGGCCAAACAGACTCCACCGGCAGATCCCGCCTCCAGATCGTCCTCGACGCCACCCTCGAAGTCGGTACCCCTGTCATCTTTGGCATCTGCATCATCATCCTCGTCTTCCTGCCCCTTATGACCCTCAAAGGCATGGAGGGGAAAATGTTCGCCCCCTTGGCCTACACCATCGCCATCGCCTTGGCCATCTCGCTCGTCCTCTCGCTCACCATCTCCCCCGTGCTCTCCTTCTGGCTCCTGAAACCAACCCCCGGAGAACATGACACCTTCCTGGTCCGCTGGCTCAAAAAACCCTACCTCGTCATGCTGCGCGTCGCCATCCGCAATCCGAAAAGCACCGTCCTCGCATCCGTGCTCCTACTCATCGGCACCTTCGCGCTTTTCCCCTATCTAGGCACCTCCTTCATTCCCGAACTCCGCGAAGGCACCCTCTCCCCCAACATGGACCGCGTCCCCAACATCTCCCTTGATGAGTCCATCAAAATGGAACTCGAAGCCAACCGCCTCATCGAAAACATCCCCGGCATCGAAAACATCGTCTCCCGCCTCGGTCGCGGTGACTCGCCCGTCGATCCCGCCGGCTACAACGAAGCCGACACGATGATCCAGTTGCTGCCTTCCGCCCAACGCCCCAACGATCACCAGGACAAGATCGGAGAGGAGGTCCGCAAGCGCCTCTCCTCGCTGCCCGGCGTCAATGTCGTCATGGCCCAACCCATCTCCGACCGTGTCGACGAAATGGTCACCGGCGTCCGCGCCGACGTCGCCGTCAAAATCTTCGGCGAAGACCTCAAACTCCTCCTCGCCCGCGCACGGGCCGTCGCCCGCATCGCCGGCACCGTCCGCGGCACCGGCGACATCAAAATCGACCGCGTCGCCGGACAGCAGAATCTCGATATCGAGATCGATCGCATCGCCATCGCTCGCCACGGCCTAAACGCCCAGGATGTGCACGAGGTCATCGAAGCCGCCGTCGGCGGCAAATCTGCCACCGAAATCTACGAAGGCGAACGGCGCTTTCAGGCTGTGGTTCGCTACCCCGAACAACTCCGCAACAGCATCGCCGACATCCAGAGCATCCTCGTCTCCGCACCCGGTGGCGAACTGATCCCACTCGGCAGCCTTGCCCGCATCGAACTTAAAGAAGGCCTCTCCCAAATCAAACGCGAAATGGCCAAACGACGCGTCGTCGTCGGCATCAACGTCCGCGACCGAGACCTCGGCGGCTTCGTCGCCGACCTCCAGCAGGCCGTTCAGAAAGAAGTCAAACTCCCCCCCGGATACTACTTCGAATGGGGCGGCCAGTTCGACAATATGGAGCGCGCCCGCAAGCATCTCTCCATCATCGTCCCCATCACCATCGCCGCCATCTTCTTCTTGCTCTTCCTGCTCTTCAAAAGCGTCCGCTTCGCCTCCCTCATTATCCTCGTTCTCCCCTTCGCCTCCATCGGCGGCATCGTCGCCCTCTTCCTCTCCGGAGAGTATCTCTCCGTTCCCGCCTCGGTCGGGTTCATCGCCCTCTGGGGCATTGCCGTCCTCAACGGCGTCGTCCTCGTCTCCTACGTGCGCTCCCTCCGCCTCTCCGGCTTCTCCCGTCGCGATGCCATCCTCGAAGGTTCCCTCGCCCGCTTCCGTCCCGTGATGATGACCGCCACCGTCGCCGCACTGGGCCTCGTACCCTTCCTCTTCGCCACCGGACCCGGTGCCGAAGTCCAAAAACCACTAGCCATCGTCGTCATCGGGGGACTCCTCTCCTCAACCTTTCTCACCCTCGTCGTCGTCCCCGCGCTCTACGGCTTCTTCGACGATCTCAGCGAGAACGCACTGCCCTCAAACAACGAAGAGCAATAAACTCTCGGCATGCTCCGCCGCCAGTTCCTGTCGCTCTTTCCAGCCGTTTCCTCACGACCCTCTAGGCCCCTCGGAGCAAATACTGCCATCCAAGGCTACGGCCTCTTCCAAGCCATCGAACTCATCCGCCGCCTCGACCTCCCCGTCATCGAGATCCACCCCAAGGGCAGACCACAGCCCACCCCCAACACCTATCCCGGCTTCCGTTTCAACGACCTCTCCCCCGAAGAACGCCGCCAACTCCGCGATGCCCTCCAACCTGTGGCTCCGATGCGAACGGAGAAGCCGCGAGTGGAAGAACCACAAGGGCGAGAGTACGAAAGCGGAGACCAGGGGCGGAGCAACCTGTAGTAGTGACGAAGGCCTTGAAAGAGGCTGGAGCGAAGGAGTTGCGTTGTGGAGCCTTGATTGTCCCCATCTGGGATGGTTCAAACCCTCGCCTTTAGGCGACGGCTTCAGCTAGAAGCGCCGAAGAAAAAGCTTGAGGGATGAAAGAGTATCGACACGGCGCGCACACGGTATACGAAATCCACATGCACGTGGTCTGGTCAGCGCCGATTTTCACATCCCCTTGTTCCACAGGGTTTACGCCGGCAATATCAACGACTGTACCGAGGTCCGCTCCATCACCGCCGAACTCTCCACCCACTACAGGCACCTGGCCGAATCCTGCGATCACATCACCTTGGTCTTCGACAAGGGCAACAATGGCGAGCAAGCCATGGAAACGTTGCACGGCACTCCCTTCCATTTCGTGGGCTCTTTGGTTCCTTCGCAGCATGCCGAATTGCTGACCATCCCCGGCGAACAGTTCCGGCCGCTGACGCAAGCCAGCCTGGAGGAAGTGGCGGTCTATCGCACGCAGAAAAAAGTCTTCGGTCAAATGCGCACCATCGTGGTGACCTTCAATCAGAACCTCTACGAAGGACAACTGCAGGGACTAACCGCACACCTGAACAAGGCGCGGCAAAAACTATGCGACTTGCAATCGCTGTTGGAGCGCCGCCCACGGCAAATTTGTTCTCAATTTGCGAGTCCCCGGGCGCTGGAATTTTGAGTCATTCGCAAGTAGTCGAAGACGAGACGGTTCCGGAACGTGAGTTTGCGCATCATTGCGGCGATGGATTGAGCGGGTTTCTGCAATGACTTAAAGACGCCCATGGCAAAGCGGCGCAGCCGCGTGATGTTTTCGGGGCCGAAGCCAGTTCGGATTCGGCGGCGATCCTCATCGTAGTTCCAGTCGATGATGTAATGAACGCTTTCGATGCTCCAATGCCCGCGGTTGACGGCCAGTACGCGTTTGGGCGAAGCTTCTTGCGGTGTGCGGCTCGTGATCCCCAGTGCGATCTCACGGCTCGGCACGCCGGTCTTTTTTTCGATGGATTCTCGCTCGATCAGAAAGACTTGGCCGACATGGGGGAAGGCGAGGTAGTCATTGAGCGCCGGGCTGCACCAAATGCTGCGCGTCTCGATGCGGCCATGATCCGGCGGCGTGACCTCGACGAAATCAGCGGCGCTGCGCGTCTCGAAGAGCAAGGCGATATCGCTTTCCAACGCCGGTTGGTTGCCCTTGACCGGGAAATGATAGTGCGCCTGCCGCTCGATCACATCGGCGGCTATTGCGCGTTGGGTCAGCAGCGCGTCGCCGGTGACGTCCTTGCCGACGATGTCGCAGGTTGCAAGCAGCGGAATCGCCATGCCGATTTCGTTGGTCCGCTTTTCCTTATCACTGCCTGCAACAGGCAAGGCACCTGCTTTTTTTGGGCGTAGCTGCGTTTCGACTCATGCCCGGCGACGCTCATGATGTGGGTCTGGCGCCCCGTCTCGTCGACGGCATTCTTCATCGTCTTGCCATCCATCGCCAGCGCTTCGTCTTGCCCTCCCCAGGCCCGGTTCCACTCATTGAGCGCCCGATCCAGCGCCCCCGGCTCAATCCGCACCAGGCAGTCTCGAATCACATATTCGCTGGGCACGACATAGCGTCCGTTCTCGCGCCGGCAGTCAAAACGTTCGCGGGCTTTCTGCCCCAACGCATCGGCCCAATCAGCAATGGCCTTGTACCCGCGCATGCCGCACAGGGTAGCGCCCGCCGCGATGCCCAGCACCACCGGCAGACGATGGCGCCGCCCCTGGCTGCGGCGCGGATCGGGAATGGTCTTGAAACATTGCCGCAGTTGGCGCATCTGTTCGGCATTGCGCATGATCTTCGGGGCTCCTCTCAGTTGCAATCGATCTCGGTCGAGGTGCGTTAGTTGCGCGCGCGCATCGCGGCGCAAGGGACGCACAAAGATCCGCTTGGGGGCATCGGCTTCGGCGCTGTAGCCTTCCCTGGTGCGTCGATACCCTTGCGTCAGGACCAGTTCCATCCAGTTGGCCGCGCGGTACACGCCGCCATGAAAGCGCTGTGGATCGATAAAAGTCTCCAGCAAAAATAACGGATGACCAAACCGTGTCCGCCAATCGGCCGCCACTCGCCGCTCGGTCAGCGACAACACGCGGGAACCGATATTGGGCCGGCGCCAGCCGGGTAGAATCAGGAAGCGGCTGTTGTTGGCGATCAGGTTCAGCCGGCCATACTACGAGCGAAAGTCCCAGCCAATCCAATGTGATCACGAACGCGATCGCGAACGCCGCATTTCAGCGCCGCCGCCGATAGGCTCAGTTGTGCGACCCACTGCTGGCGCCAAATCGCGACATACCAGACAGTCTCCCCAATCTTCGCCAGCGCGCCCAGATAGTGGGTGACCCGCCATTTGCTCTTGATACCGCGCTTCCTCGCTTCGTTCTACTGGGCGTACCTGGATTTCCTTGAGTGCTTCGCTTGTGAATTCCGTCGATTCCATCCAAAAGATTTATACCAGGAATAATTGGCGTTGTCCAGCTTGTTAGCTAAACCGTTGCATTTAGAAGGATTTTTTAGAAGGGCAAATCCATCCTGGTAACGGGGATTCCGTGGGGGGTGGGTCTGCGAGCCTTGTTAACTCATCCATAGTAAGCTTCGCACCCGCCGGGTGCGAGGAACACGCCAACCTTTTCGTTACCCCACTTCCACCGGAACCCACCCCATGGCGCCTGCGGTCAATCCCGCAGACCGAAACCTCCGTTCTCTTCTTTGCTTATCGAGCGAACAGGGAATAGATTACATTCTCGGCCCAAATACACTCACAGCGTCGCGCCGCCTTGCGGCACATGCGATGCTCGCTGGTCTAAAGCCCCAATCCATTCGCTGCTGGCTGGTAAATCAGAACCAGACCTTCCGGGGACACAGTTGGATCAGAAGCTGTAGCGTAAAGCCAATTGCACAATGCGCGGTTCACCGGCGGAGGTGATGCGGCCGAATAAGGCGTTGATTCGCGAGGTGTTCGGATTGCCCAGATTGGCACGGTTAAAGAGGTTGAAAAACTCACTCCGGAACTCGGCTTTGTGCCCCTCGCCCCAGGGCATGACGAAGTTTTTGAACACCGAAAAATCGACCGTGGCCTGGCCAGGACCGGTTCCGGTGTTGCGGCCCAGGGTGCCGAATGTGCCAGCGGCGGGTTCGGTGAAGGCCCGGGTGTTGAACCAACTGAGAATTTTCTCCCCTTTGGGCCGGTCAGAGGATAAAGCGGGATTACCGGCGATGTCCACACGGTCCTGGCCGATGCCAGTGCGGGAAATATCAATGCCGTTGAGAATGTTCAGCGGGCCGCCAGATTGGAAGGTGACAATTCCGTTGGTCTGCCAACCTCCCGCGACGGCTCCCAACACACCCTTACTCTTGAAAGGCAGCACATAGTTGAAGGAGCCTGTGAAGCGGTGGCGGCGGTCGAAGTTGGAGAGAGCGTAATCCTTATCAATCTGACCATAAGGGTGGGCGTTACCGTTACCCTCAAAGGCTGTGCTGGAGAGGATATCGTGGCTTTTCTGCCAACTATATCCAGCGAGTAGCACGAGGCCTCCCGAGAAACGCCGCTCGAAGCTGGTGACCAAGGCATGGTAGTTGGCGACTCCGTAGGTGCCGGCGTAGGTGACCTGGGTGTACTCCCGGCGCAGCCTGCGCTGATCCGTGTTGGCGAGCGTGGCATTGGGGCCGAAGACGGCGGGATTCAGTTCAGCGGCGTGGAAGAGGCGGCGGCTGGCGGAACCCTGATAGGTGGCGCGCATCACCAGCGATTGCGGCAAGGCCTGCTCCACGCTGAGATTCCACTGATGGATATTGGGGTAGGTGAACTCGGGCGCAAAGCCCACGACGAGGAACGGGAAGACGAAGCGCTGCGATGAGGCGATGGGCCGGGTAACGGGGAAGGGATTCACGAAACCGCGGTAAGGATCCTGGGTGCTGAAGGGGGCGTTAATATCGACACGCACCGAATTGGGCGGCGAGGTGACCTGCCGGTTGTAGCTGAGGGCTGACATCTGATCGTGAAAACGGCCGTAACCGCCGCGCACGCTGGTCTTGCCTTTGCCAAAGATATCCCAGGCGAAACCGGCGCGCGGGTCCATGATGGTCCAGGCGGAGGGGACGCCAGACTTGGGAACTCCTGGATCGCCAGCGGCCAGTTGCCCCGGCGGCAAATTGGGAAAGCGTTGCGACCTGACGCCGGATCGATAAGCGGCGTCGTTGAACTGTGAGAACTGATTCGAGGGAGAGTCGGTAAAGGGAACGAAAGGATTCCAGCGCAATCCGAGGTTCAGAGTGAGGCGGCGGTTCACCTTGAAATTGTCCTGCACGTAGGCACCGTAAAGATTGCGTCTGAGGTTGTAATAAAGAGGGTTGATCTGGGTGAAGGCGCTGGGTTTGCCGAGCATAAAATCGGCGAGGTTGTCGCCAGAGAAGCGTGAACCGAAGGTGAACTGTCCGTCGGAGAGGAAGTCCTGGTCGAGGATGACGTGCTCTCTGACGATGTCGACGCCGAAGTCGAGTTCATGGCGGCCCTTGATCCAGGTCCACGAATGGGTGAGGTTGTACTGGTTGCGGGGAACGCGGTAGAGGGCATTGTAGGACTGACCAAAATACTGAGTGACGGACATGCGGAATGTAGTGCCAGCGCTGAGAGTGGGGACGTTGATTCCAAGTTCGCGGTGGCCGGGGAACTGGGTTGGACCGAAGGCGATGTTCGAGGCGCGGTTGTAAGAAAGGTTGGTGTTGGAGATGAGCGTGGCGCCGGCGGTAAAGGTGTAGTTAAAGACCGCGCTTTGGCTTTGCCATCTTCTGTTGGGTAAAGCCGTAAGCAGATTGGCGCTGTCAATGATGGCGGGAATGGTGAGTTGATCATAGAAGTAGCGGCCGGAGACTTGGTGCCGCGTGGAAAACAGGTGGTCCACGCGGCCGAGGTACTGATTGTCGGTTTGCTTGTCACCGCGCTGATAGAACAAGAGGCCATCGGCCGATTGCGCAGTGGGGATTACCTGCAGCACTTTGAGCGCGATGGGATCCAGACGGGACGCGGGAATGATGTTCCCCGCAAACGGGACATTGCCGTTCGGGTCGACGATCTGCTGGCGGAAGCTGGAGAAATTGCCGCCTCGCTGAGCCGCTGTGGCAACGACACTGGTGAGGTTGGCTGGGAGAGAACGGAGTTGCGTACCCTGCCAGGAACCGAAGAAAAAGGTGCGGTCCTTCCGAATAGGGCCACCGAAGGCCAGTCCGTATTGGTTACGCTTCACTCCATCGTTGCGAGGGGCGAAGAAATTGCGGGCATTCATCTTGCCGTTGCGGAGGAATTCAAACAAAGCTCCGTGGTAGCGGTTGGTTCCGGAGCGTGTCACGATGTTGACGACGCCGCCGCCGCGACCGGCGAACTTGGCTCCATAGTTATTGGTTTGGAAGCTGAACTCCTGGACGGCATCGGGGTTTGGGAGGACATTCGCCACTTCGGTGTAGGGGTCTTCGTGAATGCCGCCATCCATGACGAAGGTGGTGGAGTTGCCGCGACCGCCGCTGGCTGAGATGAGTTCACTGCCAGCTTCTGGGCGGGTTGCAGCCTGGTTGAAGGTGCCGGAAGTGGAAAGGGTGCCTGGGGTGAGGCGAAGGAGTTGGAGGACGTTGCGGCCGTTCAGGGGGAGGTCCGCGACGAGTTCCTTGGTGATGACGGTGTTGAGTGTTGAGCTACGGGTATCGACAGCTGTCGCTGAGCCTACGATATTGATGGCGTCGCTCAGAGTGCCAATTTGCAGTTGGGCGTTGGCTGTGGCGCTTTGATCGACCTGCAACACGAGTCGCGGAACACCATAGGTGGAGAAGCCTTCTTTGGAGAAGGTGATAGAGTAAACTCCAGCGCCGAGGGCGGTTACCGTATAGAAGCCGTCAGCGCCGGACGTGGTTTCGCGGGTGATTCCGGTGCCGAGGTTCTTGACCGTGATGCGGGCTTGCGGAACGGAGGCGCCGCTGGCGTCGACAACGGACCCCGCGACGGAGGCGCTTTGGCGCTGGGCAAAAACCGGAAATACAGCGAGACAAAAGATGATGACAAGGCCGGCAAGTTGATTCCACATGATGGACACTCCTACTAACTAAACTAACCACGCGAGAATATATCAGGGTACCGTGGAACTTGTCAACGGCATTGAGACGGCATGTCAGCGCCAAGTAGAAATGTCCTATTCCTGCCAAATAGAAATGTCCTAATACCGCGCGATTTACGAATCCCACCTTTCCCTCTTCTGAGGACGTGTTCAGAACGGCGCGGAGCTGTCAAGGGCGCGCCGCTATTGCGCGGCAAAGCGGACCCTTGACTGCGAGCACCGTTCTAGACAATGGACACGGAGGGAAAGGGGGTGCTGCCGATGAGCGTCCCGACGGGTCCAAAATAGGACATTTCTATTTGGCGTTGACACGGCATTGAGACGGCATTGAGACGCCATTGAGACGCCAAGAAAGCCAAGGAAACGACGGCGGTCACTTTCGGCGCGGACCCCGTACCGCACGTTCTTGTTCCTGGCATCGGCATGGTTACTGGCCGGTCGTGCTTTTTGCAGATCCGATCAGCGGTTGTAAGAGTAAGGAGCGTGGAGCCTCCAATAGCTTTCGTCTCAACGTCCTTGGGCGCGTCATAAATCAAGACAGCCCTACCTTCGCCGAAACAACCTGAACCATTCATCGTGGTCCCGATTCCGGATGACCGTGAGGGAATGACAAAGTGCCAAAAGATTCGTTGGGAAATGAAGGACTCCCGACAAGCCCTACGTATGCCTCTATCGGTCCTTCCCGCCAGCCTCTCAAACGATCGCCGAACGCATACGCGTCCCTGAAACCCACACATTACACATCCTTCATCACGTG
>Ga0163151_10007072_pt1 | contig 13290 bp, 8 predicted proteins | sample OliLakLV19MP5IB2_FD_145596 | JGI IMG/M metagenome (GOLD analysis project Ga0163151, IMG submission 145596) | Freshwater microbial mat bacterial communities from Lake Vanda, McMurdo Dry Valleys, Antarctica - Oligotrophic Lake LV.19.MP5.IB-2 | ecosystem: Environmental > Aquatic > Freshwater > Lake...
CTCGCCGAGATCCGCGACCGCGCGTTGGTGGCGGGGGTGCAGCTGCCCGAGATCCGCGTCGCGGTACGCACGGGCGACACGCCGCAGAGCGAGCGCCGGGCCATGCTTCGGCGCCCGCCCCACATCCTCATCACGACGCCTGAATCGCTCTACATCCTCCTCACCGCCGACAAGAGCCGGAAGCTCCTTTCCACGACGGCCACCGTCATCGTCGACGAGATCCACGCGGTCGCGGGCGACAAGCGCGGCGCGCACCTCGCGCTCACGCTCGAACGGCTCGATGCTCTCGTCGGCCGGAAGGTGCAGCGCATCGGCCTCTCGGCGACGCAGAAGCCGATCGAGCTGATCGCGCAGCTGCTGGTGGGCGGCGGGCGACTGACACCGGACGGCGCGGCGGATTGCATCATCGTCGACAGCGGCCACCGTCGCGCGATGGACCTCGCCGTCGAAACCACCGACCACGAGATCGGTCCGATCGCGAGCCACGAGCTCTGGCACTCCATCTACGAGCGCATCGTCAGCTACGTGGCGACGCATCGCACGACGATCGTCTTCGTGAACACCCGCCGGCTGGTCGAGCGCGTCGCCCACCAACTGACCGAGCGCCTCGGGGAAGATCGCGTCGTCGCCCACCACGGCAGCCTGGCGCGGAAGATCCGCCTCGACGCCGAAGAAAAGCTGAAGAGCGGCGAGGTCCCGGTCGTCGTGGCGACGGCCTCGCTCGAGCTCGGCATCGACGTCGGCCACGTCGACCTCGTCTGCCACATCGGGTCGCCGCGGGCGCTCGCAACGCTGTTGCAGCGGGTCGGGCGCTCGGGCCACTGGCTCGGCAGCGTGCCCAAAGGCATCTTCTTTCCACTGACGCGCGACGACTTGCTGCAGACGGCAGCGGCCGTGCGCGCCATCCGCGCCGGCGAGCTCGACCGTCTGCATCTCTCCGACAAGCCGCTCGACATCCTGGCGCAGCAAATGGTCGCCATCGCGGCCGCCGCCGACGATGTCGGCGAGGACGACCTCTACGCCCTCGCCCGGCGCGCCTGGCCCTATCGCAATCTCGAACGGCAATCGTTCGACGACGTGCTGGAGATGCTCGCCGAGGGCGTCGCCACGCGCCGCGGCCGGCGCTCGGCCCATCTCCACCGCGATCTCGTGCATCGCCAGGTGCGCGGCCGGCGCGGCGCGCGGCTCGCCGCGATCACCGGCGGCGGCGCCATCCCCGACACCGCCGACTACGACGTCATCGAAGAGCCGAGCGAAGCCCGCGTCGGCAAGGTCAACGAGGATTTCGCCATCGAGAGCATGCGGGGCGACATCTTCCTGCTCGGCAATCACTCCTGGCGCATCCGGCGGGTCGAGAACGGCACCATGCGCGTCGAGGACGCCGGGCAGCAGCCGCCCACCATCCCGTTCTGGACGGGCGAAGCGCCGGCGCGCACGCGCGAGCTCTCGCAGGCCGTGTCGGACCTCCGCGCCGACGTCGCGAAGCAGATCCTTGATCGCACGGCACCGCCGCCGCCCGCGCTGATCGCCTGGCTCGGCGCCGAGTGCGGGCTCGACGCGAACGGGGCCCAGCAGCTCGCCGCGTACGTCCGCGACACCCTCGCGGTCCTCGGCGTCGTGCCGACCTGCGACACGGTGGTCGCCGAGCGTTTCTTCGACGAGAGCGGCGGGATGCAGCTGGTGGTGCACGCGCCGTTCGGGGGCGCCATCAATCGGGCGTGGGGTCTCGCCCTCAGGAAGCGTTTTTGCGTCAGCTTCGATTTCGAGCTGCAGGCGGCGGCGACCGACGACGGCATCGTGCTCTCGCTCGGCGAACAGCACAGCTTCCCGCTTGCCAACGTCTTCCAGATGGTCCGGATCGCGACGCTCGAGCACGACCTCGTCCAGGCGGCGCTCCAGGCGCCGATGTTCGGGACGCGCTGGCGCTGGAACGCGACGCGCGCCCTCGCCCTCTTACGTCACAGCGGCGGCAAGCGCGTGCCGATGAACATCCAGCGCATGCGCGCCGAGGATCTGCTCGCTGCCGTGTTCCCGGCGCAGGCCGCCTGCGGCGACAACCACGCCGGTCCGATCGAGCCGCCGAAGCATCCGCTCGTCGACGAGACGCTCGCCAACTGCCTCTACGAAACGATGGATACGAACGGCCTGCGCGCGATCCTCGGCCAGATCGAGCGCGGCGAGATCCGCACGATCGCGGTCGAAACCCCAGCGCCGTCGGTCATGGCCCACGAGATCCTGAACGCGAATCCGTATGCGTTCCTCGACGACGCGCCACTGGAAGAACGCCGGGCGCGGGCCGTCGCGCTTCGCCGGACCGATCCCGGGCTCGCGAGCGGCATGGGTGCGCTCGACGCCGAGGCGATTGCCGCCGTCCGGGGCCAGGCCTGGCCCGACGTACGCGATGCCGACGAGCTGCACGACCTGTTGCTCTCGTTGCTCTGGCTCCCGGCGGAAGCCATCGGCGCCTGGCAGCCCTGGGCCGAGGCGCTCGTCGCCGCCGGCCGTGCCACCTACGCCACGTGGGAGCATGACGGTCGGAGCGTGCACGCGCTCGTCGCCGCCGAGCGCATCGCGCTGGCGCGGGCGGCGCTCCCGGCCGTGGCGTTCACCCCCGCACTGGCGCCGCCGCTGGGCGCGCCGCAGAGCGCCGAGGAAGAGCCGACGCTGGTCGCGTTGGTGCGCGGCTGGCTCGAGTGCATCGGCCCGACGACGGCCGCCGACCTCGCCGCGCGCCTCGGCATCGCAGCGGGCGCCGTCGACGCCGCGCTCGCCCGTCTCGAGGGCGAAGGCATCGCGATGCAGGGACGCTTCACGCCCGGGCGCGCGAGCGCCGCGGACATCGAGTGGTGCGAGCGCCGGCTGCTCGCGCGCATCCACCACCTCACCCTCGGTCGGCTGCGACGCGAGATCGATCCGGTGTCGGCGGCCGACTTCATGCGCTTTCTGTTTCGCTGGCAGCATCTCCTGCCCGACACGAAGCTGCACGGCCGCGACGGGCTCGCCGCCGTCATCGGTCAGCTCCACGGCTTCGAGCTGCCGGCGCCGGCGTGGGAGCGCACCGTGCTGCCGGCGCGCGTCGCGAGCTTCGAGCCCGGGCTCCTCGACGACCTCTGCCTCTCCGGCGTCGTCGCGTGGGGGCGCTTCTCGCCGCCGAGCGAAGGTGTTGGCGCCACCGGCGCCCCTGCCGACCCGAGCCGCGCCGCGGCCGAGGCGACTGCGGCGGCACGCGCCCGCCGTCGCCCCCCGCGCACCACGCTGAAACCGGCGGCCGCCCGCTTGCCCCCGACGCGGCGGCGCACCGCGCCGACCCGTGCCGCGCCGCTCGCACTCGCGCTCCGCACCGAGGTCGACGCGCTCCGCGCCATGCGCCCCGATCCCGAGAGCCCGCGGCTCTCGCACGCGGCCCGCGATGTCGGCGGTGAAGGACGCGCCCTCGGCGGCGAGATACGCGGCGACGGGCCTCATGCCGACCGCAACCGAAGAGGCGCTCTGGGAGCTGGTCGCGCGCGGTATCGTGACGGGCGACGGGTTCGCCGGTCTGCGCCGCCTGGTGGCACCCGAGGAGCGGCCCCGCCCCGAACGCCGCCTACGGGCGCTCCGTGGGGGCCGCTCGCCGCGCCGCACGCTTCCGGTCGGCCGCTGGTCGCTCCTCGCCGGCAAGCGCGAGCTGCTCGACGGGGACGCGCGCGCCGAGGCCGCGGCCCGCACGCTCCTGGCGCGCTACGGCGTCGTGCTCCGCGAGCTGCTCGCCCGCGAGAGTCTGATGCCGTCGTGGCGTGATCTGCTGCAGGTCCTCCGCCGCATGGAGGCGCGCGGCGAGGTCCGCGGCGGCCGCTTCGTCGCCGGCTTGGTCGGCGAGCAGTTCGCGCTCCCCGAGGCGATCGAAAGCTTACGCGCGACGCGCCGGCGCGCCGACGACGGCGACGTGCTGCTCGTCGCCGCGGCCGACCCGTTGAATCTCGTCGGCATCATCACGCCGGGGTCGCGTATTTCGCCCCTCTCGGGACAGGTGATCGCGTTCGAGCGCGGCGTCCCGATCGACAGCGGCGACCTCGGCGCCGTCCGCCATCGCTTGCGCGACCGTAGTCTCGCCGCCCCCGGCGCCTGAGCCGGCCCGTCCAACCGTCAGACGTGATTGCGGAGCATCAGCTCCTTCGGATGCGGCGAGAGATACGTCTGGCCGAGCACGTACGTCACCTCGTGTCGCACGACGTGATGCCGCAGCAGCGTGAGCGGCACGACCAGCGGCACCAGGTGCAGCCGGTAGTCGTCGATGACGCTCGCGAGCTCCTGGCGATCGGCGGCATCGAGGTGCGCCCGACAGAAACCGGCCAGGTGCTGCAGGACGTTCACCTGCTTGGCGGTGGTCGCGTGGATGGCGAGCGCCGTCATGAAGGCCGGCCCGTACTCGGCGACGAGCGCGGCCGGCCGCTGGCCCTTCTGCTCGGCGACCAGCCGGCCGAGCGCACTGTAGTGCTTCGGGCTGTGCGCCAGGAGCTGAAACTTGTGGGCGGTGTGAAACGCGACCAGCGCCCCGCGGCTCGGTGACGCGACGAGCCCCCGCCAGCGACGATACGCAAACAGGCGCTCGATGAAGTTCTCCCGCAGCACCGGATCGTGGAGCCGACCCTCCTCCTCCACCGGCAAGAGCGGCAGCGCGGCCATGAACGCCGCGGCAAAGAGCCCCTGGCCCTGGCGCGACGGCATGCCACCCTGGCCGTAGACACGGACCCGCTCCATGCCGCAGCTCGGCGACCCCTTCTTGAAGACGTAGCCGTGCAGGTCGAGCGTCGCGAGCTGCCGCGCGCGCACCGCCGCGAACCGGCGCATGGCTGGCGTGTGATCGGTCCGGCTCCGCACGCCCACCATCCGCGGCGACTCCACGTCGCCTTCGAGCCGCACCGCCTCGCGCGGAACGCCCATGCCGACCTCGAGCTCGGGACAGACCGGCACCCACTGCGCGTAGCGCCCGAGGACATCGGTCAAGAACCGGTCGTGCTTGTGGCCACCGTCGAACCGCACCTGCTCGCCGAGCAGACAGCTACTGATCCCGAGACGGAGGCGATCGTTGCCCTCGACGGCCGTGGATGGCATGTCAGCGGGACTGTAGCGAGGCGGCGTCACCGGAGCCAGGTACGCCCCTCGGCCAATTGTCTTTGTTCACCACCTCGGCCATCATGCGCCGCTCAACTTTTTGGGAGGAGGAGTTAAGCATGCATCGTTTCGTTCTGCTCACCCTAGCCGTCTCTCTTGCCGCGTGTTCGAAGACCCCGACGAACGCCACTGCCACTTTCGAGCCGAAGAGCGGCAGCCAGATCACCGGCACTGCCACGTTCGACGAAGCCGGCGGTTCGACCGCGATCACGATCGCGGCCAAGGCGTTGGCTCCGGGGAAACACGCCGTCGCGATTCACGACAAGGGTGACTGTAGCGGCGCCAATGCCGCGGCGGTCGGTGATCGTTTTCAACCCGGCGGCGACCAGGCCGGCGGCTTGCTCGGCGAGATGGAAGTCGGCGCCGACGGCATGGGTTCCCTGAAGACGAGCTCGAAAAATCTCACCGTCGCCCCCGGCGATCGTTCCGTCATCGGCAAGTCGATCGTAATCAGCGGCGATCCGGCAAATCCGGGCTCGCTCACGACCTTCGGCATCATCAGCTGCGGCGTGATCGAAGCCGCGCATTAGTTCATTTCGCCCCCGTGCGGTCGCCGCGCTGCGCGCGTCGATCCTCCGATGGGCCTCCCACCAACGGCCCTGAAAAGCTCACCGGCCGCGACGATTGTCGCGGCCGGTGTCGTCTCACGAACAGCCCTGCTGCCGACGCTACCTGCGTACGAAAGCTAGTTGCGGTCCTTGCCGGTGAGGTAGTCGCCGAGGGTGTGGGTCGTGTGCTCGGCCTCGTGGCAGTAGACGCAGAGGTTTTCCCAGTTGCTGCCGTCGGGCGGGTTGTAATCGTGGTTGCCGTCCTTGTGGTGGACGGTCAGCAGGTGCAGGTCCGGCGCTTCGAACTCGCGGGCGCAGCGCCCGCAGATCCAGCCGTGCAGGGCGAGCGAGCGTTCGCGATAGCCCTGGGCGCGACCGGCGCGCGCTTGCTTCGCCTCGGCTACCAGCGCCTCGAGCACCGGAGTGCCCGTTCCGGGTTTCGTTTCGGGCTCACCCTCGCGACGACGGCGGCGCGGCCGGAAGCTTCGCGGCATCAATCGACCCGCTAGAGGCGGAGCACCGACTGGAGCTCGTCGCCGCCGAACTTGATGCCGACGTAGAAGCCGCCGAAAACGCCGTAGAGCGCGCTCCCGGGATCGAAACGCATCTCGTAGACGACGTCGCGGATGGCCTTCAGGTCGCCGGCGAAGAGCGTCACGCCCCACTCCCAGTCGTCGATGCCGGTGGCCGTCGTGATGAGCTGCGTCAGACGCGTCGCGTATTTTCGTCCCGACTCGCCGTGCTCCTGCATGAGCTTCTTCCGCTCGGCGAAGGGCAGCGAGTACCAGTTGCGGCTTTCGCCGCGGACTTTCGCCATCGGGTAGAAGCAGACGATCGGAAAATTGTCGGGCAGCTTCGGATGGAGACGGGCCTCGACGTAGTGGCTCATGCGCTTCCGAAAGGCCGTCATCTTGGTGGCGAAGTCGGGCGACGCGGGATCGACCTGCTGCTCGTCGATCAAGGTCCGCGACCAGTCGGCGTCGGTACTCATGTACTCGCTCGCTTCCGAGAGCGAGAGAAACGAGTAGACCGGCTCGAGGCACGCGCCGAGGCCGGTCGCGGAAATCTCCTGCGATAGTTGCTGATGGCGCCAGAGATCGGAGTGGATGGCCATGAATCCGACGTCGGCCTTCCCGATCATCGCGAGCGGGATGAGCTGCAGGCCCTCTTCCGCCGAGGCGCGGGTGATCCACGCGCTGGTATCGGCGATGGCCGCGCGCCGGTCGTCGTCGGAAAGGGCGCGCCAACGGGCGCGATCGATGCGGTAGAACCAATGCGAGACGGTCCAACCGACGGAGGCGACGAGCGGGGTGGTCATCGGGCGATTGTAGGGAGCCCCTGCCTGAGCGTCAATTCGGAGGTGCTCGTTTGGTTCGTGTCTCATTCTGTTCGCGAGGCCTTTGCGGTGTCGCCGGTTGGTGGGTCAGGGTGTGCTCCTACGGTCGCCGGGTTGCCGCCACCCAGCGCGTACAACCTGCCGCTGCCTCCATGGCCTGGGCACACGCGAGCTGCGGCTCCCCGGAGCACACCCTGACCCACCCACCGGCGAGGCATCACAACGAGAACGATCGACGCGCCGACTCGCACTCGGGAACAAAGGCTCCGTGAGAGTGAGTGATGGACGATGCAGCCGCCGGGCGGGTCGGGGATGGCTCCGGGGAGCCGCAGCTCGCGTGTGCGCCGGCCAGAGAGGCAGCGGCAGATTGTATGCGCTGGGTGACAGCGAACCGGCGACCGAAGGAGCCACCCCCGACCCGCCCGGCGGCTGCCACCAATCAAGCGCCCGCTGCCGCGAGAATCGAACGAGCTGTCACCGCGGGCCGTTCCGTGCTGGACGCCTCAGGATCACTGACGTAAGCCTCCCCGACTCATGAGCCTGCCCGTGATCGCGGCCCTCTTTCTCGCGGCTCTCGCGACGGCCTATCTCGTGTACGGCCGCTTCGTCGCCGCCCAGTACGCGCTCGACGACGCGGTGACCACCCCCGCCGTCGCGTTGGAAGACGGCACCGACTTCGTCCCGACGGCGCCCGTCTATCTGATGCCGCAGCACTTCAGCGCCATCGCCGCCGCTGGACCGATCGTCGGCCCGATCGTCGCCTGCGAGCAGTTCGGCTGGCTGCCGTGCCTGCTCTGGATCCTGGGCGGCGTGATCTTCATCGGGGCCGTCCACGACTTCAGCGCGCTCGTCGCCAGCGTTCGTCATCGCGGCTCGTCGGTCGCGGAGATCATCCGCGAGAATCTCAGCCACCGCGCCTGGGTGGCGGTGATGCTCTTCATCTGGCTGGCGCTCGTCTACGTGATCGTCGCCTTCACCGACGTCACCGCCGGCACGTTCCTCGGTCGCATCGAGGAGCTCGACGGCGTGCAGGTGGGCTTCAACGCCGGGGGCGCGGTCGCGTTCGCGAGCGTGGCCTATCTGGCGCTCAGCGTCCTCATGGGCGTCGTGCAGAAGCGCTGGAACCCACCGCTCTGGCTCGTGACGATCGTGTTCGTGCCGGCGACGCTCGGCGTCGTGTGGCTCGGGACGCAATGGTCCGAGGTCTTCGCGATCACGGCCGGCAACCCGCACAAGACCTGGGGCCTGATCCTGCTCGGCTATTGCCTGGTCGCGTCGTTGCTGCCGGTGTCATTTCTGCTGCAACCGCGCGGCTACCTCGGCGGCTTCGTGCTGTACCTCGTGCTCGCAGTCGGGACGATCGGCATCTTCTTCGGCGGCCAGGAGATCCAGCAACCCGCGTTCAAAGGGTTCGAGGTCGGCGGCGCGACGGGCCTGCTCTTCCCGTTCCTGTTCGTGACTATCGCCTGCGGCGCGTGCAGCGGGTTCCACGGGCTCGTCTGCGGCGGCACCACGTCGAAGCAGATCGCCAAAGAGTCGGACTGCCGGCCCGTCGGCTATGGCGCGATGCTGCTCGAAGCCTTCGTCGCGCTGATCGCGCTCGTGACGATCATGATCGTCGTCCCCGGCGGACCGAAGAGCTCGGCCGGCGCCACCTACGGCCGCGGCATCGGCCAGTTCGCGACGGTCATCCTCGGCAAGGAGCACCTGCTCTTCGCGACGGTCTTCGGCTCGATGGCGTTCTCGACCTTCGTTTTCGACACGCTCGACGTCGCGACCCGGCTCGGGCGCTACATCATTCAAGAGCTCTTCGATTGGCGGACGCGCACCGGCGCGATCGTCGGCACGCTCGCGACCGTCGGCGCGCCCCTCCTCTTCATCGCGACGGCCGCCGCGCCGGGGCCCGGCCGACCGCCCACCTACATGGCGTTCTGGACGCTCTTCGGCACCTCCAATCAATTGCTCGCCGCCCTCACCCTCCTCGGCATCACCGTATGGCGAAAGCGCCTCGGAAAGACCGTCTGGTTCACCTATGTGCCCATGCTCTTCGTGCTCGCGATCACCGTGTGCGCGCTCAGCCTCCAGGCGTGGACGGGGTTCACGGGCTTTCGCGGCGCCGACGGGACGCTCGCCCCGACCCAGCTCGCGAACGGCCTCGTCGCCACCACCTTGCTCGTGCTCGCCGGCCTCGTCGTCATCGAGGCCGTGCGGGCGCTCCGCGCCGTGCCGGCGCGCTCGTCGTGAATCCGCGCGCGAACGCCAGCGGCAATTGACACCGGCAGCAGCGCTGGCGATACTGGACGACGTGCTCCAAATCGTTGCACGTTCGTGGCCACGCCTCTCGCATGACGACACGACCCCGTTGGACGCTCGACTCGCGTAGCACGCTCGGGGTCGCCCTTGCCCTGGCGCTGCTCATCGCGGTCGGGTGTGGCGTCGTGTGGCAGGTGCAGGGCTATCGCCGCGCAACGCTGCGGGTGCGCCAGAGCCTCCAGATCCTGAACGCGATCGAGAGTCTGACCCGCCGCCTCGTCGACGCCGAAACCGGGCAGCGCGGGTATCTCCTGACGGGTCGGACCGAGTACCTCGAACCGTTCACGCACGCCCGGCAGGAGCTGCCGGGCGACGCCGAAGCGCTCCGCACCCTGATCGCGAACGACGCCGACCAACGCCAGCGCTACGACACGCTATCGCCGCTCATCCGCGCCAAACTCGACGAGGTGGGGCGCACGATCGAGCTCCGGCGCGCCGGCGATCTCGCGGCCAGCCTGCGGGTCCTGGACACCGACGCCGGCCGACGCGTCATGGACGACATCCGCCGGACACTCGCCGCCATGACCGCCGCCGAGGACGAGCAGCTCCGCGCCCGCCTCGTCACGACGGACGCGCGGAACGTCCGGGCGCTGCTGTTCGTGCTCGGGGCAAGCGGATTGGCCTTTCTCCTGGTCGCGGGCTGCATCGTCGCGCTGAACGCGCAGAGTCGGCGCCGGCTCGTCCTGCAGCACCGGGTCCTCGAAGGCGAAGAGCGCTTGCGCGTCACCCTGCGCAGCATCGGCGACGCCGTGATCGCGACCGATGCCGACGGCCGCGTCGTGTTCATGAATCCGGTCGCCGAGCTGCTCACGGGCTGGACGACCGCCGACGCCCACGGCCGGCCGCTCGACGAGGTCTTCGTCATCGTCAACGAGAGCACCCGGGCCCCCGTCGCGAGCCCCGTGACCCGCGTACTGCGCGAAGGCATCACGGTCGGGCTCGCGAACCACACCGTCCTCTTCGCCCGCGACGGCCGCGAGATTCCGATCGACGACAGCGCCGCGCCGATCCGCGACGGCAACCGCGCGATCATGGGCGTCGTGTTGGTGTTCCGCGACGTCACCGAACGCCGCCATTTGGAGGAGGAAGCCGCGCATGCCAGCCGCCTCGAGGCCGAGCGGGCGGAATCGGAGCGTGGCGCGGTCGCGCTCCGTGTGAGCGAGGAAAAGTATCGCTCGCTGGTCGCCGCCACCAACGACATCGTGTGGACGGCCGGTCCCGTCGGCAGCTTCGACGAGCCCCAGCCCGGCTGGGAAGCCTACACCGGCCAACGCTGGCCGCAGGACGCCGCGCAAGGCTGGACCACCGCCATACACCCCGACGATCGCGCCACAATCATCCGTATCTGGGAAGCCGCGCAGGCGACGCGCTCGGTGCTCGAGGTCGAGGGCCGCGTCTGGCACGCGCTCTCCGGCGAGTATCATCATTGTCGCGCCCGCGGCGTACCCTTGCTGGCGCCCGACGGGTCGCTGCGCCAATGGGTCGGCATGATCGAGGACGTGCATGCCCGCCGCCAAGCCGAGCTGCAGAACGAGGATTTGCTGCGCGTCGCCGAGCGCGCGCGGCGCGAAGCGGAGGCCGCTAATCACGCGAAGGACGAGTTTCTCTCGGTCCTCTCGCACGAGCTCCGATCGCCGCTCCAGACGATGCTCACGTGGGTCGGGTTGCTGCGCGACGGCCAGACGACCGGCGCCGAGACCACGCGTGCCTTCGACGCCCTCCTCGAAAGCCTCGGCGCCCAGGAGCAACTGATCAACGATCTGCTCGACGTCTCGCGCATCGTCTCCGGCAAGCTCACCGTCGCGTCGAAGCCCTTCGACCTGACCGTCACCGCGACCGCCTGCCTCGATCTCCTCCTCCCGGAAGCGCTCGCCAAGGGTCTCACGCTGACGCGCCAGGGCTTCGACGTCCCCCGCCCGGCCCTCGGCGACCCGGCGCGTTTCACGCAGGCCCTCCACAACGTCCTGCAGAACGCGATCAAGTTCACGCCGACCGGTGGCAGCGTCGACGTGACCGCGACGACCGTCGACGGCCGCCACGCGGTCGAGGTCCGCGACACCGGCGACGGCCTCTCGTCCGAGCTGCTCGCCCGGGTCTTCGACCGGTTCTGGCAAGCCGACAGCGCCAAGACCCGACGCCACGGCGGTCTCGGTCTCGGCCTCGCGATCGCGCGCCACGTCCTCGAAGCCCAAGGCGGTACGCTCACGGCTGCGAGCGCGGGACTCGGCCGGGGCGCGACCTTCACACTCGGCCTCCGCAGCGCCAACGCGCTGCCCGCGGCCCCGGCCCCTGCCGCCCAGCGCGCGACGACCGCGCTCGGGGGCTTGAGGATTCTGCTGGTGGAGGACGACGAGGCGATGAGCGAGGCCCTCGCGGCGTTGCTCGAGCACCTTGGCGCGACCGTAGCGACGGCGGCCTCGGTCCGCACCGCGCTCGGCCTTCTCCCCGACGCGGCTCCCGACATTCTCTTGAGCGACATCGGCATGCCCGGCGAGAGCGGCTACGCGTTGATCCGCGAGATCCGCGCGCGCGAAGCCACCGGCACGACCCGCCTGCCCGCCCTCGCCATGACCGGGTTCGCGAGCCCGGAGGACCGTGACGAGGCCCGCGCCGCCGGCTTCGACGACCACGTGCCGAAACCCGTCGATCCCGATACGCTCGTCCGCCGGATCCGCGACCTGACGGGAGGAACGCACTGATGGACGAGTCGCTCGCTAGTTTTTTCCCCCACCACGAGGTGCACGTCGGCCGTGACCTCGGCGGCCGCACGACCACCATCGGCGCTGCCGACGTCGCGCACTACGAAGCCGGCACCGGCGGCGTGACCCCGCACGTGGCCCTCGCCGGCTCCGCCGTCGCCGCTCCGGCGCTGCTGTTCCACTCCGAGGTCTACCGCAGCCTCGCCTGGTACCTCCCGAACATCTTCGGCAATCTGCACGCCCGCCAGGAATGGCAGCTCTTCGCGCCCCTCACGGTCGGCGCCTCGGTCCGCACCCGCTCGACCGTGGTCGAGCGCTATCTCAAGCGCAGTCGCGAGTACGTCGTGAACGAGGTGCTCGTGACCGACGACGCAGGCCGCTGGCTGCAGCGCAGCCGCACCCACCAGAGCTTCCTGATCGAGGAGGAGCGCCGGGGACTCGTCGTCGATCGCGAGCGCGAGAAACGCAGCGACCGCCAGTTCGCGACCGGCCAAGGTTCGGACGAACCAGGCGAGTCGATTCCGCCGCTGGTCCGGCCGATCACGATCGCGATGTGCGAGGCGTTCTCGGGTCCCGACAAGAGTTACCACACCGATCGCGCGGCGGCGCAGATGCTCGGGTTCCCCGACATCGTCGTGCAGGGAATGTTGTCGGTGTGCTTCGTGTCGGAGCTGATGACGCAGGCATACGGCGCCGCGTGGCAGCTCGGCGGCACCCTCGACGTCCGGCTCGTCAACGTCGTCTGGGTGAACGACGTGCTGACGGCCCACGGCAAGGTCCGCGCAACGGTCGCCGAGGGCGCCAAGCGGCGCTTGCACCTCGACGTCTGGTGCGAGAAAGCGGACGGGACCATCGCGACCGTCGGCACCGCCAGCGTCTTGCAGTAACGGAGGTGTCCACGCACAACGAGTGACCGCCGTGTCAGCCTCTTCTGCCCCCTCCTCCACCGCTCGAATCTTCGTCGGCCGCGACGAAGAGCTCACCACGCTCGCAGCCCGTCTCGACGACGCGCTCGGCGGACACGGTTCCCTCGTCACGCTCGTCGGCGAGCCCGGGATCGGCAAGACCCGCACCGTCGAGGAGCTGTTGGCCCGCGCCGCGCTCCCCGCCGACCGCGTGCTGTGGGGACGCTGCCCCGAGCACGAAGGCGCGCCAGCGTACTGGCCGTGGATACAGGCCCTGCGGGGCTACATCGAGCGCGCCGACCCGGCCACCCTGCGGGCGGCGCGCTCGATGTAGC
>Ga0163151_10007073_pt1 | contig 13288 bp, 18 predicted proteins | sample OliLakLV19MP5IB2_FD_145596 | JGI IMG/M metagenome (GOLD analysis project Ga0163151, IMG submission 145596) | Freshwater microbial mat bacterial communities from Lake Vanda, McMurdo Dry Valleys, Antarctica - Oligotrophic Lake LV.19.MP5.IB-2 | ecosystem: Environmental > Aquatic > Freshwater >...
GTCGTGAATACTCACCAAATCGACGCTCGCCAAATCGACTTGCTTCAGGATCTGGTCGACCGCACTCTCCGTAGGTTGGCTGCCACTCATCCAGTTCAGATTAAAACAGCCGCGGCGGAATGTCCAGCGAAATCAAACAAAACTAATCAAAAATGTTGCAGAGTTCCGATTGGGTTTCCAGCGCCCCCTTCCCGTCGGCCTTCGACGTTCCCCGAATTATTGAGAAGATACTTTTTTTCGCAACCAGCATGCGACGCGCGTGCGTCATCGCGCGATCCGTCAGCGGCTTGTCTTCGAGCTGAAGGACCTCATCCGAAACCGGCGGCTGGCCCGATTGGCTGCTTTCATAGTCCTGGACCAGGTCCGGCACATCCCGGTTTTTGCTGATCACTTCCAAGGCATCACGCCGGATTTCGGCGAACTGTCCGCTCTGGCGCCGCAAGCTGTCGATCAATTGCGCCGTCGGCTTTTCCAAGTCGCGCGCCGAGCAGAGGCCCTTGGTCTCGATATGTGAAATCGCAATGTCGAGTTGAGCGTTCAGGTAAGACAACATGCCCTTCAGCTCTTTGCCGGCCCCCGTCCCTTCCGTTGACGCGACGATGCGGGCGCGCGTGAGGAACGCTTCACCGGTCCAGCCGATACGGTCGTCGCGGACTTTGTTTTGCATCGCGCAATTGTTCAGCGATGCAATTCCCATGACCGCGTGATACGGATGAGCGGCGTCCCGGATCAGATAAAGCAGTTGTCGGCCCGGTATGGGCAACTGCGGGATGCACCAACTGTACCGGAAATAACGCCAGACATCGCCCAAAAGCAGATTCGTAAATTCATCGCGTTCGCCCGAAACGACGAGTTGAAGATACGGTTTGACGGTCCCCTGCAAAGCTTCAACGCGCTTTGGTCCCTTGGCGCGGAGCGCGGGTTCCAATCTTTGCGCCACCTCCCGGCCATCCGCGATCAGCAGGCCAATGGGCTTCACTTTCGAAGACTTTGAAGGCTGCTCCAACTGGGCAATGAACTTGCGGACGGAGGGGCTTTCGAATTGCTGATTCAGCAGCGGCTGTAATTCGGTGCGTACCCTGTGTTTGCCCTGCTCAATTTCCTGCTGAGACAGGACGTGGTGCGAGGTCGCCTCCGGGGACTGAAGTTCGATGCCGAAGCGATCTTCCGCCACGGTCCAACGCGCTTTGGCCAGATCGATGAGTACACGTGCACAGGCCTTGTACTTTTCGCGATCACCATTTATTCCCACCTGATGATCGGCCCAGGATGCCTCGCGTTCGCTCAGTTCGGTTATACGGTCGCACTGGTTTGAGCGCTGGCGCCGCATAAGCTCTTGACCCAACGCGAAAAATCGTTCGGCGGCGATGCCTTGAAGACGCGGATGTATGGGCGAAATCATTGTTCCAACGGCGTGCTCCCACTGAAAATCCAGTCGTTCGGCCACAATTTATGATGGCTTGTCGGTCCGAAGTGATTGGAGCCATGTCCTTCACGGTAAGCCCTTTATCATAGCCTACCAACCTGGCAAACTCCGTAGCCACGACCAACGGGACGAGATTTATGCTGACTTCCGATGCTCGATTCTTAGGTTCCCCGATGCCTTGGCCGTGGCTGCTTTTGGCCTGCTCTAACGTGGCTGGCCAACTTGTCTGCCTTCTGGATTTCTTCCATAGTTCATTCCCTATCGTCGCTACGCGGGACTTTGAACCCGATGCGGCGCTTCTTCGGTTCGGGCAACGCCTTCATGTGCTTGACTTCGAGAGCTAGCCGATCAATATCCTCGACCAGAATCTCGATGACAGAACCTGTTCGGTCGTGGCCCCGTTCGAGTTTCCCGATCCGCTCCGCGAGGTCTTTATTGGAGGAAATAAGCTCCCGCATGCGCACGAAGGCATTCACCACGAGGATACTCATCTGAATTGCCCGCTCGCTGTTCAGTACAGAGGAGAGCATCACGACCCCATGCTCAGTGAACGCAAGCGGTTGAAATCTCACGTTTCTTTTCGATGCGGTCACAGATTGTGATCGGATGGTGGCTGCTTCTTCCGGAGTGAGCTGGAACATGAAGTTTTCTGGAAACCGTTCTTCATTCCGCCGGACCGCCTGATTGAGGGCTCTTGTTTCTACCCGATACAACTCCGCCAGATCGGCGTCCAGCATGACCTTCTGACCTCGGATCACCCGGATGAGAGATTCGACCGGCTTTGCCGATGCGTTGGCTATGACAGACCGCTTTGTTTTAATCGCCATTGGAAAGAAGCTTTAGACGATCATCCCATGAACTCACATGAATTCATGGGCCGCACACTTCCCAATCTCCCTATAAAAGATCGCAAGTTGGTCTTTATACATGACTTTGGGAGTGGTGAGTCGATCGCGACTAAGAAAGTATCCAAGGAGGTTAAAAATGCCCATCGCTCCAAAACGGTAAAAGTTTTGTCCGGGGCGGTGTACACCCTTCTTCATCGCACTCGTCACTACCCCGCTCTCGTCATATAGGCCTTGCACAAAGATTAGGACGCGGGCACCGGTAGCAGGCGGGCGCGCAGTAACTCGGTATTCCCGCGCCCGTACATCTGCCGCTTGATTGCCTTCAGCCTGTTGACCGGGCCTTCTACTTGGCCGTTGCTCCAGGGGCATCGTCACCGCATTTTCGACAGCCGCTTCATCCCGCCGCAGAAACTGGACGAATCGTTCCAACCGTCCGAACGCGAGATCGACGTGGGGTGCGAATGGATCACGATGCGGCGTACTGCCGGGGCGTAACCCCGATTCTTACGGGCCACTCGGGCAAGTGCGTTCACAGGGAACCGTCTGCACAAGCTGGCCACGTGTGGCCGGGCGCGGAAGATGGGTGAAAGGCCGCTTGTCACGATGAACCGAAGGGGTGCAAAAGCCAAAAGCTAATGACCGCTCGAAGGGAGGCGCTAAACGGACTGGGGAAGCAATCCGGCGGCGGGAAGGGGAGTGGATCGGGAGAAGCGTCCAGCGGTTCCGGACCATCTCCGCTTGACGCGGCGCGCCCGCGCCTTCAGGCGCGCCCGCGCCTTCAGGCGCGCCCGCGCCTTCAGGCGCGCCGCGCGCCGCAGTCCCTTGAATCTTCAGCCTCACTCGATTTTCTGGATTTCCGCAAGCGTTCAGCGCCGCGCGGCGATCCGGTCCTCCGGATGGGAAATCGCGTTCAAGATGGCGTCCATGCGGAAGGACTCGATTACCTGAATCCACGGCATTGTGCGCGCAAACCTCTCCTGGATCGCCTCGAATCCTTCCTCGATCGAATGCAGCCGGGAGCCGACGGGAATGAGAAAGACCTTGTTTTCCGGCCGCAAATTTGCCGGGAGCCCCCGCGAGGCGCAACTGTTCTCCAGGTCGCTAATGACGATGGAGACGCCATTCGGGCTTTCGCGGACGGCGCGCCGGATGATCGCGTTGACTGCCGTGCAGCGCCCCGGCCGGCGCAGCCCGGAAAGCCGGTCAATCGCCGCGTTGAGCTTTTCGGCTTCGGCGGCCCGCTGGACCGCGGCGTCACGCCGTGCCTGGTCCCGCTTCGCATCGCATTGCCGTGTGGCGTCGCGTCTGGCGGTCTCGGCGTAGGTCCTGGAGAGCTTTGCGATCTCGCTGTCGGCCGCCTCCACGGTGCAAGTCACCGCGCGAGTGCCCGGAAAGCTGACCTTCACCACAGGCGTGGCCATGAAGGAGTCTTCGAAAAATGGAATGACCGAAACCACCAGCGTGTCCGGCCCTTCATAGTTCGACAGCCGGCCGGAGAGGCCCTTCAGGTTACGAACAACGTCCCCGGCGCGGGCCGACGGGCTGACATCCGCGTACACATAGACCGGCACATCCGCCGCGCGGCAGAGCGGCGCGACGCAAAGCGTGGCCATGAGCACAATCGCCGTCGTTGCTGATGCGATCGCCTTCAAGATCCGGTAGACGGGAGCCGAATTGGGAGGCGCTCCGGCGCTGGGCGGAGGAGGGGGCGGAGGGATGCTCCGCTCGCTCGTCGTCAGCAAGTGATCGAGATCCCGCGCCACCGAACGAATCCAGCGCAAGTCCGCGCACAGCCGCCTGGACCACAGCAGCAGGTCCGCCGCATAGCCGCACAGGCCGCTGCATACCGGCGATGCCAATGTGACCACCGTCGTGCTGATGAAGAACAGGGAAGCGCCGACCATGGTTCCCTGGCTCCGCAGGACCGTCAAGGCCGCAACGCAGGCGATGAGCCACGGCAGGCCGAACACCAGCAGGCCGCGCGTGATTCTCGCCATCTGCTTCGTGGGCTGCCCGGCCGCCTCATGGCGCACCCACCGGGCAACCACCGCCGAAGCGGCCGCTCCCAGCAGGATCGCGATGATCACGCCGATCACCGCTGCCACCAGTTGCGGCGCATTGAAGAAGATCGCCGCCAACACCGCGGCGGCAATCGTTTCCACCAGCAAGAACGCGGCCTGGCCGAACTTGTAGAGCCGCGCTTCGCGGATTTGGTCGTCGATCTCCCGTTCGGTGGGATTCTCCGGCATCACACCGAACCACAGCTTGTAGAGCCGCCAGTATTCCTCGCTCTTGCTTTTGTAATGCAGCGCCAGCTCGGGCACATGCAGGTTGCACCAACCCCGGTTGTCGATGGCCGCCGCTTCGCGCGCGCGCCCGTCGATCGTGTGGGCCAGCTCCTTCTGGCGCCGCCCACACTCTTTTTGAATCGCGATCAATTCGTTGTTCATGGTGTTGCTCCTTATTCGCTGGCGAGATGCGCCGATACTTTCGTTGCCGGGTGTTTGCCACCCAAGTTGCCGAGCTGCTGGAAGACCGCACCCTGTGCTTCCGGGCTGAGTTGCGAAAACCGGATATGCAGGCTTCCGCCATTGGCGAAGCTGAGGCCGAGGAGGGCATCGGGAGGAACGGTGAGAGAGTTGACCGAGGCCGCGCCGACTATGAGCAGTTGCGAGATGGCGCGCCCTTTGACTTCATACGCGTGCCGTGCCGAACAGCTATCGGTTTTCTTGGCGAGTTGGTTCGCGGCGAACGCTTTGTGTTTGAGCGCCACCACGTTTACCGGGAGTGCGCTGTCGAGGACCTGCGAGAATGCCATGGACCTTTCCTTCTCCTTTCTCTGAAGACTCCGGTTTCGGATTTGGGGCCGCTGCCGGCCCCTTTGCTCTCGGTTCCTCTCGCGAAAACATTTTGGAACCTGCTTTTCTTGTTTGCGTCTTATAGAGTGGCTGAGTTGTTGACCTCCTTTCTCGCTGTCCGAGGGCTTAGAATCGCCCTCAGTGGATCGCCTGACTTTAATAAAATCACGATAAGCCGCATTAACAATCTGCGGACATCCAGCCCAGAATTACGTTCGCCTTCATCAGCCGCGAGTCCGTTCTCGCTTTCCCGCACAGGATTTTGACCTGAGATTTTGAACTCAAAATCTACCCTTCTACTTCGCAGACTGTGCACAGTTCCGTCCGCTGTACGATGGGGGCATGTCCGGGCTACAGGCATCTCCATCAGCGGCTCCGCAGCCGCCCGCGTCGAAGCAGTTGACGTTGGCTCTGATCCCCTTAGGGATCGCTCTTAACTTGGCTCTTGGCACCTTTATCCATGCCATCCGGGCGCCTGTCTATTTGGATGAAGTCGGAACGGCGTGTGTCGTGATGCTCGTTGGCTTGCGGGCCGGAATTGTCGTCGGCGTACTCAGTTTTCTGATCGGCGGCCTAATCACCAATCCGGTGCTCCCGTGGTTCATCGGGACGCAGATCGCCGTCGCGGTCTATGTTTATCTGGTGGGCAAGCGCGGCGGGTACAGGTCTTGGTGGCGCGCGGTCCTGGCGGGCATCGGGCTGGGCGTCGTCGCCGGCATTGTGAGCGCGCCGGTCATCGTTTATCTATTTGGCGGCGTAACCGGCAGCGGCTCCTCATTTCTTACCGCTTTCCTTCTTGCCAGCGGCAAGAGCATGCTCCAATCCGTTTTTCTCTCAGGCTTGGCAGCCGAGCCGCTCGACAAGACTCTCCAAACCTTGTTGATGGTATACCTCCTGCGGGGCTTGCCGAAGGGCCTGTTGAAACACTTTCCTAATAGCCTTCTTTCCAAGAATGGAATCGGCGTCTGAACCTCAACCGGTCAGTTTTGACCAGAAAGAGATGCTGAGGCCCTATCCAATTATTCGTATGCTTTCCGGCGCTCTGGGAATTCTCGCGGGATTCTGGACTTCGGATATACGCATACTGTTTACCGCCGCCCTTGCTGTTTCGGCTTTGGTTGTGGTCGCCGGTATCGGGAGACGTTATGCGGCTCTTTGCCTTAAAGTATTCCTTCCTTTATCTCTCGGCCTTTTGCTGGTGTGGGGAGGCATTATGGGCGCACCTCCGGGCACTCCCATCGGAGCGGATCGCATCGGTGGGCTTACATTTGCAATGTTGGTGGTTCTCCGGTTGCTGGTTGCTTCGGGCATCTCCCAGCTCTGTATACTGGCAATCCCTTCACATGAACTCCCACAGGTTCTCTCCGTCTGCGGCATTAAAGGCGACCTGCTCGCCTCCGTTGTAGCTGCGTTTGCCCTTGTTCCCGAGCTGGAGCTTCGGACACAGCAGGTTTTAACGGCGCGCTACGCGCGAGGGTTGTCAAAGAACCGGAGTTTTTTTGGGCTCATGGCGCACATTCCGCTTCTACTACGCCCGGTTTTGACGTGGACACTGCGCTCGTCCATTCACCGTTCGGAACTGTGGAGCCAGCGAAGGCTCATAGAGAGGCTTGAGGCCAGGTCCTCTGATTTGCGGTGGTCCAGGTTGGCGAGCATCGTGTGGCTGATTCCAGCATGCGCTTGGTTCGCCTACGCAGCTCTGGCAAGGTTTCAAGGCTGATGAACAGCCTGCAAGATAGTCATCAGCTAAAGGGCATCGTACCCCGTAATGTCACGGTCGTTCGAGGTCCTAATTTCAGTGGTCGGACGGATTTTCTCCGCGCCTTCGCGGCGGCGGCGGCCGGGCATTCGGGCAACAACAATAACGGACTCGGTGCATATGTTCCGGCTGAGGTTTACAACTCGCTGTCCGGTTTGGCAGTTACGGTAAAGGAGGAGATCGAGCTTCACGCGCAGTCCGTGGCGTGTCTTGCCAGCGCCCAACACCTTTTTTCTGAACTTGGGATCGATCATCTGTATGGAAGAAGCCCTTTCACGCTCTCCGGGGGGGAACAAGCGCTGTTGGCGGTCACATCGGCACTTGCCTTGCAACCCCGGCATCTCGCCGTTGATTGTGCCCTCGAACAATTAGATACGGATTTCCGCACAGCCACGCTCAACTACATCGAGTCGGCGCGCCATGCTGATGCGACTATTCTGATAGCAGACAATCGACTCGCGGAGTACCGCATGGCCTCATCGGCGTGGCTGGCGGTCGATATGTCTCCCGCTCCTGAAAGAGGGGCGGGGTCGTTGACGTTCCCCTCCGGTATGGCCACAAGCATTCCCAAGCCGGTCAAAATCACCTTGGACGGGCTGTCCTTCAAATACCCCGGCGGGGCGGACGTCCTTCGCAATGTTTCAACCGACCTGGAGCCGGGCAATATATACCTGCTTTCAGGCAAGAACGGGACCGGCAAGAGCACCTTGGCGAAACTCCTCTGTGGCGTACTGCGTCCTACCAAGGGGAAGATTGTGTTCGACAACAGAGAGACAGAACCGTGGAAGGCCCCTGGGCAAACCGTTGCGTACCACTTCCAAAACCCCGACCTTCAGCTGTTCGCGATGAGCGTGGATGAAGAACTTCAGCTCGGTCTTCAAGCGACCAAGACGGCGGCGCAGCCTGGGATTTTGACGAAGGATTCGCTCCTGGCCCTCTTCGCTCTTCGTGGCCTGTTGGAAGAGCACCCTTTAGATCTCCCATTCGTCCTCAGGAAACGGGTTGCCATGGCCGCTACATTGGCGATGCACTGTTCCTGGGTGATTCTCGACGAACCCACGCTGGGACAAGACCAAGCGTCGATTCGTACAATAGCAGAGGTGATCAATTTGCTTGCTGGTAACGGCCTGGGGGTCGTGATCATAAACCATTCCGATGAATTTAGGTCTCTTTTGGCTAAGCCGAAGACACTTCGGCTATCCGGCGCAGGGGGACTTGTCCAGTGACAAGCATGACGACCGCGACCAGCATCACTACCGAAGAGATAGTCCAGGAGATCGTCGCAAAAGTCTGCACCACAGCCAATCTCTTGGAGGTCAGGGACATTGAACCATTTGACGTGGCGCTCTTCCTTCAGCAGGTGGGCGCTTCCGCGTTGCAGGTGGTCTCCACGCACGAAGGCCCTGTCTCAACCGTGATCGAGAAATGGCACCCCGTGGATTGCTCAAAGCAAACCACGCAGTTCGACCTCCACACGGACGGTCTCTACCGCTATCGTGTTCCGGACATCGTTGCTCTCTATTGTGAAAACCCTGGCAGGGGTGACTCGCCGACCAGGTTTGTGGACACCCGGCCAGCCTGCAGGGAATTGGAGTCCCGTGGAGTGATGAGCACCCTGCGCCGAAGCCAAATCGCCTATATCGGACGCGACGGCCGCCACTTCCCATCGGATCTTGTGCAGCGCCATCCTGTGAGCGGTGAAGAGGTGCTCAATCTGGGGGCGCGGGGATATATCTGTCCGATGTTCGACGGCGGCTATGCGCCGTCCATTCGTGAGATCACCGAAGCGGTATCAGAGATGTATGCTTCCCTTGACAGGGCCGTCGTACTCTCCCATCGATGGGCCAAAGGCCAGATGGTTGTCTGCGATAATTACACCTACGTCCACGGACGCGATGCGCACAGCCCTGATACCGAGAGAACGCTGCTCCGTTTTTGGTTCTCCGTGAAAGCGAGAGAGACTCCTGAGAGCCAGGTCACCGGCAAATCATAACACCGGTAGTCAGAAAGTCATCGGTCAAACAGATGTTGTTTTCCGTGATCGAGACTTTCTTACCCTTCTTTCCCAGCAAAGCTCTCACGTTCTCAAGCTCGGTAGGTTCAAAAAAATCATTCAGTTTCAGCTTGTGGTGATGGTGTTCTTCGATGGGGTTCTTCCCAGGTTTGTATGGCTTTCCATCAGCACCATTGCAAAAAAACTTGAAGTGTTTCCTGTAAGCTATAGGTGCCTTGGTAAGGCCTTCGCCTGCGTATTTGTCGCCAACTATATCGAGGACGGCCTTGCAATGGGTAACGCCATTTTTCCCTTTATCATCGTTCCCGCGCACTGTTAGGTAAGGCAATGGAGAGTTGAATGAGTAGAATCCACTCTCGCCTACTCTCAGTTGAGCGGGTTGAACAATAAATGGGTATTGAGGGATTTGGCCCTTTTTGGTCGCTTCATCGCAGAGGACTTCGTACAACGCGTTTTGGAAAGATGAAAAAGGACCTGATGATCTCGGCACCTTGTGGCCTAATCGAAACGCTGGCAGTTGGCCTAGAAGCACACTCTGCAAGTGCTGGACCAACGGACCGAAAGCCGCATTTTTGTGCTGTAGCAAATGCTTCTCGGTATAGGCGGTAATCTGGTGGCGAGCGTGTGACGACTGGTCCCATCCCAAGCGATACAACAGTCGTTCGAATGTTCTACTTTCATCAACTGCTCGTTGGACCCAGGGGGCCGGAAGGATGAGAAGGTCACAATACCAGGGGTGTTTAGTTTCGGTCGCTTTCCTGATGAAGTGGCACACCGGTTCCTTTCTGTGGTTCCAGCTGACGGCTTTAGCGGATTTGCCTAATAGCTCTGTCCCCACCTTTCCAGGCAGGTCTCTATCTTTAAGCCGTGTTCCAATAATTCGGATCGACACACAACCTGACGCCGCAGAATAGAACCCAGGGGTATCGGTATCACCATGCAGTCTATCTATTGCTTCAAAAACACCGAACATCTCGCCTGGGCCAATAACCTGTAGTGGAAAAGTGTTCATAAGGTCTGGTACGGCCAGGAACACTTCAACTGAGCCACTCAATACAAGGCAAAGTGGCGGCGATGCTTTGCCACAGGCAGACTGTAGATACTCTTGCGCCTTAGAATCGGCTCCAGCCGGAAGCGTTAGCGAACCATTGGACACGATCAGGTCGCTATATGGGTAGCGCGCCGCCCACACTTTATCGCCGTCCTTCAGGAGGGTTCTGAGAGCCTCTTGAAGCTCTTTAGGAACAGAAGTTGCTCGTGGTGCGATCGCAGCCCAATCCAATTCTTCTAGGCGTGGTGTGTCATCCCTCATAGTTTGTGGCTCAACGCGGCAGCCGGTTCACATATTCGGTTAGTGTACTGATTTTTCCGCACGACGTGTCGATCGTAATCAAGATGGCACCGTCGAACCGGACCGGGCCGCCATGCACTGGCGAATTGAAGGAAGCAGACCATTCAAAGACCACGTCATTGCCGTGTTCAAAGACGCGCAGGATCTCGAGCGCGAAATCCGTTTGCACGAGCACGTGCTCATGCCAGTACTCGCGTATGCTGTCGAGCCCATGGAGCGAGAGCGGGATGCTGTTATCGATGTACCAAGCGTCCGCTGTGAACACGGAATCGAGCAGCTCGACGTTCTGTTCTCGCCACGCCTGAAAATACAAACTCAGCAACCGGCAGCCGTGAAGCGCCCGCAGCGGCGAGAGGACAAGGCAAGAAGTTGACAGGTTTTCATTCCCCTCAGTGTCCTTGGCCGGAAGTTCGCGGAGATCGTCTATTGTCGTACGATACGTCAGACGCGGCACAGCAAGGCCGCCGACCACACCGCCGATCTGACGCCAGACCGGATAACTGCTGTCCTCAATGACAAAGGCGCTGCCCCCTGGGGCTAGTGCTTCAACGCTCCGAACCAGCGCGGTCTCCACCAACGTTTCGCTTTCTGTGAGGACGTGCCCGAATAGCACCGCGCCATATGCGCCATGCTCCGGGTGCCAGTCGGACAACGAATGCTGTTGAATACTGAACTGCACATCCAGATCCGGGAACAGGCCCACGCTCCCCGCAAGTATCGCCTTGGCCAGGTCGAGCTGGGCCGGGCTGGTGTCCAGAAGAGTCACCTTAACGGCGAGGCGAGACTGGTTTGCACACCCGAGTTGCAGCGCCGTTAAATACGCCAGTGTCGTTGCGCCGGACCCGCCCCCCCAATCGAGAACATCGGTTTGAAGATGTGAAGCCGCCCTCAGGAATAGACAGCTCGCGTGCCAGTAGTTCTTCACGAAGAACCCGGCCGCAAAGCTCCGCGCATAGCGTTCGAAGTCGATAGTGTAAGACTGGGGATTGGTCGCAAAGAAGCGCCGCAGGTGGGCGATGTCTTCAGCGAACGGTGACGGGTCGCCAAGGACATGCTCAACATGCCGGATTACTTGCTGGAGCTGCGCCAGCATGACGGTGTTCATAGGGTCGGGCTCGTATTAGTGTACGGGAGCTTGTTCCTCTTGCGACACCGCCGATGTTTAAACCGGGCCCTACCTGTCACTTTGCAGATGGACGAGCGTAAGGCCTTGCAGGTCGGGTAAGCTCTCCGTTACCGCTTGCGGCAGTCCACTTGCACGCGGGCGTCATGTACAAAAAGCCGTCTATCGCCTAACTCCTTCACGCTGAAATCCAATACCCAAGCATTGCAGTTCATGTCCTCGATTTTCTCGCCCGCACGTACCCGCCGATTGATGTCTTCCTTTACTCGCCGCTTTGCCTCTTGAATGGACTTCGCCACATTTTTTGGCCACATCTCCTCACCTGAGATCCGTTGGCCAGGTCGAATCTTGCCAGCCCGGATTTCTGCGATTGCACGGGGCACAGAATCTTTCCGTGGACCATCCCCGGACTCGAACGTGACGTCCTCAAACGTAGCCGCAAGGGCTCCGGTTACGTTCAGCTCTCTCGGCAGCACTCCCGACCCTTTTTGAAGAAAACTCGAATCGGGCAGTCGCGACGGCGGGTTTCGCTGACTTTTCGCACGGTCAGCACCAATTGCCGTGAGAACCATAAACACAAAAATTCTTCTCATACGAAACCTCTCTTCTAAGGATACCGATGAGAATCAGCCCGATCTCACCCGCGTCGAAGATTGAACGCACTTGCTCCAGGCTGACCATGCGCATCCACGCGAGCCCAGAGCCAATTCCTTAGGCGTTGCCCGTGCCGGTTCATTCACCTGCAAGTAAATGTAAAACGGATTAGCGGAAGCGCTGCCTCGTCCGAAGTCTCGCCCCCAAGCACTGCGAATGCCTTCTACCTGCAGGCTGACGACTTCATGTGGGAGCCGCCCATGGAGGCGTTGGAATGGCGCGATAAAAGTCTGGCGCCGCAGCCGCGGAAATCTAAAAGGTACGCAGCAGGTGCCGCAGGTCAAAGCGCAGGCCACAGAGCCATCTGGCCCGTGAAACAGATCGCGATCTTCACGGGCCGAGAACTTCACGAGATGAAGGGCACTATCCAGCCATTCGCTCAAGCGGGTGGTTCCATTCGGGTGTGCCGGGGTATTGCCGGCCGGCGACAACCCGGACGACGAGCAACCCTTTGCGATTGATCTGCGGCCGGAGCGAGTAGGTCGATGCTTGCTCCGGCCGCGGAACTGGGGTTGGAGTTCCCACTCAGAGCGACAAATTTTCGGTAAGAAGCGTGAGCGCCGGCGTTATTCGATTAGCAGCTCAATTCTCCGGGAGGAACAGACCATGACCAATCGTGAGTTTCGCAAACAGGAGCGGTGGTTCTACCGTACCCTGAGGCGGCATCGTAACAATATCACTGCGCCTGGCGCTCCGGGCCTGGTGCGCGCTGAACTGGAGGGAGTCCGGTCCAGGTGCGCCACTGAATTCGCTTCCTGGTTAAAAATGCCCATCGCTCCAAAACGGTAAAAGTTTGGTCCGGGGCGTTGTATACCCTTCTTCATTGCACTCGTCACTACCCCGCTCTCGCCATATATTGATAGACGGTGTCTCTGGTAACGCCGAACTCTCGAGCAAGGAGGGTTTTCGACTCACCATTTGCGACGCGACGGAGCAGCTCGGCGGTCTGCGCTGTCGTGAGGGACCGCTTTCGTCCCCGGTATGCTCCTCGCTTTTTGGCCAAGACAATGCCCTCTCGTTGGCGCTCCCGGATCAGCTCACGTTCGAATTGTGCAAACGCGCCCATGACACTGAGGAGCAAATTCGCCATGGGGGAATCCTCACCCGTGAACTTCAGGTTCTCCTTCAGGAGTGCAGCAGCAAGTCGGGGGTCAAGCCACCTTCCGCTCTGGCCCTGATGGTTGAGCAACCGGGCGGAACCCCGGGTACCAGCGCCGAAACACATTATCCAGTTCGTTGTTTAGAACCTTCGTCC
>Ga0163151_10007077_pt1 | contig 13284 bp, 14 predicted proteins | sample OliLakLV19MP5IB2_FD_145596 | JGI IMG/M metagenome (GOLD analysis project Ga0163151, IMG submission 145596) | Freshwater microbial mat bacterial communities from Lake Vanda, McMurdo Dry Valleys, Antarctica - Oligotrophic Lake LV.19.MP5.IB-2 | ecosystem: Environmental > Aquatic > Freshwater >...
CACGCCTTCGTCGCCATCGCCGCCCGAGTCGTCGCCGAGATCGACTCCCGCCCGCAGGTCGGCGTGCCGCTGATCCACTGACAGCGCGCGTGCGCTCCCCGTTGGTTCGCTCGCGCTTCGGCTGTGCGGATCATCCGCAACGGTTGCGTCCGCCGACCACTGCTGCGGCGGCCACCGTTCTTGCACCTCGACTACCTGCAGCGGCCCGACCCGCTTCGGGTACCCTTGCTGAGCGGGGGGGTACTACCAGAGGCGCCGAACGCCGTAGATGTCGAAGGCCTTCTCGTTGCTCACCAAACCGAGGTCGTCGACCTGCGGTTGGGCGATGAGCATCCGATCGAACGGATCGCGATGCGGCCCCGGCAGGTTGCCGGCGCGCAGCGCGTGGACGACCGAAATCGGCAACGTCGTGAAGTCTTGTTGGCGCACGACGGCCGGCAATTCGGCGGCAACTTCCGTCGCGCCCGGCAGCTTTCCTAGGCGAACTTTCGTCGCGATTTCCCATGCCGACGCACTACTCACGAAGACCACGGTTGCCTCGGCGCCAATGACGGCGCGCGCCCTTCGGCTCAGCTTGCGATCGCCGTCGAGCCACCACAGGAGCGTGTGCGTGTCCAAGAGCACGCGCATCGCTCAAGACTCCCAAACATCGAGTTCGCTGTCGGGAAGGGGCTCGAAGAAGCGTTGGTCGACTTTGGCGCGGCCGCGCATGGCACCGAAGACGCGCCCCGTGGCAACAGGCTCGACGTCGACAAGCTCAGCACGATCGGATCTCTCCCCAATCCCAAAGCAATCCCGTTCGCCCTGAGCCCGTCGAAGGGTTCGCCCCGAGCCAATGTCGAAGGGTCGCCCTGCCTCTTCAATGGCTGTTGAGCACGCCCCGCCGCGACCGCGCTACCCGCGCAGCCCGAACTGCTCCTCGGCGAGCTGGGCGATGTGCTCGCCGATCGCCAACGACGCCGTCGCCGCAGGCGACGGGGCATTCAACACGTGGATCGCGTGCGCCGAGGTGGTGATCTCGAAGTCGTCGACCATCGCGCCGCTGCGGGTGACCGCTTGCGCACGCACGCCGGATCCGCCCGGCACCAGGTCGCTTTCGCTGATCTCGGGCACCAATTTCTGCAGCGCCCGGGTGAACGCCTTCTTGCTGAGCGAGCGCGCGAACTCGCCCATCCCGGTCCGCCAGTACTTCGCCGCCATCGCCCAAAAGCCCCGGTAGGCGAGCAGTTCACCGAGTTCGCGCGGGCGGACCCGCCCGAAGGTGTAGCCCTCGCGCGCGAACGCCAACACCGCGTTCGGACCGGCCTCGAACTCGCCGCCGATCCGCTTGGTAAAGTGCACTCCCAGAAACGGGAAGGAAGGGTCCGGCACCGGGTAGATCAGGCCGCGAACGAGATCCTGGCCCGGGCGCAGGGTGTAGTACTCGCCGCGAAAAGGGATGATCCGCACCTCGGGACGCTGGCCCATCGCCGTCGCAATCGTATCCGAATAGAGTCCGGCGCAATTGATCAGGTGGCTCGCCGCGAACGTCTCCGTGTCGGTGTGGATGCGGACGCCGGCACCGTCGACGGCGACCCGGCGCACGGCAGCGCCGGTGCGGATCTCCACGCCGTCCGCCTCGAGGCCGCGCGCCAGGGCGTCGGCGACTGCGGCGAAGCTCACGATCGCGGTCGTCGGCGACAGGAGCGCGCGCACCGCCCGGGCGTGCGGCTCGAGTTCGCGCAGCCGCTCCGGACCGATCATCTCCAAGCCCGGCACCCCGTTCGCCGTGCCGCGCGCCAGCAGTTCGTCCAATCGCGGCGCCTCCACCTCGTCGGTTGCGACGATCACCTTGCCGCAGTTCTCGTAGGGAATGGCGTTGGCGTCGCAGAAGTCCTTCAATAGCCGGACGCCACGGACACAGAGCTTCGCCTTGTAGGTGCCCGGCTTGTAGTAGATCCCGGCGTGGATGACGCCGCTGTTGTGGCCGGTCTGGTGTTGGCCGACGGCGACCTCTTTTTCGAGGATGCGGATCGGCACCCCCGGCGTTCGCCGGCGCAACGCGTGGGCGGTGGCCAGACCAACGATGCCGGCGCCGATGATGGCGATCCCGGTTCGTGCGGAGCTACTCATTCTAGTCCTCGCAAATGGCCCCAGCGCCGGCACTGCAGGCCCGGGGCAAACGATGGATCGCGCTACTCCGGACACATCGCCTGCCAAAAGTGTACTCAAAATTGCGCATGTTCCCGACTGGCACCGATGTCGTCCGCGTGATTTCCTATTGGTACGATACCTGCAAGGTGCGCTAGCAGATAGCAAGTGGGGAGGGATTCCATGAGACAGAGAACGGCGACGGCTAGTTTCCCGGGAGTCGGCCAGCAGCGAAGGCGAGCAAAGACCCGGCGTGCCGCCGACATACCAGCGGCGGAGGAGCGGCGCACGACGTTGGTGGTCGCCTCCTGGGGGGTTACCGGCGTATGCGCGTATTTGGGGTTCACCGCGCTGCAGCCGCTGCCTACCACGGGGGTCATCGCCTTGATCGTCGTAGCGATGATGGCGACGAACACCATCATCGGCAAGATCAATCCCGAACGTGTCGTCGCGCCAATCTTCGCGGTTGGCGTAGCCGTGTTCTACAGCGGCCTGCTGCTGGCGGCCTGGCACCTCGGCGGACAGGGGTCCGTGCCGCTGCTGGTCGTAACGATCGCCTTACTCGATCTCGCCCTGGTCGGCCTGTCGCTCGCCGAACTGGCCGCCGTCTCACTTGCGATGTTCTTCGCCTATGCGGTGATCGTGTAACTCTTCCGCCAGGTGAGATTTCCCTTGTGCGCCGGAGCCATGTCGGGTTGAATGGGGGCGTATCGAGCCCCTGAAATGGTCGCATTGAGAAGTGACACGCAGCATGACCGCCCGACCGTGTTCGTCGTAGATGACGATAGCGGCGTGCGCGAGTCGCTACAGACGCTCGTCCGATCGGTAGGTCTCGCGGCGGAGACCTTCGCCAGTGCCAACGAGTTCCTCGAAAACTTCGACCCCACCCGCAGCGGTTGCCTCATCCTCGATGTCCGCCTCGGCGATTCGAGCGGACTCGACCTGCAAGAGGACCTGACGCGCCGCGGTTCCCTGCTCCCCGTGATCATGATCAGTGGCTACGGCACCATCCCGAGCACCGTCCGCGCCATGCGCGGCGGCGCGATCGACTTCTTGCAAAAGCCCTTCTCCCCGCGCTTGCTCCAAGACCGGATCAATGAAGCGATCGAGCTCGACCGTGCCAATCGCGCCTCCGAGAAGCGCCGTGCGAAGATCGAGGCGCAGCTCGCCGAGCTGACTCCGCGCGAGCGCGAGGTCCTCGAACAGTTGAAGATGGGCAAGACGTCGCGCGAGATCGCCGAGGCCCTGGAGCTGAGCCCGCGCACGGTCGAGGGACATCGCCAGGTCGTCCTCAACAAGATGGGCGTGCACTCGACCACCCAACTCGTCCGCATGCTGCTCTCGGCAGGCCAGTAGACAGCCTGTTGAGAATCCGCTGTAGATGCTTCGACGCACCCAGCACGATCGGTTACTCACCCCAATTCCAAAGCACCCCGTTCACCCTGAGCCCAGGAGTTCATGCTTCGACGAGCTCAGCACGAACGGACATTGGAAACGTACATCCCCGGTACCACGAGCCCCCGTCCATCCGTTCGCCCTGAGCCTGTCGAAGGGCTGTTGGAACCAGGAATCCGTGCTTCGACAAGCTCAGCACGAACGGGACCCGAGGAGAGCAGCGGTCCGGGATTGTGGAATCGGCTCCCGCCTCCCTCCGTTCACCCTGAGCCTGTCGAAGGGTCACCCTCGGCCTGTCGACGGGCGATCCGAGTTCTTTCAACGGGATGCACAACGCCGGGTCGGTAGGCTGGTGCCGACTACGCCGGTTTACCCGCATCGCGGAATTTGCAAAGAGAGCTGTAGATGAGAAGCGTCCTGATCACCGGGACATCCAGCGGCTTCGGCCTGGTAGCGACCGTCGAACTCGCCAAGCGCGGCTGGCAGGTGGTTGCAACCATGCGCAACCTCGCCAAGCGCGATCCGCTCGACGCTGCGGTGGCAGGTGCCGGCGTCGGTGCGCGGGTGCACGTCGAGCAACTCGACGTCACCGATCCGGCGTCGCTCGACGCGGGTTGGCGCCGCACCCTGGAGATCACCGCAAACCGACTCGATGCCGTCGTGCACAATGCCGGCGTCGCCGCGGCAGGTGCCTTCGAGGACCTGCCGGACGAAGCCGCGCGGCGGGTCATGGAGACGAACTTCTGGGGCGTGCTGGCGCTGACGCGCAGCCTGCTCCCGACCCTCCGCGCCCAGCGCCAGGGGCGCATCCTGGTGGTGTCGAGCAACTCCGCGTACGCGGGCGAACCGGCGAACTCGATCTACGTCGCCTCGAAATGGGCGGTCGAGGGGTGGGCCGAGTCGCTCGCATTCGAGGTCGCACCATTCGGGATCGATGTCATTCTCGTCGAACCCGGGCCGTACCGCACCGAGATTTGGGATAGTTCGCCGCGGATCCTGCCCGAGAACACCGCCTACCGGCCCTACCTGGAGCAGCTCGAAAAGGCGATCGACGAGCACGTCGCCAAGGACGCGCGCGACCCGCAGGAGGTGGCGACAGTGATCGCCCACGCGCTCGAAACGCGGCGGCCGGGGTTTCGCTACCCGGTCAGCCCCCAGGCGCGGATCGGCCTGCTGCTGCGGGGCATCCTGCCGGCGCCGCTGCACCGGCGGCTGGTCACGCGGATGCTCGGGCTACAACGGGTGCGGCTGTGATCGCTGCCCGCAATGACCAGAGGAGATTCTCATGGTGATCGTTCGTCGCGCCGCGGACCGCGGCCACGCTGAGGACGGCTGGCTCGAAAGCTTCCACACCTTCTCGTTTGGCGAATACTACGATCCACGGCAGATGGGATTCCGAACGCTGCGGGTGATCAACGAGGACCGCGTGCAGCCCGGCAAGGGTTTCGGCACCCACTCGCATCGCGACATGGAAATCGTCAGCTACGTCATCGCCGGCGGCCTCGCGCACCAGGACAGCATGGGCAACGGGTCGACCATTCTCCCGGGCGACGTGCAGCGCATGAGCGCCGGGACCGGGGTGACCCACAGCGAGTTCAACCATGCCAAAAACGAGCCGGTCCACTTTCTGCAAATCTGGATCGTCCCCGAGAGCGAGGGCATCGATCCATCGTACGAAGAAAAGCACTTCTCCGTTGCGGAGCGCCAGGGTGGCCTGCGTTTGGTCGCCTCGCGCGACGGACGCGATGGTTCAGTGCGGCTGCATCAGGACGCGGACATGTACGCAAGCCTGCTCGGCTCCGGAGAACGCGTCGAGCATCCGCTCCGTGCCGGGCGCGGCGCCTGGGTGCAGATGGTACGAGGCGAAGCAGAGTTCAACGGCGAGGTGCTGCGCGGCGGCGATGGCGCCGCGGCGAGCGACGCTGCCCGCGTCGAGATCCTGGCGCGGGCCGACAGTGAGATCCTGCTGTTCGAACTCGCTTGACGCGCGCGCGAAAAGCAAAGCGCCGCGACCGGGCGAAAGCGCAACCCCAACGGGGAGGGGGGCGCTTTCTTCACGGCACACATCGCTCTAGAGTCTGCGGCACGTCATGCCAGCACAGCGCCCGAGCCTGTCCACGAAGGTTTTCTACGGCCTCGGGTCCATCGCCTACGGAGTCAAGGACAACGGCTTCTCGTTCTTCCTATTGCTCTACTACAACCAGGTTCTCGGACTGCCGGAGCGGCTGGTCGGCCTCGGCATCATGTTGGCGCTGCTGCTCGACGCGATCTCCGATCCGATCATCGGCTACGTCTCCGACCATCTCGACAGTCGTTGGGGGCGGCGCCATCCGTTCATGTATTTCGCGGCGCTGCCGGTAGGTGTCGCCTACTACTTTCTCTGGAACCCGCCAGAAGGTCTCTCCGACGGCGCGCTGTTCGCCTACTTCCTCGGTATTGCGGTACTGGTGCGGACCCTGATCACGTTCTACGAGATTCCGAGTTCGTCGCTGGTCGCCGAACTCACCGACGACTACGACGAGCGCACGCGCATCCTGGGGATGCGCTACTTCTTCGGCTGGTGGGGCGGACTCGGCATGGCACTACTCGCCTACGGGGTGTTCTTGCAGCCCGACGCCGAGCATCCCGTGGGGGTGTTGAACCCCGACGGCTATCGCGCCTACGGGTTGTTCGCCGCGCTGATCATGAGTGCGACCATTCTCGTGTCGGCACTCGGCACGCACCGCCACATCCCGCATCTGCGCCGTCCGCCGGCCTTCGCAAAGAGCATCGCGGAGACCCTGCGCGAGTTGCAGGCCACGCTTTCCAATGCGTCGTTTCGGGCGCTTTTCGGGGCGGCGATTTTCGCCTCGATGGGCGCCGGGCTGATGGCGTCGCTGAGTATCTACTTCAACACGTATTTTTGGGAACTCACCTCGAACCAGATTCTGAAGATCATCCTCGGCAACTTCCTGTCGGCGGTGCTCGCCTTGATGGTGGCGCCGCGCCTCGGTCGCCGCTTTGGCAAGAAAGCAGCCGCCTTGGGGACGGCCGCGAGCGCGATCGCCATCGGGCCGTTGCCGGTGCTGTTGCGTCTCGTCGGAGCTTTTCCTGCGAACGGTGAGCCGATCTTGCTGCCGCTGCTGTTCGCGTTCAATGCGACCACGGTGGCGTTGATCATCACCTTCAGCATCCTCACCGCATCGATGATCGCCGACATCGTCGAAGACAGCGAGGTAGCCACCGGACGTCGCTCGGAGGGCGTGTTCTTCGCGGCCAACAGCTTCGCGCAGAAAACGGTCTCGGGTACCGGGGTGTTCCTATCGACGGTGCTATTGAGCGCGATCGGCTTTCCCCGCGATGCAACGCCGGGGGAAGTCGACACCGACGTGGTGCGCTATCTCGGCCTCGTCTTCGTGCCGTTGTCGGGCATTCTCTATCTGTGTGCGCTCGCCTGCCTCTCACGCTACCGCATCAGCCGCACCGGCCACGAGGCGAATCTGCGCCGGCTGGCCGCCAACGGCACCTGAGAACCTCGGGCCGTGCGTCGTGAGGGTGCCCGAGAACGTTTTCCACGGTCAAAGGCCACTAGCGAGATCGTATGGCGATCAAGGCAAACGTCCACGAAGCGAAGACTCGCTTCCCCGAATTGCTCGAGCGCGCCCACAAAAGAGAGGAAGTCATCATCGCAAAGGCCGGGAAGCCGTTCGCCAGACTCGTGCTTGCGACGTACGAACTCCGAGCCTAGGATGTACGAACTATGATCAAGACTCTGACTCGCACAGGCAACAGTACCGCGTTGATCATCGACAAAGAGATCCAGAAGGCTACGGGTCTCCAACCGGGCAGCGAAGTCGAGGTGTCGACGAATGGTGACGTCATCATCGTTTCGCCGGTGAGATCGGCCGAACGGACGAAGCGCTTGCGCGCCGTGATGCGTGAGTTGGACGACGAATACGCAGGGGCGTTCAAGCGACTAGCGGAGTAGCCGCGGTAGAGCGTATCGGCGCAAGTGGCATCGTTTCTGACATTGGATGAAGTGCTGGCCATCCACGCGCACCAAATCGATACCTATGGCGGTATGTCGGGGTTGCGCGAGCGACCGTTGCTGGAGTCGGCGCTGGCGATGCCGCAAGCGTCATTCGCCGGGCAGGAATTGCATGCAACGAGGCACGAGCAAGCGGCCGCGTACCTCTTCCACCTCGCGCAAAATCACCCGTTCGTCGATGGCAACAAGCGCACCGGGCTCGCCACCTGCCTCGTATTTCTGGGGCTCAACGAGATTCGCCTTGCGGCAAGCGAGGACGAGGTCGTCGATCTCGTCCTCCGGGTCGCCAGCGGCTCGGCTTCGAAATCGGATGTCGCTGTTTTCCTCGCGAGGCACGCTAAGCCTCGACAATAGGCAGAACTACCGACATGCCGATGGTCAAGCTCCTGAATCTACACACCGGGTGCCAGCGATCCGACGGTGGACCGATCGAACCTTGCGGTGCAGCTCCCTCTCGGGCCGCCGCCTCCTCCCGGTAGCCGCGGTCCGATTCGTTTGTGTTCCCGGAATCTTCATCATGGGACTTCCCACGTTTTTCAAGCTGCAGAATTCGACGCGGAGTACGCGTCGAGCGGCGGTGCGGAATCGGCAAATGCCTGACGGCGGGAAGGGTCGTAGAGGGTACGGTCGCGGAGCATGGCGACGGCGACATTGAGGAGTCGATCGACAAGGCCGCGACAGGCACGAGGATGGGAATGGCCCCTGGAGCGCAGCTGTTGGTAGTGGCGGCGCGAGATCGGGTCGGCACGCAACACAGCGAGCCCCCAAAAGTGCGCGGCATCGACGAGGCGTGGATTGCTGGCGCGCCGGCGCACGACGAGGAGGCTCTTGCCGCTGCGTTTGGTGACCGGCGCGACTCCCGCAAGGGCGCGCAAGTGTGTCATAGTGCCGGGCGCCCAGGGCCTGCGAGGCTTCCGCGAGGACCGTGGCGACGATGTAATCCCCGACCCCGGGCAAGGAGCGAAGGATTGCAACGTCACACGGCTCGCGGCTGGGCGCATGCTCCCCCGATTCCGGTTCCCGGGCGATCGTGACGGGAGCGGCCGCAGCGGTAGTATCGAGTGCGGCGAGGAGCGAACGCGTCCTGGCATCACAGTGCCTGCGCTGGCGATCGAGCAAGCGGAGTTGCTCGACGAGCACGGCGATGTGCAGCCCTGCGGCATCAGTCACACCGGGCGCGACATGCACCCGCGGGCTTGCGGAGCTCGGTGAGCACCGCGTCGGCATCGAGCCGGCGAATGCGATGCTGCGTGAGCACGCGAGTGACTTGCGTGCGTCGCAGTCGCTGTGCGCGTTCGGGGGTCCCGACGAGTTCGACGGGATCCCAGATCCAGGGTTCCGTCGTTGCGCCGAGGGCCAGCACTTGGGGGAAGAAGCGTAGCAATTGCTCGCGCAGGCGGTTGCTGGCCATGTTGATCTGCTCGCGCAGTTGGTCGTGTAGGCGCCCTGCGGCGCGCAGTTCCAGGATCCGTGGTGGATCGAGCTGCACGCGGCGAAACAGATGCCGATCGCTGGCGACACTGTCGGCAAGCACGCAAGCGTCGCGCCGGTCATCCTTCGCGCCCGCCATCGTGTGGCGATCGCGCAAGCGGTCGAGTTGCTTGGGGTTGATCGCGAAGACCGCGATCCCCGCCTCGATCAGCGTCTCGACGACCGCAGCGTGCGGTACCTCGATGCCCACCGCGACCCGCCCAGGCTCGCCCTCGGCCAAGCCAATCAGCCATGTGACAAGAGCCTGGAGGCTCTCGCCGTCGTGGCGCACGGCGCGTTGTTCCACGAGCTGCCGGTTGCGGTCGAGTACGCACACCTGATGGGTTTGTGTCGGCCAGTCGACGCCACACAACACCCGGAACCCTTCGTCTCCATCCGCGACCATCGTATGGACCTCCTTTTGTGTCGATCTCCAGGTCGACCGGGCCGGGACTGATCCGTACCTGTACCGGCGCTCCAAGGCGCAACTTCCCACTGGATCTTCGTTCCCGGACCGACTGCGCAGGGCGCAGGTCCCATGAAGGCGTTCCCGGTCATCGAGACCCGGACGCCGGTGTCTGATAGGCGCTCCTGCGCAGTCCGGCCGAGCCCGTCGCAATCCCTTTTCCCAACAGCCCACACATCTCTTCAACTCCCCGCGCACGCTCGCCCCTGCACGCCCGGAGTTCTCCACGAGCTGGGCGAGTCTACCGTCCTCGTTCGAACGCTCCCCGACCCGGCAGCAGGTAGACCAAGCCCCACAAGTACCCCCACGGCTCGATGCGCAGCATGGAGCCACTCGTCGCAACGAGACCTCAACCGCCTGACGTTGCGCTCGCGGAACTGCATCCCGTCCGGTATCGGCGCCGACGGCGGTGTCGATGATTTTCTCGCGGATTGCCGGTCGCCGGCTGCGAACCAGTGTCCCGCAGACTGAGGCACCAGCGGAGCAGTAGAACTTTCACTCTGTCGGTGAATTTCACCGCGCCGATCCCATGACCAGACTCGTCGTATCGGCAGCCGGTCCGGTTGCGTTCTCTGTAGTAGCCAGGTTGTAGCCACGAGGACGTCCGGCCCTGATCACAGGCGGACGTCGGTGGATTCGGGTGGAGGGATGAAAGAAGCGGAAATTCAAACACTTGGGGCGATCACGGACGGTGGTGGACAGTCCCGGAACGAGGGCCGCAAGGGCTTCGTAATCAGCAGGTCGACGGTTCGATTCCGCCCGCCAGCTCTGGAGAAACCCCCTGGGAAACCAGGGGGTTTCGTCGTTTCCAGGGTTCTGACGTTGAGGGCACTCGGTTGCCGGCAGAGCCAACTGCGCGATTCTCCCGAACTGCCACGGACGAGACCGTGGGTGTCCCTGCGGATCCCGCTGACGAACGAGTCACGTCGGCGTCTCGAGCGCGCGCTCCATCAGCGATCGTGCCTCGTCGTTCTCGGGGTCGAGTTCCAGCAGAACCGCGAGCTCGGCGAGGGCTGCCTTCTTCTGGCCGATCTCGACCAGCGTCTGCGCCCGCAGGTAGAGCACTTCCGACTTCTGGCCACCGGCATCCAGAGCTCGAGTGAAGTCCAGCAGAGCTGCGTCGATCTGCCCGAGGCGACGCCAGGCGAGTGCGCGATTCAGCAGGGCTCGGTGATTGGATGGATTCCACTTCACCGCGTCCTTGAAGTCCTCCAGCGCTCGCAGCTCGTGGGAAAGCATGAAGAGGGCCATGCCGCGGTGGTTGCAGATCAGCGATCGAATCGACGGATCCGGGTCCATTTGCAGTGCACGGGTGTAGCAGGCGACAGCGTTGTCGTAGTCGTGGACGCGGTGGAATTCCAACGCCGCCATCATCGCGTGCTCGAGTTCGCTCGCAGGCTCGGAGAGTGAGCGAGCCAGGAAATTCGCGCCTTTCGGGAAGGCCACAGGCGGACTCGCGCCCGTCTCCGGTTGCGCCGCCTTGCGCTTCAACTCGTGGAAGCGCTCGCGCCCCCACTCTGCCATCTCCGCTTGCTGGTCTCGAATCTCCTGGAAGGTGATGTCCGCCAGCGTAAGGAGGGCATTGAGCGCTGCAAGCTTCTTTCGCATCGACTCGCGTGGAATCTGCAGCTGACTCTTGTAGACGAGTTCGTGTTCCACCTCGGCCCAGGCGTCCTGGAGAGTCGTTCGCACCTGGACCTCGAATACGTGGCGACAGTTCCACGGGAGCTTGCTGGCCACCAGGTCGTCGGCAGCAAGAACGACGTGGACGGAATCGTAACCGAACTCGCGGAAGCTCAGGCTGTCCGCCTTACATTCGACATCCAGCGCGTTCCAACCCCGCTGCAGGGTGCTGACGGCGGAGTCGATGTCCTCCTGGAACGGGACGACGATGCGGAGCCCGAGCAGGTCGTTGACGACCCGTTTGCCGCGTATCCGGTCGACGAGACTGTCGAGGTCCTTGATCCGCCAGCGGAGATGCGCCCGGATGCCGCCGTTCTCCAGTCTCGTGGCGATGTCATCCGAGAGTTTCTGGATCGCCGCCTTCCACGACGGGCGTCGCTCCTCGTAGATTCTCTGGATCGAATGGATGTCGTCTTGCACCATGGTTATGCCCGTCCCTGCGGCGACCGCTGCCGGGGTTGGATCTCGGTCTGACTTCAGGTCTGCCAGGCGCGAGCATAGCAATCCCGGCGCCCCGCGGCACGACCAGGTGACCTGTTCCTGAACACCCACCTCATCCTCGATACCCGGGTTTTCGTTGTCGGCTGCGACGCGGCCCGAATCATGTGCGTCCTGACGTTTCTCTGTCCAGATCCTGCTGACCAGACCGTGGGTGTCCCGGCAGGTCCCCACGAACTGCTTGCGTGGGTCGTTGGCGCCGCGAAACAGCCGATAGTAGCGTCGGACGACTTCGTCGTCGCTCCAATTGCGAGCGGATTCGCTCTCGATGCGGACCACGAGGTGGAAGTGGTTGCTCAGGACGGCGTAGGCGCAGATGCGGATGGCGAAATTCGTGGCGAGCGAGGCGAGCAGTTCAACGACCCAGTCCTTGCGGTGGTCGAAATTGCGTCCCGAGGCGTCGTCCTTGCCGCAGAGGAAGGCGCGGCGCACGCAGCGGCTGATACATGCCTGCCCTACGAAGCCACAGGCGAAGTAGGGTGGTAGTAAGGCGTCGCGTCGATATCGATCTGGGTGTAGCGGGGGCTCGCCATGCAGCAAGGATTGCGGAGTTACAAAGCTAACGCAACATACGTCCCGCATGCTCGCTGCGCGAATCATGGGTGTCTAGGCAAACCCCCATCGAGGCAAACCCCGAGCGACGGGCAAGCCCGATTTACGACCACGATCACGACAACGATTCCGGCAGCGACAACGACTTCGATCAGCAGGGATTGCTACGAAAGGGGTTACCCGACCGACTTGATGAGGTCGATGTCCCTGCGGATCAAGTCGTTGACGATCTGCTGGACGTCGGTGCCCTTGCTCTCAGCCACTTTGCGCAGGAATGCCGCCGCATCGGGTTCGAGGTAGATTGGCATGTGCAACTCGGCGTCGGGACGAAAGAACTTGCCCCGCTCGCCCTTCGAGAAGTCATATTCGTTCTTCATTGTCCCGCCTCGTATTGCGTTGTCTCTTTCTTCGTCGCTCGGCGCGCCGAGATCAACCGAATTCGACACCCATTTGCGTCGATCAGCCTGAACGTGTGGACGACGACGAGGACGATTCCCGCAGCATCGAGGCCGATGGTGACCCATCGGTCCTCCTCGTCGCTGTGTCCGACGTCGTGAATCGACAACGCCATTGGGTCGTTGAAGACGGTGCCAGCCCGCTCGAAGCCGATCCGATGTTTGCTCCGGTTGCGCGACGCCTTTGTCGGGTCCCACTCGAAGATGTAGTCCACCACTCCACTTGGCACTGTTCAGCCCGGCGCCGCAATCCCACGCGAGACTCCGGTATGAGCGAAGTTCGGTACCCAGCGGTGTTACGGTGTCCTTTCGGCAAGCGTGCGTAAAGTGAGCGGTCCCGTTCAGGCAGCGCATGAACCAGCTCAGGTCGGCGAGGCGCGCGCGCCAGCAGCGAATGCGTCCCGCCGCCCTGTCGGGCGCGAAGTGCTTGCGTGGGTCGTTGGCGCCGCGAAACAGCCGACAGTAGCGTCGGACGACTTCGTCGTCGCTCCAATTGCGAGCGGATTCGCTCTCGATGCGGAGCACGAGGTGGAAGTGGTTGCTCAGGACGGCGTAGGCGCAGATGCGGATGGCGAAATTCGTGGTGAGCGAGGCGAGCAGGTCAACGA
>Ga0163151_10007078_pt1 | contig 13279 bp, 19 predicted proteins | sample OliLakLV19MP5IB2_FD_145596 | JGI IMG/M metagenome (GOLD analysis project Ga0163151, IMG submission 145596) | Freshwater microbial mat bacterial communities from Lake Vanda, McMurdo Dry Valleys, Antarctica - Oligotrophic Lake LV.19.MP5.IB-2 | ecosystem: Environmental > Aquatic > Freshwater >...
ATGTTGCCTCCGTGTATAGTGGTTGGGTGTCTAGATGATATCGCTGTGCGTTATCAATTGTTCCCGTAACCTTGTTTGAGGCTTGCCTGTTCCCTGCTGTGCGCTTCTTTCCGAATTCGTTAGATATACGTACAAATCCCTGACTGATTTGAGCTTGCTTCGTTTCGTCCAGACAGTGCTTAGCACACCCGGTAGTGGTGGTCCCTGGAGAATGGGCCAATCCGCTGCCCAGAACAGCTGCTTATTTGCATGTACCGGATACGCCAGACAAGCAATGAGCGACTTGCAGGTGCCAGAGCCGACAATCATAGAAATGGCAATCAGCTGAGTTCAATTGGCTTCCTTGACACGGTTCTCCGTACAGCGTATTAAATGCTGGTAGCCGACGCAAAGCAAAAGAACAGGTGGTGAGCCCATGCACGGCAGGCAGGCAAAGCCGTCTTCTACGAACAGCTGGATTAACACTAGCACAACCCAGTTTGAGTCAGATGGGCAGAGTTTGCAAGCACAGTACCGAGTAGCTTAGGTCGGTGCACATGTGCCAATTGTCATGCCTTTCGGTGCTACCATGCCAGACCGGTAGTCGACAAGTACGCGAACATCAGTGTCGCTTGAGTTGACAGCGAATTGACTTTCAACTTCTAACGGTGCCCTTGCATCGTGAGTTTAAGCTGAATGTTATGCAGACATACACAGCACGCAGACGTGCAAACCAGTGAAAGCGACGGCGCAGCGCCACTCCTTCGTGGTGAAAGCCCAGGTGCGATCTACCATTCAAGTTTCCGGTGGATCGTCGATCATCGTCAGAGTCACGGACTCTGAGTCTTGATCCTTCCTCATCCATCCAATTGGATCCATCATGAGTCAAGTTGAACCGAGGCTTGTCAACTTGAAGCCACGTTGCATCTGTGCCAAGGGAGCGTCTGAGCTCGGATGGGCCAAAGGCAGCGTGGCATCATCTTGGACATCCGAGATGGAGGGCACAGCTTGCATCGTGGTTTGCATCGTCTTGGATTTCTCCGTGATCACGGCTGTGCTTCACACGGACCCGCTGTGCTATGTGACCAGATGCTCGACGGTGGACATGTATGTACTCTTGAATGGGATTCCCTGAGTGAGCGAAGCCCCAGCTCCTGTGTGGTCCCAAACGAGGCCTAGGGCGAACTGGAAAGGAGTGTTTATGCAAAGAGTTCTACGCAGGAAAAGGTCGGGAAACAACGGGCATGAGCCCACGGCGCGAAAAAACGCCTACGGCTTCAACCCACATATGTGGGAGCCAACATTCAAGCGTTAACGAATGCAAAGAGAGCACGAAAAGGAACATCTGGGCCAAAGTAGAGAAGGCGTATAGCCGGCCAGTCACAAAACTAGCAACATGACCGAACATGCGCTTGCAAGCTGCTTTGGGCGGAATCAGACTTGCACCTGCCCTGCTAGGTGCCTGTTTGTATCTTTTGCTTCTTCCATTTCCGAGCAAATTCAAGAATGGCGAGGCCTTGAGTGCGCGTTTCGTCCTCTGGAAATATGTAATCGTAATATTCTTCCCACCCCGCCTCCTCCTACATTCACAATCGAATTATCAGCAAGTTGATGGCGTCTACTGCAACAAAGCAACGACAAAGTACTCCGTCCTCGGTTTTGATAGGCTTGCGCTTTTTCACCCGCTTGGGAAGCTTGCGAGACACATCGTTGATCGAAGCTTCGCTGCCAAAAGTTCGCTCGAAATCGCGCCAAGCTTCAAGCAGGAGAACCCGCTGCAATGCAGATAATGCGTTCAGGCTACAGAGTCATAGTGCCACCGAATTCTGGCGTACCTCTTCTTTCGGAGCGGAGTTTTCTCGAAAATAGACTTCTCCCTTGGCAAACACCTCCCTTGCACGAGCGACCTCGTCGATTGAAGCCTCAAACTGCGCTCGTGATATCCACACCTACGCAACAGGGCGGATCAATTACAAGGTCGCGGCAATCTGGATGTACGCAAACAAATAACGAACCTTGACGTGCTTGGTTCTTTCAAGCAAACGATCGTAGAGAGTACGAGTTCGCTCGTACTGTTGCAAACTGATTTCAAAATCGATGAAAGATTTCCAAAGCACCTGGGAAGATCAAAATTGATGAATCTCCGCGCAAAAGTATCAAAAGCAAATATGAAGCCATACCTCAGGCATATCAAGCACCTGTTGGTTGACGCCAAGCTCATAGATATGTCTGGCACGTTCAACTTCCTGCAGTGAAGTCTCCAAGGTGGCGTACTTCACCCAAGCACTGCAGTTTTCGGGGTACGTTTGAAGGTACTTTTCATACAGCTTACGACACCGGTCCATTGCACCAAGCTGCAATTCCAAGCGTCACGAAACTGAAATCCCGTTGTCAGGATGTATTGAATTCGAACAGCAAATTACCTGAACTTCCAGTTCGATGTAGCCTTTGAAAATTTTCTCTTTGGGGCACTTCCCAACTGCAGTACCCAGCAGCTTTCTCGCCTGGTCAACGTTGTGTTGACGAATTTCAAACGTTGCGGCTGCTAGCCACACCTTGGCAAATGTGAACAACTCGTGAGGTATGATCTGTAGGCACTTGGAGTAGACGGATCGAGCCCGGGCCACATCCTGAGCCAAGCGAGCTCTGTCAGAAAAATTGCTTCCAACCGTCGGCCAAAACGCACATACCTTGGCCTCTAACTCTTCAAAGACTGCGTAGTTCAGCCACAGAAAAACGTATCTCCTCCAATACCGCTTCTCTTTCAAGGGTGGAACATTGGCGATGGCACGCTCGTACACCTCTCGAGCACGCTCCAGCTGTCCAATGCTCTCTTCCAAACGAATGTAATCGAACCAGACGTCATAATTGTGAGGGTTCGCCTTGATGTCCTGCCATCCATCATTGATAAGTTCAAGAGTTCAATCATAGATGACAGGAACAGCAAGTGATCGTACATCTTCATATTGGAAACGCTTCTTGGAGAAGATAACATTTTCAAGGCCTTCACGGTCACCATATCGTTTTTCGAACGAGGCGTACAGAGTGTACAACTCTTCTGCGCGACTTTTGGGGACGTTGTCGAGCGCATACTTGAAAATAACGCGCGCTCTTTCTACCTGAGAATGGACACGATGCGAGCTCATCAGAAAACGTTCGTGGACGGAATGGACCGACGCCTTACTTCTTTCATCCTCTCTTCGAATTGTGCGAACGAGATGAACAATTTCTCGGATTCCGCTTCTTTTCCAAGATCTCGGACAGCGCGCTCAAGGATGACACGCGCGAAGTCCTTACGGCCCTGCGAGTTATCGCACCGGGGTTGATGAACATAGTAACGCACGCCAGACAGCCTGGACGTACATGTTTTTCTTCCCATTTGGCGAATTTCAGGTACGTGTCTACTTCTGGGTGAGCTACCAACCATCGTTCGAATATTTGTCGGCAGCGCTCGTAGTTCTCGTGGCGCATCTCCAGCTTGACATACGAGTTCCATGCGTTCTTTTGCGGATGCCTGCACAAAGCAAGTCAGGCTGATGATTTCTCGAGCAAACGATTGGCAAGCAAGTCCACAAATACCACTCCATCCAGCGCTCGAAAATCTGTCGGGCGCCCGCGATGTTGCCAAGCATTTCCTCCATATATGCATACTTGTACCTGGGAAAGTCGTGCGTCGTGAGCAACAACGAAAAAAGAAAGAGGCTGAACCTGCTCACCAAAACTGATCTTCACGTGGCAACAAAGTGACGGCTCGATCCCAGACATTGCGAGCGGAGTTCACAAACTTGTTGCTCATCTCCATCTCCGCGTACTTGAGCCAAACGGTGCGATTGGTGTAATCAACGTCCAACGTTCTTTCGAACACTGATCGAGCTCTGCAAAGGGAAAATTGACAGAAGTGCATCTGTAACGACAGCGTCTTGTACGTGCGGTTCCAATGATCATGTTGCTCACCGTTCAAACTCCTTGATGCTGGCTTCCCAGAGAGCGTACTTCAGCCAAGCGCCGATGTTCATACGATTCCGCCTGAGAGCGTCTTCAAAGCCCTTCCGTTTTTGAAGCCTGTGGAAAAACAGCCTTATAAGTGCTCGAAAACTTAGAAACATCCTGAAGGAGCGCATACTTATAATGCTCTAGCTCATCCTCATCGGCAATTTTCGTTTTGGGAGCCTTTGGCTCCGCCTCCACACGTTCCATGGCTTCGCGCAAGATCTGTTCTGCCGTGATCTGCACCGGCGCAGGCGCCTTATTCTTCACTTGCGCGGGCTTGCCAGCCCGCACCTTGGAAGCCATGGTAGCGTACACAATGCGCACCACTTGAGAAGCCGCCCTTTTGAGAAGTCGATGATGCGTCCCGACCTCCCCTATCCGACGACAGCTCCGGATGTGTGCGGTGTTGTATGTGATTCCATATCTGATATCTGGCTCAGAGAGACCCTTCATTTGATTACATACTGATTACTGATCGTGTGCTGATAATTACCATAGCGCTTATATTGAACCCAACAGGCACACTGGGACGGTAAAATCAACCGAAAGTTTTGCGATAGACAACGCTTTTTCCTTGCTCTTCATACTCCTGTCGAAAACAGCAATCAGTAACACACAGGTGCCGCGACGAAAGCAGACAAAGCGTACCTTTCGAGAAATCCACATCTTCTTGAACGTAGCTAACGAAGCCAGAATGGAGCCTCCAATCCAGGTAGAGAAGCTACAAGACAACCATTTAGCCACAGGCAGCGAAAGCGACAACAATGTGAGGATGCAACCGTACATGCGCTCTTGAGGGGCAAAAATTCGAATCTTGGTGTCTTTTGGGGCCAGTTTGCGAACTTCGGACAGCAATCGCTCGCCAAAGCTTCCGAACATGGTCCCACCTCCAGCCAGCACAATCTCAGAATACAGACGTCGCCGGATGTCCAGGTCCGATCTGCACAGATCGCAAAGTCACGTCAGCCAGCTGACAACCGCGCGAAACACGTGAAAACGCTGTTTGTACTTTTGAATCGCGTTAACCAGACACTGATGAACTCCCATGTACTCCAAACCGATCAGAGCTGGGTTGAAAAGCAGCTCTGGAGCACGATACTTTTCTGGTCCGATCTACGTGGGACAGCAAAGCAATTCAAACAAGGGGCCAGAGCAATGGGTATGTGTTCCAGACGTACCGGGATCACCTTGCCATCGGGAAGCTTGAAGGTAACAACATCTTGGTCATCTTCATCTTTCTTGTCAAGCTCATCCTTCTCCATCTTCTCAAGATTGATCGGAACATAGCATCTGAACGCCGCGAGTGACAACTTGAAAAAAAGCAGCACAGGGAACCCGCCAGCGCCACCACTTACAAAGTTTCCTTGATTTGTTTCACCACCTCTTTCTCGGCCGATGTATGAAAATTGTAACCAGATTTTCGCAGCAGAACCTGCAGATACTCTGTAACGTCACGCCCGCCAACATCGATACGGGTAATTGCATGCGGTAGCGCGAAGCCTACACCACGTTGGATTGTAAATACCGTCTCAGACAGTGTGGGGTCGATCTAGTAGACAAACCTTCGTACACCGGCACCGCGTGCGTCACACCATCTCCGGAGTCCATTACAACACCGGTGGTGCGCCCGGAGGCATACCTTCGAACAACGGTCCGCAATCAGATTGTGCCATGCATACAAAGCTCTTGTACACTTACAGAGACAGAATAGCCTGTACTTGTACGTAAAACGCCGGGACATTGAAGTGTTCAAAGAAGATTTCTGCCGACTTGGCGCTGTAAAAACAGGGACTGAGATCGAAGAGGCAAACAGGCGCGCTTGCAGTGAACATACCGGTTCGACTTTGGATTGAGGGGAGGCTCTGTCAGCAAAACCGGGTGTTCTTCTTGAGCTACGTTGAGCTGACCGTAAGTGTACTCCCAAATGCTTTGCATGTCGCGCCAGTCGACTGTAACACCATGAACTGTGGGGTAGCTCAAACGAAGAATGCCACGCAGCTCAGCTGCTTTGTCGCCAACGAAGATATCCTGCAGTTCACAAACCAAACTGCCTGACTGCCGGGCATACATCAATTCGTACAAGCACGTACGCCTTCAGCAGCTCCACCCGGCATCGCGCGCACATGCTTTGGTCGACCCACGCTTCAGAGAATCAATATCCACAAGTCAGCCAAAAGCAAAACAACTACCGGACAACACAGGCATACTATGCAGGGAAGTGCAGTTTGGGCAAGTCAGCGCCCGCAAAGCCCGCTTTGATAGAACCAGACCCCTGAGGCATTAAAACGCCGGCACGAACATCAACATGATGAAGCACGCGGTTGCAGCAAACGCAAAGGAAAGCGGCAAGATATCTTACATTGTCGATGACAACCGGTTGATTCAGATCCGTGGCTGCCATGGTTGCTCCAAACACGAACGGTGTACTGAACTTTGCTAACCCCTGGCAACCAGCGTCAGCGCTCGTCTGCTCAAGTAATTAGCATCAGTCTACACACGTGCATTTGGTCTGGTAATTGCTAATACAGATTCATAGAAATTCACGCACCGCAACCGCACTGTATTGCGTTCAACTTCCACGGGCAATCATGGATGAGGAACGCAAGTTTTCGGTGAACGATGTTGATAGTGGCAGCGACAACGAGCATGATCAGCAAGAGCTTGAAGAAGACTGGGAGGAAGAGCCTTCCGCAGTAAGCCTTGTGCTTTAAACACTACAGAAGCACGACTTAGTTTGCGTTGTTTTGTCAGTGTCGGTGCCTCTTTTGCGATCAGGTATCTCCCAGCTGCCCGGCGTGCTTGGACCATATGAAACAGGTTTGTGTGATTCTTACATCTGCAGGATGTATGGCCCTCACGTTGTCCATTTTTGTTTGTAGGCCCATTCGTTCGATATCGCCAGCACAAAACGCTTGCTTCGCCTGAATTCGTATGACCTTATCAAGCTTGTCAATTATATTCGCACGGAAGTTCTGGCCGCACCCGCCTTTGCGGAGCAAAAGATTCTCAGTCTTTTGGATCCGTCTCTCGGCAAGAGTTCTTTACCGTTCATTGCTGGGGACGCCTTTCTTACTCCTGTGCTGGAAAACGATCCGCTGCTCTTCGACCTGGGTGACATATCAGAGGATGACGATGACCTTCAGCCTACTTCGGTTCCCCGCCTTATGAACGACGAAGTTGGTGGCGTCGAATTGGACCATTTGAAGGCGGTCAATCAGACGCTCTTGCTGGAAAACCAGCAGTTGCGCGACTCTGTGGTCCAGATGTCCGATGTCATGAGAAGGATGGCCTCTTCGATCTCTTCTGACGCAACAGTGCTTGAAAACATAGATACTCGTGCAGCCGGCACCTCATCCTTTCGTCCATCAACAGACGCTTACTACTTTGATTCCTACTCTCATCGTGACATCCACGAAACAATGCTTCGCGACGAAGTTCGTACCATGGCTTATCGGGACCTGTTTTACGAGAATAAGGCCATGTTTGAAGGGAAAACTGTCCTGGACGTCGGCTGTGGCACTGGTATCCTGTGCTTGTTTGCCGCTAGAGCAGGCGCGGCCCGTGTAATCGGCATCGACAACGCTGACATTATTGAGAAAGCTCGCGAGATCGTTAAGCTGAACGGTTACAGCCACGTCATCACGTTGATCCGAGGAAAAGTCGAAGACGTGGCGTTGCCGCCTGGCATCTCCTCCGTGGATGTCATCGTATCAGAGTGGATGGGCTACTTTCTTCTTTACGAATCGATGTTGCCAACGGTTCTATGCGCTCGCGACCGATGGCTGTCGAAAGACGGCGTTGTATTTCCGGATCAAGCAGTGATGTATGCTTGCCTTGTGGATGGGGAGCCACATCAACGCGATCGAGTGCGGTTCTGGCGCGATGTATATGGCTTTGACATGTCTCCTCTAATCGATGATCACTTCTCGCCTGATCGGCGTGAGCCGAAAACAACTGTCTGCGCCACACGCAGTCTTGGAGCTGTCGTCGAAGTGGTTCCAGCCAGTTCTGTCGTCTCTGACAGTGCGCGCTTTTTGAATTTGGACATCAGCACGGTCAAGAATGAGCAGCTGGATTTTGACTCTGCTCCCGTCATACTCACAATTCAGCGGGATTGTGTCGTGGCTGGGGTACTAGTATACTTCGACACCACGTTTTCGGCGGGATGCGCAAAACCCATTGTCTTGAGCACATCGCCGATGTCACCGACTACTCATTGGCAGCAAAGCGTGTTTTATTTTGCGGAGGTTACACCTCTTTGCAGGGGCGATCAAATCGAGGTGGCTGTGAAGGCGTCCCGTAATGAACGGAATCCACGCGAATATGATGTCGCAGTCCGATGGCGAGTTCGCACCCTCTTGAAACCATTGCCGGCTGCCCAAAACCCTGCCGATTGGTCGGTTCAAGAGTTCACCGTGCGTTGATTGGCAGCGCTGTCCCATCGGCTAGGTTGTGCATGATATGCACGGTATTGGCGTCGGCGTCTGACAGCAGAAGACGGTTCCGATCGTCCACGCTGACATGACATGGTCGCACTCCCAGAATGTAATCGGCCCTTGCGTTTGTTGCCGCGGTGTACGCCTCAATGCGGCAGCTCGATGCTTCTGCTTTGCGCTCTGCACTGGCGTCTCTCGGCAGCGCATCTCGGACGCTGACGTACATGGCACCGAGAAGATCGAAGGCAATCCCGGAAATGCAACTCTCCACTGAGTTTTTACGGCCAAACACTGTTTTCTCCGGTAGCCGACTCCCGGCTGTGTCAAAGGCGTGAACTGTGCAAACCTGCCCTGCCTTTGCGAGCTCTCCTCCGCTCAAGTACACCACTTGTTTAGTAGGATGAATAGCAAGTGAGCACGCTGAGACGCACGGAACCTCAGCTCTGAATGCCCTAGATAGGCGACCATTTCTATCCAACACCTGCACCAAAACGCCCACACTCAGAACTGCAGCCAATGCTGCGCTTGAGCCTTGTTGAAGAGCCTTCTGCAGTGGAGCGTATGCCGCAAAGTACACGCTGTCTTGCAAATCGACTGTGATAGACGCGAACGGCAACAGACCGACACTGGACCCCACCGTCTCTACTGTCCAGCGTAATAGCGGCCCGCGAGGCTGCTGCTGAGCGTGGTACGCTTCGATGCGGTCAGTAAATGCCACATAGAATATATCTGCTTTTCTCGCCGAGCACAATGCAAGCGCGCCAAACACCCCTTGAATTGCTCTGATGAATGTGCCAGATAAGTCGAAGACGTTAACAGCACCCGTAAATCGGGAGAGAACAACGAGACACTCTTCAAGACAAATAGCTGCTCCTGGCAAAACGGGTGCTCCTACATCGTCAAGTAGTGACAACTTTTGGACAGTGAAGCTTCGCTATATCAAACGATTGTAGTATCACACCAACCCACAGATCAGACCGTCATCATTTATACAAACACAAACTCGTGGACTCACCGCAAAGACTTCTTCTGACAAGGCTGCTGAGGATGTGTCAGCAAGTGGGCTGCGGTCGAATGGAGTGGCGATGCGGTCACTGGCAGCTTGATGAAGCACGTCACAAAAAGGGCGAAGAGGCTCGGAAACACTCATAGGGTTACGCCGCTGTGCCCGTCCCAGGATTCGAGGTTCCCCACAAACATCACGGAGCGACTTGACTGTCTGCTCCAGGGCTTGTATCTGAGATCGCAGCGCAGCGTTCTCGCTCCTGAGCAGCTGAACCTGACTCAAGATCAGCCGCATGTGCAAAGCGCCACTCACGCGATCTTGCTCGTGCTGCTCTCGGTTGCTCTTGTTGACATGCTCCGTGCATCCCACACTGGCATACGGGCACGGGGCCACCGCTAAATCACAAAGGTTGGAGACATGTAAAGCTACAATTCGCTGTCTACATAAAGCTCCGCATCCATTTGGGCACGTGACAAGGCGATCCGGGCAAATCATTGGATGCACGGCAAAGCTTCCCCAGCTCATCGATTGACAGCAATCTGGACACGAGATCGATCGGTGTGCGCAGGCATCAAGGTGTAAGCCCAAGGTATGTTTGGCGAATTGTTTCCCGCATCCAACATTCGGGCACACCGCAGGACTGGCAATGCAATCGGTTTGCCAATGGGATAACAAGTGTTTACCCTCTAACCCAAACTCTCCGGTCCACGCGCACTTGTCCCTCGTGAACGGACAAATAACCTTCAATTTTCCGATTTTCAGTGCAGCGTTTCTGTCTGGCACCAAGTTGCTCATCTCAACCCTGCAAACTGGACAAACGATGCATGCATTTGTTCTGTCTGCAGTGTCGTTGTGGAACTTTGCTAGATCTGTGACACAGACTGCGCAAAAGAGATGGCCACAGTCCTCAGATGCATTCTGACGAGCGCTCCTACAGACACCTCTACAAATTGCACAAACGTAATCCGATGCTGCTGGCTGGTTCTCGAAATGCTCTAAATCGAACAATGCAGACTCCATGACTGTACTGACTGTGAACGGTGATCAAATCCCATTTCATTGCTACCAACACTACCAAATTCAATACCAAATAGTAGTACCAAATTAGTAGTCAATGATCAGTATTACCATCTGCAATCACGTAGTACCATGTCCGTGATCGTAACAAGTGTAATGTCCCACATCAAGCGACGGTGCATCGGAAATTACAATCTGGCAGCTCCAATGACGATGGAGTGGTCACCTCCAAGCGCAACCTGCTGAACCTGCACGTACGTTGCGGTACATGACGGTAAGCACCTGCGAAAGACTACGAAGGAATCCGGTTGCTCGATACAGTAGAACCACAATACCTCGATATTTCGGGATAAGAGGGAATCCACGCGCTTGGGGGCCGTTAGGGCGGAGACTGTGCTTTCAACGCCATCGCCTCTACCGAGCTGGCCATCCCTTCCGCGGCCCCATAGGTACAACGCACCTGAGGCTGCGTCCAAGCACACAAAATTGCCATCATAGAAATATGCCGCTTGAAACAATCCACAAAACTGTAATGTACCATCCAAAGCACCAGTATGGCCACCTCCGCACTGAACTTCAACGATGCGTACGCCTAGCAAACCCTGAACCTGTCGCGGAGTCGGGTTGTTGATAACCGCGTCACCCAAACCAGTTTGCCCATCTTTGCCCCAGCCCTGAATGCAGATAAGCAGAGCTAAGGCGATACTAGTATAAATGTCAATTGGTGTTGACATACCCAGGTGAAAACGCGGCCTTGATCGTCCACCGCGGCGGCATGATAATCTCCAGCAGCAATTTGAACGATTCGGTGCCCAGACAGAGCACTGGGGCCACTTGCCATAAGATAATTGGCGACACAAAACCCACACATCACCTACCGAATCAAGGAAGGAGACCGAACATATCGCTGGGTGGCGACACTGGTGCCCTGCCCGGTCTGACCGAAGTCGTTTGCACCCATAGAAAATACCTCGCCTTTGTCTGTCGTGGTGCAGAGAAATGTAAACGCGAACGAAACGCAATATGCACTCTGAAGAAGATCTTTCACCAGAAAGCAAGATGCTGAAATCGACTCCAGCCGCGACCTGCCATCCGTCGCCACCCGACTTGTTAACATGAAGCGATGCTGGGATAGGAGTGCGAAATCCGAACCTTAACGAACTTCGTATCAGAGACGTCGGTAGATACGACAACAGGCGAGGCCTGGTTTCGGTTGTCTCCCGTGCCAAGTGCCCCTGCATAGCCGTTCCCCCACGCGTAAAGCTTGCCGTCTCCCGTGATGGCCAACGAGTGATGAGTGCCGGCAGCTATCGATTGAACCTGAGGTAAAGTAGGTGAGAACGCAACACATGGCTTGATGAACGCATCTCGAGAAATTCGCTTACGGTCAGAGGAAGCCCTCGAACGGGAGCAGGAGAACGGCCATCCCCACTTCGACCAAGCTGTCCGTGTCGAGCTTGTCCCCAGCTATAAACAACTCCTTGGTCTACATGTGTCCGATATAGGAGTCAGCAAAGCTAGATTTCGCACAGCCGATGAAACGTAGTCGAGGATACAAACCATCCAGAGCGAGCATATGATGTGCCGAGCATGCCACCTGAAGCAACCGGCCAACTCGCACCGCTGAGGCGCCGTCTTCCGCTGGCAGCATGGTTCCAGGCCGGAGGGATTCAACAACGCGAGCAGCAGATGAATTTTCTGTTGAGCCGTGTCCTGTACAGAAATCGGTCCCTGACCCAAACGTATACAATTCGCCCTGCAAGTGGAAGCGCTTGTGGGTGGTTGACCAGAGCACGATTGATCAACGAAAAGGAGACCTGTGTGGACAGAATCGCCGATACTCGTCCAGCGGCGGCTACTCGCGCAGGCTGAGTGCCCTCCAAGCCCACCACCGCGGTTGGTAAAGCAACAGCTCTTTGGGGAGAGAATCCCAGCTGACCGAACTGACCATTGCCCCTGCGCATGTGCATGACGACACTCAACATGACAACGCTACTGACTTTCTTGCGTTTGCTGGTGCTCCACCTACCACGCATACACACTCCTCCGCGAAGCATCTCGCCTCGAGTCCCCAGCTGAGTTTGAGGCAGAAGCAGAATCTTCGGCCATGGCATGCCCAACGAGCACACCACTAGCACCGACGGCGAACGCGGTCGCAGCAAAGACCCAGCATCGAGTTCCGACTTGCCAACGAACCGCCGCGCTTTTCCGATTAAACATCAGCGCTGGGACAGTAGATTCAGATTCACCACGACGCGATGATGGTAGTTGCGTCGAAAATGGCTGCACACAGTTGCTCGCGCTGACTTCAGACAAGCTCGCTTTGCGCGACAGGGCAGTGAATGTGCACGAAAGAACCGAGCTCCTGCTGGACAACTGCCCGCAGCAAAGGATCAGAAGCAGTCAGCACGTGAAACTTCCAACATGCATCTACCTTGGATGCGCCTTGCATCGTCGAAAGCGGGAACGTCAGCAAAGCCGTTCGAAGCATGTCTAAATGCTGTTGTCGGTCGGAGGATCTTGTCTCCGAGAAAGGCTTCTCTTATGCTTCGTTTGTGGAATTCTTGGTTGTCCGCAACAACAACAACGACGACGACAACAGCAGGAATCAAATCTGGCGGTACGGAGATCGTTAATTGAACAACTACCGCAACCGCGCACAGACATGCGCACTCGCCTGGTGACGTCAGCATTAGACGCTGCGTGCTGCGCTCGTCTTTGGTTCGACAGCGCTCCTGAATGTCGCCTGACGATTACCCACGTAAGACAGCATGCTGTAGTCGTTGACCAAGCGACTCGGTCATGTCGTTCTGGTTGTGTGTCGCACCTTTAGTTCAACGCTCTCGACGTG